>Ga0265797_10001978_pt1 | contig 35377 bp, 30 predicted proteins | sample P2T30metagenome_FD_192433 | JGI IMG/M metagenome (GOLD analysis project Ga0265797, IMG submission 192433) | Plant litter microbial communities from East Loma Ridge, Irvine, California - P2 T30 | ecosystem: Environmental > Terrestrial > Plant litter > Unclassified | place: USA: California...
TGGAGTCTTTGCGTCGGCATCTTCAGCCCTACTCCAACCAAATCCAGCAGGCTGAAGATTTGCGACGATTCTTGTCTCGACACCGATTCCACGAAGAAGCGCGACAAACAGTTGTGCCCCAACATCTCGTGATCCCTCGCATGATTTGGCAGCTTTACGGAAGTCCTTCACAGTCTCGATTCGCTCGCCATGTCGCTCAATGTCGATCTTGTTCTTCTCCCAATGCTTAATGTCGTCACGCAAGCGACGCAACGGTTTGTATCCTTCCTTACGAAGTCCAGGAGCAGTGATTATAAACCTCTTTCGCCAGTACGCTGTCAATATCTTGAGTAGCCTGAGCAGAGGATCACCATGGCTGAGATCTGGCACGCCTTGCTCCAGATGAGAAGCATTATAACCCCAGTCTCGCCCAGAAGCAGTGTCTTTGCCCTTCCTGCCACCCTTCTTCTTATTCCGAGCAGCCGCAGCTTTCTTCTTTGCTTCCAGCTCTTCCTTGGTCAAGGTGCCCATTGCTTCTCTCCAGCGAGTGATCTCACGTTTTACTCCATCGGCGAGTCCATCAACCAGCGTCTTTTGTACCTCTTTGTCATTCAACCATGAATTGCGAACAGTGTTGTGCCACATCAGCGCTTGTACGTGAAGGCAATGCGTCTGTATCCTGATTTGACGCTCTCGCTTCGAAGGTCCTTTCTTCACTCCTGACGGTACGATCTCAGGAATGTATGAGCCATCCTCTTTCACACTGACATTAACGTCGCCGATTTCGGGCTCCGCAATCGACGCTCCTGCTGCCGGTGTACTTGCAGAATCTCCTTGCTGCTGGAAAGCATCCTCCCAGTCCATCTCATCCTCGGCGTCGTCGTCCGCGTGGTCTCCGTCGGCGCCATTGGCGATCTTTCGTCGCTTCGTTGTAGGGACATCTTCGAAATCATCGCTGTCGGCCTCGCTCAGAGAAGATTCGTCGTCATCGTCCAGCTCGTCCAAGAACTTCTTCGCCTTCTCCGAGGAGCCTTGTTTCTTTCCTAGCTCGTCCGCAGCGTCAAACAGCGTCTTCTTGCCTTGCTTCGGCTTTGAATCTTGGCTCGCTGCAGTCCGTTTCTTCGCCGGTGGGCTGGTATGCGCCGGTGAGTCGGATCGCTCACGCTTGCGCGAGACGTAGGGAGGCATGATGTTGCTGAGTGCGGCGTGTGTAGCACTGTATCATGGTATTTGTGCAGTCTCCATGGCCCTGCATGACATTTTCGCGACGGCGTGAAAGGGAAACGCGCCTGCCACTTTACTGCGCGATTGTTGCCTGCGACATTGCGTCATCGATCGAAGCTAGAATCGTAACTTTATCTCTTTGGGCGATCAAGCATGCCAAAAGTCGTCGTACGTCTAAACATATTCTAGTACCGGTGAACGCTCTCAAAGAATAATATTACGATGCTCGCGATGCCATGATATCTATTTGTTCACATTCGTATTTCAGGTCGCTCGTAGGCCTTGTATTGACATATGTACCATCACATTCCCATCCCAACCCCTACTCAGCCTCCAAAGATAATGTTAAACCACTTATCGAAAGCATTCCTGTTCCTAAAGTTAGCATCCATGACCTTCAAAATAATCAGACAGTATGAGAAAGCAAGAACATACCTCGGCGGCGTCGGCACATAATTCCTCGTATACTCATCAATCTCCGCAACCTCGCCCTTCAAATCCACCTCCTCGGGCTTCCTCCACTTCGCCCCCTTAAGCAATTTCCACCCAAAGAACAAAATCGGGAACAGCCCAATCATGAAATAACTAAACAAGAACGTCGGCACGTCCCACTGTCCGGGCAGGAAAACCGTGTACCCGCCCACGAACGCCATTACCAGCGTGCAGATCATACCCACGTACGCTGCGCCGGGCTGCCAGATGGATTTGTAGGGCAGGGAGTCGAGGCTAATGTTTTGGGCGCGCAGGGCGCGGCGCCAGAAGAGGAACGTGGCGCAGGTGACGCTGTAGTTGATGAGTTGGGAGGCGGTGATCAGGTTGACGAACCAGGAGAGGACGGTGGCGGAGCCGTTGGAGACTTGCAGGAAGGCGAGGAGGGAGATGGCGAGGACGGTGAGGACGGAGTAGATTGGGACGCCGTTGCGGGTTGTTCTACAGATGGGTTAGTGGGGGTGGTTTTCCGATGGTTATGGTTGAAGGGCACTTGCCTGGTCAGGATCTTGGGTGCTTTGCCTTCTAGTGCGAGACCGAAGAGTGATCGCGATGCACAGTAGACGTAACTGTTGCCTGCTGAGAACGCTGAAGCAAGAACCAACGCGTTGACAATATCCGGCAAGACCTGGATCCGAAGTCTGTTCATCGAGACGACATATGGCGAAGCCGCAGCGCCCGGCTCCTCGTTCTCGAACGCTGCAGTAAGCTCGGCGTCGTTGTAAGGCACGTTGATGCCAACGCAAAGACTTCCAAGCACGAAGAAGCACGTCAATCGGTAGAAGACGGCGTTGAATGCTCGCGGCATCACGACTCGTGGGTTCTCTGCTTCTCCGGCGGCCATGGCCACGTAGTCTGGACCGGCGATGGTGAAGGACGCCTGAATCAGACATTGCAGGAATCCCAAGAAGCGGCCCAGATCGCCTGTGTAGTAGAGCTCTGCGAACGAGCCGGGATCCTTCCAGTAACGAAAACCGTAGCGATCGCCGAGTGGATTACCGCCTGTGCGGGTTAGTATGTTTTCGACTCTCCCACGAGTTTGTCATGATTTCTTCACTTACCAAGCATAGTAATGAAAGTATAAATAATGAGCCCAATGATCAGCAGCATCTTACCTAACGCAGCCCAGAACTCAGTCTCACCATACCACTTCACCGCCATCACGTTAATGACAGCGTACAGAACCATCACGATAGCTATTACCGCTCCGGTTGGAACCGCATCGCTCCAGAAATGAATGACCACATTGCAAGCGGTCATCTCAAAGGGCACTAAGATTGCTTCGAAGATGAAAAAATTCCAGCCAGCCTACAGATAACAGTCAACAAAAGCGCACTTCCAACTGATCGAGGTAGTGGCATCATAGATACTTACAGCAAATCCAAAAGCTTCAGATCCATATCGCCCTGCGAAGCGAATGAACGGCGATGAGATGGGCAAGTAAGTTACCATCTCAGCCATACACAGCGTCACGGCCAGGATGACAGAACACCACAAAGTGAACGCGATGAAAAGACTACCCGGTCCGCCGGCCAGCAGCCCCTTTCCGATTTGGACATACAACGCCGTGCCGATAGTGCCGCCGATACTACGATCACGTTAGTCTACTCTCATGGATCAATCTAGTTTAACAAAACGACGATTTCAACAAACCCGATGAGCTGAATGTGCCTCGCTTTCAATTTTCTGTGCGTTTTGTCATGCAAACCTGATAAATTCGCGGCTTCGGAGCCATGGCGCTCGGCGTCGTGGGAGTAGGTTGGGAGGTCGAGGTCGGCGCCTTTGCCCAAGCGCTGTTTCTCTTCGATGTCTTTGGCGCTGCCGCGGCGGTAGCCTGTGGTCTGCGTGGCGACGCCGTGGTCTTTGCTGTCGGCCATGATTGGTTTGAGGCGCTTTCACGCAAAGATAACCATGCAAGCTCGTTGGAATAGTGATCGGGTGCGAAAGCACAATGGGTAAATACGTCGTGTATACGGACCAAATAATACTAGGCGCAGAGGAAGAACAAGCAAGGGTGTAGAAGAAACACAATCTCATCCACCCAGAGACAAAACAGGACGACCACGATAAGATAAACACAAAACCAACCTACCAGTGGCAATCCAGCCAGCCAGCCAGCCCATTCTGCGCGCACATCGGCCTCGCCGGCGCAAAAAAGCGCAAGCGCACGCCCACACATGCAAAAACAAGTTCCCACAATCGAGGTCGCGCCAAGGCAACATAGAGGGGCTTGGGTAACATGCAGTCGTGGTATTTTGGCTGGCTGCTCTGAGCTTTGTTGGACTTGACACTGCGCGTGCCGAGGCTTGGTATGCAGGGTGGAGCTCCCGGTGGGTGGGTTGTGGGTTGCAAACTACTGGGGACAGGGTCTGGCGGTATAGTGGGTTTTTGGTTCGCCCATGTCTTCTGGCGTGGTAAAAATTTGAATAGAGAGGTGAGTGGGAGATGAGCTAATGGGGAACATCATCAGTATTCAACAAGCCATCCACGGAATTAACGCAAGCTCATGTTTCTAGAACACGCGGAGAGTCGTTATAATGCGTCATTATCGATGCCGGTAGAGAACGCAAAGCGAGGCTGGAGAACGCCGCCAAGACGACGGTGTCGAAACGCCTGGCTCGGCGTGGGGGGTAATTTGGAGGACTTGCCGCGTCGTGGTACGTTGGGAAAAGGTAATTTAGAACACTTGTGTCGTTATACTACAGTTTTCATACATTGGGTTTGGAAGCATAAGGAGCTGAAATGCAATTGACAGCAAAGACGCGATGAGCGAAGACATGTCGTGATCCGAAGTCGGAGATGTCAACATGTGAGTTTGGTATGGCGGAATTGGGATTCAATCGTGTTTGATAGCTTTCATTAATTACGTTTGATTCGTTCATGGCCGTACGGTCGACTCGAGCGTCAACCCAAGTCGTAATGACAGAGCTCAGCCAGCCTCAGCCTCAGTTGTATCCGCCGAAGCTCGCCCCCCTCCTGTACAAAGGCGTGGTGCCCGTGAAGTTTCCGGACTGCGTGGTGAAATCGCTGACCTCGCTGAGCGACTTGATACGTCCCAACATGAGCTCGACAGTCCTGTACGCGGCGCCTGGTGCGTAGCCAGGAAGCTCATGGCCGGCAAGCTGGACTTGGTAGAAGGTAAGACCACGCTCGGCACCCCAAAGACCAAGGTAGCCAGCGCCAGCGAGAGCGCCGCCGTTGTACTCAGGGTGGTAGGGGGTGTAGAAGGGAGTGCCGGGGTACTCCTGGAGACCTTGGAGGCCGTTCCACTGGGAGGTGTTAGCTTGTGCGATTATTTGTATCGGGGTGATTTTTTGTACTTACGGTCACGTTCTGCAGAGCAAGGAGAGTACCGTTGGTGTTAAGGAGCATGTCCAAGTTACCAGAGCCGATGAGGGTGTTGTTGGTGTACTCAATAACGCGCTGGAGTACACCGTTCTGCGCAGGGCCCAGACTCTGGTCACTGACGGTCTCGTTGGTGGCAGGGTTGCGGAACACGCCATCCACACACTGGTTCCAGTCGGTGGGAGGGGCGTTGATTGCCTTCTGGACGTCGGTGCGGTTGAAGTAGATCTGGGCGCCAGGAGGAACATAGTCACCCGAGTTGACCTCACCGAGAACAGAGTAAGGGTGCGGGCAAGTTTCGGTGATGTGGTAGATGTTGAAGCATGGGTTGATCTCCAAGATGGCCGCGTAGGCACTGGAGAACTGGTCGCATGAGTAGTTGTTGGCGGCAGTCTGCTCAGGCAGAGTGGGAATCGGGCCTTGAGGCGGAGGGAACTTGAAATACTTCTCCATGTGCTCAGTGTAGCCGCACTCGTCGTTACGCTCCCAAATACGGTCCAAGAAAGACTGGTTGAGGTAGAGCAAGTTGTTCCAGTACTCCAGGTAAGGAGCAATGACAACCTCCTGCTGAGTAGTGTCGTCTGCAATAATCGGATCGTTGATGTTGATACCCTTGAGAGGCATATCGGGGTCATCAGCGGTGATGAAGGCATCTGCAATGTATGGAACATAGTAGCCACCGTAACTCTCACCAGTGAGGTAGAGATCCCATCCTTGGACACCGAAGGTCTCGACGAACTGCTTGTAGAAGCCAACGAACTGCTTGCCAAGCTCCACCTCGTTCGTGATATCGGGTGTACCTTGAGTGAAGCCAACGCCGATGGGCTGCTCGACCCACATCATGTTGGTGAGGTTGACCCATGTGTACGGGTTCTGGACAGGAGCGAGAGTGCCAGCTTCCCAGGTGAATGGACCGTTCTCGGTGAGCAGACCGCTCAAGGAACTGCAACCAGGGCCGCCATTAAACCCTACATTGCATGTTAGTTGCACGTCTCTTGAACTGGCAAGAATCGTGGTTCACTCACAGATGGTAATCTCTTCCTGAGGATCGGAGTTGGTGGTAGGGAAGAACCTGTTAGACGAGAGTAAGCATGGTGTCCCAAATATTCATTCAAAGATACTCTCCAATCTCTTACCAGAAGAACAGCTCACGAGTCTCATTCTTGTCGCCGGAAATCGGAAGAAGACCAGCATAGCTCTCTCCAATGTCGAAAGGCACATCCGGAAGGCCTGTACCGTTCACAACAAACTTCTCGGTGCCATTGGTCAAGAAGTTGTGAGCGCGCTTTTGAAGACGGTGGTCCTTGAAGTTCTGGTGAGGCGCCCTCTTCTCGATGACAGGCTTTGGGCGCTGGGCCTTTGCGAAGGCCTTCTCGGCCGGGTTTAGGGCAGAGACGAGGGTGGCAGAGAAGCCAAGAGCAGCCAAAAGGCTTGATGAGAATAGCATTGTCAAGACTCAAGCCACGGGCTAGGTTAACGCGAGCTTGAAAGCACTCTTTTCAGCAGAGTTGCAGGACCAAGCCTTTAAGTACTGTCCGCCACAGTGCTTGACCGCTGAGCTAGTGGCGGCTGTTTGTCTTGGAACCAGCACAGGTCTTGAACCCTGCGGAATCATGTTTGTCGCTGATGATACCACCTACCTGTTGCTGCATAGCGTGCGGCCGGTCCGCCTGCAAGAGGCAGGTCATGGGTCGTGAGCGGGTCATGATCTCAGCTCGGATCGTTGACTGCGGGTGCACTATGGAAGATAGCTATCGAAGGTCTATCCGGATGAGGCAGGTGAGAGGAAGTGTAGGGTCCTCTGGAGGGTGGATCTCGATAGCTTCCATCAGCGGTGCCTTGCGCACGAAGAGCGGCCGTGTGCCGCGAACCGGGCTCCAACGGCTGCCGAAGCAACGTTCTGTAGACGCGCGGTCATATTGTTATTGTTTCCTTTCGTCATACACGTTGCCGACGGGTTCGAGGCTGGAAATTGTGGTAGCATAAAACGGTAGATCGCGATTGTTTCTCGGTTGGCTGCATGCCTGTCGTACACTGCAGCAATCTAAACGTAGGACTGGTAGTACGGCGGACCATCCTTACAAGATGGACAAACCTCGAATTCTGACATCACGCTATAGTAGTTAGTTGGCACTTTATACTACTCTTTACTTTAGGATAAAAGTTAGATATCTATAGCTAATATAGCTCGAAAAATTCTAAAAAATTCTAGATACTAGATATATATTATAGAATAATATATACATAAGTATAATTACTATAGTACTATATAGCTAACTATAATTAATTAAAACTAGTTATAAAAAGTGAAGTTCCTAAGTATAGAGTACCTTAGGTAGCTAGAATTCGAGATGCGGGGTAGACTATCTAGAAGTATAGATATAGCTCCCTAGTAGATGTAGGGCATAGCCATAAGTCTAAATACTAAGGTCAGGGTGATATCAGGGTTAGGGTTATAATCCTAAAAACGAGTAGGAATGCTCATAAGTCTGTATACTCTAACCCTAAAATTATAAGTCTAGATACCATCTCTTTCTTATATATAAGATTTTATTATAGTCTACTAAGTTACTAAATATAATAGATAGTAAATAATAAAAATTAGTTAATATAAGAAGATATTTTTTAGACTTTTTTAAGAATTTTTCCCAAATTTTAATATAAAGTATAATAGGTATATAAAAAATATTGAAAATTAAGAGTTCCTATATAAAGTGCCTTCGAGCTAATGCGCCTACTTCTATTCTTAGAATCAAATTCGAGGTTTGTCCATCTTGTAAGGATGGTCCGCCGTAGACTGGGATCTGTTTGGCTGAGTCTTCCTCGCCAAAATGCAACAAGACGCGATGCTGCATAGGACCTCCAGGCGACAGGTTGGTCAAGCCTCATCCTTCCCGAAGCTAAGACATCCTGCTTGCGTGCTTTTGGTTCGAAGTTACTACTACACACGCTGCAACGTCGATACGAGCTGTACCGGCCTCTCACTGCCGACAAACCCAGAAACTCGACACTTCCTTATCTCTGCCTCCAAATGGCGCTTCACATTAACTCGCAGCCATCTACTTGACACCACGCAGCAACGCGTCCTCAATATATCCTCATTGTTATCCGGTCCTCACGCCCAACTCCTCCCGGAAAATGGCCTCCATCTCGCGCCGCACAGCCACAGCCTGCGACTTCTCGCTCCAATCAACATGCTTCCAACTCAGACCCTCACCCTGCCTAACATCGCTCTTCAACACAAGCCCATGCGCCAGCCCAATCGGCAACCCCTCAATCGCCAGCGAGTCCCTCGCCCTCATCAACTTCCCATAAACCATGAACCCGCCCTCCCCGTCCAGCTTCTCGCCAGCTTTCAAGTCCCGCTTCGCCGTCGCGACGACATCGCCCGCGAACGTCTTGCATGACCCCGTTGGCTCACCGCGACACATGATCGTCGCCACGCTGACGCCGAGCTCCAATCCGATGAGGTGGTAGGGTTTGCTCTGCGCAGCGTAGCGGCCGGTCGAGTCTGTCTTCATGCCGTATTGCGCGAAACACTCTTTTTGGTACTCGCCTGGCGCTTCGAAGACGACGTAGACGCCCCATCTGAGATCGTTGAAGACTGGGCGGCCGTCGATCTCGAGGCAGGAGACGACTTCCACTGTCCCTTTGGTGTCGAGCTGACCGCCGTCTTCTGTGGGTTTTAATACTTGTGGTAGGTCGTGAATGCCGCAGGGAGGGAAACGTAGCCCTGCTTTCGGCGGTGTCAGATCGCACGCGTTGGCCACGGCGGCCATTTCCAGCGCGCTCTTCGTGCCGTCGAGGAAAGAGTTGAACATTTGCGGATTAAGGTCTTTGGTCTGCTCTTCCGTGAGACCGTAGTGCGACCAGACTGTATCTGGTGTCGAAGCGTGGAAAGCGGGTAAGTGCTTCGTGCCTTTGCCGGCGCAGACGACGTCGAAACCCGCCGTTCGCGCCCAGTCGACTAGCTCTGCTATGAGAGCGGGCTGGTCGCCGTACGCCATGCTGTAGATGATGCCCGCTTCTTGTGCTTTGCGTGCGAGCAGTGGTCCTGCGAGCACGTCTGCTTCGACGTTGATCATGACGATGTGCTTCTTGTGTTCACAGCACAGCAGCGCATGGCGAACGCCTGCGGCTGGGCTCCCAGTGACTTCAAGAATCACGTCGATCCCAGGCGTGGCGATCAGCTCGATGGAGTCGGTAGTGATGGCGGTCTTGTTGGCTTTGATACCTTCTGCTACGGAGATGGTTGCTTGTGCGTCGTACTTTGCATCTGGAAAGCCGGTTCGTCGGAGCGATGTGATGGCTCTTTCTTTGGAGAGGTCTGCGATGCCAGCAACGCGCATGCCGGGAGACCGGTGAACTTGCGATACGCTGTGACCTTGTCAATATATGAGCTATATTTCACAGCGATCAACATGTCAAGCGGAGACATACAACATACTACCAAACTTGCCAGCGCCAATCAAACCGATCTGGATCGGTTTGCCGCTGGCCTCGCGCTCAGCGAGCTTGGTAGAGAGACTGGTCATGGTTGATGATTGTGTAGAGCGACCACTGGCGTATTGGACAGTGTCGATACATCTATGAATTATATTCGTGGAGCTAGATGTATTTACGAGCTCGCTGGGACCTTTGTTCCGAAGCCAACACTCCCCGCTTCGGACTCTCCTCTCTCGGTAACTCGATGATGATCGTTAGAAGCATGACGGGAGACCGGCAATAAATGGAAATCCAAGCTTTGTTGTGTAGATTTGAAAGTTGTAGCCGCTGCTTCCAGGCTCGCTGTACTTATTGTGCAGCAATCGAAGCAAACATCGCTGTGTCAACTATTAGCCTGGTCACGAAGACGAAAGGCGTGTTAATTAAATTGAAGGTATGCTTTAGTGCTTATATATTCCCAGTACGGTTAGGTATATACCGGACGTATTCTGCAGTTCACATGATGAGTCTCTTACAGGCTGCTCGGTGCTAAAAGACTGCTAGCCGCGTATCAACATTCATAATGTCTGATACGACCTGTTTTGAAGCGGACATCTACATGTGTTCTTTCGACAGATACTGTGTTCGTACCAAATAAATTTAGCAATCTTTAGGTAGAGTAAATCTCTTGGATTGCAGCTATGTTACTATCTTTCAAAAATCATGATCTTACATGGTTGTAATCACGTATATATTCGACCACATGTACATTGAGAAATTGAAATAGGGTTCGGGTTATGGTCATTCGACAAGGATCTTGTGATGAAAGGACGTGCTCAAGCGCTACCATGATGGCCAGCTCGTGCGCAGATTTAGTCAGACGCCGTCCTCGTACTAAGCGAGAAAGCGACGGCATCTCGTCGCTACCGCCCGTCCCAAGAAACAATCAATCTCCATTTCTCTCAAGCATCTACCCAAATATCTAATCCATCTAGATCTAATCCATCTCAACTTGCTTCTCGCCACTCTACTGACCACCAAAATGGGCGGCGCTCAATCAACTCCGTTCCAAGGCCAGGAGCATCCCTCTCGACCTGCTCGTCCCGCTCGCCGAGCTACGAGGCCCGAATCACACGTCTACGTGTATGAAACGCTAGACGAGAAATTCGACGCCGTGCGTATTGAAAACAGGGCTTCTGAAGCGCCTTCAGACCGTGTCCTCGACAATGGCTCCGAGACCGTTTCCGCCGTCAAGGCTCAGGAGTATGTCAAGAAACTCTTGAAGGACCCGAAAAACCAGCTCGGTCTCTCTGCTCTGAGTACCAATAACATCAACGCTATCCTGGAGAAGCAGTCTGCCGTCTTGCACGATACGCAGACTTTCAACCTCGCTATTCCTCATGAGGGGCTACCAGTCACGAACCAGCGCAGCTCTGGCCGATGCTGGATTTTCGCTGCGTGCAACACTTTCCGCATTGCGATTATGCAGAAGCACAACATCCAGACCTTTGAGCTGAGTCAGGCATACTTGTTCTTTTGGGATAAGGTTGAGAAGGCAAACTACTTCTTGGAGAGTGTTTTGGCTCATGCCGATGAGCCTGTGGATGGTAGGCTGTTCACTGCTCTCAACGCTGATCCGGTCGGTGATGGTGGCCAGTGGGATATGATTGTCAACTTGGTCGAGAAGTAAGTCCCTCTGTATGCACGGCACTGCCCAGATCTATCGCTGACCAGACTCTACTCCCGCAGATACGGTATCGTGCCTCAGACGCTCTACCCAGACTCATTCAACGCCAAAGCCAGTTCAGCAATGGACGGCCTCCTCACCAGGAAACTCCGCCAGGACGGTCTCAAGCTCCGCAAGCTCAAGTCCAGCGACGCGTCAGCTTCCACCATCGCAGCCTCCAAAGAGGCCATGCTCCAAGACGTGATCCGCATCGTCACCCTCTGCCTTGGCCCACCACCACCTGCCGACGAGAAGTTCACCTGGGAATTCTACGACAGCGCCCACAAGCTCAAGACCGTCTCGCTCACTCCTCGTGAATTCGCCGCTTCTGCCGAAGTCACCAAGTTCGTCTCTTTGACCAACGACCCACGTAACGACTACATGCGCCTCCTCACCGTTTCCAACCTCGGCAACGTCTGGAACGGCTGCCCAGTCTCCTACATCAACGTCGACAGCATCGTGCTGAAGGAAGCCTGCGTCGCCCAGCTGCGCAAAGGCCTGCCCATCTTCTTCGGCTCCGACGTAGGCCAACAATCTGACAGCCGCAAGGGCATCATGGACACCGACCTCATCGACTACGAGCTCGGCTTTAACGTCAAGCTCAACCTCAGCAAAGCTGAGCGTCTGCTCACCGGCGAGAGCCAGATGACGCACGCCATGGTCCTCACCGCCGTGCACCTCGACAAGGACAACAAGCCTGTGCGCTGGCGCGTGGAGAACTCGTGGTCCGACGCTGCGGGCGTGGGTGGCTACTTTGTCATGAGCGACAAGTGGATGGACGAGTTCTGCTACCAGGCTGTGATTGACAAGGCTGTGCTTGGCAAGGAGGTTAGAGAGGTGCTGAAGCAGGAGGCGAAGGTCCTGCCGCTTTGGGACCCGATGGGAGCGTTGGCTTAAGCGGATATTTGTATTTCAGACTGTTTGGCATTCACGTTTTGCATGAGAAGCACGTCTTTATGTTTCGATTCGCAGATTATGGTAACAAATTGATGACATCAGTGCATTGCAACCTACTGCTTCACTATAGCGAATCTCAGCCTTCAGAAGTTGACCGTGATCGCCATGGGTCCAGTGAAAATCAGCTGTACCAAGTTCACTATGCAACGATCTGCATTCTCAAATGATATTCCCGCTCCTCGAGACGAGGCACATACATTCGCTGCAAAGTCCCCCCGAACTCGGGTACAAGGGCTGCGGGGAAGCTCTTTGGAAATACCCTTGGTTACTTGGAAGACTGGTGGAGGCAAATACAAATACATACATGTAGCTATTGCAGTTGCAACGTCTGTATTAGATTGTACTCAGCTCATACATACAAGAACTTCGAATAGACAAGTACACTTCAACCAACTATCTACACCCTTAAGACCTCCAAGCTTTCCCACAGCAATCAGCTACAACCTGCCATTCTCCAATTACCTTTAAAAAATCACGACTCTTTAAACAAACCATGCCCCCCTCCGCCGGCAAAATCCTCGTCCTCCCCGGCGACCACATCGGGCCCGAAGTCGTCACCGAAGCGCTCGCCGTGCTCGACATCATCGAAGCGCACAAGGGCATCAAGTTCGAGCGCGACTTCGACCTTTGCGGCGGCTGCTCGCTGGACAAGCACGGTATTGCTTCGACGGAGGAGGTTCTGAAGAAGAGCACGGAGGCTGATGCGGTGTTCTTCGGGAGTGCGGGCGGGCCGGAGTGGGGGACGAAGGTGCCAAATCCGGAGAGTGGGTTGTTGAGGGTTAGGCAGAAGATGCAGGTTAGTCATTCTCTTCTTTGGGTTCTGGGCGACGAGGTTGTGTTCTGGTGTGGCGTGTGCTGACGATTGTAATTGAAGATCTTCGCAAACTTGCGACCTTGCTATTTCCCTTCACAATCGCTTGTTGAAAGAGCACCGATCAAGGCAGAGTTGGTCAAGGGGGTCAATTTCATGCTCATCCGTGAGAACTGTGGCGGAGCATACTTTGGTAAGAAGATTGAAGAGGAGGACTATGGCTGCGATCCATGGGAATACACGCGTGGGGAAATCGAGAGGGTTGCTCGTGTTGCTGGCGCACTTGCGATGCAAACAGATCCACCCACGCCCGTCACCAGCGTGGATAAGGCAAATGTGCTGGCGAACAGTCGCGTCTGGAGAAGAGTTGTTACAGAGCTGTTTGAAAAAGAATTCCCGAAAGTCAAATTGCAGCACCAGCTTGCAGACAGCTTGGCGATGCTGTTCATCACTCAGCCGACGAGATGGAACGGAATCATCCTGACGGACAACACTTTTGGTGACATTCTGAGTGATGAGTCCGGGGGTCTTACTGGGTCAATAGGGTTGCTTCCGTCAGCATCACTAGCAGGTCCACCTGGAGGCTCGATGGGCCAGAACAGCGTTGGCGGTGCCAGAGGGTTGTACGAGCCTGTGCACGGAAGCGCACCTGACATCAGTGGCAAAGGCCTGGCCAACCCTGTAGCACAAGTCTTGAGTCTGGCGATGATGTTGCGCTACTCATTCAACATGAACCGGGAAGCAGATATCATCGACAGAGCTGTCGAGACGGTGCTTGATGCGAAAGACCTTGGTGGGCTTGAGCTGAGGAGTGGTGATCTTGGTGGCAAAGTAGGAACGAAGGAGATGAGCGAGGCCATCCAGAAAGAGGTTAAGAAGCTTTTGGAGGCCTGATGCAGACGTTGATAGCGAAGGAGATATATTTGGGTATCAAGATATAGAGTACAAGGCGATTATGCCTTCTTGCCTGCTGCTTTCTGGTGTTGAATTAGCATTGATTGTAACCGGTAGTGTAATGCCTGACACACAAGGTAGCAGTCCTTCAGGATCATAAACTCTTTGGCACACATGTCCTTGTGTGCGTTTTGATAGTTTGCCACGATGCACTTGCCATATACAGCGCCCTGTGATCAGATTAGCGGTGCTGATGATGATAGGTGTAAGATGATGACGCACCTCAGGCGAGCATTTGGCGGTGGCCTCAGCAAACTTCTCAATTGGGCGTGTACGAGCTGGCATTGCGTTGTGGTATATGTGATATTGTCGATGGCAGAGGAGGAAGATCGATGCGCTCATCAAGTGAAGGCAAGACGGGAACAGGCGCACGGACTGCCGAGCAGATCAACAACGCGGGCAAGGAACAAGCAACAAGCAAGCGCGCGCGCGTCTCACTTCGACACAAGCAACACCACTTTGCGCCGCGAGACTCTAGGCAATCTTTGCAATTCATTGTTCCAAGTGGCTTTCAACCAAGTATGCGATAGCCGTATACAAGCATCGCCTTCAGACAACACACATCATATGCAGCCATACACCTCATGACAGTGCCGTACTCGAAGCGCGTGCGCCGGAAACCCTTTTGCGACATAGCCGCCTATGAATGGCAACGATGAAGAGCTGGCACTCGCGGACCTCGAAGATGATCGTATGATATTGCCGTACAGCTCTAGTAATAGGAACTTGGCTAACGATCCCAGAAATCCACCTCCTAGGAGACATTGTTACACGCGCCGCACAATATCCCCTCGAATCATGCACTTATGCCTTGACGACCGCATATCGAGCTACGCTCGCCGAGCGAGGTATCAACTCGAACCATGACAAAGTCATCTTCAACTGGGTCAATGCGATCAGCAAGCGCTGCGCGAAGGTCAAACTGGAAGAGGGCCATGTTGATTTCTTGGTGGAGCTGAGGAATGTGTGTCAGTCACAAGGCATAACGTTGCTGGACCTGGATGATAGTGCGGACGCCGAGAACAACCCACCTAGAGAGCCCGACTTTCGGGACTCGCAGGCGCATAAACCAAAGACGGACCGCAGGAGGGTTTCATTTGACGAGGCGCGATATGAAGAGACGCAATTGAGCGAACACTCGGAGTTCTTTCAGGATCAGACACCGGATGACAAGGCATATCTTGGACGGCCACCGACTCCTGGACGTCCCTTCTACAGTCAACGCGCGCATTCTGCCGACGCAGATGATTCGAATCGGCTGACGTCGAAGAAGATCAGACAAGCGCTGCAATCATCCCGGCATGTCCCTGAGCCAGGTGTGCCAGCAGATTCCCCTCCGCTCGTGCATCCTCCTGTGAGCGACGAAGAGCGAGATGCTCAGCTTCAGGACATCATGGATGCTTTCCATGAAATGTCAGACCTCCGATTGATGCGACGATGTACCCACACGCTGCATGATGCATTCGTCGCGCAAAGCAGCCGTAACCGCCTGGACGATGCGAGAGCTACAGCGCATGATGGAAGGACACTCCTCCGTCAAGCCCTGGACACCTGGAACGGCAGGACGCAGGAAAGACTTCTATCACGAAAGCAAGAGGAGGAGTTCGAGCGCATGGAGCGTAGGGCCGGTGTTTATCGTGATCTGATGATTGCGCGAAAAGGCTTCGAGAACTGGTATTGCTATCACTTGGAGCGCAAAAAAGAGACTGCGGAAGCAAGTAGATTGGTACTTGCGATGCGCTACTTCCGGAAATGGAGATCAATCACCGCCGAAAACAACTCCAAAGCATGGCAAATCCTCCTGCGAAAATTCCTGGTGAGGTGGCAAGACCGTACCGTCAGACGAGAGGTTGGCTATGAGCAAGCAACGGCGCACTACGAAGAATCATTACAAAAGCGATTGTTCAAGCATTGGGCAATGAAAGTCTGCGAGCGCAAAGCAGAAGATTTGCATCAGGAACGCACTGCCCGGCGAGCGCTGCAACAATTGTCAGACCGCCTCCACCAACTCCAGGATATGTCCCAGGAAGCGCAGATGCTGAGATCACGTCGCCCTCTTGATACCGTCATGCAGAGTTTACGCTCGAATTTGCAGGAGCGACAAGAAGCGAACGAAGTAGCTCAAGCACATTACAAGCAAAAATCCCGATCAAATTGTATGCAGACCTTGGTCATCCAAGGAAGGCTGCGTCCGCTCGAGAAGCTCATGTCTCTACGAGTGACCCTGACTTTGCAGCGGAAAGCATTCTCTGTATGGAATCTACAGCTTTCGCTCACCCGCCAGGCCGCGCAAATTGATCGAAAGCGTATCCTTCAAGATGCCTGGACGAGCTGGAACGATACACTTCGAACACGTGCGCTTGTGCAACGTATTGATGAACGTGTGCTCGTGGAAAACCTATACAAATGGGTGCTTCAGGGACGCCTGAACTTGTTCCGCAGAACAGCGGATGCGAGGCTTGCTCGTCATGCGCTTCTGCAACTTCACGATGCCGTCGACGACTATCGTTCGACTTTGGATCGCCGTGTCGAGATCTTTGCTGAGAATCAAAGACGCCGCAAGCTCGCGTCCAGCATGGTACATCTGAATCTTGCTTTCCGGAAGCAGGAAGATGCTGAACGAAAGGCTATCGAGTTCGTGAATAGCCGAGCCATACCTGATGTTTGGGGCCAATGGAAGGCGGAGACTGAACACGCTCGAAAGTTGGCTAAAATGGCAGCAGATGCACGATGGTACTGTCTTGCTTCGTCGGCGCTCAAGACTTGGCGGTCTCGTACTACTGAGCATCAACACCAGCGTCGCAGAGACGCCTATGTGCAAGTTCGTGCGCGAGTCAAGTACAAGATGGCCAGCAAATGCTTTACGACTTGGCGTACGAAAGGAATGGAAATTCGGTCCATGGAAGAAGAGTCGCAGCGTCGCGCGCAAGCACGACTTTTCGACGTTGGAATACAAGCATTTGACCAATGGCGAGATGTCACTCGAGCGAAGAGAGAGCACGAAATACAAGCAGCCAGCATCGATGACCAGAGACTCTTGGTATCAGCTTTCGCAGCAATGCTGGCTCGACACTCAGAACGAGTCACTCTTGAGCAGCGAGCGACTTCCTTCCGCGTTGAAACCGATCTTGCACTCCAAGCTTCGGCCCTCAAACGATTACAATGGGCTACATTCACTGTCTCGCAACAAACTAACACTGCTGATGCGCTCCTGGCTCGCAACTTCGACAAGCACTTCAAGAACATGTTCAGGCACTGGTCTACAAAAGCCTCCACCTCGCGAGCAGCACGAACGGCCAAACTCGATGAAAGCAACGAGCCCGAAAGCCCTAGCATTCGTTCAGCCTCCCGAGCCGCAGCACGCTCAGCGTCAAGAGAACGCTTCAATCCTTCGCAGTCAGTGTCTTACACACCTGGAACGCCAGGCTATATGCGAACGCCCTCGCGCTCCCGCCGAGCAGGCCGCTTCAGACCGATTCCAACACCTGGAGCCGTCACGCCTTTCGCTTTTGATCCAGGCTATCTCACTACAACTCCGGCTCCTTTCACGGCTGCTAACAGCCCTCTCCCAGCGGGTCTGACGCCTCAGGTGACACCTTTTGCGCGCAAGCTGAGGGCTGGCGGGTTTGTGGAAATGCCGCCGAGCGCTCTTAGGACGAGCGTGTTTGGGCGGTCCTCCGGCGCTGCGATGGGGACGGGGAAGAGTGTGAGGTTTGCTAGTGCGAATCGGTTTGCGAGGAGCACTGCTGGGAGGATGCAGGGGAGGAGGGAGATCGAAGAGGACGGTGAGGGGGAGGGGCATTTCAAAAGTAGCTGAGGCTGAGACAAGAAAGGGTGCGACTGATCGCTGCTTAGATACCCAAAGTTCAACGAACGTTACCACTACTCGCTGATGTCGACAGTTTAGTGACCCATTCAATCTCCACAATGTCGACCTCAAGGAGTCGAATGCCACCTGACCAACCATCGCATCAGAACGCCAAGCCGATCATAGCATCCTGTCTCGGCCGTATGCGATCGACGAATGTACATGCGCTTCGCACCCCAACCGACCAAGCCCCAACCATCCATATATGCAAGAACTTCCTCGATGCGAGGGGTGACCGGTACTCAGCTTGATGTACATTGAGCGCCTCGGCGCGCAGCGCCAGCTCACACTCTATAGCTGGGCCGCAAGGCTTGCATGAGGCTTGCATGGAGCTCAGGGCTCGGACACGCGTGATGGCAGCTCACCTGCCGCTGTTGCCCAGCGTATGATTGCAGTCGAGGTGTTGGCGAGCTCACCGGTCGCTGTTCTACCACGTATAGCGGCGGACGAAGTGTTGGCAAGGCAGGATCAGTCTGGGCTTCATGGTAACTTTAGACGCCTCGCGCACGCGCTTTGACTTGTTGAGCTATTCAGACCAATCTTCGCTCTTGCCCTCCGTACTTGCTGAACTTTCTGACACCAAGTCGCGGCCGTAGTTGGGCGTGTTGTGTCTTCGAATGAGTTGTGGTAGTATTGGGCAAACATCATTCCGTAGAACAACGCCTCTAACGTCATGGCTTTCATTTGGAGGCCTGTAAGTCAAGATCCGGGTGAAGTCGTCTGGGTTCAGAATGAGGGAGCCAATTCTAAGGAGTGGTTCGAGTGCATAGTGGCCAGTAAGAGACCCGAACCAGGATCTGCAATAGCCACTGTGTATCAGTTGGTGATGCGAGATGACGGTCGCCCGTTTGCGGACGGGCGGTACCTCCCAGCACGCCGGCTTCACGATAAACCTTCAAACAAGCAATCTGTGAAGTCTAAGTGGACTCCGAGACCTGAGGACGACTTGGAGTTTGAGGGCCCATCTGTATTCGGCAAACGCACACGTGGGCCAAAGTGTCGACTCGATACAACGCCAGCGATCGAGACTGTGCAATCTTCATCCTACGATGACAAATCGCATTCCGGCGACGTACGACTGCACGGTCACGGGAACTTCGTCATAGGACAATTTTCCGGACCTGAAACTGCCTTATCGTATGACAAGGATCAAGTTACTCGAGTAATGGCGGAGCAGCCCAGAGTGCTAGAACTTGTTCTGGCCTGGGATGTGGTTGCCATACTTCGTGGACAACATGCATCAGGCAAGATTGCGGCAGGCTGTCTTTCCGAGACCATCGTTTACAATGGCACACCGACCATGTGGTATGCAACGACGGTGCAACAATATGCCAAGAAGCTATGGCCCCGTGTTTGTTCACCAGCACTGGAGTGTATCGAGCATGCGCTTTCGAGCTCTGGTGACGACTTTACTCCGTCTCGGATGCATACCGCAAAGTTTTACGGGATCATCATAACCATCGAGCTCAATGGAGCAACAACTCATGTAAAGATTGAGCGAGATCGTACTGTCGCCGCATACCCGCGATCTACGATGTCTGGAGTGAGTACATTGCTTTACTAGACAGACCGAGTGGCACCAAGGCTGACCAAACAAGGTGGCAGAGCTTTTTATTTGGCTTGCGACTGCGTGTCGTGACCACGCAGACATGGGAACCGTTGGTTTGAGCAGTACAACTTTGACCGTACAGACCATTCTCAACGATTGGAAGGAACTCTCGATGGAACCACACGTGACCTCAGCGCAAGGCGAAAATGATATGACCGGACAGTGCTGGTTCGGAATGGTCTGTAACCCAGTCATCGCCGTGGGCTACCCAATCCCAGAGCGAGATGATGCCTCGCAGGACAAAGGCTTGGAGGTCTCGCTGGATTTGATGGTGGCCATGAGCCGCGCTGATTTTCCAACGATCTTCGGCGATGCATTCATTTTGAAAGGTGTAATATCTGCGCTGGTCGCTACAGCGAAATCTGAGGATGCAATCATGTGGCACTTCATGATCAACACTGGTGAGTGTCTCTTCTTGCCGTCATTGCAACTGATAGCACCCGCCAATGCAAATGTTCGATGTACGACCTGACAAATCGCAGACAAAACGCCGATGACATATCAACAAGCCTCAAAGCATGCTGCTGCGATCGAAGGTCTTGTTGACGTTGACCTTGAAGCTCAACGTCATTTTGTGGGCTTGTGGGCTACCGATGCCAGTGTTCTCGCTGGTAACGACGTGCCTGGCCTTCATGACATTGGGGAAACCACAAACAAAGAAGCATATCATTACGTTCTTACATTGGACCGATTGACATTCGGTGGCGGGCAGTATGCCACTCTTGCTGCGAGCTTCGGCTTGGGCAGAAAAGACTGTTCTGTCGACTTTCCTACCGATGTTGGGTGGGCCTACGAGACTTGCATCGAACTGGCTCGTAAGACCACAATGTTATTCTATAGCAGCGACGACCAAAGAGGTTGGCTACTGGATGGTGCGACCGCTCTTGTACATCTCGCTCGAGCCAGCTTGACTGTCGACTGGATAGGCAAAAGACATGAAGAGGTACTCAGCATGTTACGCTACATTCGACACGACGAGGGCGGAATATCTGCCAAAGAGGCGTTGCTTTTGAACGCGGAGATTGAAATATTCACCAAGTCTGAACCGAGGAAGGAGACCACGACTGGGACTAAGGCGCCCATGCTCGATATTACATCTGCAGCTGCTGATGCGCAGAGTGCCTCTGGACCCGCCAAGGAGCCACAACCTCGAACAGAGTACAAGAAGGTTGAAGAGCTATGGACGTATGGAGACTTGGTTCTCAACTTGTGGCGTAAGCTGGAACGCCTACAGGCCGATTCTCAAACACCGCGTTCCCTGCAAATCAAATTTTACTCGACGGAGGCAAGGCTGACAGGTTGGGAAACTGAGCACCTCATCACCCACAAGAGACGTGTGGCACACCGATATGTCAAAATGGGGAGCGAAAGCAAATCGTGGCGGCGCTACGTCAAAAAGCTTTCACCCGTTGTTCTACTTGCACCTAATTTCGGGGATCTTGTCAGTGCATTTCCAGGCGCTTTGGTTTGTGAGAAAATGCAGCAAATTCCCACGAACAGAGGCTTGGTTGCGCCAATTTGCGTCTTGCTTTTGAGCGCAAAGCATTGGCAAGGCGGGAAAAGCGTGCATCCACCGGGGTGTGTCCGGATTAACGAGTCAACATACCTCTGGGCATATGACCCATCAGCCGCCGAATTTGCCTCTTGCAGCCAAGTCACATGTGCTCCCATTACTATGCTGCAGGATGAACCGGGTCGTCATCAAATGTCGTTTGGAGATGAAGATTTTGACATCTTCGTTCGTTATCCCAACGGTGCAATCTTGTTCGGCGCTCCAGACACACACAATCACGCAAAGCAGGTTGGCAAGACATCCAGGATCTTGGGCAGTCGTATTCTTGCAGCAGATCGAGCACCAGGACAGAAACCAAGTGTTTACTGAATTGTTTCGGATACTAGTCAACGTCGATTGTGAGGGTTTTCGTTTCGCATCGGTGTCTTCTTGGCCTCAATGCATCTACCCGTGAATAGTATTTCCGTACCTTCTGTTGGGCAATTCCCCAAGATTGTTATTGTATGGATCCATTGTGGAAGTGGTTATTGTGCGTATTGAGTTGTCGATGTGCGACTACAAGTACATCCCAGATTGCTGTTCACTCAGTGTATCATCATTGAGTCCAAGTGTGCCTCAAGTCTACATATATCTGTCAAATTCCTTTCCAATCCTCTGTACTCCCGGCCATGGTAAACAAGTGGTCGCTAATCACCCTAACCCTAATTGCAGCATTGGATTATCCAGGGCGCTCAGGTTCGCCTTTGAAATCTCATTTTGACAGTGATCCATCTCCTTCATCAAACCAACCGACCAGCATACATGAATGGCACAAGCTTTTCAAATCAGAGGAAATAATCACCTACAATCTCCAGCCATAGTCTGCCGAAATCTGCCAGCTCTTGCGGCGGCGACTTTAGCCGTAGATTGCCGATCTCGATGGTGTCCTGCTGTGAAGGTGAAGTCACTGCATACATGCAACCCAGCTTTGCCGTCTCCAACTATGCATGCTGACATGGCCATGCACTCGTCCTCTCACCTGCCCGGTATACCCTAGGTTGGGGAGGCTATGCAGAAGTATTGAGATCCAGTACCTTGGTATAGGTTGCTGTAGCCAAGCTCATCAGTTTGTGGCCAGAGCAACAAGACTTGCTGACGGCATTGAATATGGCTGACGATACTTCAAGAGGTCCACAGAATGTATACAGAGCCATATCAGTCGAGGCTTAGAAGATTCGCTCAGCGCGATCTATAATCTAAGTCGCGGGACATCATTGTAGCGCAGCAACATCACAAGGCTACGTGGATTGTGCCAACTCTTTAGGTCGACACGACGGCGACCTCAATCTTTCGTACATCCTTCACGCGCACGAGCATGGTCAGTAGCATCACCAGCTCACCTCTGAGCCACGACAGGCAATTCTTTAGACGCTTTGGAGGCAACAACGACGCCCGTTAACCCGTGATGCGGACCACGGATTCGAGCTCTGCTGCAAGCTCACTGCATACATATGTGCCACCCACCTATACTGTCTAGCGACTTCACAAGATAATGTCGATATACTTGGGAGCTCTCACACCACCTGTTTCCCGTGCATTCGAACGGCGATACATTCGAGGCGCAGACGTACCGAATTCTGTGCGTGGGTAATGGGGCGCTGTACCTCAATCTGTTCCCGTCCACGGCCTGAGCTTGAACGACACAGTATCGCTGACCGCATGGATCGACGACATCACAGCTTCGCAGAGACGATCAAATTCCCTCATCGCGTTCACATGCGAGTCTTGCGGCGTAGCACAACCCAAGGCTTCTCCATATTCGCATCTGCGAATAAGCTGCGCTGGCATAGTCCATCAGGTTGTAGTCGAATGAGCGCATCACTGAGCAAGGCTGGCACGAGTCTTCTGGCAAAGAAGCATCTCATCCTGTGCGGTCGAGCTCGGAGACGCGGCCTCTTCGAGCTTGAATACATCTGGTCGGACGCCGAACACATTAGTAATCCTCCCACAGGCATTTCTGCTGCAGCTTTGATTAGCACCACGGAAAATAGAGCTTGGCTGTAGCGATACTTGTTGCCTTCTCTATATTTGAGGCGGAGCTGGCGCCCTCGCCTGATCTGAGTCGCTTGTCACCACAAAAAGGTTGTAGACCGAGCTCCTGAGTGCCGCAATCCATCTGCATCCATACCTCAGCACAAGCAACCGCGCCTTGTCGACACACACCATGTCTGCGCTGGCAAAGGGCGAAGCACCAACTGAAGCCCCAGGAGAACCCTCAGGCCAGAATCCAGGTCAATCTGAGTTCCGCAGTAACATACTCAAGCCGATAAAGCCAAGAGAGGTACGTCCATGTCGGTTAATGCCTGGCTTCACTTGTTGACATCGTCGTTTCCGAAGAAGCAGCGAGCTCCGGGGGACATCGTCTGGGTCCAACGCATTGAGGCAAAGCCGAACGATTGGTTCAAATGCGAGGTGACACAGGTATCAGAAGACCCTGTAAACAAGAAAGTATCGTATCAGGTGAAATTGGTTGATGGTGGAGCACCGGGCACAGTCTTTCCAGAAGGCGAATGGCTGCTACCGGACAGGCTGCGTGATGAGAATGATCGGCAACGCCCTTACAACTCATGAGGCGTCGACATGCATGCACGCGTGAGTATGCTGCGTCGTGTCAGTCGGGACTCGAGAGAGTAGTTATCCGAGAAGGTCGAGACCGGGAAGCTCTGCTATATCAAGTGTATGTCTTCTGTGATGCTCGACGAGAGCCTTGATTTTCATGCCCAGACCGCTTGCTCCCGAAAGTTTCGGACGCGCTGAAGTCTTTTCCATCTTGATTTTGTAACCATGCCTACCGAATCGGACATCGAGGAACTTGCCGGATCTGACCACTGTTCAGCGACAACTGGCTCAACACTGACGCCATTCCACGTCGATGGGTCAGAGCGTAGGTCGTCCGTATCAACAAGTGCCGTTGCAGGTGGAGGCAAGTGACACTTTGTTCTCTCTATTGCATTGTTACAAGAGATTCAGCTGATGTGATTTAGATGATGGCTCGAAGACGACTTCCAAGTGCGGTGTACCGTGGTACAAGAGACTGTTCAAGGCAAAGACCGACCTGGAATTCAAAGTGCGGCAATGTTTGTGCCGATCTATTTACCTCATCGACGCTTATTACTGATATCTGCCGACAGTGGGCCAGTTCGACAGAGGCTATCCCAATCTGGCAGCTTTCACCAGCAGCGACGAAGACTTCGCAATATATCGCAGATTTGGCTACCTGCAAGCTCGCTTACTCCTGGACAAGCAAGACCAACTGCGGTTGCTGGAAGAACGACTCGATCGCTATGACGAGTCCGATCCCATGAAAGCCGTGAGAAAAGGCCTCACGCCGGAACAGTATGCACAGCGTGCGAAGCTGCTTGGTGAAATCGAAGCGGTCTTCACTTCTTACGGTGCGTGCAGATTCTGTCTCACGTTATTCAAACTGATCAATTCCAGCTGGTTTGATCCAAAGCAGTCAGACTTTAATGTCAAGCAATCGTCCAAAGACGAACGAGATTCGAAGCGTGTACAATTACCTTACCGACATGTATCCTGTGCATACAGATGAGCAACAGTACGTCATGTGGAAGGAAGACCTTTTGACACTGCGCCCAGGTCGCGACCATGCATGGCTTGATTGGGGTATCGAGACTTGCTTGCAGCTCTTGCAAACGAGAGTGCCGTGTATCAAGGTAGGAAATCTCGGCCTAGAAACTGCGTCCAGATTTCTGCTGACAGTGCTCAGAAAATTTTCGCATCCAGTGTTTGTTGTTGCAGACGCACCTCCTGTTCTACGGGAAGCTGACTTCCATGTAGACAACCAGAAGGAAAGCGTTGAGCGATCGTCAGATATACTACACCCGGGAGCGAATCAACATGTGCGCCAGCCTGGTCATCACGATGGTGATCGTTGCACTGCTCATCATTCCGATCTACCTTCTCTACACCCTTAACAAAGCTAGCAGCAGATCCGACGAGCAATCCCGCGACCGGGACACGACAGGGACCTGTATGGGAATCCTTCTAGTGTTCTCTTTGCTTTTCTCGGCAATCCTGTCAGTGTTCACGAGCGCAAAGAGGCATGAGGTCCTAGGCGCCGCTGCAGCGTAAGTGCTCTGATCTACAACCCGAGAACAATTACTTACATAATTCTAGATACTGCGCCGTGCTAGTGGTGTTCATGGCTAATGTGCCCTTGTGAGCAAGGCGAGAGCGGTGACAAATCCACGCATTGACGTCTTTGCACACTTGATGCCTCACTGTGGCGCGGCGCTCTCTGATTGTTGGTGTAGAGAAAGGTGTGCAGGTCAGTGCTGATAAAAAGAGTCACCGGTGTTCACATGGCAGACGATGGTGTACGGCAAATAGGCACACGAGGCTGTGTAACCCTCACATGATCCCAAGAAAACTTGAACAAGGCATTTTTCTTACCGCCTGAGCTGAAGTCGGGCTTTCTGACTGGTGCGTTTATTATGATTTAGGCCTCTGATCCGCTTGACAGCGCCTCGCGCAGCGCAAGGCGGCGTCGTTGCTTAGGTCTCGGCGTGAACTCATCACCATTATGTCTCTTGGAGGCTGTGCAAGGAGGGAGTTGTAACACTCAAGGCTACAATTTACCGGGAGGGTGTATGGGCTCGATTGCCTTTTATATAGCCCAAGCCTCGCATGACAGCGCTTTCATCCAGTCAATTTTGTCTGTATTGTTACTCAGCATAAGTTATCGGATATCATTACCATTACTCTGCGTCGAGTCATGAGCCGCATGGGAAGCACATGTAACTACACCGGCGTGGCTAGCGAATATGCTGCATCTCATGCAAGTCGTGCTTCCGAGGTGCATATGCCGTCAGCAACGAAGCGAGCCTTCAGCAAACCAGTCACATTGCCCACGAGGTACGACAAGACGGCTGCTATTTTGCTAGGATGGGAGCCGGACTGTTGCGACACTGGTGTTGCGCCCGAGGTGAGTTTTCATGTACACTTGCGCTCGGCAGGCACATATTGAGACATTCACAGCTTGCAAGCTTAGCAAAAGTGCTACGAGAGGAGTACAACTTCGCCGTGGAATCTCATCTCATGCATACCAGGACTTCTCCTCAGAGTCAGGCTTTCAAGCATTTGAGCAACTTTGTGGATGCTCATGATCATCCTCACACGCTACTTGTCGTCTATTACGCAGGTCATGGCTACGAATCACTTACAAGACCGGGCTACCTGACCCTCAGCGGCAAGCCGATTATCGACCAGGATGCAATGATCGCCGCCAGCATCGAATGGCATGAGGTGGAGCGCACTCTCGTTGCAACTTCGTCTGATGTGCTCGTCATATTCGACTGCTGCTGCGCTGGGCTACTTTGCAGATCCGCACAAGAAGGGCTTGAGAACAGCAACAGAATCTTCCAATGTCTTGGTGCGTGTGAATCCAGGCAACGAACGAGAAGTTCGGGCGAGCGGTCATTCACTACTGCGATGATCTGGGCTTTGAAAGAACTGGCGAAAGGGTCAAGCTTCCCGGTGACGAAGCTCGTGAAAAAGATTGAAGCACACGCAGACTTCCCGCACAACGACCAAAGACCAGTACTGTTCGGTGGTCGCTTCGCACCAGCGTCCGCGAACATCCATTTGGCGCGCATGCCGGGTCCGATGACCAATGGAGACTGAGCACTGGTTGTGCTGTACAAGGGTGTTGTCCTGCACGTGTTGCGATTGCATATTTTGTGGTTGTACGACTCTTTCAAAGGTGGTAGGAGGGGTTTTCTCTTGGCTTTCAGCATGTCGTGACCTAGATTGTAGATGTCTGTTCAATAGAGTGGAATGTGTTCATGGTTGTAAGTGAGCTAGACCCAAGGCCCCTCTGTTGCATGCTATCGGTAGTGACTCCGACGGCATCTTGCCCAGCTCCCCGTTGCTGACTTCATATCATGAATGTGTATATGCGAACTCTTTTCTTCTTCGCTTTTCCGATGCCGACTTGATCGTGCTGAGCTGTCTGGCCGTTGCGATTGCGCGCTGCTCGTTGTTTCGTACTTTCGCGCCGTCTCGTGGAATCATTTCGCCCGAATGTTGTTGATTGATATTGAATGCTTGGCCAGATTATTCGAAAAGAGGCTCCGTGAGTTCAATCGGTATCGACATCTTTGATTCTGTATGGTATGGTCGCTGCTGTCGGAGGTATGCGAGAACCGAGTAGACGCGCAGGTCGTGGGAGGCATGTTGCGCCCGGGATGTTACTCGAGACGGTTCGTGGACAACGACCTCAACGAAGTCTCTATGACTCCGCGAAGCGATTGCTGTATAATGGCAGGAAATTTCTAGCGTTTGGCCGTGTGAGCATGATTGTCCCAAGAACATTCCAAGACCAAGGGGAGAGTGCCGCAGGTCCGGCTACACGTGGGCTTCCCGCCTGTTCGAGCTCAACCCGCGCGGAGTGTATTAGGTGTGCGGAGTCTGCGGAATCTGCAGACCGGAATGATACCCTTCATGGAATGAATCAGGCCTCGGATCCGATCATGATGCTCTTGCTCGCTGCCACATCCAGGTAGCCAAGTGCGAGGGTTTTATAAGCCGTGTAGCCTGGTAATCGAAGGGAGGTGAGATGCCAAACGTGAAACGCCGCTTACATGAACCTGATAAGCAGAAAGAATGCGAGAATAGGATCAATCTGCTGACTCGAAGATCCTGACCAATTCGACGGAACCCCATAGGTGTCAGCCAGTACAAAGATACTTATTTCTTGGCGGCCAGCCCGTCAAGTTCTCTACGAATCTCTTAGAGAAACCTGAAGCCATTATTGATAACTTGATCTTTCGCTCGTTGTGGAAGCCTTCACTTTACAACAGACGGAGGCTGCATGATCACACCGAATCATGCCCGTGATTCATGCAAGCTCGGCGATCGTGGCCGAAACACGCATGTTGGCGCAATAGTGGACTCGGAGTTCTGGCCGCTAGATTGCAAATAAGTGTCGATACTGGGCGCCGATTAAATGCTGACCAGCCACGATCCATTGATCCGTGCTTGAATCGACGCCCCCAGCAAGCAGGCGGCCAACTCCACCACATTTTTAATTAACGCCCAAGGAGCCGTTGGGTCTTCCGCATGCGGTGTCCTAGACATGGTGGTAGATGAATAATATCCAGTATTGCTTTGGCCTGAGAGGTTGCAGTTTTGTAGGATATTTCTTGCCGTACGCGAGAGGGTGGCCGCCGCTCTTGTGCCGTGTTGTCCCTCAAGAATGACTCCAGAGGCTTCATCAAAGTAGCAGGGCAATGTCATCAGGGCCCTGGCGATCGAAAGACAAAAGAGCAGCCTCTGTGATGCTTAGCGGTGTATGAAAAAGCTGATAGGGCAGCAGCACAGCGTACGCTACCCCACCCACTCTCTAGGCGGGTAAGAAATAGCCCCGACGAGCGCGTGTAGTGTGTCTGAGGATCGAGATCTCGTCATGCTGCTCTCGCTTGTGGCCACTTACCTCAGACTACGTCGCGGTGATCTAGGTCAACCGCAACATCTCCATCTTTCGGTCCATGACTCTCCAAAGTTACCATGGATGATCCCACACCCTCAGAATCACCGCCGAAGAACGCGAGGCGTGCGCAAATAGCCGTCGCCTGTGAGTTCCATGCCGTCATCTCTTGAAATCGGGATGAAGGCTGAAAATTAGTTCTGCTTGAAAGGTAATAGATGCCGTGGAAGGAAGACCAAGTATGTGCCGCGACTCGCGTGTAAATTGTCGATACTGATGAGGTGAGCTTGCAGGTGTGATGGCGTTCGTCCAACATGCTCTTCCTGTGAGAATCACGGCCATCCCTGTGTGTACGTCGCCGATGCCGACGCGACACCCATAGTTGCGATAAGGCGCAAGAACGAAGCACTACAGACGCAGTGCGACGAACACCAAGATCTATTGCAGAGTCTGGTCTCTGTCACCGAAGCGGATACTTTGGTTTTGTTAGCGCGCCTGCGTGAGGGTGATTCTGCGGCGTCTGTGATCAGGTTCGCAGAAGGCATGCAACGGCACCACAGGTGGCGGCGGCTCAATAATGATGCTTTGTTCCCTTCGCCTTCGACAGCGAGCAACAGCCCCATGGAGGCGGCCACGCAGTCCGATACGCCCCCGACACTGACTCCAATCTCTCTGGAACCTCCGATCGCCTCGCGCATGGTCTTTGAGCCGAGGATTGATGTCGTGCCAGCGCCGCTCAATTTGCTTCCACGATGGTATGTTTGGTGGAACTCAGTACCTTTGCTGCGGACGAGCAGAACACCATTGGAACTTCTTGGCGTGACAGAGAGTCCAAAGCGTGGTGCTGTTGCTGATATTCAGTCCTAGGAAGTGATCGCCTCTCCAGCGATTTAGCCAGGCTTGCGGTCTGACCTCAAAGTCCGTACTGTTCGCCCTGCCGCTGAGATACCAGTACGGTGTTTGAGTCTGGACCGCGAGCCACGGCCAAAGTCTGCCGGACACATTATGTCGACATAACAGGCATGAATTCTCCATTTGATGTCTCCCAAGTCCAGATTGGGGCTGTCTTGTGGCGTCACATTGCTCAAACCGGATTGCAAGTGATGTTCTAAGTCTCGAGATCCCGGGAAAGGATAAAACCACTCCCCATAACGTTGTTATCGAGGATATGTGGGTAATTAGGCTGGGGTGCGTGTTTGAAGGTAGAAGGCAATTCGGGCCAGTGTTTTCAGGATGGCGTAGCCGAGAGTAATTCGAGATGTGATCCAGACTTTTTGTTGTCTGTCCGTATCGTCCCTTTGACAATATCTGTAGGAGTAAAAGTTGAAACTGTCCTTCCTCACTGCGGTAGCGGCTCTTCTTGTAATAAGGAACGGGCTCCGGCAGGCGGACCCAAGTCCGCAAGATTTACGTGAACTCTCGAACGTTAACGCGGGGCACGGGGGCGTGGACCAAACTAGGGCGTGGACCAAAAATTCAAGGTTAACAGCCTTGTTAATTAGATAACATACCAAATATTGCTCTAATTGACTTGAGGTTCACATATATCATACAGAAGTATCTATTCTTAAACCCTACAAGTTCTATAGGTATGACCTTCCTAACCACATTTGCTACACCTTAATGTCCTCTTCTTTGACCTTAGCATCTCCTCTCTTATTTTAGCTTCAACCTCCTTGTAACTACCTATAGCCTATACCTTACCAACTGATAAGGTAGTATCTGATACTAGAGCCTTCCTAGTCCTCTTCCTCCGAACATACATAGCCTCATTAGCCTTTTGAAGGGTAGTAATCTCTACCTATAGTAGGGCTGTTGAAGTAGCTATAACCTGAGCTCCTTTAGACAGCTGGTTGAGAGCCTTAACAATCGGGGTTGGTGAGCTGCTTTGGTACCTTTTAAGCCTTTGCTTAATAAGGGTAGTCTGTTTGTCCACTTCCTTAGTGTTGCTTAGAGTCTTTACATACTATGACTCTTAAGATGAAGGCTGACTTAGAGACATTAGTACTAGATCCAAGTGGAACAACACAGCCTCTAGATCAAATAGATGTAAGCTAGAACCTCTAAACCCTGCTTAGATATTAGCTTAAGTGATGTAAGCAAGGAAGGCTTATTTGAAGGCTGTAATAAAGTCTACCTTTATAACATAGAAGACATGGTTTCTGATCAAGTCCTGGTTCAGCTTTGAAAAGGCTGTCTTCAAAGGACTAAAGTGTCACGGGTGAGCAACGCATACGCTGGAGTTCACTGTAGTATTTAACAAGTTCGATACCAGAGGAAGAGGTCTATCCTATAGAGTCTGCAAAGTATATAGCAGACGCCTAGCTTCTAGTACGGGCTAGCCTACACTCTACTCTAAAGGCTTACCCTTCATATTACCCCCTTCCCCCTCTAGCTGTTCTATTTAGGATCCGACGTATACTACCCAGTTTCCCTAGCGTAGACTCTATAACTTCCTACATGTTGTATTTACAAGTCAGTATTTCAAGTCTCAGTTTCACATGACGTCATCCAACTATCATGTGATGGCGAAGTGAATTGTTGGTTTCTAGGAATCCGGTTAGTAGTTGTCGGAACCCGGGCTTAAGATCCTTGAATGCCGTTTTTTCGCGACTCTTCTGCTCTTCACTTTAGCCCTATGACTATGGAGTGAAGTCTGCTTTTCTGTGTGTTTGTTCTCCGCTCTTTTCCCTCTTAACTCTGTGAAGAAACGCCTGTATCCTGACTTCTCTCCTGTCCTATGTAAAAATCACTCCTTTTTCCTTTACAAGTCCAAATCTTAAATACACCCCCTCTTCTACTCTGGTTGAAAACGCCTAGAGCGCCCTTCGTTCTACTTAGAGTCTGGCGTGTTGTTACAGCAGGTCCTACCTTACTTTTGTAGGACTCTAGATGTTTGTTGTCAGCCTCTCGTCTTCTTCTGTCCTTCCTATGCCCCTCAGGGACCATTGTAAGTCTGAGGATCCCTATACTTCTTCTTAAAGTCATCTATAGCTGCATTATCTACCAATTCTTCTAAGGGTTCCTATGTTAGCTTATAGTATCCAGCCTATTTAACTAGGACTTCTCTCCCTTTGCCCTTGATTCTTACCTTCTATCTAGTGCATAAAATCTCTTCTATAAAGTGTTCTTTATGCAAGTAGATTAATACAGGTCCCAGTTGATTGTTGTCGCATTCCTAGCTAGGTAGTCAGTCCTAGCTAGCTGGCCTTAAGAGATTAGTATGGAATATAGGGTGGATATCACTTAGGATCCCTAACAGCCTAACAGAAACTAGGGACAACACCTTAGCAACTGTATATTTCGCATGTTTAGCATCAAGGCTTCTCTTCAGACAATTCGTTTTATAATTCCTTAGGTTAAGCTAGACTTTATCTTCTCCTGGTAGACAGGCGCTAGGGTCTGTGTTTTGTTTACACTATCCTCTTGCCTTTACGCAGATGCTGCCATGCTTACCTGGTAGAGGTCTAAAATCTTTCTTATTTTCTCTACAAATGCTGAAGCTCTCTCTGCTACAGCTAGCGTGCTGTTTGGCGTAGGCTCCTATTCTAAAGCCACAGCTGACAGGGCTTTGTACCTGTGGACTGTAAAGAACAGGCTTGTCCCAAGTCCTGCATGGTGTTGTCTGTTAAGCGCCAGTTGTATAGTAGGAAGCTACTCTTTCCAGTTGGACTATTCCTAATTGATGAAATTGTAGAGATAGGCTTGTACGTCTTAGTTCAGCCTTTCTAGGCCTCTGTCAGTTTATAGGTGGTATCTAGAGCTAAGTCGCTGCTTTACTCCTATTAACTAGTAGAACTCTCTCTAGAATGTACTCGTCTAGTTGGTTCCCCTGTCGCTAGTGATTGCTTGTAGCATCCTATGGTATTTTCCCTAGCATTCTATAAACTTAGTAGTACAATCCTCAGCCTTCATGGTGGGCATTGCTTCTAGTACTACCCATTTACTTAGCCTGTCCTTAATGACCTATAGGTAGCAATTGCCTTTAGAGTCTAGAAGGTTAGTCATAAAATCTATAGAGATTTCCTAGAAGAATCGATTAGGGACTAGTAAAGGCTAACGTCACTGTAGGGGAGTTGGGCCAGTAGGGGATTTCGGCCAGGCCCGCGCGCTAGTTTCGCGTCAAAACTGATTTTTTACGCGACATGCTTTCTTCCTTCTTTATTATGCCTACCTATTCCGAAGATACGCTTACTACTGCCTTAACGGCATACCGTAACGGCGAGTATTCTTCGCTTCGGAAGTGTGCTTACGCGTTCAATATCCCGCGTACTACGTTATCTCACCAGCTTTCGAATCGAACTTCATACGTAAAATCGCACGAATCGCAACAAATACTCTCAGCTACCGAAGAAAAGACTCTTTTTAAAGCGATTATTCGACTCTCTAAGTCGGGGTGTCCTCTTACCCTCCCGTTAACAAGAGATCTTGCTGAAGAAATCCGACTTTCCCGCTTCCGCCTAACCTCGACTCCGACTTCTTACCCTCCTATTAGTAAACGGTGGATCGATAGGTTCCGAAAACGATTTCCCGAACTTAAGACGGTCTACTCTCGAGGCCTAGATGCGAGTCGTTTCGAAGGAGTTACTTATCCGATTATAAACGCCTACTTCGACGCTCTTACTGACCTTTTCCTCGAGAACTCCTACCCTTCCGACGCGATTTTTAACGTCGACGAGACCGGCTTCGCTCTTGGTACTACTTTACCCTCGAAGGTACTTATAAGGAGAGGGGATACTATAGCGTTCAAGAAGATAAGCGGAAGGCAAGAGTGGATAACGGCGATCGAGTGTATCGGAGCTTCGGGAGTCGTATTACCTCCGCTTCTTATCTTTAAGGCGAAATATACGAATACCGCATGGATACCGGCTACTACGCCCGAAAACTGGAAGTTCTCGACGTCTACTAGCGGGTGGACATCCGATAGTCACGCTTACGAGTGGTTAACTACCTTATTCGAGCCCGAAACGCGCCGAAACGACGGAAAACGGAGGCTACTACTTCTCGACGGACACGGATCTCACCTTACGGCGAGGTTTATCGCCTTTTGCCTCGATAAGAGTATCGACCTCGTAGTACTACCGCCGCATACTTCACACATCTTACAGCCTCTCGACGTCGGCGTATTTAGCCCTCTAAAGCGGGCTTTATCGGCCGAAATCGAGAAACTCTTCCGCTTAGATACTCGACGTATACCCCGAATCGAGTGGACGGAGGTCTATATAACGGCTAGGGCTAAGGCATTTACGACTAGGAATGTCGAATCGTCGTTTCGAGCGTCTGGTATCTACCCGCTTAGCCCGATTACTATCCTCTCGACTCTCCGAATGCCTACTCCTACCTCCCGGGCAACCCCGCTGCCTATAACGACCCCAAAGGACCTAGACCGCTCCCTACTAGACAGTTCGCCGCCAGAGGGTACGGAGTTACGGGAGGCGACTTCGCTAGTTAACTCGATCGTTCGTTCTTCTACTCTCGAGACTCCCGTAAAGCGGTATATCGAGCGATCGGGGTCGGCTCTCGAAAGGACGACCTCGGAGAATACTCTCTTACGGAGGGAGAACGCCGAGTTTAGAGAGCTATTACGAGTACGTAAGGAACGTAAGAAGGGGAAGCGCGTTGCAGTTAAGGGTAAATTCGTCTTTAATACGAAGGAAATCCTCGAACTCGTCGAGGAAGCGGAAGTAGAGGTATCGAAGAGAAAGTCGAAAAAGAGACGAACGATAAGGGCTACGACTCCCGAAATCGAGGACGAGGAAGAGGAAGGTATCGAGGAGAATATATATGAGAGCGAGAGTGATTGTATTATTGTAGCAAGTAGTAGATCGTATCTAAGGTAGAGAAGCTAAAATTCTGGCCCAAATCCCCTACTGGCCCAACTCCCCTACAGTGACGTTAGATACACAAAGATGAACATCTTTATCCCTACTACCAAGCGTTACAACAGCGTAGAGCTTATAAGGCTCTTAATAGATGTAGTTGTATAAAGATATAGAGTTCTAAGAGGAATCCTATCAGATTGAGGTTCACTATTTACCAGTCAGTACTAGAGTGACTTCGCATACAAAGTGCATGTAAAACATAAGCTTAGTACAGCTTTCTATCCATAAACAGATGGACAGACAGAGCGAATGAACCAAACTTTAGAACAGTACTTACAATGCTACTGTTTAGAGTTATAAGGTAGCTAGCTAGAACTCCTTACGTATGCAGAGTTTGTAGTAAACAACAGCGTATACTATGCGACACATATAAGCCTGTTTACATTGTTATATAGGTAGAACCTAGAGATTAGAGACCCTCCAATTTAGGACAAATTGCATGAGGAGAGGGTGCCAGCTACAATAGAGCGTGTAAGACAGATGCGCAATGCGCATACCACGCTTGTGAGCTGCTGGTAAGAAGCCTAGGAGTCGCAGGTTAAGTACCAGAATAAGCGATAGAAGCGTATGGAGTTCAAGGTTAGAGATTGAGTGCTTCTCTCTATAAAGAACCTGAGGCTGCTAGGAGTAAAGAAGAAGCTAAGCGTACGCTTTATGGGTCCGTTCTAAGTGTAGGACTTGGTCGGCTCGCAAGCTTATTACTTGGCACTCCCAACTTCATATAAGATTTACAATGTCTTCCATATATCACTACTAGAGCTATAGAACTAGCGCGTAGGTAAGGAACCTATAGCACCAATGCTGCTCGCTGTAGTAGCAGATGAGTAGGAAGTCGCTATAATCAAGGGAGCTGAGAAGAGGAAAGGCAGGTAGTACTACTTGGTGTAGTAGAAGGACTGGCCTAAAGAGTATACTAGCTAGGAGCCTAAAGAGTATTGCGTAGGAGCGGAAGACCTGATTAACGCATATAAGGAGCAGAGGACACGTAAGAGAAGAGTACAGAAGCTGTAAGGAAAAGGCTTACGCTAAAGCGTAGCAGGTTATCATTTTAGGGTAGCACCCCTGTAGAGAAGCGCTAGGGTATCTTTAAGGGCGCAAGGCCCATGCAT
>Ga0265797_10001979_pt1 | contig 35376 bp, 26 predicted proteins | sample P2T30metagenome_FD_192433 | JGI IMG/M metagenome (GOLD analysis project Ga0265797, IMG submission 192433) | Plant litter microbial communities from East Loma Ridge, Irvine, California - P2 T30 | ecosystem: Environmental > Terrestrial > Plant litter > Unclassified | place: USA: California...
GGCTTATTAACAAAAATGAAGCATGGAACGGGGTAGGTGTGCACACTGCGCCAGAGGCACTTTCTGCTTTTCAGGAAATTAAATTTGATCTCGTGCTGCTTGGTGTTGGTGTGGATGATGCTACCGGGTCCTCACTGCGAGCAGATTTTCAAAAGTTTAATTCTGACGTAATTTGCATCCGTCATTTTGGTGGAGGCAGCGGTTTGCTGTATTCTGAAATTCAGCATGCACTTGCAGGTAATCATGATCACTGACATTTATGTTTGAAAAGATAAATGCTTATGCGCTCCGCTGTATGCCATTCCAGCCCGATGATCTGGCCTGTTTCAATACTTTGTTACAATACAAAAAGCAGCCACGAAAGACTTTCCTCTTGCAGGAGGGGGAGGTATGTCAGTTTGAAGCATATATTCTGAAAGGCTGTATCCGGACTTATCATATCGATCAGTCCGGGGCGGAGGTTACGCTGCAATTTGCCATTGAAGATTGGTGGGTGAGTGATATTACCAGCTTTCAGAATCAGACGCCCAGCCTGGTTTATATTGAAACGCTTGAAGACTGCGAGCTGCTCATCCTGACGCCCGAAAATAAGGAGAAGTTGCTTTCTGCCGTACCGGGCTTTGAACGCATGTTTCGCCTGATGGTACAGCGTAATCTTGCCCAGTTGCAGGAAAGACTTTTCAGAACGATTTCCACTACTGCAGTAGAGAAGTATCTTGATTTTTTAAATCGCTATCCGGCCATTCCACAGCGGGTTGCACAGCATTACATTGCTTCCTATCTGGGCTTCTCCCCTGAGTTTTTAAGTAAGGTAAGAAAAAAGCTGAGTGCACAGTAAGGCCTAGAGATTGGCAAACAGAAACTGATATCTTATCTTTGGCACATGTCAAAAATGATACCTGAAAACCTTACGGAAATAATGATCCACAATGCCATGGAAGTACAAAACGACCTGGGCAGGGATCATGAACCAGTTGTAAAACTGTATTCAAAATATGGTAAAGCGATCTGGCTGTTGTCAGAGCTGGATTCCACTAATAATATTGCCTTCGGACTTTGTGACCTGGGTCAGGGAAAACCGGAACTGAGTTATGTCTCAATCAACGATTTGGAAAGCATTAAGCATGCCCGTTTAAGAGTACCCATGGTAGAAATTGATCCTGCTTTCGAAGGTAAATATCCGATGAGTGTTTATTTGGAGGCTGCCCGTAAAAACAGCCGTGTAACTGAAGATGATGTTCTACTAAAGGAAGCACAAAAGCACCTGGGTTAAACTGGAGTTATCTAACTTATTAAAAACTTATTAGGAAAAAATTAGAATATTAGACGTGGCTGTTTGCAACGTTTTGTACAAATAAGTAGTCACTATATTTGGATCGGAATACTTATCCTTAACAGTGCTTATTTAATGAAACGTCTTGCTGCATTCTTCTCACGTGAGAAAGTTATTTTAATTATATATGTTTTAATCAGTATTGTCATTGGCATCCAGCATTATCTTGGCGGCCCCGGTAAGTATAATAATTACATCATTTTCAGGCAATCTTTATTTCATTTACTTGATAAAACCAATCTGCATATTGGTTATCCCAATGAGTATTTTGATTTGTTTCTCTATCATCCTACGTTCTGTCTGCTATTCAGCCCTTTTAGTTTTTTACCCGTTTCTGTTGGCCTTGTCCTTTGGCTCATTACCTGCTCACTAATTGTATTTTATTCAATCCGGAGTCTCCCTCTGGAATATAATCAAAAGGTTTTTTTCTGGTGGTTTATTCTTATCGAACTTGTAACGTCGCTTCACAACCAACAGACGAATCCGGTCATTGGTGCTTTGGGCTTGCTCACTTTTTCATTTTTGGAAAAGGGTAAAATAAAATGGGCTGCACTGTTTCCTACACTTGCATTTTGCATCAAAGGGTACGGACTTATTTTTGCTGCACTGTTTTTATTTTATCCCAAAAAGGGTCAGTATATATTGTATTCCGTATTATGGCTGGTTATTCTCGGATTTTTACCTCTTCCTCTTGCCGGGACAGAACATTTCAGTCAGCTGTATAAAGATTGGTACACCTGCCTCGTCGAAGACCACAAGGTAAATTTTGGTTTTTCAATCATGGGGCTGATCAAGGTATGGCGGCCCGCTTTCACAGATCAGGATGTGAGCAAAGTGCAATATGCTGGCCTGCTGCTTTTTGCCGTCACCTGGTTATGGACATTATTAAAACAGAATTTTAAATCTGGAAACAGCCGGTTTCTCTTGCTTTCCTATTGTTCTTTGTGGGTTATCATGTTTAATCATGCAGCAGAATCTTCCACCTATGTCATAGCCATACAAGGAGTTGCAATCTGGTATCTTGTCAGCAGGCAGGAGCTTTATCCCTGGGCTAAAATCCTGATTTTTGTGGTATTCTTTTTTAGTATTCTTGCCCCGACAGACGTATATCCGCCTTCGTGGAGGCGTGATTTTATAGTGCCTAATCTCATTAAGGTCATTCCGTGTTTTCTGGTGTGGTGCGTATTGCAGGTACAACTGTTCAGGTCTGAAAAAAGGTATCTTAATACTTCATCATCAAATGATTAGTGTCGTTCTTCCCTGTTATAATCCACTGGACGACTGGTGCCGGACCGTTCTTGATCATATGTCCGAACTGAACCGGCTGTTAACCGGTTACACGGTACAATACATCATTTCCAACGATGGTTCCACCCGGTTGAATCTGCGTGAAATCGATATAGTTACAGCTTTTCCTCATGTGATTTTTCTGAATAATCAGGTTAATGAAGGAAAAGGATCAGCCATCCGCAAAGGAATGAAACATGCAGAAGGAAACATCATTATTTATACAGACATCGATTTTCCTTTCGGTACCAGTCCTATTGTTGAAATGGTTAAAATATTTGAGAAAAATCCGCAGACCGGTTTTGTTTATGGAAGCCGCAACATAGAATATTTCAAAAAGTTACCATTAAAAAGACAACTCGTTTCTAAAGGCTTGCATCTGCTGAACCAGATCTTTTTGGCTGATCATATTATTGATACGCAAGCCGGAATTAAAGGTCTGAGACGAGAGGTTCTTGCCGATGTGCTGAATACAAAAACGAATACCTTTGTTTTTGAAATCGAGCTGATACATAAGCTTGTTCGAAAAAAAATTGAAATCAGATCCGTAGAAGTGTCTGCGAACCCTGCCATTGTATTCAGTGATTTTAGTTTTAAAGTTATATTCCGGGAGGCAGTCAGCCTGGTACGTATTATGATGATGAGCGGTATATGGAACAACTTTTCGTAAATATGACTTTCGATCTGGAAGAATTTGACATTCCGGAAGAATACGGTCAGAAGGTATCTGAGAAGGATCAAATGGAAGTAACACTTGCCGGTATGAGGCGGATATTGCCGGTTTTGGATAAACACAACATTTCTGTTACGTTCTTTACAACGGGCAACTTTGCGCAGAAGAATCCGGAATTAATACGCATGTTGTCTGAGAAACATGAAATCGCATCTCACGCACTTTATCACGCACCGGATCACGATTTTCAGGAGCAGGATATAATGATTTCGAAACAGATTCTTGAATCTATAACTGAAAAACCTGTTACCGGTTTTCGTATGCCGAGGTTAAAACCTTTCGATGAAAGCAATCTTGCAAAATGGGGTTTTAATTATGACTCCTCAGTAAACCCTACCTACTTGCCGGGAAGGTATAATTTGCTGCATAAAAGCCCTTTACCATACCTTGAAAATGAAATTTGGGAGCTTCCGTGCTCCACCATGCCGTTGTTACGTTTCCCCTTATTCTGGCTGTCTTTTAAAAATATGCCGGCAGGTATTTATTCTGAAATGTGCCGCATAACGCTCCGTAAGCGAAAAAATCTGATGCTGTACTTTCATCCATGGGAATTTGCCGATATAGCAGATTTTAAGTTGCCGGGATATGTGAGAAGTCCTGATGGACAGACGCTAACGGACAAACTGGATAAACTGATAGGCTATTTAACAAAAAATAAGGGAGCGTTTATCACCTGCCAGCAATTCTGTGATACACTTGACAGCAAACAGAAGATTGAAAATAGCTAATACAGAACCTCCGGAAAGACCAATTGCTTCCGGAGGTTTTGTATTAAACAGCAAGTTTACTTTTCATTAATAATACTCAGCGCTTTTTCGAGCAGCTCATCACGGCCTTCTCTGATTCCTTTGATAGTCGGCTTCACTTCAATATCCGAAACAATTCCTACACGCTGTGTTTCTTTGCCATCTGGATAATAAACACCAATTCCGCTTATAAAGGTATTAATCTGCCCGGGCAGGACGATACTGGAAACATTGCCGTCTGCTCCGGCTGTGGTGCTGCCGATCACCGTAACATCGGGTGCCGTTGAAAATGCGATTGCCGTATATTCAGCGTTGCTTTGAGATATTTCATTGACGATGATCACAATCTTTCCTTTATAATAATTTTCGTTAACACTTCCGGTTTTGATGGGAGTTCCCAGCGTAAAGGTCCCCGGTCTGGTTAAAATAATCAACCGTAAGTCTGTTACCTCTACTAAACTGTCATCGGGATCCGGTAAAAAACAGAATTTATATTTCTAAAATGTATGTATTAGTCTTAATTCAATAATTAACTATAACTTTTATATAATATTTGTCATAACTTAAAAAAAACGATATAATTGTTATAGTTAGAATTCACTTAATAAAATTTAAGTTGGCTATCTGATGGATAAAACAATTTTTATTCTTTTCTTTTATATAGAGTTCTCTTGCTGGTTGCTTTCATAGTTAAATTTGATACCTAATGACAATACTATACCTTTTTTAATGCCATGAGCCCGTATTATGACGAAAGATCGTTAATAAGGCAAATTTCGCAGGGAGACGAAAAGGCCTTTTCCGAAATGCACGATCGATACAGACCGGTGCTTTACCGTTTTGTGTTTAACATTCTCAAATCAGCCGATTTGACAAACGATTCCTGCCAGGAGATTTTTATCAAAATATGGGAGGACCGCACCAGGTTGCATGAAGTGATGTCATTAAAATATTACCTTTTGACGGTCGGTAAAAATCACAGTCTGAATGTGCTTAAAAAAGTGATTTCGGAAGAAAAAACGCTTTCCGCTTTTATCAGTAATTACAGTGAGGCCAATAATGAAGTCGAAGAAAAAATGCAATCCGAAGAGTATTTGGATTTTATCAATTCGGTGCTCGTCACACTAACACCCCAGAGCCGCAAAATATTTCAATTATGCCGACAGCAGGGCATGTCCTATGATGAAGCGGCGATTGTCATGGGCATATCCAGAAACATGATCAAAAAACACATGATAAGATCCATGAAAATATTTAAAGTTGCTGTGGAAAAGGATCTGGGTATTGCTTTCAGTGTATTTTGTGCAGGCGCTTTTCTTCTTAAAGAACTTTGATTCTAAGCTTTGTTATAATTCTGCATTTAATTAAATTATCAGAATAAAATTTTTATTTATTGCATTTATTTATAGAATAGTATAAAATTTTTGCAAATTTTCAATTTATTATAATTTAGGGGGATCCTGTTGCGCATCCAGAGTTGTCTTACAGTTAAGCACAGAAATTATGACAGATCCTCAATTACTCAGCCGGCTTGTTGAAAGATATTATACGAATCAGGCGACAGCCGATGAACTGGAAGTTTTTATTGATCTTCATCAAAAAGGAGTACTCAACGAGGCACTAAATCTATATCTGGAAAATGTAATAAAGCAGGAAGCCATTCAACCTGAGGCTTCTTATGCGGACAAAACCAGAACTGGAAAATTGTATATGGTTGCGGCAGCTGTTTCATTATTGCTCGTTTGTGGATTTCTGGCTTTTTGGGCCAAGAGGGGAAGTAATGAGGTGAGATACGTTCAGGTGCAAACGGATCAGTTTAAAGAAAAGCATATCCGGTTATCTGATGGCTCACTGGTCAGATTAAATCGCAACAGCGCATTCGAATATCCTGCTAAATGGAGCGGTCAATCCAGGAATGTTAAGCTGCTTGCCGGTGAAGCATATTTTGAAATTAAAAAAAATAAAAAGTATCAGTCGTTTATCGTTCAGGCACCCGACGATTTCAATATCAATGTATTAGGGACAGAATTTAATATCTCCAGCAGGAACGGTGAAACTAAAGTATATCTGGAAACGGGAGCAGTTCAAATAAAAAGGCATGACCGGGAATCGGTTTTAAAACCCGGGCAATTGGCTGAATACAACCGGCAGACCGGGCAGATCACGGTACAGCAGGCTAATGGTGAAGTTTGGCTGGCATGGAAAAACGATATGTTCTTCTTTGACGATGCCACGCTTTCAGACGTTGGCAAAACACTTGAAGATTACTATCATAAAGAAGTAGTGATTCAAAATGAATCTTTGGCAGGATTACGTTTTACCGGGAAAATTTCCCGCAATAATATCAATATGGTGCTTCATATTTTGTCCAGGACGCTGAACATAGATATTGTGCACGATAAGGATCAGATTATCATGGAAAACACGGATAAAGTCTACCGCCATGCAGATTAGTATCTAACCTAATTTACCTACAATAAATTTTCTACTTATGAGATCAATGTTATCCGGGAAGAAATTTCTGTGGCTGATGTTTCTTTTGCCCGGTGCAATAGGCCCGGCAATGGGGCAGGGAGCCATATTGGCACGTGGGAATGATGATAAGCAGCCCGTGGTTGTCAAAGCGCGTCCTATCATATTGACAGATGTTTTGCAGGAAATTGAGAATAAACACCACGTCACTTTTGCGTATCAGAAAGGGCAGATAAGCGGAAAACGTATATCAAGAGCGTTAGGGAAAAATGAGAATATTGAAGCCTATCTGAAAGAAGTTCTGACACCATTGAATCTGTCAGTCGAGAAGTTCCAGAAAACCTTTGTCATTACCGAACCTGTTTCCGCTGCTCCGGCAAAGCGTTCTACGGTTGCTCCGGCGAAAAGTGTAATGGATGTGCGCGTAAAAGGGAAGGTTACGGCGCAGGATGATGCCAGCGCGCTTGCGGGTGTAAATATTATCGTAAAAGGAACCCAGATCGGAACGACAACAGACCAGGACGGAAATTATTCTTTGCAGGTTCCTAACAGTGAGTCTGTTCTGGTATTTTCATTTTTGGGTTTTACTACTCATGAAACGGCTGTAAAAGACAGGGCAGTGATTGATGTCCTGTTGTTTTCGGATAGCCGGCAGCTCAGCGAAGTGGTCGTAACTGCCGCAGGTATTGAAAGAGCAGCCGGAACGCTTGGTTATTCTGTGGCAACTTTGAAATCAGATGATCTGGCTCAGAAAAGCGAACCGGATCCGATGCGCGCACTCACCGGTAAAATGGCAGGAGTTAACATTCAGGGCGGCGGCGGTGTAGCGGGTGGTTCAACCAACGTGACCATACGCGGAAACTCTTCTCTGGGAAATAACAATCAGCCTTTATATGTTGTTGACGGTGTTCCTTTTGATAACTCTACTTACGCTCCTGCGGGTGATCGTCAGACGCAAAGCAGTCAGTCAACAGCCAGTCGTGCTTTTGATATTGACCCTAATAACATTCAAAGTTTGACGGTATTAAAAGGTGCTGCGGCTGCTGCGCTTTATGGTTCACGCGCGGCAAACGGTGCGATCATCATCACGACCAAAGCATCTGCTAAAAAAGGAAAAAGAGGTACAGAAATTACGTATAGTACATCTTATTCAGCAGAGCAAATTGCCGGGCTTCCTGATTATCAGCATACTTACGGACAAGGTACCAACTTTGACTTCCGTACTGCGGTTTACGGTTCGAACGGGTCTGCATACAGCAGCCGTGAAACGATTCCGCATCCGTTGGCACGGCCTGGTTACAATTCTACTGACTTTCCACAGTTTTATATGGCTGACGGCGTTACTGCTGCTCAGGTTCCATACCAGTCTTATGCAGGAAAATCCCAGCGCGATTTTTTTAGAACAGGCTCTGTATTTGAAAACGGATTAACAATCAATAGTGGAAGTGAAAAGGGAAATTTCACCCTGGGACTTGGCCGTACAAGTAACAAAGGCATCGTTCCCGGAAACGAAATATCCCGTACTTCATTTAACGTTGGTGGTAACATTAAGCTGGATAATAAGTTTTATGCAAGAGGTACGATCAACTATGTGATGACCGACCAGAAAAGCCCTCCAATTGGTGGAAGTGGTGACATCATGAGCAATTTGTATTATCTGCCAACCAGTTACGACCTGTCCGGACTTCCTTTTGAAAACCCTAACACAGGCGCAAACGTGTACGACCGTGATGGACTTGATAATCCTTACTGGTCTGTAAAACACAGTCCGTCAACTTCCAATGTGGACCGGTATTATGGTAATTTCGTTTTAGGTTTTGATCCGACGCCCTGGTTGAATATCCAGAACACAGCTGGTTTTAATGCTTACACCGATCGTCGGGTAAGTGTATTAGGTAAAGGTTCTTCCGTTTACGCAAACGGAACGATCAATACTGATAACATTTACCGTCAGGAACTGGATAACACGTTGTTATTCACCATAACCAAGAGCTTTAACAAGGATTTTTCATTACGTGCCATTCTTGGAAATAACATCAATCAGCGTAAAACCGAACGTTCGGCTTTCAGCGGTGATAACATCATTACAGCAGGTATAAATGATATCAGCAATACTTCAACGATTACGTTGGGAAGTCTTCCAAACAACCGTGCAAAGATCAAGCAGCGTTATTATGCATTTTTCGGTGACATCACATTGGATTACAAAAGTTTTGCTTCTTTAAATATAGTAGGACGTAATGATGTATCGTCAACGCTGCCAAAGGCAAACAGAAGCTATTTTTATGGCGGAGCCAACGGATCATTTGTTTTTACGGAAGCTTTGAAAATTCAAAACAAAATTTTCAGTTCCGGTAAAGTAAGGCTGGGTTATACTAGGGTAGGTAATGAGGCCAGTCCATATCTGACTGCCAATGTATATACAGCCAATGCGGATGCAAGCGGATTGGGTGCACCTTTCTCAAACGGAACAGTTACAAACGTAAGCACGCTGACCATGTCGGATGTATTGACCAATGCGAATCTGCAGCCTGAATTTATCACAGAATTTGAAACAGGTACAAATCTTGAATTCTTTGAAGGACGTCTTTCTTTCGATTTGACTTATTATCACAAGAAAAGTACTTCTCAAATATTTACTGTAAAATCTGCTCCTTCGACGGGTTACACAGACCGGATTATTAACCTTGGACAAACTTCAAACAGAGGTATTGAAGTTACGCTTGGCGCAACGCCGATCGAAACTGAAAATGGTTTCAAATGGGAAGTGGATGCCAACTTTACCAAAAACAAAAACATGGTAGATGACCTGGGAGGATATGCACAGCTTGTTTATGGAAGCAATGTTCATATAGCCGGACAGCCTTACGGACAGATTTACAGAAGTCGCTATGCAAGGGATGAGGAAGGTAATATTTTAGTTAACCCGCAAACTGCCAAGCCAATATCTTCTTCGACGAGCGGACCGATTGGCAATCCAAACCCAACCTTTATGGCTGGGATCAGTAACTCTTTCTCTTTCAAGAAATTCACATTGGGCGTTCTTTTTGACTGGAAACAAGGTGGAGCCATTTATTCGAGTAATGTGGGAGAAGCCATGGCACGTGGTGTAAGTAAAGATACCGAAGATCGTTACAGAATGCTGATTGCGCCGGGTGTATTGGGAAATATAAACACACTTCAACCGCTATTGGACGGCGAAGGGAATAAAATTCCTAACAATACAGCCATTACGGTGATTGATTACTACTTCGCTAGTGGGTACGGTCCGGGCGGTGTGGCAGAAGGATCAGTATTCGATGCAACCGTATTCCGTCTTCGTGAAATTTCTCTTGGTTATTCGGTACCTGCCCGTTTGCTTGCAAAAACACCTTTCGGATCTGCTTCGCTTTCCATAAGCGGAAGAAACCTTTGGTATAAGGCACCTAACTTTCCAAAATACATGAATTATGATCCCGAAGTAAGCACAGGATCATCCAACAATGCCGGCGCGGACTCTTATGGCGTACCCACCACCCGCCGTTACGGTGTAAACTTACGAATCAGCTTTTAATCCAGTCAAAACCGGAAACATTATGAGAGGAAAATTTAAACTATCCGCGTTACTTGTTCTGCTATTTCTGGCAAGTTCATGCAGTGATTTTGTGGACATCAATGATGATCCCAATAACCCGACTCAACCGACATTAAGTTTGCTTTTACCAGCTACACAAATGTCTCTGGCGGGGTATTTCAACGGAGTTAATGCCGGGGGATCGGCTGTGATGCAGCACTTTGCATCCGGAAACCTGAACCGGTGGAATCAGAGCGGAACTTCGTTTTCTACACCCTGGTCCGGATTCTATACAGCCACCATCCCCGATCTTGAAACGGTGATCAGGGAAGGTACTGCCCAGGAAGCCTGGGGATATGTGGCCATTGCGAAGTTGGAAAAAGCGTATCTGTATTCCATCATGGTGGATTTGTGGGGAGATATCCCGTATTCACAAGCTGCCGGCGATTTTTCAGACCCCGTTCTGGACAAAGGTGCTGATGTATATACCAGTTTGTTTGCCTTGATTGATGAAGCCCTTGCCGATATGAATAAAAGCTTTTCCGTTGCGGCAGGTTCGGACATTTTTTATCAGGGAAATAAGACAAGCTGGACGCGCATGGCAAACTCGCTTAAACTGAAAATGTATAACCAGATACGCCTTTCTGATCCTGCAAAAGCAGCCGCCGGTATCAATGCGTTAATTTCGAGCGGCGCACCCTTGATTTCTGACAACGCCCAGGATTTTACTTTTAAGTATGGAACGAATGTGACGCCTAACGCACGCCATCCATGGTATACGAGCTGGTACAGCGCCGGCCGTGGCGGATATGTGAGTATGCCTCTGGTTAATAACCTTAAAGACAATGATGATCCGCGTCTTCGTTATTATGTGTTCCGCCAGAATTCAACGGTAGGCCTTGCCAACTCTAATAATGGAGAAGGTTACTATGGCCGCGAACCGGGCGACGGAGCTGCCTCTCCGGCTGATGCCAATACACGGGCCTTGATTGGTATTTATCCTGCCGGTGGTCTGTATGACAACGGCATAATCAAAACCCTGACAGCCAATAATACTTACCTGAACAACACAGGTGCAGTTTCAACTTCTACCTCCAACTCATTTAAAATTCCGCTTTCTACCGCAGGCGACGGAACGGGCGCAGGTATACTTCCACTGATCACCAACTCGATGGTAAAATTTATCCGGGCAGAAGCAGCGCTGACCATGGGAACAGGTGAAGATGCGGCACAGCTTCTTACCGATGCAGTAACTGCCCAGCTGAATACGGTGAGCACCCTTGCCGGGAGTAACAAAGGCACAACCATTCCTGCAGCAACAATCACGGGTTTTACCAACAAAATCAAAACGCAGTTCACAGCAGCCAGTGAAACCGGTAAAATGGAATTGCTAATGACCCAGAAATGGATTTCTTTATTCGGCAATGGTGTGGAATCCTACAATGATTACCGTAGAACGGGTCTTCCAAAACTCGGTGACCTCGTTGCTCCACTTGATGTATTTCCAATGCGTTTTTATTATTCCGAAACAGAGTTGACGTCCAATGAGACGCTCATTAACGATCGTGAAAGCATACAGAGAGCTCAGCAGACAACACCTGTTTTTTGGGACAAATGATTTTGTAGATAAATCTGAGATATCAATTATTAAATTAACAGATATGAAAAAGTTCTTTGTATATGCCATTTTGCTGGCGGCTGTCGCGTTGGACTCCTGCAAGAATGTGGAGTACGATTGGGAAAAAGCCACAACCGGTGCAGCTCCCAAAGTGACAGTTAACATAGCCAAGTCTGCCTTGCCAACTGTGCAGACTGGAAACGTATCTTTCTTTAATATGAAGGAAGCCGACTATGCAACCAAACAGCAATTCGAATGGACGCTTGATTATTTCGATTTTGGAAGAACCACGGTAACATCCATTGATGTATATCTCAGTTTTAACAAGAAAGAATCCAGTCCGCCGGCTTTTCCTATTGTATATTCCCTCGCTGGCGAGTTTCCAAGCATCCGTCAGTTTCCGCTTCCAAGTACAGTACTGGCAACGGATAAATTGTATGAAACTGTAACAACATTCCCTAAGACTTTTACCCATACACCGGCACAGCTTGCTGCGTTTACCGGAACTAACCTGGCAACCGTCGCAGCTAATGATTATTTCCTGTTTAAGTTTATCCTGACGATGGGTGACGGCAGGAAGATCGTTCAGTACCAGGAAAATGCATGTGATGAATCACGTGGTGAGCCCTGCGACTGTCGCGTAGGTGTGAGGTTCAAAAACCAGTAATATTTTTAATGAACCATTAAGGAGTGAAGGTTATTAAGTATTTTTCTTAATGTTTCTTCATTTCTTAATGGTTTAAAAATTGTAAGTATTGATCAAAAAGTTAAAACTATAAATATGATAAGAATACGTTTATGTATAGTACTGTTTTTCTTTTCAGTATCGGTATCCCTTGCCCAAACCATCCCGACACCCAAGGAACATTTTGGTTTTAACATTGGTGATGACTACAACCTGGCAACTTTTACTCAGGCTGAGGCTTATTTTAAAAAAGTAGCTGCCGTTTCTGACCGTGTAAAGTTTGTAGACATCGGGCCGACCGAAGAAGGAAGACGCCAGCCAATGATGATTATTTCCTCTCCCGCAAACCTTAAAAAATTAGATCGATACAAAGAAATTTCCCAGAAGCTGGCCCATGCCGAAATCACGGAAGAAGAGGCACGTTCCCTGGTAACGGAAGGCAAGCCTGTTGTCTGGATCGACGGCGGGCTGCATGCAACGGAAACGGTAGGTTCGCATCAGCTTATCGAAACATATTACCAGCTTGTAAGCCGCAAAGATCCGGAGACGATGAAGATTCTGGATAATGTGATTATTTTGCTTTCACAGGTAAACCCTGACGGACAGGAGCTGGTTGCGGGCTGGTATATGAAAGAGAAAGATCCGAAGAAACGGAACATGAATATTCCGCGTCTTTATCAGAAATATGTAGGTCACGACAACAACCGTGATTTTTACATGATGAATATGAAGGAAACCACCAATACTTCTACACAGCAATATGTTGAATGGCTTCCGCAGATCATTTACAATCACCACCAGACTTCACCAGCCGGCTCAGTAGTAGCCGGTCCTCCGTACCGCGATCCTTTTAATCATCTTCTTGATCCGCAGATCATTACGGGTATTGAAGGCGTTGCTGCATCGATGATCAACCGTCTGCATGTGGAAGGTAAGCCGGGTTATACACGGCTTGCGGGATCTGTATTTTCAACCTGGTGGAACGGCGGTCTTCGTACTACACCTTACTTCCACAACATCATTGGTATCCTTACCGAGATCACAGGAAATCCTACACCCATGACCATTCCTCTGGTACCGGAACGCCTGATTCCAAACAATGCCAATCCTTTCCCGGTGATGCCGCAGCAATGGCCTTACCGCCGTTCAATCGACTATTCAGTTTCGCTTAACTACGGAATTCTGAACTACGCACTTCGTAACGGAGATGAGCTGATGTACAACATTTACAAAATGGGGAGAAGCTCAATTGAAAAAGGAAGCAAAGATACCTGGACGTTGTATCCAAAATACTCCCAGGCTGTAACCGACGGTTTTGAAGCTTCCAAGAAAACAGCACCCGCAGTTCGTCCCCGTCCGGACAGCGCAGCAGCAGGTGCCATCGGAGGATTTGGCGGCAATACAATTCCTCAGAAATTTTTTGACACCGTTTATACCAATCCGGTTTTAAGGGATCCACGAGGGTTTATTGTTTCTGCTGATCAGGCAGATTTTCCAACGGCAGTTAAATTTATTAATGCACTGATCAAATCCGGTATTCTGATTCACAAGGCGACTGCGCCTTTCGCGGTAGAAGGAAAAAATTATCCGGCTGGTTCGTACGTTGTGAAAGCGGCGCAGGCGTTCCGTCCGCACGTGATGGATATGTTTGAGCCTCAAAATCACCCGAACGATTTCGAATATCCCGGCGGCCCTCCGATCCGCCCGTATGATGCAGCGGGCTGGACACTTGCTTTCCAGATGGGTGTCAAATTTGACCGTATCCTGAATGCCTTTGACGGTCCTTTCGAACGTGTTCCTTATGGCCAGGTGCAGGCGATGCCGGTTGTATCAACGCCATCGTCCAAAGGCGGATACCTGGTTGATTCAAGAATAAACAACGCTTTTACAGCTATTAATGATCTGATGAAAGCAGGCGTAGAAGTGTATCGTACAACCGATAGTACATCAACAGCACCGGCAGGATCCTTTTTTGTACCTGCTAAGGGTAAATCGGTTCTGGATAAGGCTTCGGCAAGTTATGGTGTAAAAGGAGTAGCTGTTTCCGCCCGTCCCGCAACATCGGTTAAAGTTACGCCGGCCCGCATCGCGCTTTTCGATAACTATGGCGGATCGATGCCATCAGGCTGGGTTCGCTGGATGATGGAACAGTATAATTTTGATTACAAAGTGATTTATCCTCAGGATGTTGACAAAGGTGATCTTGCCTCCAAATACGATGTAATTCTTTTTATTGGTAGCGGTATTCCTCCTGTTGCTGCCGGTGGTGGTGAAGGAAGAGGTTTTGGAAGACAGCCAAAGCCGGAAGAAGTTTCGGAAGAATTCCGTCCATGGCTTGGTAGCATCACGCCGGCAAAATCAATTCCTGAACTAAAAAAATTCATGGAAGCGGGCGGGCAAATTGTTACTGTTGGAAGCAGCACGGCACTGGCTTACCATCTGGGACTTCCTGTTACCAATGCACTTACCGAAGTAAATGCAAAAGGGGAAACCAAGAACCTTTCCGGAGAGCGCTATTACATTCCCGGAAGTATCCTGAAAGTAGCATTCGATACGCAGGCACCTGCAAACTGGGGTATGGCAAGTGAAGCAGATGTTGTTTTCAGTAACAGTCCTGTCTTTCACATCGGGCCCGACGCTGCCTTAAAAGGAGTTACTCCACTTGCATGGTTCTCATCAGCCAAGCCGCTTGTGAGTGGCTGGGCCTGGGGAGAAACCTACCTGAAAGACGGAGTAGTTGCCTTCCAGGCCAAAGTTGGAAAAGGAAAGCTGTATGCATTCGGTCCTGAGATCACTTTCCGCGGACAGTCGCACGGCACGTTCAAGTTGTTGTTTAATGAACTTTATAAAACGAATACAACCAAATGAGAAAAAGATATAATCGCCTCTTTTTAGCGATCCTGTTTTTAGGAATACAATCTGCCTGGGCTCAGATACCGTCGCCAAAGGAGCACTTTGGGTTTAGTATCGGTGATGATTACCAGCTAGCCAATTTTACACAGACCGAAGCTTACTGGAAAAAACTGGCAGCAGTTTCGGATCGTATGAAACTGACTGTAATTGGGAAAACAGCCGAAGACCGCGATCAGTACATGCTGATCGTTTCATCTCCTGAAAATCTCAAAAAGCTTGACCGGTATAAGGAAATTTCCAGCAAAATGGCACGTGCCGAAGGTATCAGCGAAGAGCAGGCACGCGCAATGGCAGCAGAAGGAAAGTCAATTGTCTGGATCGACGGAGGTTTGCATGCCAACGAGGTAGTTGGTATTCATCAGCTGATTGAAACGATCTACAACGTACTTAGCCGCAACGATGCCGAAACAAAAAGGATTCTGGACAACGTGATCATTCTTTTCACACATGCCAATCCGGATGGACAGGAATTGATATCAAACTGGTATATGAGAGAAAAAGATCCTAAGAAACGCAAAAATGAGGGCGTTCCCCGGTTATACCAGAAGTATATCGGTCATGATAACAACCGCGATTTCTTTATTCAGAATCAGGTAGAAAGCCGTAATATGGGTTATCAGTTGTTTGTTGAATGGATACCTCAGATTATGTACAACCACCATCAGCGCGGACCTGCCGGTTCAGTACTGGCCGGCCCTCCTTACCGAGATCCTTTCAATTACGTGTTTGATCCAATGATGGTTACAGGGATTGATGCCGTAGGTGCAGCCATGTACAACCGCCTGAATGCAGAAAACAAACCGGGATTTACGAGGCTGACCGGTTCAAGCTTTTCAACCTGGTACAACGGAGGTCTGCGTACGACAACGCACTTTCACAACATGATCGGTCTTCTTACGGAGATTATCGGTGGGCCCACGCCGGAAGAAGTTCCGCTGGTTCCTGATCGTCTGATTCCGAACAACAATACGCCGTTCCCCGTAACTCCTCAAAAAACATGGCATTTCAAGCAGTCTATCGATTATTCAGTTTCCCTGAATTACTCCGTTCTGGATTATGCCGCACGTAACAGCGATCATTTGCTTTATAACATTTATACGATGGGTAAAAACTCCATCAAACGCGGAAGCAGCGATTACTGGACACCTACACCTAAAAGAGTAGAAGAGATCAATGTGGCTTACAAATCGGATCAGGCCAAAGCTAGGCCACGCGGAGGCGAAGCACCAAACCCGGCGGCTGGTGGCATGTTCCGCGGCGGCGGCGGTGTTCCTGTGAAATACTACAACACTGTTTTTGAAGCACCTGCCAAACGCGATCCGCGCGGATACATCATTCCGGCAGATCAGACCGATTTCCCGACAGCAGTGAAATTCATTAATGCACTGGTGCGTACAGGGATACAGATTGAAAAGGCAACTTCTGCCTTTACCGTTGCGGGGAAAAATTATCCGGCTGGCTCTTATGTAGTAAAAACGGCACAGGCATTCCGTCCGCACGTAATTGATATGTTCGAACCGCAGGATTATCCCAACGATTTCCAATATCCGGGAGGCCCTCCGATCAGACCGTACGATGCAGCAGGATGGACACTTGCTTTCCAGATGGGTGTTAAATTTGACAGGATTCTTGAAAGTTTCGACGGCCCTTTTGAAAAAATGCCTTACGGACAGCTTCAGTTACCGGTCAGCAAAGTTCCTTCGGGGTCAGCAGGTTATGAAATCCAGGCAAGTGTTAATGATGCGTTCATTGTCGTAAATGACCTTCTGAAATCAGGAGCGGATGTTCAGCGTCTGGCTAATGGTAACTTCTACATTCCTCAGAGTGCGAAATCAAAAGGTATTGTTGAAAAAGCAACAAAAGAACTTGGAATCCAGATCGGTTCCGTAGCTAAAAAACCTGTCGGCACGATGGAAAAAGTAGCGCCTTTAAAGGTAGCACTTTGGGATACTTACGGGGGATCGATGCCTTCTGGCTGGGTACGCTGGATGCTGGAACAATATCATTTTCCTTTTAATCTGATATTTGCAAAAGAGATAGATGGTGGTGATTTGAAAAGTAAATATGATGTGATCGTTTTTGTGACCCGCGCCATTTCAGCACCTTCTGCACGTGATTCGGTGATGAATGCCATGTTTGCAGGAAGGGGACCAAAAGAAGAGGAGGTTCCTGAGGAGTTTCGTTCTACAATGGGATCTGTTACAGCTGCGAAATCAATTCCGCAATTAAAGAAGTTTATGGAAGCAGGCGGTAAGATTGTGACAATCGGGAGCAGTACCGGCCTTGCGTATCATTTAGGTTTACCGGTTCGCAATGCGATTACAGAAGTGACCAAAGATGGCAGCAGCGAACCGTTACCCGGAGAGAAATTCTTCATTCCCGGAAGTCTTCTGAATGTAAGCGTTGATACAACCGCGAAAGCCAGTTGGGGAATGAGCGCGAAAACGGATGTTTATTTTGACAACAGCCCGGTTTTCACCGTTTCACCTGATGCAATTGCCAAAGGTCTGATCAAACCACTTGCATGGTTCCCGAACAGCACACCGCTTCGCAGCGGATGGGCATGGGGCCAGGCATATCTGCAGGGTGGCGTAGCCGCTTTTGAAGCCAATGTAGGTAAAGGTAAACTGTACGCATTCGGTCCGGAAATCACTTTCCGTGCTCAGTCTCACGGTACTTTCAAATGGTTGTTTAATCAATTGTATTGAAATAAGGTAAATTTGTTAAACAGACTTGTTTAATTTTAGAAACGGGGTAAACTGCTTTTTACAAGCATTTTACCCCGTTTTTGATTATAAACCTGTATATTATTATTTTGGTGTCCTAAATCATTGCTGTGTGCAACTAGTTTAACTTATTGATAGAATATAAAAATACCTTAATCATATTTTATTGATCAATCATCGGATCAACCGTTTTTCGGTGCATTCCTGTCATGTAAAAGAGTCCGGTTATAACACCCAACCCAACAAAGAATATCAGCCCGAGCCAGGGATAAAAATACATCATGGCGATCAGTGCAATCAGGGCCAGGATCAGTGCAATGGCTGGAAAGTATGGATACAAAGGGGCTGAAAATGGCCGCTCCATTTGTGGTTCGCTGCGCCTTAATTTAAAGAGTGAAAGCATACTGATTATGTATACAACCACTGCACCAATGGTAGAAATAATGACGAGTTTCATGGTGTCCAGCATCAGCAACGCACCAATTCCCAGCATTGCCCCGGTGATCAATGCCAGATAGGGTACCTGTTGTTTTTTGCTGACTTTCGAGAGTCCTTTCGGGAGATAACCTGCTCTCGCCAGGGCGAACATTTGTCTGGAATAGGTAATGATGATGCCGTGAAAGGAGGCAATCAGTCCAAACAATCCTACACTGGCAAATAGTTTGGTGAGTACGTTCTCTCTCCCCAAAACCAGTGCAATGGATTCAGGCAGCGGATAATCAAGATCATCCAGATTTTCCCAATACGCAATTCCACCTACGCTGATCATCACGGCCAGTGCCAATACCGTCAATGTTAATAGTGATGAGATATATCCTTTTGCAATGGCTTTCTTTTCATCTTTCACTTCTTCTGCAACCATAGCTATTCCTTCCAGGCAAACATAAAGCCAGATTGCAAACGGCATTGCTGCAAAAACACCACCCCAGCCAAACGGCATGGGATTATGCATAAAGGTTTCCAATTTGAAATGCGGAGCTACAACACCTACAAATACAATTAGCTCAGCGATGGCAAGCAATGTCATGACCAGGGAAAACCAGGCCGCTTCTTTTATGCCCAAAAGATTAATTACTGTAAAAATGATAAAGGAAACGATCGACGCCAGAAGTACCGGAACCTCGGGATAAAGGAAATGAACATAACTTCCCAATGCGAGCGCAATGGCCGGTGTAGCAAATAAAAATTCAATTAGTGTGGCATAGCCTGCAATGAGTGCGCCTATCGGGCCAAACGCTCTCAGTGCATAGGCAAAGGGCCCACCGGCATTTGGAATTGCCGTAGTTAACTCCGTAAAACTGAATATAAATGTAAAATAGAGCAGGGTAATAATCAGGGTAGCAATCAGGAGGCCGATTGTTCCGGCAACGCCCCAGCCATAGTTCCAGCCAAAATATTCTCCGGAAATAACGAGTCCGACGCCGATTGCCCATAAATGAATGGGTCTCAGTGCTTTTTTTAACTTAATCTGCTCAGTTGCCATTTGACTGAATTAAAATGAGGGAATAGGAGTAAAAATCAATAATAAGTGCGGAAGCAGAATCCGTCCTTGGCTTTCCGCTTAAGATACCAAAATTTTATTGATCTGCATAAATTCTGACAGGTATTTTGCAGAATAAAAGTAATTCAATATATATCAAGGCCTATTGATTCAATTGTTGTTAAATAGCTTTGGCAAATAAACGGTTAAAGTTTTCGATAAATACAGATTTTCTAGTTTAGGGAATATCACATGAGTCAGCGTGTATTATAAAAAAGCGGCGAATGCCAGGAATGACATACGCCGCTTTGAAATGATTTAAAAAAAATTGTTAACGCGCTATTTGTTCCAGCGCCTCCGGGACTGTTTCTACGGGAAGCTGGCAGGTTTTATCAAAACAAACATAAATTAAGGTCTTGCCATTCCGGTCGGTGCGGCCCTGCAGTAAAGGAAGTTCGGACACTGTTTCTGTTCCCAGTACAACTTTATTGGGTATGAAAAAACGGTCCAGATCCTGACGTAGTGAATCGGCCTGGCTACCTACAAAAACGATTTCAGCAGTGGGGGTAACATGCAGACAGTACAGTGCTCCCCAATTGGTCACCCATTGCAGATCTGTTTTCAATATCTTATGCATTTTCAACAGCATTTGGTCCGAAAGCGATAGATAATCTTCACGGTCAAGGATTTTTCCCAATGTAAAAAGATTGGTGGCCATGATTGAGTTTGAAGCCGGAACAACGTTATCGAAAAGTTCTTTTTTTCTGGCGATCAGTGCTTCGCCCTGTGCATCGGTAAAGAAAAAATAACCATCTGTCTGATCATAGAAATTTTCAATCGTATAATCTGTTAGCATGCGTGCATGATCAATCCAGCTTTCATTAAATGTGATCTGGTACAATCCAAGGTAACCTTCTATTACAGCGGCATAATCTTCCAGAAAACCGGTAATAGTTGCTCTCTGATCTTTATAACTGTGGCGCAGCTGATTATTGACCGTGACTTTTGAAACAATAAAGTTTCCGCAGGTGACCGCCATTTTCCTGATCTCCTCATCACCTAAAGCCCGGTAGGCATCTGTAAGTCCTTTGATCAGTAAACCATTCCATGAAGTGAGTATTTTATCATCCAGGCCCGGACGGATTCGCTCAGCTCTTTTTAAAGCCAGTTTTTCAAGTGCTTTCTGATATTTACTTTCAAATTCTTCGGTATAGATTCCCAGGGCTTTTGCTGTCTGCGATGCATAGTTGGTGAGGTGAAGATGATTATAGCCGTGCTCCCAGTTGCCATTTTTACTTATATTGTAAAGCTTTGCAAACCAGCTGAATTCCTCACCAAGCGTATCTTTCAGCTCATCTTCTGTCCAGATGTAGAATTTTCCTTCTATACCTTCACTGTCTGCATCCAGCGCAGAATAAAAACCACCATCCGGACTTTGCATTTCACTCCTTAGCCAGTTAATCGTCTGTCGTATTCTGCTGGCGTACAATTCATTTTGCGTAAGCATAAATGCCTCTGAATAAATGCTGAGCAGCTGAGCGTTGTCATACAGCATCTTTTCAAAATGCGGAATAAACCAGTCTCCATCCACAGAATAGCGTGCCCATCCGCCGCCAGTATGATCATAAATTCCTCCCAAAGCAATACGGTTTAATGAAAGTTCCAGCTGGGCAAGTGCTTCTGGATGCTGGGTAACATCGTAATAACGCAGCAAAAATTTGTATATCGAAGGCATCGGGAATTTTGGTGCCCGGTCCATACCGCCGTTCAGTGTGTCAAATTTTGTTTTGATCTGATCAAACATTTCATCTAGATCGTCAATTGAGTATCTTCCGTTTAAGGCACTCAGACCGTACTTCTCAGTTTCCGATAAGACCATATTATCTACAAATCCCTGGGCAGAGCCAGCCAGTTCATCGAAATGGTTCGTGAAGGCATTGTCTATGCTTTTAAGCAGCTGTACCCAATTAGGAGCCGGCAGATAAGTTACCCCATAAAATGGTTTGGCGTCCGGCAAAAGAAACACATTCAGCGGCCACCCGCCGTGCACACCCATTGCCTGTACGGCATCCATGTACACTGCATCCACATCAGGGCGTTCTTCTCGGTCTACTTTGATACAAACAAAATGTTTGTTCATAACCGCCGCGATATCTTCCTTCTCAAAACATTCCCGTTCCATCACATGGCACCAATGGCAGGCGGAATAACCAATACTTACCAGAATTGGTTTGTTTTCTGCTTTTGCTCTGGCCAATGCCTCCTCGGACCAGGCATACCAGTCAACAGGGTTGTGAGCGTGCTGTAAAAGATATGGGCTTGTTTCCTGGCTTAAACGATTCATAGGACGAAGTTTTTAGAAAAAATAAAATTGATCCCCGGCTCTGTAAAAAACCTGTTCCTGAAATAACCGGACTCCGTGTTATTGAATTATAACCACTTTTTTGGTAAAAACACGGTTCTGATTTGAAAAGCGGGCAAAATACATTCCGGAAGGAAGTTTTGGAAGCGGGATAAGCTGCCTGGTTTCTCCTGTAAAGGATTTGATCTTTTTTTGCAGGACCAGCTGCCCTTTTGTATTAAACAACGAAAAGTCTACCTCTGCCATACCGTTTACGCCAGTCAGCAAAACATTCAGATCTTGTCCGGCCGGATTTGGAAAGATTTCCGCTTCTGTCAGAAATGATTCTGCTGAATTGATTGTATCGTTCAGATCATACTTACAGAGAAAAACTTCCTTCCCTTTCAGTGTAATCGTTCGGTGCCAGTTGTTGTGAAATACATTGATAATCGTTTCTGCCGGATCAGCTGCATAAGGATTTTGTGCTGCTATAACAATCTCATTTCCCTTCACTACACCACGCCAGACAGGATTCTGCTGCTCCATATGATCACGTGCGGATTGCGGAATAACCAGCTGATGCGCTCCTTCAAACATATACTTAAATTCAGAAAGCCGGTAAAGACCATAAATGAAATGCTCATAAGCCGCATAGTTTTCCTGACGCGAACCAGGGAAGAACGGATTTTCCCAAAGCCAGAGTCCGGCAGCTCCGGAGAAAAAAGGAAAAATAGCTGTTGCCTCTGCCATAAACGGCGTTATCATAGGTGTATTGGGATCGTAGCTATCATGTATCCTGAGCCATACAAAAGGTACAATCGGCTTGTCGCTCCATGCCCGGTTGACTTCTATATGAAAGAGCAGGTAGGAGAGGTAGTCCTTGCCAAAAGGATTATCATATCCGTAATAATAATAGGGTGAGGGAGAAAGTATAGTAAGTTCGTTTTGGTAAATGCCGCCTACTTTGCCGGCGTTATCCTGATTCAGGTAATGGGTTCGGGCAAGGTTGGTAGTCCAGTCCTGCCAGCTGTTGGAAGTGATATTCAGCCAGGTATTGCGCACGGGTACATCACTATATGCACTAATAAGTGTGGAAGGGTTAATTTTATTTTTAAGCCGTTTCACCGCTTCTGCATGCCACCAGCGAAGGTCTCTTTTGTAGACAGAAAGAAAATCGCTGTCAGACAAGCTCCGGTATTGCTGCGGAATCTGCGGATTGTTTTTCAACGCAAGTATATCCCGGTCTTCCCGCTGAAATCTTTCAATATCCAAGCTTACAATATCTGCCTCAACCGTGCTTGCATAATTGTCCCAGTAATTCCGGTAAGCGGTGGTATCATTTCCCCACGGACTGCGAAGCACATTGTCTGCCCAGGGTTGCTGACCGGCATTGGTTGCTACGCCGTACCATAGAGCTGCACGGTTTTTTACAGGAATTGATCCCGGTTCTGACCCGCTGTAAGCGGCTATGTGAGAAAAGCCATGTTTCAGCGGTTGCGACTGTGTATCGCCAAACCGGGGTCCGCTGTATATAATTTTAAAAGGAAGATCGAACTGAGGAAATTTATTCCATTCAATGCTATTATTGGTATTAACGGGCGTCAGTTTATATTCAGGCTCACAATTTTGAGAAAAGCTGTAAAATGGAGTGAGTATCAAAAATATAATAATGTATTGATGATGCCGTAAACTTATTTTTGTAAAATGTATCATAAGATTGACCGAACAAATTCGTTAGTTTTGCAGAACAATGTTTCTGCTATTCCTTTTTTAAGGAACTCATTCTTTTTATGAATGAGAAGATTTTTACACCTGTGATAAATGGGAATCAACAAGTTAATCACATTACCTTACACAACATGAAACGGATTTTCAAACTGATACCGCTACTTACCATTCTGTTCTTTATCGCTTCATGTAAGGACAAAGATAACAACGGAACCACGTTGCCAACTGAAAAGGATAAAATACTTGTCAATTATCCATGGAACCTGACCGCTGTCACTGACTTGTCGGGCAAAACCATTTCTCCAAGCCAATTGAACGGAACAACCCAATTGCTTCCGCTTATGAATATTGAATTCCAGACCGGCAACAAGGTTGTTGCCAGAGGTATCGGAGATTCGCAGGTATTGAACGGAGGTACCTGGTATCTGATTCAGGACGGTAAGGTGATTGACATTAATGTAACAGGATTCAAAGGAGAATTTGGTCTGGAAGAATTATCAAACAGCAAAATGAGACTGAAAAGCAAAATGCCGGTAGGTGGTGTTGAACAGGAAACGATCATGGTTTTTGCACCTGTTATCAAGTAAGGCAGGTAGAATAATAATATTTGTTTTGAAAGGCGGCGGAATTAATCTGCCGCTTTTCTTATTTTGCGTGAAATTTTTCCCCTCATGCAAAAAAACAATCCCCGTATCATCAATGCCTGGTGTATGTACGACTGGGCTAATTCGGTACACGCGCTGGTCATTGTATCCAGCATATTTCCTGTCTATTTTACAGCAACTGCATTAAGTGCATCAGGAACCGCAGAGACTAATTTTTTTGGATTTTCGATCAAAAGTTCAGTTCTTTTCTCCTATACAGTTTCCCTCTCTTTCCTCATTACAGCTGCGCTTATTCCGCTTTGTACGGCAGTGGCCGATTACACCGGAAGTAAGAAGGCGTTTATGAAGTTTTTCTGTTACACCGGTGCAATAAGCTGTATGCTTTTGTTCTTTTTTACCCGCGATACGCTTACATTTTCAGTACTTGTTTTTGGACTGAGTCTGATAGGATGGAGTGGGAGCATTGTTTTTTATGATTCTTATCTGCCCGAAATCGCTACTGAAGATAATTTTGACAGATACAGTGCCCGTGGTTTTTCAATGGGTTATCTGGGAAGTGTCATTTTACTGCTTTTCAACCTGAGTATGATCCTTTTACCCAAATTATATGGAATAACAGATAAAGGAACGCCGGCAAGGATTTCGTTTTTCACGGTAGGAGTATGGTGGATTTTATTTGCACAGATCCCTTTTCGATATCTTCCATCCGGTAAAGTAAATGGGAAAGGGAAAAGCGGAAACTGGATTTTTAATGGTTTTAAAGAACTTAAAAAAGTATATCAGCAACTACGTCAGCAACCTTATCTGGCAAAGTTTCTTTCCGCTTTTTTTATCTACACCATGGGGCTGAGAACGGTGATGTATGTAGCAACGATTTTCGGTGCAACTGAATTAAAACTTCCTTCCCAGAGCCTGATCGTTACGGTTCTCCTGATCCAGATTGTGGGAATAGCCGGCTCGTTTGCCTTCGCCTGGTTATCCGGACAAATTGGTAATATTTATGCATTGATGACCGGCGTAGCAATCTGGATTGGTATTTGTTTGGGTGCTTATTACACTACACAGGCAAATGAATTTTATATTCTCGCTTGTACAGTTGGTATGGTGATGGGCGGAATACAGTCGCTGTCCAGAGCGACTTATTCTAAACTCATACCAGAACAAGCAAATGATACTGCATCTTATTTCAGTTTCTATGATGTAACTGAAAAGCTTGCGATTGTGCTCGGGACATTTATTTATGGCGTGGTGGAGCAGTTAACGGGCAGCATGCGAAACAGTATTCTGGCACTTTTGGTTATTTTTATAATAGGTTTGCTATTACTTTCAAGAATTCCGTCAAGAAAAGTTTACAGCTATCAGGTAGATAAGGCTGACTAACAGCGTAATAATTTTAAGAAGCTGGTACTTTTCCGTATCCAAGGCGAGAATGTCTGCCAGTCGTGTAGAAGTCGCTATAAAGTTTACTACATTTGATGTGGAAATGGCCTTGTCAGGGCTGTTTCTAGTGAAATAGTGTTGTAAAATGGTAAACTCGGTATATTTTGAGTTTACTATTTTTGTATCTATTCATAACCTACTGTATGTATTTGCCGTAAAGTTGTACACCTCCATCCACTTAGTCAGATCTCCTGTAACTCCATTTATTAATTCATTATTGGTCCTTTTCTATAAGCTGCCGGAGTGACGCCGGTTTTACTTTTAAATAAACGGTTAAAATACTGTGGATATTCAAAACCCAGTTTAAAGGCTGTTTCATTGATCGACAGATTGGTTGTTAAAAGTAATTGCTTTGCCCGCTCGATCAGCGCATTATGTATATGCTGCTGTGCATTCATACCGGTCATTGAGCGGAGCATGTCACTGAGATAATGAACGGATACATTAAGTTCATCCGCGAGTTCCTGAACACTTGGGATGTGCTGCATGTCATCCTGCTGAAAATGTTTTTTAATCAATGCTTCAAATCGTATTAATGGCTCCTGCTCGGAGCTTTTACGCGTAATAAACTGTCTGTTGTAAAAACGGTTACAATAATTAAGCAGGACCTCAATATGCGAAACAATTACATCCTGGCTAAATCCGTCGATCGCCTGCTGATATTCTGTCCGAATGTCATTGGTTATTCTGACAATAATTTCTTCTTCCTTTGGAGATAGGTGCAGTGCCTCATTTATGTTATAGGAGAAAAAGCCATAATTCTCAATTTTACCGGCCAGGGGATATTGCCGGATAAAATCGGGATGTATTAAAAGCATCCATCCGGTTAGTCTGGTATAATCAAGTTCTCTGTTGATAGTAAAAACCTGCATCGGAAGAGAAAATCCCATAAACCCGTTACTGAAATCGTAATATTTACGACCGTAACCAATGGTCCCGTCGATGTTTTTTTTAAGAAATATGGAATAAAAATTATAGATCAGTTTGTCATCCGGTAAATCGATCAGATCTGCAGGGCAGGCCAGATCAATTACGCTGATCAGCGGGTGTTCAGGAGCGGGAAGTCCCAGCAGACTATGATATTCTGCAATGGAATCGATAATATGCGGATTATTAGTCAGTGATTTCATGATTGTCTTAGTACAAAATGCAGGAGAAAATTTGTTTCTCCTGCATTCTAGTGACCTTATTATGCTTAAAGATTGATGCCTGACATAGATGTTTGATCGTAACGGTCTCCGGCTGTTTTTCCCACAGGTACAATTGATTCGAGTAAAGCAAGCTCTGTATCGGTAAAATGAATGTCAGCTGCTTTAAAATTGGCTTCAAGGTTTTGAATTCTTCTTGTTCCCGGAATCGGAACAGTACCTTTTGCCATGGTCCATGCTATGGCAAGCTGTGAAGCTGTTATTTGCTTTTCTGCGGCCAGTTTTTGTATCTCATCAACAAGCTGTAAATTTTTATAAAAATTTTCTCCCTGAAACCTGGGAATAGATCGACGAAAATCATTCGCATCGAAATCATCCGGACTTTTAAGGTTACCGGTTAAAAAGCCACGGCCTAGGGGAGAATAAGCTACGAAACCAATTCCAAGTTCATTCATGGTATCAACCAGCCCGTTTTCCTCAGGGCTTCGTTCAAATAAGGAATACTCGGTCTGGACGGCAGTGATCGGATGGATTTGATGTGCTTTTCGCAGCGTTTGGGCAGAAACTTCGGATAATCCGATGTATTTTACTTTTCCTGACTGTACAAGATCAGCCATGGCTCCAACCGTTTCTTCAATCGGCGTTTCAGGATCAACCCGGTGCAGATAATACAGATCAATATAATCAGTGCCCAGGTTCTTTAAAGAGCGGTCAATGGATTTTCTGACATAGTCGGGTCTTCCGTTCATGCGCCAGGTAAGTTGTCCATTGTCATCAACCTCATACCCGAATTTTGTTGCGATCGTGTATTTATCCCGGTTCATTGAAATTGCCTTACTAATGAGCCTTTCATTAAGCAATGGTCCATATAAATCCGCTGTATCCAGAAAGTTAATACCCAGCTCCAAAGCACGGTGAATGGTAGCGATGGCTTCCTTTTCATCTGCACTTCCATATATTTCCTGGCCCGCGAGGGTAGTCATACCCATACAGCCAAGTCCTTCAGCAGGAACTTCAAGTCCCTGATTTCCTAATTTTACCTTTTTTATGCTGTTCATTATTTTATCTTTAAGTGACAGCACAAAGGTCAGTTATAGAAAGATATTAAGGATTACACAAAAAGGTGGATTTTGTATACGAACCGGAGCAAGAATTATGCAGTTGAAAAAAGTATATAATTCCGGACTGACGAATTCTGTTAAAATTATTTTGAAAGAAATTTATGAATAAGCTTTTGTACAATTTCAATTAATCCCTTAAACGTATTCGGTTTTATAAAGTAAGTATTTATACCGGACTTTATAGCCTTAGTTTCAAGAACGGGATCATTGGATGTTGAAATCATTACAGCCGGAACGTCGTCCAGTTTTGGATCGGTACGAATTGCTTCAATTGTTTCCAACCCATTCATTACCGGCATATTCATGTCCATCATAATCAAGGATGGATCCGGTATGTCCGGATTTTTTATCTGATCGAGCAATTCTGCTCCGTTCTCAGCTTCAATAAAGTTAACCGTAGGCTCAACCTGGTTCATGGCTTCTTTGATAAGAAAACGGTCATCTGCATCGTCATCAGCTAGATAAATGGTTTTGGGTTCTTCCATCTTCACAAACGACTTATAAATTGCTAACTCCTTTAATTTTAATCAAATATAGTTAAAATTTATTCAGGCACGATATTTTACGGCATGTTGTAAATAAGGTGAAGCATAATTATAAGTATTGATGGGACAATCAATTAATTTTTTAGTGATAGATGATGATCAGGATGATCATGAAATCTTTCGTGGCGCATTGGATATTGCTTTTCCTAAAGCATCTTGTGAGTTCGTTATGGACAGAACTGATGCTATACAGGGGTTAAGCAGTGCTTTAATAAATGCTCCTGACTACATTTTTATGGATTGGAATATGCCCAGAATGGATGCTGAGGAATTTATGATGCACCTTAGACTTCTGCCATGCATGCAAAGTATAAATGTATTTGTTCTTTCTGGTTCTGCGCCTTATGTTGAACTGGAACATTTATATGAACTCGGTGTGAAAAAAGTACTGATAAAACAGACCTCGATAGCGCTCCTTGCCCGTGAACTTGTTGATGCAATTGGTTCAGGTGCGAATTAAAATACTCAGTAATGAGGAAATAAAATAGGGGAGTTACCCATAAAAGAAAAGCCGGCACCGAATAATCGGGCCGGCTTTTCTGTATATAACGATTTGCTTTTAAAGCGTTCTCTTCACTTCACGTAGTTCAAAGCTCTCTATAATATCACCAACTTCAATATCGTTGAAATTTTTGATACTCAAACCACATTCGTAACCGTTCCTAACTTCCTGAACATCATCTTTATAACGTTTCAGTGAATCAATTTCACCGGTAAGTAATACGATACCATCACGAACTATTCTGATCTTGTTGTTACGTTTTACAAAACCATCTGTTACATAACAGCCTGCAATTGTACCGATACGACTGATTTTGAACACTTCGCGGATTTCGATGTTACCAGTAATAATCTCTTCAATCGATGGAGCAAGCATACCCGTCATCGCATCTTTGATTTCATCAATAGCACTGTAAATTACAGAGTAATGGCGAATCTCGATTTGATCCTGCTCAGCCATTTTCTTAGCATTTGCAGAAGGACGAACCTGGAATCCGATTACGATGGCATCCGAAGCAATGGCCAGGTTGACATCAGATTCGGAAATCTGTCCGACACCTTTATGAATAATATTAACCTGAACCTCAGAAGTAGAAAGCTGCAGTAATGAGTCAGAAAGTGCTTCCACAGATCCATCCACGTCGCCTTTAACGATCAGGTTCAATTCACGGAAACTACCAATTGCTTTACGACGTCCAATTTCTTCAAGAGTAATGTGCTTACGTGTTCTGATGGTCTGTTCACGTTGTATTTGCTCACGTTTAACTGCAATCTCACGGGCGTCGCGTTCGTTTTCAAAAACATTGAAACGATCACCAGCCTGAGGAGCGCCATTTAGTCCGAGTAACTGCACCGGCATGGATGGTCCTGCTGTTTTCAGTTTTCTTCCAAGATAATCCGTCATGGCTTTCACCTTTCCGAAGTGTGCTCCGGCAAGAACTACATCACCCAGTTTCAAGGTTCCGGTCTCAACCAGAAGAGTAGTTACGTAACCACGTCCTTTATCCAGAGATGCTTCCACAACTGTACCGTTTGCACGGCGATTCGGATTTGCTCTCAATTCCAGAAGTTCAGCTTCCAGAAGTACTTTTTCAAGCAGTTCGTCGATACCTAGTCCTGATTTTGACGAGATTTCCTGAGTTTGGTATTTACCACCCCATTCTTCTACAAGCAAATTCATGTTGGCAAGTTCTTCTCGTATCTTTTCTGTATTGGCACCTGCTTTATCCACTTTACTGAAAGCGAATACAATCGGAACACCTGCAACTTGTGCGTGATTGATTGCTTCACGTGTTTGAGGCATGATACTATCATCAGCCGCAATAACAATAATAACAACGTCGGTTACCTTGGCACCCCTTGCACGCATCGCTGTAAAAGCTTCGTGACCCGGTGTATCCAGGAAGGTAACCTGTTTGCCTACCTTTGTTTTAACACTATATGCACCGATGTGCTGGGTAATTCCACCCGCTTCACCACTTGCTACATTCTCCTTACGGATATAATCCAGCAAAGAAGTTTTACCGTGATCGACGTGACCCATGATCGTTACGATCGGAGCCCTTTCAATCAGACTTTCTTCACTATCAACTTCTTCAACAACATCATTCTGAACTTCTTCTTCCGCTGAGATAAACGCAACTTCAAAACCGAATTCATCCGTAATGAAAGTAATCGCTTCGGCATCCAGCCGCTGATTAATCGAAACAAACATACCCATGCTCATACAAACAGAGATAACTTCCTGCACAGTAACGTCCATTAATGAAGCCAAATCATTGGCTGACACGAATTCGGTTACGCGCAATACTTTTGTTTCTTCCTCATCATGTGCGTTTGGATCATTCTGATCCGCACGGTCACGGCGTCTGAGGCCTCTTCCTCTTCCCGTTGTTTTAGAATTGCTTCCACCACCCATACGGGCCATGGTTGCACGAATGTTGTCCGAAACTTCTTTATCTGAAACTTCCTCACGTTTCCCACCTCTGCGATTATTCGCCGCTCCACGGGCTCCTGCTTTCGAAGGTGCATTGCCTGCTCCACCTGCTGGCGGAGTTGTACCTGTCGAAGGAGTAGTTCCGCCAGTATTGCCGGATGCCGGTCTGTTACCGGTTCTGTTTCCAGTGGAAGGCGTAGAAGTTCCCTCATTGGTATTTCTTCTTGGCGCAGTACCTATAATCGGATTTGGATTAGGTGCTCCTGGTGCTAATGCTGGTTTGGCATCGCCTGGTACTGCAACCCCGTCACGAATCCGTTTTCTTTTACGACGACGTTTTTTATCAGCGGCTGTATCACTGCTGGATGCAACCGGATCTTTTTTCTTAAATTTATCAGAAGGAAGCTCAATTTTTCCAATGACACGCAATCCGCGTAATTGTTCACCTTTGGCTTCGATAAGGTCAGACCCTGCAGTTTCTTCAGCAACCGGAGTAGATTCTGTTTTTGCCTCTGTTGATTCTGGTTGCACAACCGGTTCAACTGGTTTGTTTTCAGCAGCTTTTTCAGCAACTACTTCTTTTTGTACGGGCTGCTGTTCAGCAGGCTTAGGCTCAGTAACTTCAGGTTTAATTTCTGCAGATACTTCCGCTTTTACCTCTTCCTTTTTAACTTCGGCTACCGGAGCAGGTATTTCTGCTTTCACCGGCTGTGGTTCGGCCTGTGGCTTTTCAACAGCAGCAGGTACTTTTATCTCTTCCTTTTCAGGAACGATAACAGGAGCAGGTTCCGCTTTTTTATCTTCGGCAACAGGCTTTGGTGCTACTGGCTCAGGTTGTTTGGCAACCGGCGTTTCCGGAGCAGTATAAACCGGTTTCTTGGCATCCAAATCTATTTTTCCGACTACCTTAATTCCTGGCAGACGGTTTTCAAGAGCGGGAGTAGCTGGTTCTTGTTTTTCCTCAGCCTGAGGTTTTTCATCAGCAGGTTTTGCTGCGCTGTTCCGGAAATACAGAATTCCGTCAACGTCGCTTTTAACCTTTTCTTCTTTTATTTCCACGGGAGCTTCAACCGGAGCAGGACGTGGAGCCATAGAAGCTTTCAGGTCATTCGATTTGAAGTCCTTTGCAAGAAATTCAATTTGATCAGAATTAATTTTGGTATTAGGGTTACTTTCCACCTTATACCCTTTGGCAGACAGATGATCTACGATCGTAGTAATTCCTACGTTCAGGATCCGTGCCACTTGGCTAAGGCGCATCATTTTATCTTCTGCCATATTAGCAATTAAATAGAAAAAGTTTTGCATTTGCGGACTTACCAACACCAGTGTCAGTTCATCCAAATATATTATTCAAATTCTTTACGCAGGATATCCAGAATCTCTTCAACAGCTTCTTCTTCCAGATCCGTACGTCTTACCAGTTCTTCTTTATTCAGGTTAAGCACACTTTTGGCTGTATCCAAACCGATTTTATGCAGTTCTGCAATCATCCAGCTTTCGATTTCATCAGAGAACTCAGATAAGTCAACATCCTCATCATTATGTTCCTCAATATCTCTGAACACATCAATTTCCATTCCAACCAGTTTGCCCGCCAGCTTAATATTCTGCCCGCCTTTACCGATAGCAAGTGAAACCTGGTCTGGTTTAAGGAAAACAGACACTCTTTTTGAATCACGGTCTATCTGCATGGAGCTAACTTTTGCAGGACTAAGTGCCCGGCTGATCAAAAGTTCCAGATTTTCAGTATAATTGATTACGTCGATGTTTTCATTGCCCAGTTCACGGACAATCGAATGGATACGTGAGCCTTTCATTCCAACGCAGGCACCGACCGGGTCAATCCTGTCATCGTAGGATTCTACTGCTACTTTTGCACGTTCTCCTGGTTCACGAACAACTCTTCTTACTGAAATAATTCCATCATATATCTCCGGAATTTCAACTTCGAAAAGTCTTTCAAGAAAAACAGGAGAAGTTCTTGAAAGTGTTATTTTCGGAGAACCATTGTTCATATCAACCTTATGAATTACCGCTTTCACTGATTCGCCCTTACGGAAACGATCTTTCGAAATTTGTTCCGTACGGGGAAGCGACAGTTCATTTCCTTCTCCGTCCATGATAATTACTTCATGGCGCAATGTCTGGTAAACCTCACCGGTAATCATTTCACCTACCTGATCCTTGTATTTTTCATACATGATCTCCTTTTCCATATCCTTTATTTTCTGGATAAGGGTCTGGCGTGCTGTTTGCACAAGCCGGCGGCCGAATTCTACAAGTTTAACTTCTTCGGCAACTTCTTCACCGACTTCAAAGTCATTCTGGATTCTGCGGGCTTCGGCAAGCGGTATTTTATTATAATCCCAAATATCTTCTGAGTTATCATCCACGATTTCCCGAGTCCGCCACATTTCTAGATCGCCGCTTTCAGGGTTGATAATTACATCAAAGTTATCATCGGTGCCATACTTCTTGCGAATCATTGTACGAAATACTTCCTCTAACACACTGATCATCGTAGGACGGTCAATGTTTTTCGAACTGGCAAACTCTGCGAATGATTCAATTAATACTCCGCTATCCATTTTTATGTTAAAGAATATTTGCTGATACTAAGTTAAACATATTATATACTACATCACAAATCAACCTACAGGCTGAGACGTAAATTATTTAAATGAGATCTCTATCATTGCTTTCGCAATATCACCCAGGCTGATTTCTCTGATCAGGGATGCGGGATCAACAGGTACTTTGGATTTCTTTTTTGGCTCAGGCAGCTGTAGTGTAATCTTGTCGTCACCAACTTCAGTTAAATTACCTGAAACAGCTTCCCCGCTTTTAAGGGTAACTTTCAAATTCCTTCCGATGTTTTTCCTGTATTGCCTTAGCATTACCAAAGGCTGGTCAAGACCCGGGGATGACACTTCCAGTGTATAAGCCTCTGCAAAAACTTCCAGTTCTTCAAGTTGCTTGGCTAACCGTCTGCTTATTGAAGTACATTCCTGAATGGTAATACCTTCATCACTGTCGATCAGAATGATCACTTTTTGACTTACCTTGGAAGGTTTTAGAATGAGGTCAACAAGAAACAAGTTGCCTTCCTCCAGCATTGGATTCAGTAAAACTTCTAAATGCTCTTTTATGGACATGTATGGCTTGGTACAAATAAAAAAGGGGATTTAAGACCCCCTCAATCAACCGATCAACTCGAATTATGTTGCAAAGGTAAAACTATTTTATCATTTGTACAAGTTATGGTTTCACGTTCTGAAAGGTTAAGCTATTTTTGTTGCGAATTCAAAATGGCCTCCATGAAAAGAATAACAAGGACTTTTTCATTTTTATACAATTGTTTTGCAGTTTACACAATCCTGGTTTATTCGTTGCTGATCTGGTTTCCTTTCAAAGGCTGGCTGTGGGGATTTGTAATGATGTCTTTTCCGGTCGTTATTATCCTGCACCTGATTATCTTCCTGTTTTTGCTGTTATCCAACCGTAAGAAGATAATTCTTCCGCTGATCTTACTGCTTCTGGGCTGTTTCTTTCTTCCCCGAACCTATTCATTTACATCTTCTCCGAATGATTTAACAGATAAAACAGAAAATTCATTCACAGTAATGAGTTATAATGTGCACGGGTTTTATCCTGATTTCGGCTCTGGTAAAAAGCAGATAAATGTTAACCGGAAAAAAATGAGACGCTGGATTATCACAACACAAGCAGATGTACTTTGCATGCCGGAATATGTAAATTATTCGGGTTCTGAACACATGGATGCCAACCTTGAGCTTAACAGAGCCGGCTATACTCATGTTGCTTACTTAAATAAGAATAAGTGGAATATGCCGCATAGCTATTGGGGAATGGCAGTTTTTAGCAAATACCCGATCATATCGCAAAAGGATACCTTATTTGAAATGCAGAATGGCCTGGTTTGTACGGATATTAAAATTAACAGTGATACAGCAAGAATTATTTCACTGCACTTGTATTCAATGACGCTGAACCTGAAGGAATTCAAGGAGCAAAAAACACTCAGAGGGATTGCAAGGGAGTCAAAAACTACTGCCAGATTAATTAAAAAAGGTTTTGATAACCATGCGCTGGAATTAGATGTTTTGGAAACCTGGATCAAAGAGTCTCCGTACCCGGTTGTAGTTTGCGGTGATTTTAACGAAACGCCTTATAGCTATGTTTACGGCAAAATTAAATCACTGCTTAAAAGCACATTTGAGGAGAAGGGCAGGGGATTTGGATTTACCTTCAATAAATTGCCTTATTTTATCCGCATCGATCATCATTTCTATGATCATAATAAACTGGATCTTCTGGATTTTCAGACTGTGGATTCGGTCAGTTATTCCGATCATTATCCGCTGATTGCGACCTATAAGATTAACAGGACTAACTAATAATCACAGTTATAAATAAGAAAAGCTTCTTTACGGAGCTTTTC
>Ga0265797_10001981_pt1 | contig 35366 bp, 38 predicted proteins | sample P2T30metagenome_FD_192433 | JGI IMG/M metagenome (GOLD analysis project Ga0265797, IMG submission 192433) | Plant litter microbial communities from East Loma Ridge, Irvine, California - P2 T30 | ecosystem: Environmental > Terrestrial > Plant litter > Unclassified | place: USA: California...
CGCTGGCACTACGAAAACGGCGGCGGCGGCGGCAAGGATGACGCGCGAACCATCCAGATGTCCAACTTCACCTTCATGGCCCTCATTTTTGCCTTTGTAAGCATAGGTGGTGTCGTGCAGGGCACCAGGTTTAACACCTTCAACAACTCAGTTATTGAGAGGCGGGACCAGATACACCGAGAGGCGAGCATGGAGTATCGGCGGAGTAGGAATGCTACCCTGAGCGCAAGTGGAGATCGCGACGAGCGCATACGCACCTTCCTGGAGCATAGGGAGTCGACTATTGTTGGCGAGCAATCCTACCAGCGCTTGCTCCCGCCTGCCGACACCTGCTCGCCAGAAGAGGTCAGGAGGCAGTAAAATGAGCACATTCTGGTGCCCAAGACAGACTTTACTATACCCTACCAGCACATTTTGGTGCTATATCGTACGACTGCTATTACTTTCGCCGCATAAATGGAGCTAGGGCGTTTACTTCCTGTACATATGATTCGGCAGGCGGCATGCAGGCGCGCGGCGGGCATATCCTAGCCGTCATGCGCTCAGACACCACACAAATTCAACGACAATCACCAGCAGTAGATCCGCCGCCTTTGTGATCGTGTAAACTTTTTTCCACCTCTAGCACCCTAGTCGGCCATCGTAGGACGCCGGTCGAGCAGAATACCAACACTGGCAATATATCGAGGAAGATCTACGCCAGAAGCAGCATAGCTTCCGCGTCGTCGCGTACACCCAGGGTCCAACAGAGCCTCAAACACTGCTGCAACTGTGTCACGGAGATCCAGTGCCAGAGTATGTTCCAGCTTGGCAATAAGCGAAATTTCTCAAGGGTAAGGTATATGACACAAGTTTTATTACTACATCTATGAGAACGCATGAGTGCTCGCGCCACCAATGCTCCATCTCAACGTTTACCGATGACGATCGTTGAATCGTTGACAACTGACGCGATTTTAAGTTCGCAGCACCTGACATACTCGCCTATAGCTGCACCTGTGCCAACGACTCAGGCCCTACGCAGCCGCTGGGCGACTTGTGGCGTGAGGACGCCATTCCTGATGTTGTCAAACTTTGAGTCCGGGTACAGGAGCCAGTTGGAGGACGACTCAATGCCTGCGCCACTTCCGCCGCCGCGCATTTTCTCAATAACCTTTTCAAAAGTTAGCACACAATTCATCTCCACCATCTTGCGCATGCAACCTACATTTTGCACAATGCTCCCGGCGTTATCCGTCCTGTCACCGCTGATCTCCCACCACATGGCGCCACCCAATTTTTGTTGCGCAATGTAGTCAACCTTCTTCAGCGCCATGGCCATAGTATCGTAGCTGACAAATGTGCCGCTTCCCTCGTCATAGCTATAGGATGCACCAACCTCCTCATCATAATACTCTTGTGCACCTGCTACCGGTAGGTCCTTGAAGTCATAGATGCCCTTCTCGAACGACCCCTCGCCAGTACTGTCGAATGACTTCCCTACACCTTGAGTATTGGTGAAGGAGCGACCATAGAGCGGCATGCCAAGGTTGAGTTTGGAGGACGGAACGCCAGCAGCGTTGTAGGCGGCCAGGACAGAAGCTGTATTGAAGGGTGTGCTCAGGGGATTCGACGTTGAAGGATAGAGATTCGAGTTATGGCCGGTTTGCTTGTCCCAGGAACCAGCGTAGTCGTATGCCTATACTCTCGTCAGCTCATGTGCCTTTGCGACCGGGAAACAACATGCTTACCATCAGGTTTATAAAATCGGTAACTTCGCTTATTTCCCTCAAAGGCAGATTCCTGTAATTCTTCTCACCAGCCGGCGAGGCAATCGTCAAAAGGAACTTCGGCTTCAGTTCATATCCAGAGTCGTCCTTATGCACGAGCTTATCGGCATATTTGTTCATCTGGCTCCTAATCTCCTTCAACAGCTCCAGCCATTGATGCCCTTGCTCTTTGTCCTTAGGATATTCCCAATCCACGTCAATCCCATCAAAGCCATAGTCGCGGATCAATTCAACACAAGAAGATGCAAAGCGCTGCCGGCCTTCAGCCGTAGCCATAGGGCCGTCCATGTGCTTGTTTGTGTTGGTATATGTCCATCCGCCTATGCTCAATAGCACCTTCAAGTTCCTGTTCTTGGCTTTCAGAATCTGGAGCTGCTTGAGTGATCCGTACAAATTATTTCCCACATCGTTCCAGGAATCGGTTGCATAGTGCTTCTCCGCATCGGCGTATGAGTCTGTCAAGAAGACGGTGCCATCAGGCTTGTTATCAGCAAATGAGTAAAGCAAATGGGTCAACCGCTTTGCTGGTATCTCTTGGGGCTGGAAGTTCCGTGTATAGATGTCCCAGCTCCCGTAATAAGCTACTGAGCGGTAGCCAGGACGAAAAGGGATGTTAGGGTCAGCAGGGATAGTATCGGTTGATGAGGTTTGCGATTGGGGAGTCGAATAAGAAGGTGTGCCTGGTGTTGAGGACTGCACTTTCGTTTGGCTGGTGGACACAGAAGACGGAAAGGGGATCCCGGAAGTGATGAATGTAGTGTAGTGACTCGACGGGCTGAATGTTGAGGTGGGGTCGCTGGGTGGAGCAACAGCCGAGTATGCTGTAAACAATGGAGAAGTAACTTCACCTGGAAACTATACCCATGGTCAGCATGCTAGACTGTCTCATTTACGATTGGCAGGTGAACCAGTCTATACCTACCACGAAAACCTCCATCAACGCATAATCCCTCTCAAGCTTCTCGATTCGCTCCAGCAAGCAGTCTTGATCACATTCATCTTGCGTTTGTTGGACCAAGCCTCCTGCAACAAGTAGGAGTCTCGTCATACATATTCGCGCAGGCAATGAACGTGCGTACTAATCATATCATCAGTCTTCCTGTTCCTTCAGTCATTTTCTCTTTTCTGACATACCAGCATTTTGCAGATTCTTCACTCAAGTCAACGGCCAGAGTAAGCAAGGGAATTGTGATGATCGCCCGAATAGTAATCGCAGTGGGTCGCTCCGCCTTTTAACCCTCCGCATCTCGCGCATGGTTGTCCCCATCCCGCCTCTCTGTCTCCCATGCAGCGGATATTTGTGGAGTCTGCATTGCTTGGATGTTCTCCCCGCCTTTCCATTCCCCATATCACCTGTTTGGTACATATTTCCCGAGTGTAAACCATGGAGCACTGCCTGTTCCTAGCAAGGGTCTTGCTGGTTTTGGTAAGCAGGGTCTGGGTTGGGGTTTGGTACATGCAGCCAAGCCACCGAAGAGGTAACATAAGAGCAAGAGATCTGGAACAGGTGAATATAGATACATCATGTGTATGCAAAACAACGGGTTTTGGGGCCGGTTGGTAAGTGCGACAAGCATGGGCAAAGGGGTGGCGTGGTATGGTTGTTGGGGATACCGAGGCACCTATAAGCTTCTCTTACAGGTACCGGCTAGAGGGCGAGGCTGGTATCCGGATGAGAAGGGTTGTTGTGACGTGTGTTTCTCAGGCGTGATGCAAATCTTCGCATGTTCAATGTCTGCTTCGTTCGTACCCGCTCATCTTCAATTGCCGCTGCACCTCCTTCTTGGTTCCTCGTCTTAAGTAAACCAACACATAAATGACCACAGTCAAAAGCGCAGCGGATGCCTGTACAATACCGATATACCAACTCGCACTCTGCTATTGTGTCATTCGAGTCCTTTCCTAAAGCTCTGCAGTCTATTCGACTTACCTGCACGTTGCAATATCTGCCGAAATCAATATCGCCCACAAATTCTTTCTGGATCGCCCTCGCACCTGCACTACATGTCCATCCCCAGAGATCGTTACTCTTTCCGTTCTTGTTCTTCTCCGCGCGATACAAGCCTGCAGCTACACACCATACCACGAGGTTCCCAATGAGATTGATCCAGCTGAAAGTACTCGTAACGACGCTTGCTACGTTGGCTTTCTCAATGCCAAATTTATAAGAGAACATTGTTGTGAAATTGAGCAGCACGGAGACGGCCGCAACGCCAAAGTACATGTATGTTGGCCATGCGCGCGTGTTGTGAGCCCAGGGTGTACGCGAAACGCTTTGGCCGCTGGGAAGTGCGACGGTGCGGTAGATCGTTCGTGTGCTGAGGAACTTGTAGAGGGTGAGCGCAGTGGGAACAAGGACTGCGATGGATATGAACAAGGCAAGGGTGCGAGATACGATGCGTAGTTTGCGTATGCGCGTTTTTAGGTGCTCGAGTAGATGTTAGTCTCAATATCATCATCCTTGTAGTGCTTCTTTGTTGAGGTTGACGTACTCTGTCTTCGATCTCGGCTTCTTTGAGATCCTCCAAATCGGCATATGGTAGTATTTGGCTGTCATATGTAGATTGGAGTGGCATCGAGTGAGATGCCATGGAGGATGAAAATTCTGAGGAAGTCATAGTCTGTGGTAGCAAATGTTGTAAGTCTTGCTCTTGTGAGGCAAAAGACGTCGAGGTATGGTACGTATGCGCAGCCATTTCTTCTTTATATCACTGCAAAGAAATTTGAGTAGCTTTCCAAAGAACTGGAAGTTTTGAAGGTTTTGCGTGGCCTTTTACTTGCGCCGCATTGCGTCCTCCTACTTGTACGGAGATCATCATGGTGATCTTCATGTCGTTACATCAGCAGCTTCAGCTGTACCAGCTCCAAACGGCAATTGACTGATCGCTTCGCAGATTGCGTCGTGATGTATCAGCGAAACTAAACTGTAGCGCTTACAAGCCGCAGCTTGTGGCTGCCGTTCCTCTGACCGTAAGCGGTATCGGGATGGTGGCTTGGTAGATGCTGATTCGTCGAGTCAGCCTCAGAGTATGCTTACTGATGGCGACCCTATTTATAGGAGTTGTTCCTCGTTGGCGCAAACCCTTTGAATATTATCTCAGTTTTAGGAGTTCATGATCAAGTGGTATCCATGGACTTCATTCCCCTGCAGCAGATGCGTGACGCAAAACCGGAAAGAGGCACCGGCGCACAAGACGGTTAGTTCCAATTCAGATTCAGGCCATGTACAGGTTACGACTCCTGGACAGACTTTGCCCTGTTATCGGTCTTTGTGGTGCCTGCTCGGTATAACAGTTTGTAACCTTACGGTGGGCACATATTGCAGAACAACTGCTCCGAATTGTATAGTGATGATGTCGTAATCTTAGCCCACAACTCGCGTGAAACAAGTTCATCAGTCTCTACAGGCGTCACAATCGTCGCTGTAGGACAGAACGCTGCGTGAGGCGTTCTTGGGCTTCTTCTATGCGTCTTCGTCGAGCAGACAGAACTCACGGATGCCCTTCTAGCACTCTAACTCTTTTTCGACTGGTAAATGATCCAGGCCAGCAACTTTTTTCACCTTCTCCTCACTATACAATACCACCCAATCGGAAGGGTAGTATCGTTCTTTTATGTGCGTCTGATTTAGGCATGGAGGCATTCAGACTTTTGAAGATCTTCAGAAGCTGAAGGTTATGCTCGTAAGTCTCGCGACCAAAGCCCAGGCCTCTTCAGTCCTAACAAACTCTCAGTGGTCATCGGAAATGCGTTCTCAGGTAACTGTAGGTATCGTTATTATGCAACTTTCTCAACGCTCGAGATCCGGACGAAATTTTGTTTACTAAACATTTCCACGTTGATCCCTGGTGAGGCAGATGGCCTCTACAGACAGTACCCGAAGAGCTGTTTTCAGTGCTCGATAGTCATCTCTAGTGCTAGGTAGAGAGCCGCGATCTGAGTATCGGCGACGAGTATTACATGCATGATGCGCTCTAAACCGTCCCAGCCAGCATCTGTGTTCGTCTAGTTGATTTCGGGATTGGAGATCAGGTGGAATGCACGAGGGCTTAGGCTGTATGCTGAAGATATTCCTTCATGCTGTCAAAGTTGGCTCTTTACAGGTTCCAAACACTCGGTTCATTGCAATCAGTGGCTTTGAACTGATCCGAAGCTTTTGCGAGTGGAGTCGTTACCCTTACTGTGTCATGAGTGAGAGTCACAGGAGCTACTCACTCGCTTGAATGTTCGGAGCCACTTCGAAATGACTAGGCCGCATTTGGATTCTGCAACCAATGCATCATTGCATCAGGCTGAACATTTTCATGACATTGATTCGATCAAACTCATGTAGCCTTTCGATTCTACCACCAAAGCACTTCACGGGAGACGTTTGCTCAATCCCGAACACTCGCTTTTACCGCTCAACGCGCCGTCTCATCAACGCAAGGGAGATTACAGGGAACGAGCAAAAGATGGTTTAGTGAACAGCTGCGCAGACCAGGACAAATCGATCGACGGAACGTTTTGCACGCGAAGCATGCTGCAGTCACAATGACCTGTTGTTGAGTTTCTCTCCACAGTCCGCAAGCGTCCGCGTGGCCCTCGTGTGTCGGAAGTGGGCTGTCTTTGACGGTCCCTGTTGGCAGTCGCAAAGTTTCACCAGCCCGGGATCTCGGAACACTTGGCAGAGCCAGACACACGCTACACTTGCAGGTCTACGAGCTTCCTCTTCCGTCCGACGACTGTCGCTGCAGACTCCCGTATGAGAAAGGCATGTCCTAGGCACGGCATATCGAACTATCAAAATACCCGCTTGAAGTGGACCCATTCCACTTCACAAAATGACACTTGGCTCCTAACCGAACGTTGAAAGCGCCTTAACATTCTAGGCTCCGACGTAACGGGTGCACAGCCATAATTACCGAGGCGTGTTGCATGCAAGAAAACAACAGAACTCGTCCGGGTAGGGCTTCGAAAAGGCCAAGGAACCCGAACCAAAAAAGGCGGGGAAGAGTAACGGTTTCATCAACAGCCAGTAAATGCGAGCTCGATTACTCTTCTGTGTGAGACAAGGACCTAATCGGAGCTCTTATCCATCCGTCCCGCGCGCGATTAGTGCGCAATGACGATTCCGAGGAGCCAACGGGTCGTGAACAGGTGCGAGTCGCATGGACCAATTCGTCCCCATCCTTGCGGCAAGTTGCCTAAATGAACGTTGCAAGCGGAAGCGCCAGATGGACCCTGTTGCATTAGTGACAGGGCGTAGTTGATAAATTCCCATACTTAACCAGGTGAACTCATTGATAAGTTGCGCTGGTCACCAACAGTACCCATTGGTCTGCACCCATCCTTTCTCACAGCAGAGCATCACCTCCAAAATGCACAATACTATCCTCTTAGCAGCTTGGGCTGGCGTGTCTTATGTTCTCTACAAGATCATCTCTTCGATCATCATCTCACGCCGCCATGCTGCTGCCGCGCGTCAATTGGGCTGCTTGCCCGCCCATCCAAAGAAGCAGTCGCCGCTTGATCCTCTCGGAGTTCAGAACATCGCGGAGATACTCGTGGCGGATAAACAAGCTCGTCTGCCGCAGTATCTGAAAGAGCGAGTCGATGACGCAAGTGACAGAGAGGGCAGAGTCATCAGCACGTTCCACCAGAACATGATGGGTGCCGAATCTTTCTTCACGGTCGAACCAAAAAACATCCAGGCTCTGTTGGCTACGCAGTTCAAAGACTTTGGACTAGGAGAAAGGCGAAATGGAAACTTCTTTCCATTGCTTGGTCACGGCATTGTAAGTATTGCTATAGATTAGGCTACAAGCATGTCAGTTGCTAACATAGGGCAGTTCTCTAGCGACGGCGAGAAATGGGCACATTCAAGATCACTACTTCGGCCTCAGTTTGCGCGAGACCAGGTGAGCGATCTGGATCTCGAAGAGGAGCATGTGCAGAATATGATGCGAGTAATTCGCACCAACTCGGACGGCTGGACAGACGTTACAGACCTCAAACCGCTCTTCTTCCGTCTGACCATCGATAGCGCCACAGAATTCCTCTTTGGCGAAAGTGTTGATTCTCAGCTTGCCGCGCTGCCCGATTACAAGTCCAGCAAACCCCCAATGGCTGTAAACGAACAAGACTTTGCCAATTCATTCGACAAGGCCCAAGGCACTATCGCCACAGCTGGCCGATTGCAAGAGGCCTACTGGCTCGTCTACAACAAGGAGTTCAAAGAACACTGCAGACGCTGCCACGCATTCATTGACCATTTCGTCCAGCTTGCACTATCGAAAGACAAGAGCACCACTCAGGAGAAGTCACACGGCAAGCAGAAGTACGTCTTCCTTGATGCGCTTGCAGAGTCAACCCGCGACCCCATTGAGCTTCGAGAACAATCCATCTCAATCCTCTTAGCCGGTCGTGATACTACAGCATCGCTACTATCATATGTCTTCATGGTGCTGTCACAGCACGAGGACGTCTTCAAGAACCTACGTAACATTGTCCTGGAGTCGTTTGGTACCTATTCCAACCCACAGGAGATAACATTTGAAGGGTTGAAGTCGTGCAACTATCTGCAGTGGGTTCTGAACGAGACTCTGCGTCTTTACCCAGTGGTCCCTGTCGATGGTCGCCGTGCCTTGAAAGATACCACTCTACCTGTCGGTGGCGGCCCAGACGGCACCGGACGTGTCTACGTGAAGAAGGGCACGCAGGTAGACTACAGTGTATACATCATGCACCGTCGTAAAGACCTTTGGGGTGCCGATGCTGACGAATTCAAACCTGAGCGCTGGAACGGCAGGAAGAGTGGATGGGAGTATCTCCCTTTCAACGGTGGTCCAAGAATCTGCATCGGCCAGCAGTTTGCTCTGACAGAAGCTGGTTACGCCATTGTAAGGCTGGTGCAGAGATTTGAGGCCATTGAGGGTGTTGGGAACACTTGGGAGCCAACAGAGAAGGGTGGCATGGGATACGTTAGAAATGGGTTGAGCTTGACGACTGCACCGGCGGATGGTGTCAAGCTTCGAATGAAGGAGGCTAGGGAGTAGATGTGTTCAACGCGGGAGTTGGGGCGCAATCATGGGCTGCTTATTTTCTAAGCCTCTCATTCGATGCAATGCTGAGGGAGCTGCAGATAGTCTACTGGCGCATCCTGATGTGCGCGAAGAAAGAATATTTACAAATTACTTTTCTCGGTTATATGCAATGTCCAGCTGGACTTGGAATGAATGATATCCTAATTTCAAGACTGGGCATGGCAAATAGTGAATTGAATGAATCGTGTAGAGCGTGGCAACTCCGCAGGCCGTGGCGCTACGCTAGTAACTGATGGGCAAGGCAAGGATCCGCCGGCGGGACAGAGGCCAAACTTTTGATGCACTCCAACAATCTTCGGAACCATTACGCACCACATCGCCCAATATGCGGAGAGCGCGTGGACTTCGGGTGAGGATCAATAAAAGTCAATTGGCGATTGAACATGTCTCGACTAACAGCGGCAGGTTTCTTCAACCCGCGACATCTGCATCTTCTGCGCCACCCGTCAGTTAGCCGTGTCGAATACACTCGCTACATCATCCAGCGCTACGCAACGGAGAGAGCTCAACTCGTCCAGCAGAACCCCGCAGTCGGCTGAGGGAATCATATACAAAGATGCAAATGAGCGCGATGAACCAATATCGCAGGCACAGCGTATGCGGCAAGCGTTGGCAGCCAGCGCTCCCCATGCCCCTCCGCCGCAACAACACGGAGGACATATGTCGCCGGCAGAGAGGATGAGAGCATCGTTGGCAACACAAACGCCTACATATGCCCAGTCACAGATGTCACGGCAGAATCAGCCAGAAAGGCGGGCAATGAACAGAGGTGGTGTCTTCGATGGGCCGGCACGGAATCAGAACAGAGACCGCTTTGGACCTGGGGCCAGGAGGAACACGGTGAACGACCGGGGGAATGACTATAGGCCTCCACCGCAGAATCGCTATACTGTTAACATGGATTCAAGACCGCCTGTCCACACTCCAGCATTTGGCTCAGGTCACTTGAGACGACGAAACGAACCACAGCCTGGACGCGCGCCCTTCGGAGCAGACGATCGAAGGTCACCACAGGTTTCTAGGCCTCCGCCGCAAAGCAAGATGCTGGACCAAGACGAGATATCTAGGTTATTGGGTGATGCGTCCACAAACCGAAAGCCATACCAACCACTTGCAAGGGACATGAATGCGCAAAGAACATGTTTCCACTGTGGGTCGAAGGAGCACCTGAGCAACGCCTGCCCAACGAAACCGACACTTCGCGAGCGGCCGCCCCAAGGACGATCGGAACAGAAGACGACAACATACACGCCACCTCACCGCTACCAGGAATCGATATCCGATGCGGCAGAGGCATGGGTGCAGAAGTCTAAAGGCAAACTGGAAATCGAGCGGTCGGCGCAGGTGCAGATAGAGGAAGACAGCAGGCGGCGCAATGACATGGAGAGCGAGAGAAGGCGAAGCCGCTTTGCCTTTGACGAGGCAGGAGGGGTCAAGAATCGATACGAGGAGCCCCAGCGACGACAAGGCGGGAACAAGGGCAGGAACCGGCGCATACAACGGGATGAAGAGGAGGATGAAGATGGGCCACAGGTCAGCAAGCAAGAACGTAAGCGATTACGAGCTGAGGCGAAGAAGGCAGCACAAATTGCCAAGAACGAGCCCACGCCAATATCATTACCCGAGTACATCAGTGTAGCTAACCTGGCGGGCGCTCTGAGGCTAAAGGTGGAAGACTTTGTGCAGAAACTGGAAGAGCTTGGATTTGAGGATGTTCAAAATGACCACATCTTAAACGCGGAGCATGCCGGTCTCATCGCGCAGGAGTACAACTTCGAGCCAATTTTCCAGTCACAGGAAGATGATGGCGACCTCTATCCTGCGCCGCCTCTAGAGCCTGAGGCTTACGCTGAGCTTCCTGCACGGCCGCCTGTTGTCACAATCATGGGCCATGTTGATCACGGCAAGACGACTATTCTCGACTACATGCGTTCGACCAGTGTGGCGGCTACCGAATTCGGCGGCATCACACAGCACATTGGCGCGTTCAGTGTTCCTCTGGCAAACGGGAAGAAGATCACATTCCTCGACACGCCCGGCCACTCTGCTTTCGAAACGATGCGCGCTCGTGGAGCCAACGTGACCGACATTGTGGTTTTGGTTGTTGCTGCGGATGATTCCGTCATGCCCCAGACAGTCGAGGCTATCAAGCACGCACAAGCGGCGAATGTGCCTATGATTGTCGCCATCAACAAAATCGATAAAGCGCAAGCCGACATTGATGCTGTCAAGCTTGATCTCGGTCGTCATGGTATTGAGATTGAGGACTTTGGAGGTGATATTCAAGCCGTCTGTGTTAGTGGAAAGACCGGACAGGGCATTCCGGACTTGGAAGAAGCCATCTCAACATTGTCAGAGATGTTGGACCACCGCGCCGATCCTGCAGCCGCAGTCGAGGGGTGGGTTCTCGAGGGTGCCACCAAGAAATCTGGACGTGTGGCTACCGTCCTAGTTCGTAGCGGTACTCTTCGCCAGGGTACATTGCTTGTTGCAGGAACTACTTGGACGCGCGTACGTACTTTACGCAACGAAGCTGGTGCCGTGGTCAAGGAAGTGGGACCTGGTATGGCTGTCGAAATCGACGGCTGGCGCGACCAGCCCATCGCTGGCGACGAGGTGCTTCAGGCAGAGGATGAACAGCACGCTAGCTCAGTGACTGAGCTTCGCAGCGAAAAGGTCGACAGAGAGCAGATGGCGCGTGACATGGAAGCCATCAATGAAGCTCGCCGTGCAGAGGCCGAACGTCGCGAGGCTGAAGAGGCCGCTGCTAAGGCCATCAAGAATGGTGAGGAAGCTGTAGTCGCCGAGAAGAAAGAAGCTGGGCCCGAAGTTGTTTCTTTCATCATCAAGGGTGATGTGTCTGGCTCTGTTGAAGCAGTCATCGACTCCGTCTCGGCACTCGGCAATGCAGAAGTATCAACGCGTATCCTCCGCCACGGTGTCGGCGCGCCATCTGAATTTGATATCTCGCACGCCGCCGACGCAAAGGGGCACATCATCAATTTCAATACTACAATCCCTAACCATGTAGCCAAACTAGCGGAAGAGAAGGGTGTTAGGATCCTAGACAGTAACATCATTTACCGCGTCGTTGAAAACGTCAAAGATGTGCTATCAGAGAAGCTCCCACCAAAGGTCACCCAAAAGGTCACGGGTGAAGTGGAAATCGCAGCAGTCTTTGAGATCAGTCTCGGCGGCAAGAAAAAGCTGAAGGTTGCCGGAAGTAAGGTTCGCAATGGTATTGTTGACAGGGGTACCAAGGCCAGGGTACTCCGTGGCGAGACCGTTGTTCACGATGGTAAGTTTTTACAGGCCGTAGTTTGGAATAAAGCATATGCTAACGGATACGTTCAGGTGTGATAGAGTCGCTCAAGAACCAGAAGAAAGATGTGGAGCATATGCGCAAGGATACCGAGTGTGGTATCGGATTTGAAGGCTGGGAAGACTTCAAGGTTGGTGATCGCATTCAGTGTTATGAGGAGAAGTTTGAGAAGAGGAACTTGTAAGATAATGCAACTTCGTGCGTGTATACTAACATGGCCTGTTTGGGGGTCGATGATTGAGGGGATTGAGGGTTACCCTTCATCGTGTATATATATGTAGATCCATGAATGTATATATATTGATACGCTGATTGTTATGGCATTGGACGGTATTCAGTGCACGCTCGCTATGTATCTAAGATGGTTCACTTCTTCGCTAGAATCATTTGTATTCCGGCATTGGACAACCCTAATTCCAGAAGTCCTTGTGCAATCAATGCCGTGTTGCGCCGTGTTTTTGATTTCCCTCTACATGTGCATCCCCTACATTCCTCCCCTGCGCATAGCATCAGACGTGTTTCCGCAACTTGGCGCCGGTCCATAATACTGGCGCGAAGTGTGTCGACATGTTGAAACCGAAGAGGGACGCAAACCAGAGTATTGCCATAACAGCTACCGGAACTAGAAGGAGCTCGGTATGGTGTAGGAAGGGCAATTCCTTGTAGCCCAAAAACGTGATGATGAAGTAGTAATTTAGCGCGAGCAGGTAGAGTGTGTTCGAAAGCAGCAGTGAGAACCTAGAACTATTAGCATGTGTTCTAGCTGTTAATGTTTTTGACTCTTACCAGTGGTGAGTGCCAATCAATGGCATGCATATGAACTGCACAACGTAGAGAAACACCCAGACTGGCACAAACGCTCTGATGGCGACATCCCAGCAGTAACCAAACTCCAGCTCTTCCTTGCCTGAGTCTTCTCCCAAGTTGTATAGTCCTCTCCGTCGCCCAGGTAGCAATGTGTTGTCCGGACCCAATAACCGGCCGACTAGGAAGAAGAACAGCGTTGCGATCAACAGTGATAGCACCAAAAAGTGCCCAAATATGAAGACCATGGTAATATGAAGGGTCTGTGTAAAGCCATCGGCGTATGCGAAGCCCCACGCAAGTGATGTGAGAGTGAGGAAGAAGGAGAGTAGGTATGTGAATGATGGGTCGGGGCGGTGGTATGTCTTGGTGGTTTGTTTCTACACATGGTCAGTTGGGCGCAACACGCAGTAGAGATTAGGAATGCATACATGATAGTAGATTTGTCGGAACACCTTCTTGGGTGCTATTATTAGGCTCATGATCTCCCATATGGCCATCTCAAAGTCCATCTGTGGAAACTTGAACATGCGCTTGAAGAAACGCGGCATCTTGACCTCATTCCGCCGTGACGATGGGGTCGATCCAAAGTTCGACGGGCCGCCTGTTGGCCTTGGGAGCGATATGTGTGGGTTCATGTTGGATGGGCTATGCGATGTGGTAGGCCGTCTGTAGGCAGCTGCTGAAGCAAGGCGCAATGCTGGGAACCGGGGAATTCGAATACGCGTCTGGGATGTCTGTGTCACCGGGAATCCCAAACTTCCATCGTGGGAGGAGCGCGTGAATCGTCCGGTGGTTCAGTGAATGTTTGACTATGTGTTCGGTACCTGGCGATGACATCGCCGTTGAGCGCTAGTGCCAAGGACGAGGCTGACAGGCCGCCGCCGAGAGCAAGCCCGCAACGCCGATGCCGACTCGCAACCTTTGTCACCTCAGGACAACGCGCCCGCTCAACCCAACCACGGTGAACGGCGCATCATCCCAACGACCCGCGCGCATCTTGGAAGCTATTTGCGCGACCTTTGCACCTGCCGAAATTACTGTCAAGGCCGCCCCTACGCCTTCCGCTTTCTCGCGCGCCTCGGAACGCTCCTTCTAGACACTAACCACGCGACAAAGAGACGCATTGTCTACGACACAAGCACGCCTGCGCACATCGTAATAAAACGCCCACTACTACTTCACGCTCGGTTCTGACAGCTCATCACAGCTCTCGCCCACTCGCAGCCATGGCGGACGACGCTGAGCTCGCCTTCCTCGAAGCGCAAAAGGACGAATACGACCCTTCCGCTGGCTACAACATGAACGACGCCCCCTCCGGACAGGACGAGTACGACCCTGCCGCCACATACTCACCGCATTCGTACCAGTCGGCATCGATGCCGCCCGAGTCTGGCGCAAACTCACCACCGGCCGCCGATACCGAGGGCGAGAATGGGCTGCAGCCCCAGCCTACTCAGACGTCTGCAGAAGACTCCGCAGCGCCGCAGTCCAAGCGACCGCGAACTGTGGGTGGTTTTGTCGACGAGAGCGAGGACGAGGAAGAGGAGCCCGCTGTGCAACCAGAAGAGGCGAATGCTACACTGAATGCTACTGGAGCTTCAGAGACTCCCCAGCCATCTTTTACAAACTCTCCAAAAAATACCATTCCCAACCCAGATGTACAGTTACATAGTGCACAAGATCAGGCTCCCGCATCTATCTCTGCTTCTGTCGCTGTCAATGAGCCTGCTCCCTCTATTGCTTCTCTTCCTAACGGCAGTACGCCTGTTGCAGACGCTACTAAGCCAGGTGCTCCAGACGTCATGACTGTTGCTTCAGCTCGCCCATCAGTGGCTCCAGCTACTCCAGCTCCTATGTCTGCTTCTCTGCCAAAGGCTCGTCTTCCTCAGGACCGAGTGGGTATTCTTGAAGATCGCATTGCTGAAGATCCACGTGGTGACATCGAAGCGTGGTTGAGTCTAATTGAGGAGCACCGCAGGCGACACAAGCACGACGATGCACGAGCTGTCTTTGAGCGTTTCCTCAAGGTTTTTCCTTCATCAGTAAGCAGGTCCATCGATATCTCATGTGACGTACTAACATGTCTAGGGCGAGCAATGGGTCGAGTACATTGCCTTTGAGACTGAGCTTGATGAATTGCCAAGGGTTGAGCAACTCTTTGGTCGCTCCATTCCCTCAGCCCAATATCTCGGCATCTACTCTGCTTACATCGACTTCATCCGCCGTCGCTTCAACCTCACCACTGATCAGAATGGCCAGAATCGTCAGACCGTCACACAAGCTTACGAGTTCGTGCTCAACTCCGTCGGTCTCGATGTTCATGCTGGCAAGCTTTGGCTTGACTACATCGAGATGCTGAAGACTGGTCCAGGTGTCCTTGGTGGCAGCAGCTGGCAGGACATGCAGAAGATGGATACTCTGCGTAAGGTATACCAGCGCGCCGTCTCAGTACCACACAATGCTACCCTAGAAATTTGGCGGGAATACGACAAGTTCGAAATGAGCGTGAACAAGGTTTCGGTGAGTCATGTTACGTTTTGCCTGGTACATACACGATACTAACACGAGTGACAGGGTCGCAAACAACTCCAAGAGACGTCACCTTCCTACATGACTGCACGCAGCGCGATCAACGTCCTAGACAACAACATCACGAGGGGCGTCAACCGAACCACCTTACCCAAACTTCCACCCGCTGCTGGCTTCGATGGTTACGAGGAGTACATGAATCAAGTGAAGCTATGGCACAACTGGATTCAGTGGGAGAAGAGTGACCCACTCGAGTGCGCGACCGACAATCGGGAGCTATACAACAAGCGTGTTCTTCATTTGTACAAGAATGCTCTCATGGCCCTCCGCTTCTGGCCGGAACTCTGGTACGAAGCAGCCGAGTGGTGCTACGAGAACAACCTGCAGGCTGAAGGCGACAAATTCCTCAACGACGGCATTGACGCGAACCCCGAGAGTTGTCTCCTAGCTTTTAAGAAGGCCAACCAGGTCGAGCAACGCACCGACTTCGAAGACGGTCAGGCGGGCATCGTTGCCAAGGGCAGGGCGGTACGGGAGCCATACCAAAGGCTTTTAGACACCATCTACGATCTGACAGCGCAAGTCAAGAAGCGAGAGGAGCATTCCATCTCCCGCGCGAAAGAGCAGTTCGAGGCACAGAAGGCTGCAGACGATGCCGCTCGCGCAATCGCACAGCAAAACGAAGACGCTGACGACGAAGACGAGGTTGTGCAGCAGCGACGCTTGAAAGAAAAGGAGGATGCCTTCAACCTTCAACTCCAGGCCATGTCTGCCGGGTACAATGCGCAAACACAAAACCTCAAGAAGACACTCACGTACGCATGGATAGCTCTGATGCGGGCTATGCGCCGTGTTCAAGGTAAGGGAGATCCTAGAGGCGAGGTTGGTGGCTTCCGTGGTATTTTCACAGAGGCTCGTAAGAAGGGCAAGCTGCTCAGTGAAGCCTACGTCGCCAGTGCACTCATCGAGCATCATTGCTATCAGGAACCGGCTGCACAAAAGATCTTTGAGCGGGGCATGAAGCTATTCCCAGAGGATGAGCAATTCGCATTGGAATACATCAAGCACCTCATCAAGCTCAATGATTCTACTAGTAAGTCCACAAATTCGTGTTGTAAGGCCAAAACTAACATACATAGATGCTCGTGCCGTCTTCGAGACCGTCGTTGGCAAGCTCACGGCTAAGCCCGAGACCGTTCATAGGGCAAAATCGCTCTTCGCCTTCTTCCACGACTACGAAGCCCAGTTTGGTGAGCTGGCTCAGATCACAAAACTCGAACAGCGCATGGCGACTCTCTTTCCCGAAGATCCTCACCTGCACCGCTTCTCGCAGCGCTTCGCGAGCTCGACCTTCGACCCCATCTCCGTTCGCCATATAATCTCGCCTCGCACACAAATGAAGCCAGTCATGCCTTCGGTCATGCCTTCTATTGAGGAGCAGCAGCAGCCGCCGCAACAACAACAGCCGATGCCTGCGATACCACCGCAAATTGTAGCCGAGCAACAGCGCCTTCAATCTCCCGGCATTGCAAACTCCCCACATCTTGGAAACCTGGTCCCTGTTACGAACTCACCGAAGCGCCCTCTAGACGATGCGGACGACGTTGCACAACCTCGTAAGCTTGCTCGCGGCGAGTCACCTCTCAAGGGTGCGGCAGGACGCCGTCTCGATGCTGCACGCCGCAACCTAGCCACGACCGGTGCCACACCCGTTGGTCAGGCTCCAGGGCCGCCACCTCTGCCTCGTGGAGTCAATTTCCTCCTTGGCATCATTCCTCCTGCACACACATACAAGGAGACGCGCTTCAAGGCTGACGGCTTGGTCGCTCTGTTGCGTGACGTCGCTGCCATCCCTGTTCCTCCTGGCCAAGGACCGCCACAGCCGCAGCGTTGGGGTACTACACCTACAACGGCACAACAGCTACAGAGCATACAGGAGAAGTACGGCAACGGCGGACATATGCCGATGCACCCGGCGATGGCTGGCACAAATGGTTGGGGCCAATAGAATGGGCAACACAACTTGTCGAACAAATTTGAAGTCTTGGACTGTACGCCTCGGTGTAGTCTTGTGTGAACATTGGAGAAAGAGTTGGGTCATCTACACACAAAAATTGGTCGCGTGGATCAAAGCATTGCATAGGCAGGCGTTTATTATTCTCTACTCAACTGGGCGAGCTTCATGACTAAATTATATGGACCTTAAGAAGTGTAGCGAAGGGTGGTTAGTTCGAGATATCGTTAATAGGGGTCAATGGGGGGTCTGGTTGGGCTTTTACCAGTCTCAGTCTCTGTGTGAGCGAGGCGTTGGGTTTGATCGCGCCTTCGGGCGGCTTTTTATCAAAATCTTAGCTGAGGACTTGCAGTCTCTTTTCTTAGATATCCTCAATGAATTGGATATTTCATCTACTATGTTGCCCTTCGCTATGATGTGCTTTAGGGTTGCTGACTGTGTGAACTTCACTTGCTACGAGAAAGAATCGCTTATGTTGAGGAGCTACAGGGTTGTATGCTAGGCACCACAGTGAATGTTCGGTTGCCTTCCTAGCTTCTGCCTGGAGTATTGTCTGTCAAAATCCGCTTGGGCGTTAGGTATGGCTCACTGCCCCACTCAGCATCATGTTGGCAGCCGAAGTAACAACGTCGCGCCTTCTGCCATTCATGCTTCCTTCCTTCTCCCGTACATTCCATATACATGTACCCATGGCACCGCATGTCTGAGTGTTGTGCTTCAGATCCTGACGTGGCCTCTTGCTTCGTCGCCGATTGATGGCATCGATTCACAGTGCAGTCTTCGGAGTTTGCCAGATGCAAAATTCTAACTGGGGAGCAATGGTCAACAGAACTGCGGTCTGTACGTTCAGGAACGGCTCCGGAATCAAGCTTGTCGCTGGATTGATAGTCTGCTGCACGTTGTCGAAATCGCTGTCAAGAGTTGGATGCGAAATGGGTCGCAAGAGTACTTGGGCAGATAGTTTGGCGTCATACACCCTGTGGTGGTCTGTAGCCATTGCTCACTGCGCACATCTGGCAAATTCGTATCTGTCTTGGAAAGAGTCGTTGTTGTTAGCTTTTGTATTTTACGTTTTCGATAATAGGGCTCCAATGAGTATGTGTTCTCCGTGGGTCGTCAGTCTTCTTGCAGAACTTGGGGGGGTACACTTCTTGTGGGAACGTCTCTCCAGATTCCCAATTCGAATGCCGTTGCGATCGATATGGTATCTGCTCCTCGCTCTACTGGCTTGCGAGATGTTCTTTATACCACTGGTCATAAGCTTCCCAATCCCTTCTGTCCATCACACATCTGCCCATATTGCTCCACAGTCTGTTATCCTATGACTCCTGGGTCGTCTCTCACCAGGCCCAAAAAGGCGGTCATCTTATGCCCAGCACCACGTCAACAGGGCCACAACATCACGATTCTCACCTCGTCTACAAACACCAGACCCACTGAAACCTCATCTCTCACCTGTATATAGCTCCGATGTATCCCCCGAGCCTCACGAGCTAGCGTGTAGCGTAGTGTGCCTATCCATATAAGCCTGCTCCTCCACAGCCTCAACACTCTTTCCTTTCTTACACCACAACGACAACCACTATCTCTTCCTTTGCTATCTTGACAATCTTCCCAAAGGAACAAGCCTTCTATTCTCTACAAGCCTTTTCTACTCTACAAGCATCGAGCATACCTTCCTCAACAATCAGAGCTGGTCTCAAGATCCTCACTGCAGGCAGTTCAGTCAACACCACTGCAGGCAGTCCTCCGCTCTCGTCATCTTTGTGTAAGTTTCTGACCAAACATTCTTCCTTGTTCCTCGCCAGTGGCACTGCACTACTACAGTACCGTTGTGGATTCTACATCACGTTGAGTTCCTGGTACCTGCCGTGCAGTCACCGCTCTTACCAGCGCGGTCACCACAGCAATCTCATCGCTCTTGCTCTTTTTGTTTTGACGTTATCTCATGACCCCACCTTGGCATCGTTTTGAACCTCTCCATAACATTACCCACCTCACCTTTTGTTTCTCGTCCACTCCAGTCCATCATCAACGACACTGCACCTCTTGTATGGCAGCCTCTCCCATACTCTGTCGTCCTCCTCTTTTTGTCCCGCCATCTTCCTTGGAGCACATAGGTGCTCAGCTTCTACTTTTGAACTTTGCTGACTTGCTTCAGACCCGATCTACGATCCGGTTCAAACGCTCACGCCCTCAACGCAAGTACCTCACGCGGCTCCGATTTGAGATCAAGGTACGTATCCCTGTCATCGCACAAGCCTCATATCGCGATCGTCACTGCTGGCAAACGCTTCTTCGTTCCCGAACACCGCTAACATGACTTCTATAGTCCGCAGTCTGCGATGGCCGGTCCAGCAAAGAAGCGTGCGCAGGCCGAGAAGCAGTCCAACGGCTCGTCCAATGGCTCGTCTTCTCAGTCTCGCGATCCTACTCAGCGTTCCGCCCCAAAGTCCATTCCCCGTCTTGATGGTAACCGCGATCCCAATGTTCGCGCTCCCGTCGAATACACCGATCCCCGAGACCTCAAGAACATCTCCGATTTCCTTGGTATGGCCGGTTGGTATCAGGCCCGTGGCGTAAGTACAAACACTCCTCTGTCCTAGCCTGCATGTGCATCATGCATATACCCACCAAACAAACATATGTCTCATCTCCACGTTGTCGAATATGCAAACAGCTTCGGGCTCGCATCCTACCACTGTCAGTACGGTCGCGCAACCTGAGCTGTGAGCATAAGAGACTTTTATCCTTACCACTTGGAGTTCTCCTATCCTTGCCCTGATCCTTCTCTTTCCAAAACATCATTTGGATTCAGTCATTTTCTTGTCTTAAAATTCCCCTTTATACATCTATAGTTTTCCACTCCCTTCGTTTCCCATCTTCATCATGGTTGGCCAAAATGCTCCTCCCCGTCGTTTCTACCAAGATACTTCCTTTTACACCCCGAGGCACGACAACCTTATTTTTGCTAACGATCACAAGATCACCATTCCGGGTTCTCTTCCTCAGCGCCCGAAAAACTTCAACCAGTTCGGAAAGGCTGCCAACATCATGCTCAATACCTTCAACGTCATCAAAGCTCCCAATACAGTGGTCCACCAGTATGATGTAAGTTTTCTTCTCCCTCAATCTTAACTTAGTGCTAACTTCTCCAAGCTCAACTACAGCGGTGATGCTCTCGACTACTCCAAGCGCGTCCTGCTGAAGAAAATCTGGAACTCCCGAGGTGTCAAGTCTGAGCTTGGTGAGCCCAACAACCTCTGGGTCTGGGACACCAACAAGCTGGCATGGTCCGGCAAGCGCCTACCTCGTGACGATACTCGCATCACTGTCGATCTTGACGAAGAAGAAGGCCGTCCCACCAAGCCAGGTGCGCGTGGCAACAAGCATACCATTCATGTCCGCTGGACACGCCAAGTTGACTTCATTGGTCTGAACGCGTTCCTCAACGGTCAAGCCTCTTGGTCCGCCGAATGCATCGACACTATCAACTTCCTCGATCACGTCATGCGCGAGTGGCCTTCTCAACAATACACCCAGATCAAGAAGTCCTTCTTCCAGCGCGGAGAGGTTCGCTTCGACCTTGGCGGCGGTGTTGAGGCTTTCAAGGGTGTATTTGCCTCTCTCCGTCCCGTCTTGGATGATAAGTTCAACAAATCCTTGTCTGTCAACGTCGACGTCGCCAACGGTACCTTCTGGCGTGCTCAAGAGCTCACTCGCGCCATCGGCCAGGTCTTCAACTGCAGCCCGCCTCAGTTTGCGGCCATGTACAAGACCGCTCTTCGCGACTGGAAAGGTTCTGTGCTCAAGAAGGACCTCCGTAAGTTCAAGAAGGTTGGAGTATCTACCACCCATACCAAGGAACCTACACAATGGTAAGAGGTTTGCTTTGCAAATCCACGGCAGACGTATACTAACTTCGAACTCCAGGACCATCGATGAATTCGTCGACAAGGATGTTTCTACAGCCACTTTCCCCGATCCAGATGACCGCTCCAAGAAGATCTCTGTGGCCCAGTACTTCAAGAAGAAGTATGGTGTCACTTGTATGGCTGGAGTTCCTGTGGTTAGTAACGGTTCTGTACTAGATGGAAAAAAGATATGTACTGACATCGAACCAGGTCAGGATGACCAAGAAGATCCGCAAGGAGCCTGTCTATATGCCTATCGACGTCTTGAAGATCGACGGAAACCAGCGATATACCACCAAGCTGAGCGACACGCAGACGTCCAACATGATCAAGTTCGCTGTAACCCTTCCCAAGGAGCGCTGGGCTGCTGTTCAAGCCGGCGTTCGACTTCTCAATTGGCAGTCTGATCCCTATCTCCGCCATTATGGCCTGAAGGTTAGCCCGGAAGCTGCCAAAGTGCAAGCTCGTATTCTGCCCTCACCCACTGTCCACTTCGGTCCTGGATCCAAGGAGGCTACCATCAAGCCTGCAGACATGATCGCAGGTCGATGGAGGCTCGATGGAGTAAGTACCGCGAATCCCTTCAGGTATTACTTTAAGTAAGACAGTTTACTGACGACCTGCTTAGCGCAAGTTCATCATGAACAACAAGGAGCGCCCAATCAAGGCATGGGGTGTGTGCTGCGTCCAAGGCCGCGGCAGCCCTCCTCCTCAGGCAATCGAGGCCTTCTTTCAGAAGTTTGTGCAGATTTACGAAGCTCATGGTGGTCTTGTTGCCTCCCACCCTCAGCATGGCAAGAAGCCGTGGATGGGTCCTGGTAACCTTGCAGACGGCGGTGAGATGATCCAGAAGGTTTGGATCCAGACTGGTAACAAGTATGCGATGCCGCCTAACCTGCTCTTCTTCGTCGTCAACGACCGCAACGTCGACGTATACCGGCGTATCAAGAAGTCTTGCGACATCCGCTTTGGTGTAGCTTCCCAGGTCCTCCAGGCCAAGCACGTCATGTCAGCTTCACCGCAGTACATTTCCAACGTCTGCATGAAGGTCAACGCTAAACTTGGAGGTGCCACGAGCGTTGCGAAGTCTCAGCTCATCCCTAAGGTCGCTCCGAAGTCCGCTTCAATCCCGACAATGGGTAAGTGATATCCCAGTACCAACCGCCCGTGAGATAAATACTGACATCGCAAATCATGTAGTTGTTGGCGCTGACGTCTCTCACCCTGCTCCTGGAGCCGGCTCAGGTGAGGCTGCATCCTTCGCCGCTATCACTGTATCTGCCGACGTTCACTTTGCTCGATACTGGGCTGAGGTCCAGACCAATGGAAACCGTGTCGAGATGGTGACCACATCCAACATCGACCAGCACTTTGGATTCATGGCCAAGAACTGGATGCAGAAGATCGGTCAGGGCAAGGCTCCTCAGCGTGTACTTTTCATACGTGACGGTGTCTCAGGTATACCACCGTTTCCATTACCATTTTTCATAGCTAACATCCATCAGAGGGACAGTACGCAGCCGTTCTCGAGGAGGAAGTCCACGATATGAAGGAATGCTTCAAGAAGCTGGGTTGCAAGGAAATTCCCAAGTTCACTGTTGTCATCGCCGGCAAGCGACACCACATTCGCTTCTTCCCTGAGACCGGAAAGGGGGATAGGAACGGCAACCCTCTTCCTGGTACTTTGGTAGAGTCTGGCTGCACCCATCCCTTCGAGTTCGATTTCTACCTTTGCTCCCACGTCGCCATCAAAGGCACGGCTCGCCCAATTCACTACCAGGTACGTCATACTCCTAATAGCTCGTCAACACCCACCATTGCTCCTCAATACTAACAAGTTTACCAGTGCATTCTCAACGAGGGTGAGTGGCTGTCTGCCGAGCTTCAGCAGTTCATCTTCGAGCACTCATACCACTATGTCCGCTCTACTACTCCTGTTTCTCTCCACCCCGCTGTCTACTATGCCCACTTGGCCGCCGACCGCTCCCGAGCGCACCTAAACGACAACCCAGTCTCCTCCGGCAAGAAGGAGTCCAAGGTATACCAGCAGTCCTCCACTGGCTCATCCAAGCAGAACTTCGAGATCGCTCCTCTGATGGAGATGCAGAACGCTCGCGGCCTCAAGGATGTCATGTGGTACATCTAGAGTACGAAAGAGGTTCGATCTGGTGGGCCTCGCTGGATAGCATGATCTGATGCCATGCAAATCAGACTGCTTCGAAACACAAGAGAGTCAGTTGCGACGATGGCCTGAATTCTTTCAGGGTGCATCAAAAGTTAGTGATCTGGGTATTCTTTTCAATCTTCTCGTGCGATACCCAACTTTTACGGTTCTGCTAGGTCTTCAGTGCATAGGATAGTTTGCCTTTCCCTTCATCGGTAGGGCAGAATGAAAACGGTCAGATTATAGCTTGCTGCTTTTGTGCTTTGTGATGTTGCGCCTGAACTCTCGGCCTCCTTGCATCTGTTGACATACTCCAGAAGTCAACAGCAACATCAGTGGAACCCAGAGTCTGGCTTAATGGAGCGCACCGGCTTCATTAGGTGTCCAAAGCCCTGGCTGTCGCAGAACTCGGTCCGGTATATACCTTGCTCTGTAGGCCCATGACCCAAACACCGAGCTTTCTCCAGCTCTGGCTAGTATATCTTGGGCGCGACGGTATCAGAGCGACGGTCTTGACAATCCGAAGGAAGACGCTGACTCTGAAGAAACTGAGATCCAGTCTGGTTAGCCGTGAATTTGCCGAAGCGATCGTGGGCCTTGGAGCGTTTTCCGTGCCTGGAACCCTTCGCAGCCGATCGCATGGATCCAGTATAGACTGTTCTATTGAGTATAGCTGCAGTGCGTTCAGAGTCAGGGGCCCCAATCTTTGTTGATTTTATCGAAGGTCGGAGATAGTAGTTGGCGGAGTAGTAGAAGGGAGCTGGCCAAATGAACACATGAATGCGAAGTTGAGGAACGAAAGGGCAAGTGATTAGCTAGAGTCAAGCTGTGTGTTTTACTAGACTCTGAAACTGTGGGGAATGCATCATTGACAAAAAGTGAATCGGCAGTCCATATGCAGTAGGGGTTTCTACCTTGTACGTTGGGGTATTCATGGCGATTGAAGAGACGGATACTGCTTATTTCCATCGCAAAGCCGATCACGAGTCAAAAGAAGTCTCATCCGAGGCATCCATCCATGGGAATAGAGTAGATATGGATTTGAAGCAACGGCCTGGGAAGTCATCGGCTAGCGTTTCCAAGTATTTGAAAAACCTGAGAAGCGTCATAGAGCTCTTAGCAGGACACAGACAACATCCTGAGTGGATGCAAGAATGCCTTAAGGGTTTAGGAGATGATGCTGACATGATCTTGATAGCTCGCCCGGGTTGTGCATCGTGAAACCATCACCAGGGAACTTTTCACGCAGAACGCCGACTAGCAACACTGCTAGCTTTCCATTACAGCTTCAGCGAATGCGGAAAGCCGATGTTAAGCTCTCTATACGCTTCCGTCGCAAGCGCAGCATCACATGCAGGCAAAAATATGTACCGTCCAATATATTTACCTTCGCTCCACCAGCGCAGAGCGCAGAAGAGAAGGGGGTAAGCGAACGCATGATCATTCTAACCTCCATTTTCCCCTCCAAATCTCCATTGAGGTGGAAGACACAGAGTGAATAATGGGGTGTTCAGTTTTAATGAACAGAAGAGGATCGCGCGACGCGTTGGTTTTGACGGCTGCGAAGATTTCGGATGACTAAGGGGAGCTTGTATGGAAGGGGTTAGTGCAAGAGCATGGGTCAGCTGAGCGAATCAAGAATGGCGCGTTGGGTGTGACGAGGATGGTGGGGCAGGGGATTTTGGGCGAGGGCGCGGGGTTTTGTCGTTGGCCTGTGGAAGTGACTCTTCTGGAATAAAAGAATCAGAGTGAGTTCTTGTATACAAAAGGTGAATAAAGAGTCTCTCTGTATTGGAAAACGTGGAGTGGGAGGCTAACGAGCCGTGGTTTGACAGACTCATACTTCCACGACTAGATCACTCGCCCTTGTGAACGATCCTTACACGAGCGCACTTAACCCGCTCTCCACCAAAGACTCCTCCCGCTCGGAATCTTAAAAGAAGAATCACAGGCTCGACCGCAACCTCAGTCGCCCCTACAATCCCAAATACTCTCGACTGCGCATACGGGTCCCACCTGCGAACCGTCTCGACACACAATACCCTCTACTTGCACACAAAGAACCCAAACACACAACATGTCTTCAGCAGGACGTGGCCGCGGCGGCAAGTTCAACAAGGTCAAGCGCGGAGGCGGCAAGAAGTTCTCGCGCGACCTACAACCGCTGAATGCAGATGGCGAGGTCGTCGGCATGTGGGGTGTGAGTACCTACTGTACCTTGAGTATACAATCATCTTCTAACACAGAATTGCAGGAGCAACCCGACAAAGTCGACGAGGAGTCCTCCGAAGAAGAAGAATCTTCGGAGGAAGAGTCCGACGAGGAGGGTGGCAAGCCCGAACAAGAAGAGTTGACGCGTGAGCAGCGCCGTGAGCTCGCAAAGAAGCGCAAGGCGGCCGCGATTGCGAAGAAGTCACAGAAGACCCCCGAGGCAGGCGACATGCCCACCGACTCCTCTGAAGACGAAGACGATGATATGCCCGCGAACCCAAACCACACTGCAAAAGCCCGTACACAAGCCACAAAGGCCCCTGTCGATCCAGAAGCTGAGCCCGTCGCTAAGGGAAAGGGAAAGCAACAGGACCTCTCCCAGCTCTCCCGCCGCGAGCGTGAGGCTCTCCAGGCGCAAGCCAACAAAGATCGATACGACAAACTACACGCTGAGGGCAAGACTGAGCAGGCGCGAGCCGATCTGGAGCGCTTGAAGCTGGTTCGTGAGCGCAGGGACGCTGAGGCTGCGCGAAAGAAGGCTGAGGCAGAAGAGCGTGCTGAGCTGGAGAAGGAGAAGAAGGAGCTCATGGAGCGTGAGAACAGGCGGCGAGAGCAGGCCAAGGGCAAGGCCGAACGTCTTGCTAAGGGCGGCAAGAAGAAGGCCTAGATCTGACATTTGTTGTTAGACATGGAGCTTTCGTGATGTTGCAAGTCAGTTCTGCGGCGCCGGATCACCAGTGCACATGTGCGAACGCGTCTGGCTCCATGCTGACGGACTGCATGCTCCGCGAATGGCTATCTTGCTCCGAGCAGCTAACCAATGCTCATGATGGGTTGATGAAAGCAGTCAGAAGACGACATGGCGACCACCATGCGACATACCGCATGTTTCGAAGAATAGACGAATATGACCCAGAGTTTACGAACCAGAAACTGCTTCTTGCTGCTTCATGTCTGATGTACTGTGGATTACAACCTAACGCATCGCCTACAGCGAACCACAACATCTCATCGTCAAGCGACCTCCAAATGGCATGGCATCTCGAAGCTTCGACGGCAAATACGAGTTCGTGTGGGAGCCATGAGCCCCCGCGACGCCCTTATGCTCCCCACCAGTTAGTGCCTCGCCTCGCGAACGCGAAAGTTCACGACTCCGTCATCACTCGCTCCACTATATATGAACATCGCCATGGCGCCACTGATGTTTTCCATCATGCGCATAAACTTCCAGAGCCTTTGGCCTATTTGTGCATCGTATTGCGAGTCTGTTCAACATGGCTGAACCGATCCCTGCTGGGGAGCAATCCAACTACGAGACCTTCCGCGACTGCATGAGCGAACCTATCATCAAAGTTCTGGCTGCACCAATCGAGAAACCGAAACCGAAGAAGAAGAGACATGCGAAAAAAGGCTCAAAGAGTGGGAAGAATGAAGTCATGAAGCAGGAATCTACAGAGGCGAATACCGATGGAAGCGAGGAAGGAACAGATGCCGAAGACTTGGGGGAATTCATCGAAGTATGCCAGCAGCACATACTTACGCATTTAGAACCTCACTGACTGACAATCCAGTATCTGAGCACCCTAATCTTCCCATCTCTACCTCACGAACTGCGCACACTTACGCACTCCATCTTCAAAGACTCGCCCAACCTCCAAGACCTCTACACAACCCCCCTTTCAGCCTCAACATATACGACCCTCCTCCAACGCATTCCACCTACCGCAATCGACAGCCTAGAAAGCTACGGCCTCCTTCCACCTACCTCCGACAGCATCGACCAACACAACCTGCTCACACCTCTCCTCACAACGTACATCTCTGCCGTCACCGCGCCACCACCCATATGGAGCAGCACGCGTGCTACGGCATGTGAACTTTGCGGCAGGGACTGGGTGCCGTTGACATACCACCATCTTATTCCAAAAGCAGCGCATGCGCGCGTGAGGAAGAGGGGTTGGCATACAGAAGATAAGCTGAACAGCGTGGCGTGGTTATGCAGGGCTTGTCACAGTTTTGTGCACAGGTTAGCTGGAAATGAAGAGTTGGCCAAGAGCTTTTATACGGTTGAGCTGATACAGGTGGGCGGTGTGGAGGAGGATGTGGAGAAGAGGGAGAGTGTTGAGGGATGGGTCAAGTGGGTTGGAGGGGTGCGGTGGAAGAGTAGGTAGGAGATGGTGAGTGAGAAAGTTCATACTTGGGTTGGACGTGGCGTGGCGTCTTGGGATCGGTATCACGATGCTATGGATGGAGTTTTTCTTTTCATTGTCTTTGCTTGGATGCACAAGCCTTCCTTTGGGATATGCATATTGTGGAACGTAGACACTCGCTTCTCGATGTTCTGCCTCCATAGTCCAACTCTATCGTCTGACATTGTTCGGTACCTTTGCTTTCTTCTCTTTTCCATCACCAGTGCGTCAGCACGCCAATTTCCTACTTGTTGTACTAATCGACCATGCTACGATCATCCCTCTACCCTGTCTTTTGCCTAACACTCTGCCTTGTCTTTTCCTCACTCGTCACCGCCGTTACATCATCTACCGCCACGACTGATCCTCATGAAGACACCGTGCTGCACTACTTCACTCTTGGAACCATTGTTGCGACGCCCATGGAGTATACTTGTGGGTGCCATATAGACTAGGTTGTCGAGGTAAAAAAGATTGGGAGGACGAAGAAGCAATGAGAACAGAAGGAAGTGATGTCATGTTGTGGTAATAGTAGTATTAATTCATTCGTCAGGAGCTCAGTTGACCAACTGAGCTCAGGGTATATATGCGCGCTAAAATGTGGATATACTACGGGTATCCGCCCTCAAAACGCCAATTCCGATATGCAAGTCATCCAAACGGCCAGCCGCCGATCGCGGTCTCATAAATGTTATACATATCACCGTCATAGCGGTGCGTCATCGAGAAAACCCTTCTCGACTTCGTCGGCAAACACGGGATATGAACGCCAGCGTTCTCCCGTCTTGTTCTCCCTCTTCCTCGCTTCGAGACTTGCACGGACGTGTGTAAGGAAAGCCTCAGTGCTTGGATCGCTTGGTGTGCGGCGGAGTTCGCATGGCACACTTGATGCATTAACCATGCTTGGTGTTGGCGCCGTGGTGGTGGAAGAAGTGGTTGCCGAAGCCTTGGTCTTCCGTTCCACTGTGCATATCCTCTTCCTTGCAGATTCCCTGAATCTCTTGAAAGGATCCTCGACTTTGGTGTCGAGCTTCTCGAGCTTCTCTAGCTTATGCAGCATCTGAACCTCATCACGGACCCGTTTTGGTGCCCATTCGCCAGCAGGGAAGGATTTCCGTCGTTGAGAGGTGGCCAGGTGATCGTGATATGTGTCGCTGCTTAAGCGAAGCTCGAACTCGCTTGCCGGGCTTCTGCGTACAGGAGCAGGAATCACAATCGGCTCCGGCGCGATGGGAACGGGTTTGCTGGTGAAGTCGACGAGTTGGCCTGGGTGCACTTCACCCGTGCTGTCACATCGCGACAAGACTATTGGCGTGTTCTCGGGTCCCGAAATCTTGATGCTCTTGTTGGGTGAGAATACCGCCTCTGCATCTGACACTCTCGAATCGATTCTCTGTCTCTTGGAGCTTTGCTCTACCTCTGATCTCGGGGAGCCTGATGCCGATGATATGGATGTTCGCGGACTGATGTCAGGCGAGTGGTCTTGACTCTTTCGTCGAGACCCAAAGCCAAAGCTGAAGTTCATGTTGAAGATTTGGCTTGCTCGACGACGGCGCCTCTTCTTGAGGTTGGGAAATGACCACGGAGCAGCATTTGCTGGTTTCGATGCCATAGCCATTGGGGCGGACTGAGGTAGTAGTGATGGGAGTGGTCTGCTTGTGACCTCCATGTTGAAGGCGTTTGGTATCGTAGGTGTGAGTGGTGTGAAGGGCGTGAAGGGTGTGAAGAATTGCAAGTTGTTGTGGTTATGTCCTTGGTTGGTGTACCTTGGTAAAGGTAATGTACGATTTGTCTTCTCTGTTGGAGGATAATATGGTTGCAAATGTCGTGCTACCTCTTTCGCGGCGGTTGTCTCACTTGATAAGTAGGCGTCTCGTGTGAATGCATAGAACAAGTCATCTTGCAGGCCCTGTTCACGAGGCGCTGGTCGTGGGAGACGTGGGTCTGGCGCGAAATGCGAAGCCGGCAAAGTGTTGGTCGATGTTTGCTGCACGGGGAAATTCGGAAAAGGGCTGGTTTGCGACAGCCATGGGGGCGTGGTGCAGTCATATGGTGTTGGCACGAACATTTGACTTGTGCTGGCGTGGGTGTGGTCGCGTGCCCAGGCTGCGGATGTGACTCCGATTTTTTTCCGATTGCGGATTGGAGTTGCGGTGTGGACCTGAAAGCCTCCTCTAGACATGTGTTTGTGATTTGATGGTGCTCGGCTATTGGGCCCGGGGTGCAAAGGGTGTGCTGGAGTACACCGGTGTATGCTTAAAGATCGTCGCTTTGGTGGTAGCCGCGGTAGCCTGGGATAACAATTCGTTGTGCTCTTGACCGCTGAAGTCGGTTTCAGGTTATATACCGCCTTTTCTGCAGCAACGCATCTGCGCAAGTTCGCCGACAACAAGACTCACCGCACCGGTACGCTTGCACGTGCACCACCTCTCAACCGGTGCATTACATGCCTCGACACTTACAGCCCCGGATATTCCAAAAAAGATGAAAAAAGAACGTACCCCTACGTCCTGTCATCATACATCACCTCTACACCTCATGCCACCGTACCTGTGGGTCCACCACCACCACTTTGCCAGCGGTACAACCAACAGCACACCGCACATCGTGACCAGGTCCCACGTCTTTTCGCAACACTAGTTTATGACGGTGTGTTGCTGGTGAAGCAGATCGCTGGTTGGCTGCGGGGGCGCGACGTGCCGTTCAGCTTTCCGTGGGTGAGTTGTGTGTCGGAATGTGGGTGAACCGTGGGCGGATGTGAGCGAGATCGCCGACTAGCGTGGTTTGGCATTGCGTACAGGGTCCATGACAGATCTCAGGGCATCTAGATCTGGACATATTAGCGCGCCATGCGAACGATCGCGGAGAACAGCATCAAAAGAAATCTGAGAACTGAGAGTTGTTATAGAAACACCGGAGATACAGGAGACACGTGCTGATCTCTCCGTCTTTTGTACCAAGATCTGTCCATCTCGCCGAACGGGACTGGGTATCGGTAGCTCTGCTCCCTGAGCATAGCCACGAGCTAAGATCTAAGGACATCGTGTATAGCGCTCAGCTGAGTGAGGTCTCTGCTCTGGAATCATACGGCCGTCACAAGCGGATGATGCCTCGTCCAAACATCAGAAGTCAAATCATCGTACCACAAGGAGATCAGGAAAAACAGAACATAGCGAATTTTGATGACCATCTGGATCTGCAGTGCAGGTTTGGTGACGCACGATACCCATATTATGTGATAAAAACGGCTTTTGAGAGTTTGGACGACAACAACATCTACGTCTTGTTGTAGATCAACGTACGTAGCTACACAAGCAGATGTGCGCATTACGATTACCCTCGGCTCGTTCAACACTCAGATCATACTTTGTTTATTTACCCGAGGTAATACACTCTATAGCACGTCCCTTCTGCTAAAGACAGTCTTCTCAAGCTTAGAGTAAAACGTACTGCACAGCCACAATGTCGAATTCTAAACCTCCCATCTGCCGTACCCATAACACATCTCTCAATGAGTTTCCTTCTTCGTCCTTCTCTCCAACTCCATAGCACCGATGATCGCACAACCAAGTCCACTCCCATCCTCGGCACTAGTAATGATGATCGGGCCTTCGCCCTCCCCACATTCCTCCTCCTTCCACCCCAGCACCTCACCCAAAGCTTTAGTCCATCTTCTCTTGAACTTTGGATGTTTGTTTGCTACACTACCGTCTGCAGCCACATGGCCCTTCTTGATACCTTCTTTGGTGCAGATGGCAGCAACACCACAAGCGCATAATCTGGCACCGCGCACCGCGATCATCTCAGCCAGTCGACGTGAGAGTTCAATCTCAACGTCTGATGGCTGGAGGGAGAGTGTAGACTGGAAGAGTTCGCGTGTTTTGGTGAACTTAGGTGACTCGTCGTCCTCGATCTGAGAAAGGAACCCCGTGTCTATGATGTATGGCTCACGCAGCTTTCTCGTATCTTGATTTGAATCCTGGTTGAAGACAAGGCCGCGATCTAGGAGTTCGACTAATATGAGGCGGTATATCTCACCTAGATACAAACCAGCGGAGAGTTTCTCAAAAGTCTGCTCGCCAGGCCGAGGGCTTTCTGCATCGATCTTCTCGTCGTATTTCGTGCGAGGGAGGACACGGTGCGAGTTGTCAAAAGCGCCGTATTCGCAGTTGATGGCCATTTTCTCTTCGCCCTTGACCGCTCCATTATGGGATGATGCGTCTATGATTCTTTCGTCGTTTGGATCTAGTTTTGCGATACTTGATAGGCTAGCCATAAACCTAACAGCGGCGTGTACGAAGTCAGTGTATGTCTCATATGTATTCCGTGCAGGGACAGTTCTTACGCTGCATTGCATCCTGTACCAAAGATGCCGCCTATTATGGTCTCTGGGTCGTTGTAGGCAGACGCGATCATCGCACCGACAGTGTCGTTAATGACGCAGATTAAGTCGACTGGCAACTTTCTCTCTTGCAGCTTTTCTCGAAGCTGCTTCGCAGCATCCTGGCCTTCTACACCCTTTATATCAAACCCTTTTGTCCACGTCTGCAAGACTGCGTGGTCGATACGATCTTGCGTTGCTGGATAACTGAAAGTAAATCCCAGTGGCATAGGCTTCTGCGTGCTATACTGCTGGTCCAATTTATGATCCTTGAAGAAAGCCTCCACTTTTTCCGCAATGAAATTCCAGAGAGCATCGGATTCTCCCTTTTTCAGCTCTTCCGGTAACTTGTATTGTTCTTGCTCCATGCCGTATTTGCCGTCTCCTTGTTTTCGGCCTTCATCTCCATACAAGTCTACTTTGCAAACCCTCAAATTTGTGCCACCGAGATCCAGTGTCATTATTGTACCCTTCTCTTTCCCTGTTGGTAGATTGTGCACCCAAGTGATGTTCATGGGGATGTTTTGCTTGTCTTTAGCGAGGCCTTCTTCCAGTTCTTCACAGAAGCGGCTAACAATCTCCTCGAGTTTGGTTCTAGGGATCCAAAATTGATTATCAAGACGCGCGAGTTCGTCGTCCAGAGCCTGGGGTAAATCGGCCATCTTGTCGAGTTCGGAGCGTTGCCGCCATGATGTATATGATTCTTCGTCTATGCGTTGGCCTGCTGAAGAAGACATGGTGTAAATGGGGTATCTTAGGAACAAGGACAGAGAAACAACAATAGTTTGTCAACAATTTGGACGATTCAATTTCGATACAAAGCGTGGCGTGAAATTTCTATTACTTGTTTTGAAGTTCATATTTACTATGGTCGACATGATGACATCACACGACGCTTACCACGGTTTTAACTCCTGATTCAAACAGCAACCGCAGCTGTAGCAGATCCTGTCACTCCGAGGGGCCTTCTTTTGTCTGAATGACGTCCGGCTGGATATCAGAAGGGGGGACAGAGTGGGAGCCGCGTGGGTTCTTGCCAAAGCCTCGGGCCGAGAACCGGCGTACCTCCTGTTGTTGAGTGGGCCGTGGGCTAGGGTCGACGAAGCCTAGCGAAAACAAACGAGATGTATTGAGGTGTAGATAAGATGCTAATGTGATGACTGATGTGTTCGCGCGTCGTTTACGCAGCGCTCCTGGTATCGAATGGAATCCGTAACTCCGTCTCTAATGCAATATACCCGTCTTGAATCAGACATAAGAAATAAAAGTGGCTGCAGATGCAGCAGGTGAATGTTGAAACGCTAGTCGCGTTGTGGGCCTTGTTGAACGAGTCCAGAGTGTTCCAAGGTCGGTTTGCAGCGGATGTAGCCTACGCAGCGCATTTTTGCTCGAACAGACCATGCTCAAGCCTTTGTGTTGTTCGCACGCTTGCTGGCGCGTCGTGCATCGCTGCATGCTCCATCTCCTCTTTAGCTGCAGCCCTTGTGTTTAGCAGACTGAGATACGTCTGCCACCCAATAGCGATAACGCCGCCAAATATGCTACGGTATTCTATAGGTATGTAGGTGAAGCTGAAGGCTGTGACAGCAGGCCAGAGTTTGCAGCTGTTGTACCAGCTTGTCGGCACCGTATTCTTGATGCGTTCCAGGATCTCGGGCAGGGTTGCGCCGGAAAGAAGCGATTGCATGCCGAAGAAGTACGAGTTGAACAAGGGGGTGAAGAAGGCTTGGTTGATGAAGACCTGTTGAATGATGAGCAAGCGTTGGCTGTTAGGGGGAAAGGGAACGCACCTTGATTGACAGAGAGAGTGTCTTGGAGCTGTAGTTGAAGCTGTTGGATAACCACAGGAACCACTTGTACGATGGGATAGAGCTCAGTCCTCCAATTGCGAGAGCGCGTCCTGTACGGGCCCAGTCACGGTTGTCGCTCCATTCTTGGACCCAGCCCTTTTCCGCTGCATCGTCGACCACTTCCAGCACTTGGTTGGACTCGTCAGGCGCAATGCTCTGGGCCACTAGGTCGCCGATGAAATAGATGACGAGCGAGGATATGAGCTGTGTCCTGTAGGGCCTCCTCTGTTGCACGCGACCATATGCGCGGAAGGGTTCGATGATGGGGTCGAGCCAAAGCCAGCTTGGCCCGGGAATGGACCGCGCCGTTTCCGTCGGCCTGCCACCCGCGTGCGACTTCTCGAAATGGCATCTGCGAGTGACATTGGAAGGATGGACCTGAGTGCGTGCGCGTTCGAAGCCGGTTCCCGAGTTTGTGTTCCGGGAGTAAGGGGCGTTGGGCATGCGCCTCAAGCCAACACGAGTCCAGGCGCAGGAAGGAGCGATCATGATGGTGGTTTGCGGGCTCTCATGAGGTGGTGGGCGAGGAATATCAAGGAGGCAGCGCAGAGTGAGGCATGGTTTGTTGTGGTTTATGACTTGTCATCTCCGCACAGAGGCCCAGACGGTTGTCCGAGTGTCGGCGCGCGCAAATGATGAGATTCAGGGTCCAATTGCGCAAATAACCGCCTTAGTCACCCATGGCATTCGACAGCGTCACAGCACGGACCCAGGTACACATGCGTGTTGAGAGTACAGGCCAAATACACGTGGCACAGCTGACGTCTACGCTCCATAAACCCTCATCACGACTGGCTCCATCTCGCTGCGTCTGGAAGCCCTTTCTGAAACAGCCTCGTGATGCTCTGCCCGTCGCCCTCGATCGTCTTGCGCTGCTCATTGTCCATGAATTCGGCTCCATCTCCTCGTCAACAACAACATTCATCGCGCCGACATCGCCCCACACACTATCGTGGACATGCAGCCCCCGTACCATGGTTGTGAGCTGTTCTTCCCACTGTTTATGCAACTCGTGCCTGTCCTGAAGGCCAGGACGTCGCAAGTGGGTCCCGATGCTGAGCGATGTCATCAGTGTCTTCAACATGCCGATGGTAACCACGCCTGATACCACCAAACCCTGCAGTCTGGCAA
>Ga0265797_10001982_pt1 | contig 35351 bp, 26 predicted proteins | sample P2T30metagenome_FD_192433 | JGI IMG/M metagenome (GOLD analysis project Ga0265797, IMG submission 192433) | Plant litter microbial communities from East Loma Ridge, Irvine, California - P2 T30 | ecosystem: Environmental > Terrestrial > Plant litter > Unclassified | place: USA: California...
GTGCCGGCGAGCCTTCGGGTGTACTTCGGCTTACGGCGCCCCCTGGTTTCGGGCAGGGCTTTCTGCTACCCCTGATGCCCGAATTCCTGAAGCGCTTCCCCAATGTGACCCCTGAATGGAGCTTGGAAAACCGGCAGGTCGACCTTGTTGCCGAGGGGTTTGATGCCGCCATTGGTGGTGGCTTCGAGCTCGTACCCGGCCTGGTTGCCAGAAACCTCGCCCCCGCTCACCTGATCCTGGTTGCCTCGAGGGAATATGTGGCTCGAAGCGGGCATATCCAGGAGATTGAGAAGCTCAACGGGCTGGAGCACCTGGCCATGCGTTCGGTACACACCGGCAAGATAAGGAGCTGGATGCTCAAGGGGCCCGATGGGCAACAGCATCCCTTGGAGATACGCCCAAGGATGGTGGTCAATGATCCGGGGGCATTGGGTCACTGTGCACGCCTAGGCTTGGGTGTGGCGTTACTCGCTGTTCCCGATGTACTTCCCTTCCTTCAAGACGGTAGCTTGGTAAGGGTACTGCCCAGTTGGTACGCGGATGCCGGACAGATCTCTCTGTATTTCTCGAGCCAGAAGCTGCTGCCTGCCAAAACCAGAGCATTCGTGGATTTCCTGGTGGGCCATGCTCGAGAGCAGGATTGGGCAAATTGGCTGGATGCACGGCGCCTGGATTAAGCAACCTGCCGGTTTTGGGTGATCGACGAGGGGCTACCCGAGTGGACGGCGCTTTGGCACCTGGGTTAGCGTTCGTTTCCTTGGATATTGTGGGCTCCACCGACCATGACCGATCGTCAGATCATCGTTCCAGGCAGCATGAGATTGCTCTGCGAGCACGCTGGTTATGCGCCGGCTGTAAAGGTAGGGAACACGCTCTACTGCGCTGGCCAGGTAGGCCGGACTCCAGAATTATCAGTTATCGAAGGCCCTGAGCAGCAGTTTTTGGCAGCGTGGGGAAAACTCCGGACATAGTCTTTCCTAGGAGCACTTGTGCATGGACATGCATAGGGGTTAGCGAACTGGCTCGGCCAGGCCTCCTCGTGGAGATCAAATGTGTCGCCGTGCAGCGATAGTTTTTAGAAGACAGCGCCCGCTTAAGTGAGCGCCACCTTCATCAACTGCCCTGATAGGGCCTTCTTGCTTGCCTGTTCCAGAGCGTTTCATTCTTGAAACTCAGCGGCCCAAGCTCTCTCTACCCTACCCCTCCACCTCCGATAGCCCAACAAAACCGCGATAACTGTGCAATTCACGCCCAAGCATCTGAGTCAGGCGCTCGCGGTCCCCGGGTTCCGGAAGCATACCGTCGGCCACGAAGCGCTCGGCCATCAGCCGCATTTCATAGGCCATCCACTTGGGCATGAAACTTGCCATGTTCTGCTCGAAGCCAGTTGGGTCGTCACCCCCGTAGGCGACTGGCCGCCCTAGTACTTCGGCCCAGAGGGCGGCGATGCCTTCGCCTGTCAGCGTGTCGGGGCCTACCAGGTTAATGGTCTCGCTCGCCAGCGTGCTTGCGCCCCGGTCACGGCGGATGAGTTGCAGCGCGGCCACTTCGGCGATGTCACGCACGTCTACCATGGCAAGGCCCTTGTTGCCGACGGGCATGGGGTACACCCCATGGCTGACTACAACGTCCTTGATCATGCTGTCGTTGTCGATGAAATAGGTGGGGCGCAGGATGGTCGCGCTAAAGGCCATCTGGATGATCATCCGCTCGGCGCCGGATTTAACCGCGAAGTGAGGCACGTTCACGAAGCGGTCCGCGTGTATCACTGACAGGTACACCACGCGCTTGACGCCTGATTCGCGAGCAATGTTGAGCGCGAGCAGCGCTTGGGTAAATTCGTCGGGCGCTACCGCATTGAGTAGAAAAAACGTGGACACGCCAGCGAAGGCGCGGCGAAGCGAGTCGATGTCCAGCATCTCGCCCTGCATCACCTCGACAGCCTCGGGGAAGCTTGCCCTGGACGGATCGCGCACAAGCACGCGCACGCTTACTTCACGCTTGAGCAGCTGTTCGACCACCTGTTTGCCAACCCTGCCTGTCGCGCCAGTAATCAAGATCGTCATTGGGTTTCGCCTTGTAGATGTGGGTGCGAGATCACTATGGGTGATGCACTGATGAGCCGATAGCCCGTAAAACTGGACGGCCCGTCTCAACCATGGAACAGTCACAGCCAGCGGCGATCACGCCCCGATGGCCTCTCCCGAAGGGAACCCAATGGATCTACTCGCGTTAGCTGATTTCAATCTGGTGGCGCGTCACGAAGGCTTCGGCCGCGCCGCGCGGGCCAGCGGCCGCCCGAAAGCGACACTGTCGAGGCGGGTGGCCGAACTTGAAGCCTCGCTGGGGGTGCGGCTGTTCGAGCGGGGCGCGCGCCGGTTGAAGCTGACCGAAGAAGGCCAGGCGCTGTTCGAGCGCACCGGGGCCTTGCTCAGCGAAATCGATGAAACCGCCGCGGCCATCGCCTCGGGCGCCGCGGGCCCGCGTGGCCGTTTGCGCATCAGCGCGCCGCTGCTGTTCGCCCAAGCGGCAATGGGCAAGCTCGCCGCCGGCTTCAGGCTCAAATGCCCGGAGGTTCGGCTGGAGGTCACCACCGAAGACCGGCCCGTGGACATGATCGAGGAAGGCTACGACGTAGTGATCCGGGTGAACCCGCACAAGGACGAACGCCTGGTGGGGCGCATCCTGCTGCGGGATCGCTTGGTGGTGGTCGCCAGCCCCGCGCTTGCCCGCCCGGAGGGTGATGTGCCGGCGCCGGCGGTTGTGCGAGGCACGGCCGAGCAGATAACGGCCTGGCCGATCATCTGCGCCACGGGCCCTTCGCGCATTGTCATAGACCCGGTGCTGTGCCTGTCCTCCATGACCATGGTGCGCGATGCCGTGCGAGCGGGCGCGGGCGCGGGGTGTCTGCCGCTGTCACTGGTGAGTACGGATCTAGCCAGCGGTGCCCTGGTGTGCTGGGGCGATGTGGCGGGGCCGGAAATAGCGGTATGGGTGCTCTATCCTTCCAGGCGGCTGTTAAGCGCGCGGGTTTCGGCCTTTCTCGCTTATCTACAGGCGGTGTTCCCGCAGGGCAGCCCGCAAGAGCTGGCGGAATTTGTGGAAGGCCGAGCGTAAACCTGCGCTGAACAGCTTGAAGTCGATTCGGCGCTTTCTTGGAACCAAGAGAAGGTGAAGTCAGTCACGTCAACAGGGGCTATCACACTGAGGCTGGTGAACATAATGGCGAACGGATCGGGTTTAAGAAATGTCAGCGTCGTAGTCGCTGCGGTGTTTGGGCTGGTACTCCTTATAGGAGGCATATGGTTGGCGACCTTGGGTGGGTCGCTGTATTACCTGGCAGCTGGCGTCGTATTGCTGATAGTGGCCGGCCTGCTGGGCCGCCGCTCCACCGCGGGGCTGTGGCTGTACGCCCTGCTGATGGTCGCGACGGTGATCTGGGGCCTTTGGGAAGCGGGGACGGACTTCTGGGCCCTGGTACCGCGCCTGGACATCCTCGGCGTGCTTGGCCTCTGGCTGCTGATCCCGGCGGCCACCCGTGGCGTGGGGCCCAATCCGAAGCGCGGCCGGGGTTTGCTCGCCGTGAGCCTGGCGCTCGCCATTGCCGTTCTGATCTATTCGATCTTCAACGACCCGCAGGAAATCAACGGTAGCCTCGCCGCCACCCAGCCCGCGCAATCCCAGCCGGTCGCGGGCGTGAACGAAGCGGACTGGCCAGCGTACGGCCGCACCCAGGCGGGCACGCGCTACTCGCCGCTGAGCCAGATCAACGACAGCAACGTCAAGGAGCTGCAGGAGGCCTGGACCTTCCGCAGCGGCGAAAGCCGAACCGAAAACGACTCCGGGGAAACCACCAATGAACTGACGCCCATCAAAGTGGGCGACAACATGTTCATTTGCACCACCCACCAGATTCTGGTGGCGCTGGACCCGGCCACCGGCAAGGAAAAATGGCGCTTCGACCCCAAGCTACAGTCGGACCCTACCTTCCAGCACCTGACCTGCCGCGGCGTCGCCTACTATGATCAGGCCAACACCACGGAATTCGCCGCCAGCCTGGCGAACGTGGCGCCTACCCAAACCGCCTGCCCACGCAAGGTCTTGCTGCCGGTCAACGACGGTCGCCTGTTCGCCATCAACGCCGATAACGGGCAGCGTTGCAGCGATTTCGCACAGAATGGCGAGCTGGACCTCAAGCACATGCACCCCTATACCTACCCGGGCGGCCTGGAGCCAACCTCGCCGCCGGTAGTGACCGGGACGACCATCGTCATCGGGGGCTCGGTGACCGATAACCTGTCCGTGCATGAGCCGTCGGGCGCTATTCGTGGGTACGACGTCAACACCGGCGCGCTGCGCTGGATCTTCGACACCGGCGCCGAAGACCCTAACGCGTGGCCAGGCGAGGGCCAGACCCTGGTCAACAACTCCCCGAACGCTTGGGCGCCGTTGGCCTATGACGCCCAGGCGGACATGGTGTACATCCCTACCGGTAACCCTACGCCGGATATCTGGGGCGGCAACCGCACCCCCGTGATGGAGCGCTATGCCAGTGCCATCGTGGCCCTGAACGCTTCGACCGGTAAGCTGGCCTGGAGCTTCCAGACCACCCACCACGACCTCTGGGACATGGACGTACCGTCCCAGCCGACCTTGGCGCAGGTGAAAACCCAAGCCGGCGAAGTACCCGCGGTGTACGTGCCTACCAAGGCGGGCAACCTATTCGTGCTGGATCGCCGCGACGGCAAGCCGATCGTGCCTGTAACGGAAATGCCGGTACCGGCCGGGGAAGCCGCGCCAGGCGACCGCGTGAGCCCGACCCAACCGCGTTCGGCGCTGAACCTGACCTCCATCCAGACGCTGGGGGACAAGGACATGTGGGGCGCCACCATGTTCGACCAGCTGATGTGCCGGGTGATCTTCAAGCGCCTTTCCTACAACGGCCAGTACACGCCGCCTTCGGAAAAAGGCACCTTGGTGTTCCCGGGTAACCTGGGCGTGTTCGAGTGGGGGGGCATTTCGGTGAACCCGGATCGTCAGGTAGCCCTGATGAACCCCATGGCCCTGCCGTTCGTGTCCAAGCTCATCCCCCGCGGCCCTAACAACCCCCTGTGGCCCAAAGAAGGCCTGAACGGTGCGGGTACGGGCACCGAGCTGGGCATCCAGCCGCAATACGGCGTGCCATATGGCGTTGAGATCAACGCTTTCCTGTCGCCGCTGGGCCTGCCGTGCAAAGAGCCAGCCTGGGGTTACGTGGCAGGTGTGGATATGAAGAGCCATGAAGTGGTGTGGCGCAAGCGCATCGGCACCATCCGTGACAGCCTCAAGGGCATTCAACTGCCCCCGTTGAAAATCGGTGTGCCCATGCTGGGCGGCCCCATTTCCACGGCAGGCAACGTGATGTTCATTGCCGGCACCCAGGACAACTACATCCGTGCCTACAACGTGACCAACGGGGACCTGTTGTGGCAAGCCCGCCTGCCGGCGGGTGGCCAGGCCACGCCAATGACCTACGAGGCCAACGGCAAGCAGTACCTGGTGATCATGGCAGGCGGCCACGGGTCCTTCGGCACCAAGATGGGCGACTACCTCATCGCGTATGCCCTGCCCCAGTAAATCGGAGCGTACGTAGACGGCGTCGCATCAAGCTCCCCTGCTTGCAGGGGGGCCCCGCCGGTACGCAGAACCCACAACCTCGCCTTTTCGTGCTGAACCATTTCCCTTCGAATTCTGTCGGCTGTATACCGTTTTACTGCTGAGGAAAGTCCGGTATGCAGCCACATATAATTTGCCACATGATGTCTTCTCTCGACGGCCACGCGCTTACCGATGGCTGGGATCGGGAATTCAAGAAGTCCGCCAACGCGCTCTACGAAAACCTCGCCAAAACCTTCGCATTCGACGCCTGGATCTGTGGCCGGGTGACCATGCAGGAGGTCGCTCATGACGAAGGCTACCCCAAGGGAATGGCCAAGGCGCCCATCCCCCGCACTCACCATTTTACCGACCGAACCGCCGAGACTTACGCCGTTTCGATCGACCCCGAAGGCAAGGTGGGCTGGAAAACCAACCAGGCATTGGGCTCCCATGTGGTGGAGGTGCTCACCGAACGCGTATCGGATGATTACCTGGCCTATTTGCAGTCCATAGGCGTGTCGTATGTGTTCGCGGGCGAGGCCGAGATCGACCTTGCCGTGGTTGTGGACATCCTCACCAATGAGCTAGGGCGCAAGCGCTTGATCGTTGAAGGCGGGCCGCACGTGAGCGGTTCCTTCGTGAATGCCGGCTTGGTGGATGAATTAAGTGTGATCATCCTGCCGTTGGTGGATGGCCGTGGGGAGCATCCTGCTTCGTTCGAAATACCCCGTAGCGCCTGGAAGCAGCCTATCCACCTCAGCCTTGTGTCCGCCGAGGCGCAAGAGGGCGGCGCGGTATGGCTGCGCTACAAAAAAGCGTAAGTCTGGAAAGGCTGTACTTGCGGGCTCGGTGACTTACCTCCGAGCCGGGCGTCCGGCAACCACGCTTTGGTATGCAGATGACCATGGATACATAGGCCGCTGAACGCACTTCGGTCGGAGGAAGCCAAAGGCTTCCTCCGATACTGCTCATGCCGCCATCAGGCGCAGAGGTGCTGCTGGTCGACGTCGGCGGGTACCCCTACCAGGCCGACCTCGGCGTCGGGTGCGAAGATCATGTCGCTTTCATAGAGGCTTTCGCGCCAGTCACCCTGCAGGGCGATCTGAAAGCTATGCCCCTTGGCGTCGACTTCCACATCCTGAAGGTACGTGCGCTCGAGCTTCTCGTTGTAGACGACTTTCAGGGTTGTGCCGGTGCCGTCGCCGAAGCCCGTATAGCCCAGCGCGGACACGTCGATCTTGTCGCCACCGGCCGTCATGTTGACGATCAGATCCACGAAGCTCTGGCTGCCCGCGCGGTAGCTGTCCTCGGTAGAGGTGTAGCGGAACACGTCATCGTTTGCGTCACCGTCGAACAGCAACCAGATATCTGCCCTGTCTCCGCCGTCGAGCCGGTCCGCGCCCGCGCCGCCGATGATCACGTCGGCGCCAGCGCCGCCGTTGATGTTGTCATTACCGGCCAGCCCGTAGATGATTTCCGAGAGTGCCGAACCGGTGATAGTGTCCTTGCCAGAAGTACCTTCGAGGGTAGGCGCGGTGAACACCAGGTTGGTCTCGTTCAGTTGCCCCACCAGGTTGCCGTCCAGCGCCAGTTCGAAGCGCTGCCCCGACGCGTCGGCGTCGTAGCTTTTGAGATAGGTGCGGGTGCCATCAGCATTGGTTTGCACGGCCAGGGTACCGTTGTGACCATTGCCGATGCCCGTAAAGCCCAGCGCGGTGAGGTCGATACGGTCCTGGGACGCATCGAAGTCCAGGATTCGATCACTGCCCAATTGCGCCGCGCTACGGTAGCTGTCGCTTGTTTCGGTGAAACGGAAGATATCCGCGCCGGCACCACCCTGCAGCAGGTCGCGCCCACCGTTGCCTTGCAATACATCATCGCCGGCCAGGCCGTTGATAACTTCCGCGGCGTCTGCCCCCCGCAGGTCGTCGCCGCCGGTGTAGCCATCCACGTGCAGTTTGCCGTCCTGGCTGCCGAAACTCGTATCCACGCTGCCGTCCGCGTTGAGGCGCAGCACATTGAAGTCACGGTCCCCGGAACCCGCCACCAACACCTTGCCGTCCTTCTGTACCGCAAGGGATGTCGCGTCTTCGAATTCGAGCACCACCCTGCCATCGCCACCAAAGCTGGTATCGAAGGAGCCATCGGCATTGAGCCGGAAAACGCTGGCCAGGGTGTAGCCGCCGGTCTGGTCCATCACGATGATCTTGCCATCGTCCTGCACAACGATCTGGGCAACGCCTTCAAGCCCCAAGGCCGGATTGAAGGACACCCTGCCGTTGGTACCGAAGGTGGTATCGAGCTCGCCATCGGGCGTGAAGCGTTGCAATTGGAAACCGAAGCCATTCCAGTAACCGGTGACTACACTGCCGTCCGCCTGCACCGCGGCGATCCCGGAGTGATAGCTCGGGTCGTTCTCGCCGTCCACCACCAGCACGCCGTTATCGCCGAAGCTACCCATCGGGCTTCCGTCGTTGTTCAGCTTGAACACGGACGTGGTTTCAGGCCCGCGCACGCTGAAGTAAAAGGTGCCATCGGGCAGCGCCTTGAGGTCGGCATCCCTGAAATCATAAGCAATGTCGATAGACGTTACGCCATTGGTGCCGAAGGTCGTGTCCGGGGTCCCGTCGCTGTTGTAACGCTCCAACTGAACACTGTCGGCCAGGCCTACAGCGATAAGGATCTTGCCGTCGGCCTGCACCACCGTTTTTTCCCCGCGGGCCTCGGGGGCCCGGGCGGCGGGTACGATGTCGATGCCGTCACCATCAAAGGTGGTATCAAGGCTGCCGTCCGCGTTCAGGCGCACGATGGAATGGTCCTGCTCGTAACCGTAGCTCTCCTCGCCAGGTGCCCCCGGGTAACCCCAGGCCAGGTACTCGGTAAAGCCGCTCACAAGTATCTTGCCATCCGGGCCCACGATGATGCTTTGGTTCTTGTCCGCCTGCCCGGTGAGATCAACCTGAATACTGCCCGGGCCGGTTCTCACGGTATGGCTGGCAACCGATTTGCTATCCGTAACGTCCATTGAATAATCCTTCAAGTGGGTACTTGGATCCACCACTCTAGTTTCACTTCATGACTTTTGCCTTCCGGCCCAGTGACCGTTTGTCCCCTACGTGGCCTGCGAAAACAACCCATCGCAAAAGATTTCAAAATATCTCTAGACGACCGGTCTAATCCGGATTAAGGTAAGCCCACATCACCTCACAGCAGAAAGGAAACCGCGATGAAAACCCGTACCAAGCTGGCTGCAATCATGTCTTCCCTGGCGTTAATGGCCCACATGGGTATCGCCTCCGCGCAAGCAGCCTCTGCCAGCGCACCCGCCAAGACCGTGGTGCTGGTGCACGGAGCATTCGCCGATGGTTCGTCCTGGAATAAAGTGATCCCGCTCCTGCAACAGGCAGGGCTGAAGGTAGTCGCGGTGCAGAACCCGCTGGACTCGCTGGCCAGCGATGTGGCTTACACCAACCGGGCGATCGCCGATGCTGAAGGCCCCGTGGTGCTGGTAGGTCATTCCTGGGGCGGTGTGGTCATCACCGATGCGGGCGTGAACGACAAGGTCCACTCGCTGGTGTATGTGGCCGCCTTTGCCCCGGATGACGGCCAGTCCGCCTTGGACAGCACTAAAGGTTACCCACACAGCCCAGGCCAGGCCTCGTTCGTGAAGGACCCGGCCGGCTACGTGAAAGTAAGCGACGAAGGCGTGGCCAAGTTCTTCGCCCCAGACCTCTCACCCTCCGAGCAAGCCCTTGTCGCGGCAGGCCAAGGCGCACTGAACAGCCATGCCTTGAGCGAACCGGTGCAGCACGCCGCCTGGCATAACGTGCCCTCCTATGCCGTGATTGCAACCAAGGATGCGATCATTTCTGCGCAGCAGCAGATCGATCAAGCCAACCGCATGCATGCTCAATCCGTGCAAGTCCCGTCCAGCCACGTGGCGATGCTGTCCTACCCCCAACAAGTAGCCGATTTGATTATCAAGGCAGCCCAATGACATTTTATTTGACCGATCGCTAGACGACCGGTCTATTCAAACCCTGAAACCCTTTACCTATCGCAACCCACTCAACACAGGAAATTCAAAATGAACGTTCTCATGGTACTGACTTCGCACGACACCCTTGGCGACACTGGCCGCAAAACCGGGTTCTGGCTCGAAGAACTGGCGGCCCCCTACTACGCGTTTCTCGAGGCCAAGGCAAAGATCGTGCTGGCTTCGCCAAAAGGCGGCCAACCGCCGCTCGATCCGAAGAGCAACGAACCGTCTTTCCAGACAGAGCTGACCCGACGCTTCGAAGCCGATGCCACCGCGACGGCACTGCTGGCCGATACCGTGCGCCTGGACAGTGTCTCGGTAGCCGATTTCGATGCTGTGTTCTATCCAGGTGGCCACGGCCCGCTGTGGGACCTGGCTCAAGACCCTACGTCCATCCACCTGATCGAAGCGTTCCTGGCCGCCGGCAAACCTGCCGCGCTGGTGTGCCACGCCCCTGGTGTGCTTCGCCATGTGAAAAAGCCCGATGGCACCCCGCTGGTTGAAGGCAAGAAAGTCACCGGTTTCACCAACACCGAGGAAGAGGCCGTGGGCCTGACCAACGTGGTGCCGTTCCTGGTCGAGGACGTACTTAAAGCCAACGGCGGCGTGTATTCCAAGGGCCCGGATTGGGCCTCCTATGTGGTCAGCGACGGCCTGCTGATTACCGGCCAGAACCCAAGCTCGTCCAGCGAAGCCGCAAGTGTGCTCATCGCGCGACTGAGCCAATAACCCATGCCTTGCGCGTGACGCCATGCAAAGCGATCACGCGGGAGCCCAGATTCTCCATGCCCCAACTCCTCACACCTTGGAGACACAGGTAATGATCCACGCATCTCGTAACTCAGTATCCACCGGGCTGTTCGATGGCCCTTACTACCTCAGCATCGCCGGCAAACTGGTGCAGGCCGAAGATTCCTTCGAGGTGATGAACCCCGCCACCGGCCGAGTGCTGGCCAAGGCACCGGCCGCTACGCCCGAGCAACTTGACGAAGCGGTAACCGCGGCCAAGGCGGCTTTCAAATCCTGGTCGGCGCTCAGTTATGACGAGCGTGAGGCCTATCTGGTGGCATACGCCGATGCCCTCGAGGCGCATCGTGACGAGCTCGCCGTGTTGCTTACGCTGGAACAAGGCAAGCCGCTGAAAACCATGGCCGAGCCTGAGGTCGACCAGTCGATATCCTGGATTCGGCAAATCGCGGCGCGGAGTATTCCGGTGGAAATCGTCGAAGAGAACGACAGCCATATCGTGGAACTGCACCACACCCCGCTGGGCGTAGTCGGCGCGATCACGCCCTGGAATTTCCCCGTGCTGCTGGCCCTGTGGAAAGTGGCGCCCGCCTTGCTGACCGGCAACACCATGGTCATCAAGCCATCGCCGTTTACCCCGCTGACCACCTTGCGCTTCGGCCAGATCGCCCAATCGGTGCTGCCGGCGGGCGTGCTGTCGGTGGTGTCCGGCGGCAACGAACTTGGCCCGCAAATGACCGCGCATCCGGACATCGCAAAGATCAGCTTCACCGGCTCTACCGAAACCGGCAAGCACGTAATCCGCTCGGCGGCGGGCACGGTCAAGCGCCTGACACTGGAAATGGGCGGCAACGACGCGGCCATCGTGCTGCCAGACGCAGACTGGCAGGCCGTGATACCTCAGCTGTTCTGGGGCGCGGTCGGCAATTCGGGCCAATGGTGCGTGGGCATCAAACGCCTGTATATCCACCGCTCGTATCATCAGGAATTCGTGGCTGCGTTCGTGGATTATGCGCGGCGACAGAAGCTCGGGGACGGCCTGGACCCGCAGGTTACCGTGGGCCCGGTGCAGAACAAGATGCAGTTCGACAAGGTTCGTGAGTTCCTCGATGACATCAAGGCCAACGGTCAGAAAATCGTTCTAGGCGGCGACGTCGACGAAAGCCGCGCGGGCTATTTCATTCCCGTAACCGTGGTGGATAACCCGCCGGAACAGTCCAGGATTGTGCAGGAAGAACAGTTCGGGCCCATCGTGCCGATCATCGTTTACGACGATGTGGATGATGTGGTGGAGCGGGCCAACGACAGCCCCTTCGGACTGGGTGGGTCGGTGTGGGGCCGCGATACAAAGGCAGCGGTTGCCGTCGCCAATCGGCTGGAAACGGGCATGGTCTGGGTAAACGAAATACACACCCAAGGCGTGGACGTTCCCTTCGGCGGCCATAAGCAATCGGGTGTAGGCACGGAGGGCGGGCATGAAGGGCGCCTGCTGTTCACCAACCCCAAGACCGTGCTGATCAAGAAGTGAGCGTACGGGCGGCCCCTCCCGGGGGGCCGTTCGCTGCCCTTCCCTGCCTGGAGACCGAACCATGTTGGCCACCGCTAAAACACCCCTCGCCGAGCCCGTGCCTTTCAGCGCAAGCGAAGCAGCCCCACGCTTGACCCTCTGCGCGCCGGTGCGCCCTTCACCCCAGGCGCCGTCTTTGCTCATCGCGATCGTGTGCATCGTGCTGGTGGCGGTGACACTGCGCCCCGCCATTGTCTCGATCGGCCCGCTGTTGCCGTCCATGATCCAGGCGTTCGGCTTGTCGCACACCCAAGCCTCCCTGCTCACCGCCATCCCCACGCTGCTGATGGGCGTGATGGCTCTGCCGGCGACCTGGCTGGCCCGGCGCTTTGGCCGTGATCGGGTGATCCTGGCCTCGCTGGCGGTACTGCTGGCCGCAACCGGTTTGCGCGCCTTTGCCGGCTCCGTCGCCACACTCTTTCTGACCACGGTCGGCATCGGCGCGGGCATAGCGGTTGTCGGTGCGTTGCTGGCCGGGTTCGTCAAAGCCAGTTACCCCGCGCGCGCCGCGGTGCTGATGAGTATCTACGCCACCGCTCTGGCGCTGGGAAGCACGGTCGCCGCGGCCATGACCGGCCCTGTTGCCCTGGCAACCGGCGGTTGGAGGCTGGGCGCAAGTATCTGGGCGGTGCCGGCGGCGCTTGCCATCGCGGCCTGGTTGTTCGTGGAGCGCCAAGGGCTTTCATCCCCAGGCGCCCAGCAAGGCCCCCGTTACGCGATGCCTTTGGGTAATCCCACCGCCTGGCTGATCGCGCTCTTTTTCGCCAGCAACAACATCGTGTTTTACGCCTACATCTCCTGGGTCGCGCCGATGTATGTGGAGTACGGCAGATCACCGACCATGGCGGGGCTGATCCTGGCCAGCTTTACCCTCGCGTTTCTGATCGCCAACCCCGCCTTCGGGATGCTCAGCCGCAAGGAAGACCGACGCCTCGCCCTGGCGATAAGCTCGGGGATTTCGCTGCTGGGCACATTGGCCATTGCGATAGCGCCCAATGCAATACCCTTCATGGCGATACCCATCGTGGCATTCGGTGCCGGCGGCGCCTTTACCCTGGGTATGACGCTCCCCCTGGACAATGCCCGGAATGCAGAAGAGGCCAACGCCTGGAACGCGTTCATCCTGCTGATCAGCTACGTGGTTGCCGCCATGGGCCCGCTGCTGATGGGTTACCTGCGAGACGTGACCGGCGGGTTTGGGCTCGCCCAATGGCTGATGGCGGGAGTAAGTGCGTTGATGCTGGGGGTAACCCCGTTCCTCAAGCCCCATCACTTGAAAGCGCGCCGCGGGGGCGTTGCTGGAACAAAGGCCCAGCGCGCTGCCCACCCGTTGAACCCGGTTCGCGACACTACCGGCTGATTCTCGCCCTTACCATTTCCAGCAGATGCGCCCCCACGTTTGCTATCCCTTTGTTTTGTGCCACCACCTGCGCGCCTTCAAGCAAAAACGTGAGCTCGCGCGCGGCTTGCTCGGGCGCAGGTAGTTGCGCCTGCTGGCACAGCCCCGCCAACCGCTCGAACTGGCGCTGCTTGTGGGCCTCGATCAACCGGCGCGCCGGATGATCGGGGTCCGCGAGCTCAGCCAGGCTATTGGTGAAAGGGCAGCCGCGATAACCCGACGCGGCCAGGTCATCGGCGATGAATCGAGCGAAGCCCAGCAATTGCTGCTCGGGCTGATCCGGCCATTTCGTGGCCAGGTCATCGAGCACCGCGCTGTAATGCTCGGTCAGCAACCGCAGCCACTCCACTACCAGCACCTCCTTGGTTTGAAAGTGCCGGTAGACGGTCATCTTGGTCGAACCGGCCTCGGCCGCGATGGCGTCCACTGTTACCCGTGCGATTCCCTGTTCCATGAAAAGCGCGTGAGCCGCGTCCACGATGCGTTCGCGCGGGGGCAGTTGCGCGACGCGCGCGGGGCGAAGGATCTGATTCATGAGCAGGATTATCTCGGCATGCATTTGTGCTTGACACAGATACTACAGAGTATCGCATGATACTCACAAGTATCGCACGATACTCGCAGGTATCATTCCGGAGCACTTATGAACCCCCACGAATACGCCGAACATGACGCCGTTGGCCTGGCACAGCTGATTGCCGCTCGGCAGGTCAGCGTAGAAGAAGTACGACAGGCTGCCTTGTCGGCCATTGGCTCGATCAACCCTGCTATCAACGCCGTCATCGAAACCTGGGACGACGAGCCCTCCCCGATGCCCGGTGCGTTTCATGGCGTGCCCCTGCTGGTGAAGGATTTGGGGCTGACCGTACGCAACCGCCTGAACGAGCTCGGCAGCCGGTTGGCCAAGGGTTGTGTCGCCCCCGAGGACTCGGAGCTGATGGCCCGCTTTCGCCGAGCCGGGCTATCGCCGCTGGGGCGCACCACTACCCCTGAGCTGGCGGCAAGTACCACTACCGAAAACCGCCTGGATGGCCCCACGCGCAACCCTTGGAGCCTGTCCCACAGCGCTGGCGGCTCCAGTGGCGGTTCGGCCGCGGCCGTGGCGGCGGGGCTGGTACCGGTGGCTCACGCCACCGATGGCGGGGGGTCGATACGGGTGCCGGCCGCCGCCTGCGGATTGTTCGGCCTCAAGCCCAGCCGGGGGCGCCTTCCCATGGGGCCCGCAGTGGATGAAGTGTGGGCCGGGCTCGCCGTGCATGGCGTACTCAGCCGCTCGGTGCGAGACACCGCCGCCTTGCTGGATTGCCTGCATGGCCCGGCCACGGGGGACCCGTTCCATATCGCGGCGCCGGCCCACACCTATGCATCGGTGCTGAACAGCGAGCCCAGGCAGCTGCGTATCGCCGTGCAGGCACGCCCCCTCAGTGGCCAAGTGATCGCGCCAGAGGTTGCCGCGGCGTTGGAGCAGGTATGCACAGTGCTTGAATCCTTGGGCCACCGTGTCACGCCCGTGGCCACGGATATGGGTGTGAGCTGGGAAGCATTCGTGGAGCTCAACGCGCGCTTCTGGGCCAGTAACACCGCCGCGTGGATAGACGCGATCGCCGCGGGCACCGGCCGCCCGATCAATGACACCACTCTGGAGCCCGCCACACTGGCCCTCTACCAACTGGGCCGTGAACTGACCGCGGTCGAACTGCTGGGCGCCATGCATGAACGCAACCTGGTGACACGGCGCGCGGGCCAGCTTTTCGCCGATTACGACGTGCTGCTCACGCCCACGCTACCAGACGTCGCGCCTGCCCTTGGCCGATACAACAGCGGCCAGGAAATGCTCGACGGGCGAGGCTGGATGCACCGCGTATTCACCTATTCGCCGTTCACGGCGGTATTCAACGTGAGCGGTTGCCCGGCCATGTCGATGCCCTTGGCCCAGAGCGATGCGACGGGGTTGCCCATCGGGCTGCAATTCGGCGCGGGTTATGGCCAGGAAGCGCTGTTGCTGGCGCTGGCCGGGCAACTGGAGCGGGCCCTCCCCTGGCACGCCCGCCGCCCCGCGGTGTGGGCCGGGCGCGCTTGAGCAGCCGGTTCACGGCTGGCGTTGGGGCGGGAGCATCCGGTCAAGCAGGCCGTCGCGGCGTATCGCCACATGCCAGGCCGTGGCGAGCACGTGCAGCACGATCAAGGCGTAGACCGCGAACTGGCACCACACATGTACCGTGTCCGCAGCCACGCCCAAGCCTTCGTTACGCGGGAAGCCGGGCAGCGTGATCACCGCGAAGAACGGCACGCGCTGGCCATTGCCGGCCATCAGGTAACCTGTCACTGGCATGACGATGAGTACGGTGTACAGCAGCGCGTGATTGAGCCGTGCGACCAGCGCGGTAACCCCGCCCATGCCCGATGGCAATGCTGGCGGGCGGTGCCGCCAGCGCCAGGTAAGGCGCAACACCACCATCAGCAGTACGCTGATGCCCATGGATTCATGCGCCATGTACCAGAACACCCGCACCGGCCCGGGTGGGAAGTTTTCGGCCACCCATACGAAAGGCAACAACAGGCAGAGCGCTGCCGCGGTCAGCCAGTGCAGTGCCTGGGCCATGCCCGTGTAACGTTCCATGGCGTGCGGGGCTACCCTAGCGCCGACGCGGGCGCGCCAAGCAACTGGATGGTTTCGTCTTCCACCGGCCCGGCGAAGACAATGTTGAGGTCGCCATAGCCAGAGTGATCGCCGAGCAGCGTCACCTCGAATCGCTCCCCGGCGCCGTTGGCGTCGTAGCTCTTGAGGTAGGTCAGGGTTTTTGCCTCGTTGGTCAGCACCGCCAGCGTGCCATTGTGGCCATCGCCCAGGCGGGTGAAGCCAAGCGCGGACACATCGATGGCGTCGTCGTAGGCGGTGTAATCCACAATACGGTCGGTATGGTTTTCAGCGGCCGTGCGATAGCTGTCGGTCAGCGCGTCGAAACGGAACACATCCTTGCCGCTACCGCCCTGAAGCCAATCACGGCCGGCTCCGCCGACCAGCACGTCATCACCAAAGCCGCCAAGTAATCTGTCCGCGCCACCCAGCCCGTCGATAATCTCGGCACGCGCGGTGCCTGTGAGGTGGTCCGCCCCTTCGGTTCCTTCGCGCGCCGCTTTGCTGAAAAGAACATTGCTCTGGGTCAATGCGCCGCTCAGGTCCCCGTCCAGCACGATCTCGAACCGCTGCCCATCGGCATCGGCCTCCAGGCTTTTAAGATAGGAGCGTGTGCCCGCTTCGTTCACCCGCAGGCTCAAGGTGCCGTCGCGCCCGTCGCCCAGGCCGACGAAGCCGAGCGCGGACAGGTCCAGCACATCCACACTGGGGTCGAAGTCTGTAATCCGGTCACTGTGCGCCGTGGTGGCCGTCCGATAGCTGTCGGCGATTTCCTCGTAGCGGAACACATCGGCGTCCAGGCCTCCGCTGAGCAGGTCTCGCCCTTGCTGACCATCGAGCAAATCGCGGCTGCCACCGCCTGACAGCGCATCGTCGAACGTCGCCGTGCCGATCAGCACGTCCGCGCTGGTACTTCCCACCAAGTGCTGATAGCCGTCGTCCGGGTTACCGAAGGTCGTATCCAGGGTGCCGTCGGCGTTCAGTTGAATCAAGGCCAGCACGCTGCCATCGGCCGCGGTACTCAAGTCACCGGCAAGCAGTACCTTGCCGTCAGCCAGCAAGGTCATATCGGCAAGGGAAAACCTGTCGCCCACGAACGGCAGGGCCACGCTTCCCTCGGTGCCAAAGCTGGTATCCAGGCTGCCGTCGGCATTGACCCGGGTCAGTAGCGGCCCGTTATCGCCCTGGCGAGCGATGAGGATCTTGCCGTCGGGCTGCAAGGCCATGGCCTGCGCGCGGTCTTCCAGAGTGAGCGTTCCCTGGGTGGCAAAGGCGGCGTCGGCGGTGCCGTCGGGATTCACCCGGCTCAGGCTCGAGCTCCAGGTGTAGGTGGCGTAATCGTAGGCCGAGGCCCAGATCAGAGCCTTGCCATCCGCCTGCACCGCGACGTCGATGGGGCTGAGGCTACGGATCCCCAGGGAGGCCGGCAGGCTCAGTACGCCTGCCTCTGCGAAGGAGGCATCCAGCACGCCATTGGCTTCGAAGCGGGCAATGTACACCTCGCCGGAGGAATACGCCGCGCTGGCATAGAAGCTGCCATCGGGTTGTACGCTGAAACCGGCCCGCTGCCCCAGCGAGTCGTCCCAATCGAAGGGCACCGTTGCGTTGCCAGCAACGCCAAAGCTGGTATCCAGAGTGCCATCGGCAAGGATTCGGCTAACGGCGGCAACGTACTCATCGCCTTGGCGAATGTAGTGCGCCTGCAGGTACTTGCCGCCGGGCTGCACCGCTGCATTGCCACCGGACTCCAGATCCAGCTCTACCGGCAACAAGGTTTTACCGTCCTCACTGAAGCGGGTGTCCACGCCACCGCCGGCAGTGAACTTGACCAGGCTGCCAGTGAACGCCGAATCCTCTTCCCCGCCCAGGCCCAAACGGCTATAGGCCGCGAGCCAGATGGCACCGTTCGAGTCCAGTGCAAGGCCGGCGGCGCTGTCAGCGCCCGCTACGTTCACGATAACCGTGCCGGTGGTCGCTTGTGCCTTGCTGTTCGAAGCCGTTGTATGGCGCATTTCGTATCCCTCCGATGGCGGCCGCCTGGGTTATGGCGGCTTGATGGTTTCGCGCACTTTCAGCGTAGCCCCTCGGCCGGGGCCCCATGGGGCGGGTCCAGCAACACCCACAGCTGCGCGATTTTTCCATCGGTAATTTGCGCCACATCGACACCGCTCACTACCACAGGGCCGCCCTTGGGCCCTGCCCGCCACCGCAAATAGCCCAAACCGTGGTGCCCGAGCGCCGCGCCTTCGGCTTCGAAGGCAAAATCAGGCCCGAACTGCTCGAGCAAGGCGCCGGCCACGTGACTGATGGCCTCGCCGCCCGAAACGATGCCATCCGGTTCATACAGAGTCGCCTGGGCCGAAAACAACGCGTCGACCGCTGCCCGACGCCGGGTGGCATCGCGCTCGTTGAATACCTGGTTCAGGTTGGCGCGCAAAATGGTGGTGTAGTCCGGTTCGGTGCCGGCGGGAGTCAAGCTCGAACGGTCCATACTCTGCCCTCCAGGGCCTTGAACGGGGGAAGTTGAACGCTCAGGCGCTCTGGGCGCCGTCGACATTGAGGGTAGCACCGGTGATATACGAGGCTGCCGGCCTCGCCAGGAAGGCCACCGCAGCAAAGGGCTCGCCCCGAAATAAATTTTTTATTTTGAATCAAAGGTTTAAGCCGTTTATTCCCTACTGCCGAAAAATAAAGCTTGCGCACTAAATAACACGAAGCTAAATTAATTACATCTGGTTAGCGAACAAAACTTTAGCGTGACCAGCAAACATTACCCATTCGAACATCAGCAGGAGATACACCATGAACGTACTCTATACCGCAGTCGCAACCGCTACCGGTGGCCGTGATGGCCGTGCTGTTTCCAGCGACAAGATCCTCGACGTGAAGCTGGCCACGCCCAAGGCCCTGGGCGGCGCCGGTGGTGAAGCCACCAACCCTGAACAGCTGTTCGCCGCCGGTTACTCGGCCTGCTTCATCGGCGCACTGAAATTCGTTGCTGGCCAACGCAAGCGCAGCATCCCGGCCGACGCCTCGATCACCGCAAAGGTAGGCATAGGCCAGATCCCCGCCGGCTTTGGCTTGGATATCGACCTGGAAATCAACCTGCCGGGCCTGGATAAGGCAGAGGCGCAGGAGCTGGTAGAGGCGGCGCATCAAGTGTGCCCTTACTCGAACGCTACCCGGGGCAACGTTGATGTTCGCCTGCACGTAAGCGTGTGATGCGGCGCTACCCCCCGCTACCGGCCACCAGCTAGGCGGCGGCCAGCAAGCCCCTGATGAACTGCGAAAACGCCTTGATGCGGGCCGACTCGCGATTGATCGGCAGGTACACCAGCGTGATGGAAGCATCGACAGCGGCCGGATTGATCTCGTAATGCGCAAGCAAGCGAGTCAACCGGCCTTGCTGTACATCCTCGGCCACCAACCAGTCGGCCAGCAACGCAACCCCCTGCCCGCCCAGCGCGGCCTGGCGCAGCACGTCGGCGTTATTGCTATGGATGCGCCCCTGCACCGCGACCGGTATCGCCTCGCCATCCACTTCAAAATCCCAGCCTTTGATGGGCCCGCCATAATCGAACCGAAGGCAGGCATGCCCGGCCAGGTCGCTCGGGGCCATTGGCGCGGGGTGTGCGTTGAGGTACTCGGGGCTTGCAACGAGCCAGCGCTCAAAACGGCCAATCGCGCTGCACACCACTTCATCGCTACTGACGGTGGAACCCAGGCGCACGCTCAGATCGATGCGATCTTTGAAAAGGTCAACCCGGTCGTCACTCAGATGAAGGCTGACTTCCAGGGCCGGATGATCAGCCAGAAACCGCCCCAGGTGCGGGGCGATCACGCGTCGACCGAACTCCACCGGCACGCTTACTCGCAGTTTGCCCCGGGCTTCGCTTCCCCGGTCCATCACCACGCTGTCGGCCGAGGAGACAGCATCGAGGATGGCCACGGCCTTATCGAAGTAGGCCTGGCCCAGGTCTGTCGGCCTGTTCTGCCGGGTGCTGCGGGTAATCAGCGTGGTGCCCAGCTCCGCTTCCAGCGCGGCCACCTGGCGCGCCACCGAGGACGTGGCCACGCCAAGCTTGCGGGCGGCCGCGGAGTACCCGCCGCAGCGAACGGTCTCCACGAACATGCTCAACGCGAGAAACTTATCCATCTTACTGCCTCGGTGGCTGAGGGCCCCGAGGCTGTAGGGGTTGCCTTGCACTGTCAAGGCCTGCTGATTTTCTTCATCAGGAAAACCAGCAGCGCCAAGGCCGGCATGGCCGCCGCGCAGAGGATGGTGGTGACCCAGCCGAAGTGCTCATAGATGGGGCTGGCCAGCAACGAACCCAGCGCGCCCCCCACGAACACACTGGTCATGAACACCGCATTGAGGCGTGCGCGGCTGTTGGGGTCCAGTGCGTAAACCTCGCGCTGGCCCAGCACCAGATTGAGTTGTACGGCGAAGTCCAGGGCAATGGCTGCCGCGACCAGCCCCAGGTAGCCGAGCCCCGGCACGCCGCCGATCAACAGCGCCACTGGTGCCAGCACCAGGGCCAACAGCGTGCTGATGCGACCATGGCCGGCGTCAGCGAGGCGGCCGGCGATGGGCGCCGCGATGGCGCCGACCGCCCCCGCCAGCGCGAACAGCGCGACACCGTTCTGGCTAAAGCCATAGTGGCGGATCAACTCGATGGGAACGATGGTCCAGAAGAAGCTGAAGCTGGCGAACAGCAGTGCCTGGTAAAGGGAGCGCTCACGCAACACGCCGTAACGCCGGGCCAGGCTGAACACCGAACCGATCAACCGCGCATAGGTGGTGTGATGGTTGGGCTGGCGTTGGGGCAACAGCGCGGCCACCAGCGCGGCGATCACCACCATCAACACGGCGGCGCTGTAGAACACCCCTCTCCAGCCCAGGTACTCCGAAAGCAGGCTGGATACCGGGCGAGCCAGCAGGATGCCAAGCAACAGCCCACTCATGATGTTGCCGACCATACGGCCGCGGCTGCTTTCAGGCGCCATGTGCGCCGCCAGCGGCACCAGTATCTGCACGGCCACCGAGGTCAAGCCGATCATCAACGAAGCGACCAGAAACACCGAGGGGGTTGTCGCGCTGGCCGCCGCCACCAGAAACAGGCTGACCGCCAAGGTGAAGCCAATCACCAACCGCTTGTTCTCCATGAGGTCCGCCAGCGGCACTAAAAATAATAGGCCGGCGGCGTAGCCAAGCTGGGTCAAGGAAACGATCAGGCTGGCATGCTCGGGAGAAAGCCCGATGCTGGGCGCAATCAGCTCCACGACCGGCTGGGCGTAATAGAGGTTGGCCACCACCGCGCCACAGCAAAAGGCCAGGAACACCACCAGCGCCTTGGACAGGGTGGACGGGGCGTCGGCAGGTACCGACGGTGAAGCAAGGGTGTGAGGGCTGCTCGCGGGCATCACCATATCTCCGGCTTGAGTGAACGATCTGCCACAAGCCTAGGGATGCGGGGTAAATGTTGGAATACGAACCTGGCGCAACGAACCTGGGCGTGATGCGCAAAGGTGGCTTGCAGGGAGCGGCCCATTCCCTGGCTGCGCCAGGTCCCATAAGGTTGAGCGGGCTGGAGCCGCACCCTTGTGGGACCTGGCGTAAGCCAGGGAATGGACTGCACCGTACTTGCCGCCGGGGGCTACACCGTAGCGAACATCACGTTATCGTCAGTTAGCGACTCACTCTGGTTGCCGAGCAGCTTGAGCTCGAACCGCGCGCCCTGGCTGTCGGCGTCCAGATCCTGCAGGTAGGTGGTGTCGGTGTCAGCGCGATAGGTTGCCTTGAGCGTGTCGCCGTGCCCGTCGCCCAACCCGGTGAAGCCCAGGGCGCGCAGGTCGAGCATGTCCTTGCTGGCGGTGAAGTCCTGCACAGTGTCGGCAGTGGAAGCGGTGGCGATGCGCTGGCTGTCGGCGATGGCGGTGAAGCGAAACACATCGGCGCCCGAGCCGCCCGCGAGCTGATCGGCGCCTTTGCCCCCGGTGAGCACATCATCGCCCACGCCGCCGGCCAGGCGGTCGTTACCGGCGCCACCGCCGAGCCGGTCATTGCCGGAGCCGCCATTCAGATTGTTGTCCGCGGCGCTGCCGGTCAACGTGCGGTCCTGGGTCGGATAACTACTGGTGGTGCCCTCCCCGGCCGGCTTGGCGAAAATAAGGCTGGTGGTGGCGGCGAGTACGTTCAGCAGATTGTCATAGATTTCGATTTCGAACGTATTGCCATCCGCGTCGGCTTGCAGCGACTTGAGCAGGGTGGACCGCCGTGCGATGTCCTGCTCGGCAATCAAGGTGTTGCCATAACCATTGCCCAGGCCAGTGAAGCCCAGCGCGCTGACATCGATGCTGTCGTTGCCTTGAGGGTCGAAGTCGGCGATCAGGTCCCGATTGGCGATACCGCCGTCCGCGCCGCGCAGGCTATCGCTCAACGCGCGGTAAACGAACGTGTCGCTGCCGTCGCCGCCGGTCAGGCGGTCGCCGCCCTGATCGCCGAACAATCTGTCCTCCCCTGCCTTTCCGTCCAGCGTGTCCGCGCCCTTGGCGCCGAACAGCGACTCGCCCGCGGCTGTGCCATTGAGCGAATCCGCGCTGTCGGTGCCTTGCTCGAACTGAACGAAGGGGAAGTCATTCATGCGGGACTTGTCGCCGCGCATCTGGAATTCGAAGCGTCGCCCGTCCTCATCGGCGTCGTAGTTCTTGAAGTAGGTCACGTTCCTGGCGCTGTCGTACAACGCGGCCAAGGTGCCGTCATGGCCATCGCCCATGCCGCTGATACCCAGCGCGGTGAGGTCCAAACGGTCCTCGAAGCCGGTGAAGTCGACGATCAGGTCCGAGTGGGCCTTGGTGGCCGTGCGGTAGCTGTCGCCCAGGCTGTCAAAGCGAAACACATCGGCCTCCCAGCCACCGGTGAGGCGGTCGCGCCCGGCGCCGCCGACCAGTACGTCCATGCCGTCGCGGCCGCCAAGGCGGTCATCGCCGTCGCCACCGGACAGCCTGTCCCGGGCAACGGTGCCGGCGAGCGCATCCTTGCCGTCACCGCCATAGGTATCGACGAAGGGCTGATTACGCGCAAACCCGATATCGAGCCGGGTGGATGAAATGGCCGTTTCCACCTCACTGATCACGTTGTCCGTGAGGGTATTGGTCGCGACGCTGCGGCTATCCTGGGAGATGCCGAATTCGCTGTTGAACGAACCCAGCCCGCTGATCTGGTTCCACTGCACCAGGTTGTCATGGCTTTGCGCTGCGGGCAGGTTATCCCCTCCACCCAGCTGAATCTCGCTGCCGGTGCTGCCTACGTTGTTGGCGAGCAACCGATTGTGAGTGATTTCCCCGTCGTGGGTGTTCAGGGCGTAGATCCCTTGGGCGAGATTATGGGTCACGTCCAGGCCATTGACCCGATAACCGCCGATGTTTTCCAGTCGCACCCCTACCTGGCTATTCCACTCGGACAAGCCGCCGTTCAATTCCAGCGCGCTGTCCTCGCTGGCGCCCAGGGTACCTGCCCCAAGGGCAAAACCGTCCAGGCCGTTGTAGGTGGCATCGCTGTCATGCACGCGAAGCTCGCCGGCCAAGGTATAGCCATTGCCCAGGTTGAGGCTGGCGAGGTTGTCCTCGAACAGGCTCGCCACCAGGCCATCGGCGATAAAGCCATCGCTGCCATTGTTCAACGCGCTCGACGCCCGCACGTGCACCTGGCTGCCCAGGCTGCGCAGGTCGAAGCCAAAGCCGCTGGCCTCTCGTACCACTACGGTATCGATCAACACATCGCTGCTGTCGCCGTTCACGTAGCCGTCCACGCGGCCGGTGGTCGACACATTGTTGCCGTCCAGAGTGAGGTCGGTGATTGCGATGCCATCCCCAGCGCCACGCACAAGGCCAGCCGCGCCAGTTTCGCCATCCATCAGCTTGAGCTGAGTCGTGGCCGCGTTGGCGCCAGCCAGGGTCACGCCCGCCTTGAGTAACAGGCAGCCTTCCTGCGCGGCGGGAGAAGCCGACACCCTGTACGTGCCAGGCCCCATCAGCACCGTGCCGCCATCCACCGCCGCGGCGTCGATGGCCGCTTGCAGGGCGCGGGTATCGTCGGTGAAGCCGTCGCCCTTGGCGCCGTAGTCTTTCGCATCGAACACTGTTGCCATGGTGTCTCTCCAGGGCCACCGCGCGCGGCTTGAAGGGGAAGTGACACCGCAGCGAGCGAGGTGCTTATACGTTAGAAGACCGCCGCCCGGGCGCGGCGTGTTCGGACAGATGGCCTTGGCGGCCCGCTTCGCCGGTTTCACCGGCTCCCACAAAGGCCCGCTCTGGCGTTACTCGGCTGTAGTGGGCTGCTGCGGCAGGAACCAGTTCAGCACCAGCGCGCAGATACCGCCGGTGGCCACGCCAGATTCCAGTACGTTGCGCAGCGCCGCCGGCATATGGGCGAGGAACTCGGGCACCTGGGCCACACCCAGGCCCAGCGCGAGGGAAACGGCGATGATCAACAGCGCGCGACGATCCAGGTCGATGCCCGCCAGGATGTTGATGCCCGAAGCCGCGACCGCGCCGAACATCACCATGGCCGCGCCGCCGAGCACAGGCTCGGGCACGGCCTGGATCACCCCGGCCACGGTTGGGAACAGCCCGAGGATCACCAGCATCAGGGCGATCCACCCGCCAATGCTGCGGCTGGCGATGCCGGTGAGCTGAATCACGCCGTTGTTCTGGGCGAAGATCGAGCTGGGGAAGGTATTGAACACGCCCGCCAGCAGCGAATTGACACCGTTCACCAGCACGCCGCCCTTGATGCGTTGCATCCACAGTGGGCCTTCCACGGGCTGGCGCGACACCTTGCTGGTGGCGGTCACGTCACCGATGGCTTCCAGGGAGGTCACCAGATAAATCACCAGCATGGGGATGAACAAACCCCAGGAAAAGCTCAGGCCGAAATGCAGAGGCGTGGGTACCTGAAACAACGCGGCCTGTTGCATGCCGGTAAAATCCAGGCGGCCCAGGTAGCCCGCCAGGCCATAGCCCACCAGCAACGCAATAACGATTGCCGCGCTGCGCATCCACACCAGCGGGATGCGGTTGAGCACCACGATTACCGCCAGCACCACGCCTGACAACAACAGGTTTTCACCGTTGGCGAAGGTGCCGTTGGCCATGGCCCCGTAGCCACCCCCCATGCTGATCAGGCCCACCTTGATCAAGGTGAGGCCAATCATCAGCACCACGATGCCGGTCACCAGCGGAGTGATCAGCTTCTTGATAAAGGGCAGGATGCGCGAAATGCCGATTTCAACGAACGAGCCGGCGATCACTACGCCAAAGATGGCCGCCATCACCTCTTCCACCGGGGTGCCCTGCTTCACCATCAGTGCGCCGCCGGCGATCAGCGGCCCCACGAAGTTGAAACTGGTGCCTTGCACGATCAACAGCCCGGCGCCCAACGGGCCGAAGCGGCGGCACTGTACGTAGGTAGCGATGCCCGACACGATAAGGCTCAGGGAAACGATCAGGTTGGTGTCCCGCGCTGAAACACCCAATGCCTGGCAGATCAGCAAGCCGGGGGTGACGATTGGCACGATGATCGCCAACAGATGCTGCAAGGCGGCAAGGAAGGCGGCCAGCGGCCGTGGCCGATCGTCGAGGCCATAGATCAGCTCGCCACTCTGAGTGGCGGCCTTGTGAGGGGTGTTGGCAGGTTGCATGGGAAGGCCCGGGCAGTAAAAGGCGCGGATTCTACAGAGGGCCGGGGAATATTCTCAAACGGCAAATGCCGGAGCGGGCCGGCAGCGGGATGCCGGCGGTCAATGGTTACCCATCCGGTGGTGCTCCAGTAAAAAGTCCACGAACACCCTGACCCGCGCGGGCATCGCCGGCCCGCCCACGAATACGGCATGGATCGGCTCCCGGTCACCCGGGTTGAACGCCTCCAGCAGCGGCACCAGGCGCCCGTGTTTCAAATCTTCGGCCACGGTGAAGGTGCCGATGCGCGCGATACCCGCGCCCAGCACCGCCAGTTGCGCCAGCGCTTCACCGCTGCTGCATTCGATGGTGCCAGCGACCTTTAGCGAGAAGGCCTGCCCGTCCTGCACGAAGGGCCAATCCGTTGCCGCCCGACGGAAGTTGAACCGTAGGCAATTGTGCTGGCCAAGGTCTTGCGGTTGCTGCGGTTTACCGTGGCGCTCAAGGTAGCCCGGCGAGGCCACCACCACCTGGCCGGTATCGCCCAAGTAGCGGGCGGTGAGCGGGCTGTCCGGCAGATGGCCGAACCGCAGAGCGACGTCAGCCTGCCCGGCGAGGATATCGACCACCTCATCGCCCAGCGCGAGGTCCACTCGCACTTCCGGATAACGCTCTGTAAAGGCAGCCACCAGCGGTACCACGGCAAGCCGGCCGTGACCCAGCGCGGCGCTGACCCGCAGCCGCCCCTTGGGCACGCCCTGAGCGGCAATGGCTTCTTCGACTTCCGCCATGTCTGCCAGGATGCGCCGCGCGCCACGCAGGTAAGCCTCCCCTTCCGCGGTGAGCGTCAGGGCACGGGTGGTGCGCAGCAGCAGACGGGTGCCGATTCGTTGTTCGGTGCGCGCGATGATGCGGCTGACCGCCGAAGGCGTCAGGCCGAGCGCACGCCCGGCGGCCGACAGGCTGCCCGCCTGAATCACCCGGGCGAACACCTCCATCTCCCCGGACCGCCCATTGAAATCCATCTGTGCCCCCAGCGCAAAAGTGCTTCGCTTTTTGGCGCCCTACCGCGCCATTTGCCCGGATCGTACCATCTGGCGCATAGATAAGGAGCCGCTCATGCACATTAACCCACCGCTCACAGCCCTCGCCATCGGTGCCTTTGGCATTGGTGTCACCGAGTTTGCCCCCATGGGCATGTTACCCAGCATCGCTACCGACCTGGGGGTGTCCATCCCCGCGGCCGGCCTGCTCGTCAGCGCCTACGCCCTGGGTGTGCTGATTGGCGCCCCGTTGATGACCCTGGCCACGGGCAAGATCCCCCGCCGGTGGTTATTGACCGGGCTGATGGCCATTTTCACCCTTGGCAACCTGATGTCCGCGCTGGCCACCGACTATCAAAGCCTGCTCATCGCCCGCGTGGTGACCTCGCTCAATCACGGCGCGTTCTTCGGCGTGGGCGCTATCGTGGCCGCCAGCCTGGTGCCGCCAGACAAGCGCGCGGGCGCTGTAGCGGCGATGTTCATGGGGCTCACCGTGGCCACGATTGGTGGCGTGCCGCTGGCCGCCTGGTTCGGTGAGCTGTTGGGCTGGCGCACTGCATTCGCCGGCATCGCTGGCCTTGGGGTGATCGCGATGGCGGCGCTGTGGATCGCGTTACCCGATGTACCGCTACCGAAAAGCGACGGCGTATTGGCCGAGATTCGTGTGCTGGGCCGCGGGCCCGTGCTGGCGGCACTGGCGCTGACGGTGGTGGGCTCCGGGGCGATGTTTACCGTGTTCACCTACATCGCACCTATCCTGCATAGCCAAACGGGGGCTTCCACAACGTTCATCACCGCCATGCTGGTGCTGTTTGGGGTGGGTTTGACCTTGGGCAATATCTGGGGTGGCAAGGCGGCGGACCGTTCCGTAAACCGTACCTTGATCGTTTCCCTGGCCGTGTTGGTCGTGGTATTGCTGGCGTTCTCGGTGGTCACGCGCTGGGTGCTGCCAACCGCGATGGCAGTGCTGGTATGGGGCGTCGCAAGTTTTGCCCTGGTGCCGCCCTTGCAGATGAGGGTGATGGAGGCAGCCAAGGGTGCACCCAACCTGGCATCCGCTGTGAACATCGGGGCGTTCAACCTGGGTAACGCGATTGGGGCCGCGCTGGGCGGCGCGGTGATCGACGCGGGGCTGGGGTATCCCGCGATCTCGGTGGCTGGCGCGATGATGGCGGCCTTGGGCCTGGTGATGGTCGTGGCATTTGCAGGGTGGGGCCGGGAACAACGCCACGGGCAAACAGGCGAAACAGTGCCCCTTGGTGAGGCGAGGTAACACCGGCGGCACCGACAAGGGGCAGCAATCCTCCCAAACCGACCGGTTTCGGGCGACAAACCGACGACTTACAAACTGGCACAGATATTTCATAGTATTTCACCAACCTCGCAAGCCGGACTCACCTCCTTAAGCCTTGCTACATCCGCGCGGCCCACCGCGCCAGGTATCGAAGCCTGATCGACCCCTTGCCGGGTAGATCGGGCTTTTTTTATGGATAACGTTCATGTTCGACGCTCGCCCGGTTGTCACTGTCGGCTTTCTGCTTTCCACCGAGGGTACTTATCGGCGGATGGGCCGCGGGGCATTGCAAGGCTTGCAGGATGCCCTTGCGGAACTGAACGCCGAGGCCGATCGCAACGTTCGCCTGGAAGCGATCTGTGTCGATCCCCGGGGCGAGCCCGCCGAATACAGCCGCGGGGTAGCCCGGTTGCTGGCCGCGGGTGTGAAGCATGTGTTCGGCACCACGCTGTCGGCCAGCCGCAAGGAGATCATTCCCGACCTCGACCAGCACGGCGCCCTGCTGTGGTATTCAAGCCCTTATGAAGGCTTCGAAAGCAGCGAAAGCGTGCTCTACCTCGGCGGCTGCCCCAACCAGACGCTGCTGCCGCTGCTGCGCTATGCCCTGGCCCACTTCGGGCGCCGCGCGTTCTTGCTGGGGTCCAACTATGTATGGGGCTGGGAAAGCAACCGCATCGCTCGGGAAGTGCTCGAAGCCAATGGCGCCCAGGTACTGGGGGAAAAATACTGGCACCTGGGCGCCACCGGCTTCGAGCCGTTGGTGGAAACGCTGATGCGAGAGCAGCCGGCCTTCGTGCTGAACAACCTGGTGGGCGAATCCTCCTACGCCTTCCTTAAGCAGCTGGACCACGCCTGCGCGGGCAAAGGGCTGCGCCTGCCGGTGCTCAGCTGCAACCTCACCGAAGCCGAGCTGGACGCGGTAGGCCCGATGCACGCGCTGCGGTTGTTGTCGTGCGGGCCGTTTTTCGAAGCGCTCGATCCAGGCTTTCGCGCCCGGCAGCAGGCCCACGGCCCGCGCCGCTGCTCGCACTACTACGCTGGGGCCTACGCTGCGTTGCGGTTGTTCGCCGATGCCTTGCAAGCCTGCGGTGACGCCACGCCGGCGGCGATCTGCGAACACCTGCATGGCCACGCGATGGCCAGCGTGCTCGGCAATCTGAGTGTGTCGCCGCGCAATCATCACAGCGCGCTGGGCAGCCATATCGCCGAGCTGCGCCAAGGTAATTTCGAGATCGTGCATTCGGCGGCGCAACCGCTGGCCGCCGACCCCTACCTGACCGTTACAGATCTACACGCGGGCGTGGCCGACCGACACGTTCGCGGGGCAACGCATTTGAGGATCGTCAAATGAAAGCACGAGCATTACCAACCTTGGGCCAAGGCTACCTGCTGTTGATCGATTGCGATGAACGCAGCCAGGCCAGCCTTGGCAAAAGCCTGCAGCGCCTGGGCATTCACACTCAAGCGCTGGAACAGGACGCCCCCTGCGACACCACCGGCTGCTTCGCCGCCATTCTTGAGGTGGAGCATTTCGCCAGCCCGCTGGCCGTGGACGCTCTCAATGCGGCGGCCATCCCGATCGTGGCGCTCACCGCGCATGAAACCCTGTCGCAGATCCAGCGGGCGCTGCAGCTGGGTGCCACCGCCCTGCTCAACAAGCCCATCAGCCAGGGCTCAGTGTACACAACGCTGATGATGGCCGTGGGGTTGCGCGACCGGCAGCGGGCGGACGCAGAGGCGCTGGCAGCGCTGCGCCATCGCCTGGCGCAACGGCCGCTATTAGGGCAGGCACTGGCGCGATTGATGGTGACTCAGCACATTGACGAGAGCACCGCCTATGAACGCCTGCGCACGCTGTCGATGCAGCTCAACCGCCCCATCGAGGCGCTGTGCGCGGACATTCTCGCAGTACGCGACGAGGGCCGGGCATGAACACCCTCAAGGCGCTGCTGCGCCGGCCCACCGTGGCCGTTTGCCTCGTGTTCATCGCCGCCGTGGTGGTGCTGGCCGTGCTGGCGCCCTGGCTGACGCCGTTCGACCCCGATGAACAGTTCGTCGAGGGCCTGTCACTGGAAGGCGCCCCGCTGGCACCGGCCACACCGTACTGGATGGGCACGGATTTGCTCGGGCGGGATCTGTTCTCCCGGCTGATCTTCGGCGCCCGCACCTCGCTGTTCATCGGTTTGCTGGCCAATGGCATGGCCGTGCTGATCGGCACCCTGGTGGGGCTCACCGCAGGCTTCGTGCGTGGCTGGCTGGGCAGCGCGCTGATGCGCCTGACCGACTTGATGATGGCCTTCCCTGCCTTGCTGCTGGCGATTGCCCTGTCGGCGATTTTCCAGCCCAGCGTATGGATCGTCGCCATGGTGATCGCGATGGTGAACTGGGTGCAGATCGCGCGGGTGATCCATGCCGAAACCGTGGCGCTGAGCGCCCGTGATTTCGTGGCGGTGGAACGCACCCTGGGCGCCAGCTCGCTGAGGATTCTGTTCTCGCACCTGCTGCCGCACTTGCTGCCGACCATTCTGGTGTGGGCCACGTTGGGCATTTCCACCACGGTGTTGCTGGAGGCCACGCTGTCGTACCTGGGGGTAGGCGTACAGCCGCCTACGCCCAGCTGGGGCAACATCATTTTTGAAAGCCAGACGTACTTCACTTCGGCGCCCTGGCTGGTGTTCATTCCGGGCGCGGCGATCATTCTGCTGTCGCTTGCGTTCAACCTGGTCGGCGACGCTCTGCGCGACGAACTCGACCCCACACTCAAGGGGCGCCGCTGATGCTGCCGTTCATTTGCCGCCGGGTGGGCTATGCCCTGCTCATTCTGCTGGGCGTGACCCTGATCACTTACCTGTTGCTGTTCCTGCTACCGGCCGACCCCGCTCGGCAGATCGCCGGCCGCAGCGCCACCCCGGAAGTGGTCGCGGCCATCCGCGCGCAGCTGGGCCTGGATCAGCCCTTCTATCACCAATACCTGAGCTACCTGGGCAACTTGCTGCATGGCGACCTGGGCCGTTCGTATATCCAGCGCACCGCGGTCAGCGAACTGATCGGCGCACGGCTGCGCCCTTCGCTGGAACTGATGGCGGCGGGCATCGGCTTCGAGCTGTTGATCGGGATCAGCCTGGGCATGCTCGCGGCGCTCAAGCGCGACAGCCTCGCCGATAAGCTGCTGATGGCGTTTTCGTTCGTGGGCGTGTCGGCGCCGCAATTTATCGCGGCCATGCTGTTTCTGTACTTCTTCGCCGTGCAGCTGGGCTGGTTCCCGCTGGGAGGTTATGGCGGGGCGAGCCACTTGATATTGCCGGCGCTGACCCTGGGCCTACTGGGCAGCGGCTGGTATTCGCGCATGGTGCGCTCCTCGATGATCGAGGTGCTGCATCAGGACTTCATCCGCACCGCTCGCGCCAAGGGCTTGAGCCGGGCCCGCGTTGTGTTCGTTCACGTACTGCCCAACGCCATCGTGCCGGTGATCCCGATGATCGGGATCGACATCGGCGTGTTCATGGGCGGGCTGGTGGTGGTGGAGTCGGTGTTCGGCTGGCCCGGCATCGGCCAACTGGCCTGGCAGTCGATCCAGCAGGTGGATATTCCGGTGATCGTCGGCGTTACCACGCTGTCGGCGGTCGCGATCGTTCTGGGCAACCTGCTGGCGGACCTTGTAATCCCGCTGGTGGACCCGCGCATCGACATCAAGCGGCACTGAATCTGTCAACACAACGGGGCATATATGAAGATCAAAGCGCTGACCCTGGCCATCGCGGCCACGCTGTTCACCACGCCGCTGTGGGCCGAAACGCCTAAAAGTGGCGGCAATGTGGTGGTGACCTACCAGAACGATGTGGCCACCCTGGACCCCGCCATCGGTTACGACTGGCAGAACTGGTCAATGATCAAAAGCCTGTTCGGCCGGCTGATGGACTACAAGCCCGGCACCACCGAACTGGTTAAAAGCCTGGCCGAGGACTACAGCGTGTCGCCCGACGGCACGGTGTACAGCTTCACCCTGGTGAAAGGCGTGAAGTTCCAGAACGGCCGCGAGCTGGTGGCCAGCGACGTGAAGTATTCGCTGGAGCGCGCCGTCAATCCGAAAACCCAGAGCCCGGGCGCTGGGTTCTTCAGCTCGATCGTGGGCTATGACGACGTGGCCAGTGGCAAGAGCGAGACGCTCAGCGGGATCAAGGTGATCGACGACCAACACCTGACCATTACCCTAAGCGCGCCCAACGCCACCTTCCTGCACATCATGGCCATCAACTTCGCCTCGGTGGTGCCCAAGGAAGCGGTAGAGAAATGGGGGGCCGATTTCGGCAAGCATCCCGTGGGCAGCGGCGCGTTCAGCCTGGCGAACTGGCAGCTTGGGCAGAAGCTGGAACTGGTGAAGAACCCGGACTACTTCCAGAAGGGCCTTCCGTACGTAGACAAGATCACCTTCGAGATCGGCCAGGACCCGACCGTGGCCCTGCTGCGCCTGCAAAAAGGCGAAGTGGATATCGCTGGCGACGGCGTGCCACCCGCGCAATTCCTGCAATTCAAGAACGACGCGGCGTCCAAATCCCTGGTGGTGACCGGCAATCAGCTGCAAACCGGCTACGTGACGCTGAAAACCACGCTGCCGCCGTTCGACAACCTCAAGGTGCGCCAGGCTGTAAACATGGCCATCAGCAAGGAACGCATCGTGCGCATCATCAATGGCCGGGCGGTACCCGCCAACCAGCCGTTGCCCCCTGCCATGCCTGGCTATGACACCCAATACAAGGGGCTGCCGTACGACGTGGAAGGCGCCAGGAAGCTGCTGGCCGACGCCGGCTTCGCCAAGGGCTTCGACACCGAGCTGTACGTGATGAACACCGACCCGCAGCCGCGCATTGCCCAGTCGATCCAGCAGGACCTGGCCAAGGTGGGCATTCGGGTGCAGATCAAATCCCTGGCCCAGGCCAACGTGATCGCGGCGGGCAGCTCGAAGGACCAGGCACCGATGGTGTGGTCTGGCGGCATGGCCTGGATTGCGGACTTCCCGGACCCGTCCAACTTCTACGGCCCGATCCTGGGTTGCAGCGGCGCGGTGGACGGTGGCTGGAACTGGGCGCTGTACTGCAACAAGGCGCTGGATGAACGCGCGGCCAAGGCCGACGCCATGGCGGCGCCCGAGCAGCAGGCCGAACGCACCGAAGCCTGGAAGAAGATCTTCACCGACGTGATGGCCGACGCCCCTTGGGTGCCGATCTTCAACGAGCAGCGCTTCACCGTACGCTCCAAGCGCATGGGCGGGGACGACGCGCTCTATGTGGACCCGGTCCACGTACCGGTGAACTACGACTACATCTGGGTGAAGTAAGCCTTTTTTGTGAGCGGCAAGCTTGAAGCCGCACGCGCATGCTTGCCGGGGCCTGAGCCAGCACCCTCCCGCTGGCGCCAGGCCGCCGCCCCTATCGCCATAAGAGGCCAACCGTATGTGCCAGAACTGCCTGGTCAAGACCATCCACAGCGTGAACAGCCACTTCGGCTGGGACAACAGCTTCACTCCAGTAGAACGCGTCGCGCCCGGTGCCATGCTGCAAATGAACTGCCGGGATTCGTCCAACGGCTATTTCACGGCACACTCGAAGGTGACAGATGTAAGCACGATGCCGTTCGATCAGATCAACCCAGTGACCGGGCCGATCTTTGTCGAAGGCGCTCAGCCCGGTGACATCCTCAAGATCACGCTCGACAGCTTCAAGCCGGGCGGCTTCGGCTGGACGGCCAACATTCCCGGCTTCGGCCTGCTGGCGGATCAGTTCCCCGACCCCGCCCTTGCGCTGTGGCACTACGACACCCAAACCCTGGCGCCCGCGGCGTTCGGTGAGTTCGCCAAGGTGCCGCTCAAGCCGTTCGCCGGGACCGTAGGCGTGGCGCCCGCCGAGGCCGGGCCGCATTCGATCGTGCCGCCGCGCCGGGTGGGGGGCAATCTGGACATCCGCGACCTGGCCGCGGGCAGCGTGCTGTACCTGCCGGTGGAAGTCGAAGGCGCGCTGTTTTCCATCGGTGACACACACGCGGCTCAAGGCGACGGTGAGGTGTGCGGCACCGCCATCGAAAGCGCCATGGACGTGGTGGTGAAACTGGACCTGATCAAACAGACGCCGCTGGCCACGCCGCGCTTCAGCACCCCTGGCCCGGTTACCCGTCACCTGGACAGCGCGGGCTACGAAGCCTTCACCGGGATCGGCCCGGACCTGATGCAGGCCGCGCGCCAGGCGGTGGCCAACACCGTGGACTGGCTGTGCCGCGAACACGGCATGCCCGCCGAGCAGGCCTACATGCTGTGCTCGGTGTGCGGTGACCTGCGCATCAGCGAAATCGTCGACCTGCCCAACTGGGTGGTGTCGTTCTACTTCCCGAAGGTGGTGTTCAATTGATGGCCGCGCCCGTACCCAGCCTTTCCGTTGAACGCTTGAGTATCGACGTGGGCGGCGGTGCCTCGCGCCGCCGGGTGGTCGATGAGTTGAGCTTTGCGCTGTATCCGGGGCGCACGTTGTGCATCGCTGGGGAATCGGGCAGCGGTAAATCGCTGTCGTCGCTGGCCATCATGGGCCTGTTGCCCAAGGCCGCTAGCGTGCCGGGGGGTGCGATCCTGTTCGGCAACCGGGACCTGCTGAGCCTGCCCGAGCGTGACATGCAAGCGCTGCGTGGCAAGCGTATCGGCATGATCTTCCAGGAACCGATGACCTCGCTCAACCCACTGCTCACGGTGGGCCAGCAACTGGCCGAAACCTTGCGCCGCCACGAAGCCATGGGCCGCGCCGATATACACAGGCGCTGCCGCGAGATGCTCGAAGCGGTGCGCATGCCCCAGGTGGACAAACGCCTGACCCAATACCCCCATGAACTGTCGGGCGGCATGCGTCAGCGGGTGATGATCGCGATGGCAATGTTGTGCCAGCCCGAAGTGCTGATCGCCGACGAGCCCACCACGGCGCTGGACGTCACCATCCAGGCGCAGATCCTGGAATTGATGCGTGAGCTGCAGCAGCAGTTCAAGACCAGCCTGCTGCTGATCACCCATGACATGGGCGTGGTGGCCGAAATGGCCGACGAAGTGGTGGTCATGAACCAGGGCCGGGTGGAAGAGCGCGGCAGCCTGGAGCAGGTGTTCACCGCCGCGCAAGCCCCGTACACCCGCAAGCTGCTGGCCGCCGTGCCAGTGCTGGGTACTGCCCCTCCGCCGGCCGCGCTTAACGAGCAACCGGTGGTGCTGGCCGTGCAGGACCTGAACGTGCGCTTCGCCTTGCGCCATGGCTGGTTCGAGCGCCCGCGCACTGTGCACGCC
>Ga0265797_10001983_pt1 | contig 35337 bp, 45 predicted proteins | sample P2T30metagenome_FD_192433 | JGI IMG/M metagenome (GOLD analysis project Ga0265797, IMG submission 192433) | Plant litter microbial communities from East Loma Ridge, Irvine, California - P2 T30 | ecosystem: Environmental > Terrestrial > Plant litter > Unclassified | place: USA: California...
CCTAATCTCTCGAGGGGAGGGGGATGGGGAGAGAGACAGAGGGAGAGAGAGAGAGAGAGACAGAGACAGAGAGAGAGATAGGGGCGGGAAAAAGGCGAGGATCCACAACAACAACAACAACAACAAAGGAAAGATGCAAAAAAAAAAAAAAAGAATGATAACTTTTCTTAGCCTACATATATATATATTTATATAAGGTAGTAACTTCTTGAATTTCGCTGTCCGCCCACCCAAACCACCCATCCCACCTTAACCTTTTCATCCATATCTTGTAAGAGAGAAAAAGAAAAAAACGCCCGCTTTATGCTGCTACCTCTAGTCCATGTCCTCGTCTGTCCTCGTGCAAAAGAGGGAAAAAGGTGGGTGGGTGGGTGGGCGAAGGCAGGAATGGAAGTCAAATTCTACCTTACCTTGACCGTTCCGTCCTCTCTTCCCTTTTTATCCCTTCTTTCTTTTATCCTCTTTCTTCGTTTTTTCCTCCTCTTAGCGGAGGAACATTGCCATCCCTGTTCCTCTTCGGATGCGAGCGGCTCCGGATCGCTGGAGCGCAACTCTTTCTCTTTTTCACACTCTTCTCTTTGTCGCATGATGGTGTAATATAGTCAGGAAGGCTGAAGTTGAACTTGACCAAATAACAACAACAACAACAACAACATCGTCATGATTCGTCCTTCAATCAATCAAGCAAGCAAGCACTCTACCTCCCCATCTTCCTCCCAGCCCGCAGCCGCTCCTCATAAGCCGCCCAGCCCTGCCTCCTATACTCCAGCGCCTCCTGCTTGCGATCGGGAGCATTGAGCACCCCACGGCCGACAATAATGACGTCCGCGCCCGCCTCGGCCACGACCCTCATGGGCGTGTTGTACTGCTGCCCTTTGCCGTCGCCGCCGGCGGACTTCTGCACGCCGGGCGTCATGGTGATGAAATTGTCGCCGGCCTCGGCGTTCATGCCCTTTTGCGCGATGAAGCCCATGACGAAGTCGCGGTTGAGGCGCGCGTGCGTCGCGCACGCGTCCGTGTACTGCGGGAAGAAGAAGTTGTCTGCGCTCGACATTTGGGCTAGCAGGAGCAGGGCGCGGAAGAAGGGCGGGGAGCCCAGGTGTTCGAGGGCGGCGAGGCGGTCTTCTTCGCTGGCTTCGTCGTCGTCGGCGATGGTTGCCATGCCGTTTTCGTTGTTGCTGTTGCTGTTGGGAGGGCTGGTGGGGTCTTCGGAGGTGGAGCCGCGCGACATGCTGGGCCGGAGGCTGCTGGGCTGGGGGGAGATGGTTTCGGTTTTGGTGCTGATGGTTGTGCTCACGGAGACGACCGAGTGTTTGCGCGGTTGGCGCGAGTTGCGCCGCGAGCCCGTGTTGGTGTTGCTGGCGGTTTCTTCCGAGGAGGCCTCGTCGTCGTCGTCGCCTGTTGTGTCGCCGTCTGTGCCATTTTCTGTGTCGTCTTCTTCGTCGTGCAGGCCGCGGGTTTTGGGCGAGGCGGAGATGTCGGTTGAGACGGAGGTGTTGAAGGCGGCGATTGCTTTTCGGGCGGCTTCGGCGAGGGAGGTGATGACGGCAGGGCCGGGGAAGATGTGGGCGTTGACGATGGGCGCCCAGCGGACGATGGAGAGAGGGCCGGCGGTGTATTGCAGCTGGACGGTGTCTGTGGAGGGATTGTGAGTGAGAGTGTTGACATTGATCAAGAGTTTTGCGAGAACACACTGCCGATGTCGCCAAACTTGCGGTCTTCAAAGACGAGGAACTTTTTGCGGCGCGACAGCTCGTTCAGGCCGCGGATGGTCTTGTCGTTGAAGTCGGAGATGATGTCGGCGTGGGTCTTGAGGATGCAAATGTGGTCGCCGACATCTTCTGCCAGAGCGAGGAGTTCGTTTGTGGTGGTGACGTCGGCGGAGACACACAGGTTGGTGCGTTTGAGGTGGATGAGGCGTAGGAGGTATGTGGCCAGTGGGGTGAGATTGGGATCCTCGGATCGCTCAGCGTAGCTTTGGTAGGCGGTGGAATGCATGATTGCTGTACTGTAATTCAACAAGATGGAAATAATTATCGATCGGTCGGTCAGTCAGTCAGTCAGTCAGTCTGGGGAATAATAATTGATGTGCAGAAGCTTCAAACGGGCGGGCAGTAGTTAGTAAGGTATTCTTTTGCTAGGCGACTCAGACCCTCTGTGCCTCACACTCTAGACCCGGCACCGGCGAGCTGTGTCTTGGGCGGGGTTGCTAACTAATCGTAGTCTACAGTAGTCTCGATGCAAGAGGTGTCAAGTGGTGGGGCGTCGGGCCTTGACGGGTATTGTCAAGTGTCTCTTGCTATGTTTGATTTATTTGAGTGTTGACATGTTGTTGTACTACTACTAAAGTCCTGCTGTGGTATGATGCACAACAAGTGGCATGTCTTGCGTACATCAGTCAACAGTGGGATGGTCACATGAATTACAACCAGAAAGACGGCATGTATACATGTAATGGCAGCAACCATGCAAGACGACAACAGCTAACAAAAGTGAAGAAGTGATGGGCCACTACTGTCGGGCTCGAATCAGGAGCTGCATTGCATGGTGTTGTGTTGGCTGATTGGTTGACTGCTGATTGAATTATCGATTTATTCACTCGCCTATGCACATGCAGACAAAACAACCAAACAAGAGTCTTGACAACTCGCTTGTACGCAACACGAACGATGATACACAGCCTGGGCTACAGGGTATCTGATCAACAACTCCCCAACTCCTCAACACATCCCTCATCCTCTCCCTATCCCCCCACTTGGAAAATAAAAAAAAGTGTCCGCACTGATAGGGCACAGAGGACAATGCACAATGCACAATGCACAATGCACAATGCACAATGCACAACCCCCGGCCCGAGTCGGGACTAAAGGACTCCGACTAGGACTCCGTGGCCAGGTCTGCGGCGCCACGGCACTACTTTCCCACGACCACGACCCATCAGACCCCCCTTCCCGCCACTGCATGAATCCCTGTCCAAACCTGCACCACATTGCTGCAGAAGGATCGCAGGAGCCGGCACGACTTTCTCTCGCTTACAAGACACACCCAGCCACAACAGCCTATCACCGACATTTCATTAACCTTGACCGCAGTGCTGCAGTGCCTGCAGTGCCTGCAGTCCACAATGCCGCCGACGTGCGTGCTTGGGCGGCGACGCCGACACTACTACGACTCGCTTGGGACAGATGCCCAAACGCACTGCTATCACTTCAACTACGGCGTCGGTTTCAATAATGCAGGAACATGCATGTGAGAGGAAAGATGGGGACTAGCCGAGTCCCCCCGATGCGGTTCCCGCGATCTCATCCGCCTGCCGTGTTTTCCTGCCAGGAGTGGATTGTATTGCAACCGATGCCTCCCGATTTGTTGATAGCCCTGGCGACTTCTGGTCTCGCTGAGTCGGCCTCTCATGCGCAAGGTCTTGTTTCCCTGCGCAAGCAATCCAGCCAGACGGATCTGAAGCCTTCAAGGGCGCCTACTGTATCCCATCCAGAGAAAAGTCTGAGCGGTAGCAATACCAATAGCATGCACCTATTCTGTGCCTCCGACTCCTCCTGGGCTCTTTGGCTCCTGCACACACAGACTGCTTGCTCAAGCATATGCAAGAGCAGTAACATGTACAGCACATCCGACCCCGGCGACCCCGGCTCGCGGCAGCTCTCAGCCGGCGGCAACTCACATCGGGCTTTCCACGAATGAGGCCAATCGATCTCACGACTTCTCCTCTTTTCCAAAGTGGTGCGACACCTCTGCGCAACCGACAGAGATCGGAGGGGAAGAGATCGGGTTGGTTGGCTGCTGTACGGTATGTAAAGTGAGTGGTCGGTCTGTCGGCCGATCGGGGTTTGTGGGACGACGACAGGGATTACGAAGTCTTTTCAACCCATACTGGCCGAAAAGAATAAGATCTTCTTCCGGGTTCTTTGTGAAGACGCGTCGCTTCGATTAATAAAAAAAAAAGTGGAATACGAGGTTGTACGACACTACTGCCAACTGCGGTCTCTCTCTCGCAAGGAAACCGACCCCGTCAAAAATACCTACTCGACATCACTTTTTCTCGGCGTTGTTGCAAGCTTTCGTTGTCGACCTATATTAGGTGTAACGTGATACACGCGCGCGTACATACGAACGCAATCGCCATTTCCTGCTCTTTCCCTCGCGAACCCAAATAAATGATCACACGACCTTTTCAACAACGCGAGCTTGTCATTGGAAGGGAGTGAGAAAACCTAATCAGTGTAGCAACCACTGATTGTGCAAAAGCTCAACAGGGATAGAGAAAAAAAACCCAATCCCTCAGTTCTCCGCAAAGAACTCGCGGAGATTGTCGTCGAGCCACTTGACGTCGTCCTTGCTGTCGCCGGGACCTGTTTTTTGCATTCCTCTTTCATCAGCGGATCGGATTTCCTCTCGAAATTCCCAGGCTTGTTTACGGGCGGGATGCAAGAAGCACTTTTTTTTTTGGAGAGAAAGAGGGACAAAACATCTTAGGACTTACCACCTGCCCAATGGCCCCAGATTGAATCGATTACCCTCAGCTCTCCGACCCCAGGCCGCATGTTCTCGACTTCGATTTCGGAATCCTCGGGGGCTGTTGGTGATTGGTGCTGCGTTAGTCGGGTGTACGTGTAATGACGGGAATCACTTCTGTCCGTGGAGGAGATCGGCTCTTCTTCTTCTTCTTCTTCTTCTTCTTCTTCTTCTTCTCCTTCTTCTTCTTCTTCTCCTCCTCATGACCCTGCTTCTCCTCCTTCTCTCGCAAAAGTGCAATTATACTCTAACGCCTCTCCATAAAAGGAAAAGAAGGGAAAAAAGATGATCGGGGGAAAAAAACAACTTACGAAAGTACAAATCGGTCTTGCACGGCAGCACCAACGTCTTCGCTTTGATGCCTTTCATGGCGGCGCTGAAGTCCCCATTGTAGGGTTCCTGCTGCGAGACGTCGCCGGTTTGCCAGGTGTGGAGCATGGCGAGCATGTTTTCGGGGTCTGAAGGGTTTTTTTTTTGGTAAGTGAGTTGGTTAAGTGATGTTGTCTTACTTGGGATGGGGAGGAAGTGTGAGATTTGGTCTTTGTTTTTTCTCTTCTCCTTCCTCGAATGGAGGAGAGAGAGAGAGAAAGAGAGGAAGGAAAAGGGGAAATCTGGAACACGGTAGACTTACCCTTCGACAAAGCCCACGCCTCCCAAAAGTTGACCATGAAGTCTTCCAGGTCTTTGAAGCCGAGCACCGTCTCGTGGATCTTCTGGCGATAGAATGTCTGTGACATTCCCCAACCGGCATATACGCGGCCACTGTGTTTCAAAGAGTAGACTAGTCAGAGGACAGTGAGTTCTGATATTTTTCCAAAAATGAGGGCAATGCTCAAGGATCTGCCATCATCGATCGACTGCCAGCAGACAGACGTAGCCAACCAAAGAAGGCATACGAAGAGACCTCCCACGAAAGAAAATCAAGGGAGTAAAAAAACAAAAAAGAAAAAAGAAAAGACTAATCACTCACAGCGCCTTCAACCCAACCCTCCTCTCCTCCTCCGTCCACCCCGCCGCCTCACCACCCTCAACCTCACAAACCCCCGCGCTCGACCTCCCCTTAGCCCCCAACAACGCCGCCTTGACCCCCTCCAAGAAAACTTGATTATGCAGCGAAGTCCGCGCGCTCCCGCAAAAAGGCACGCACAACTCGACGAAGCCCGGAAACTGCGTCGCCCACTGAAACGCCTGCGCAGCGCCCATGCTCCACCCGACCACAGCGCGCACCCCACCCCGTAAACCCAACCCCTCCGTCACGAGCAAGTGCTGGGCACGCACATTATCGTAAAACGACACCTGCGGAAATCGCTGCGAGGGGTCGTTTTTGTGGATCCAGTTTGAGGGGGAGGTGGACTCGCCGTTGCCGAAGAGGGCGGGGATGATGATGTAGTAATTTGCTGGGTTGAGGGTGAGGGAGGGCCCGGTGAGCCAGAGGTTGGTGGCTAGGGTGCCGCTGTACCAGGTCGGGTAGATTATGGCTGGGGAGGAGGGGGAGCCGAGGGTGAGGTAGGCGAGGTGGGCGGAGGGGAGGGTGGCGCCGTTTTGGAGGGTGAAGGTGCCGAGGGGGTGGGTTTTGTAGGGGGGTGGGGGTGGGGTTGTCATTCTTTTTTTTTTCTTGAGAGGAGGCTAGGTTGTTGGTTGGACAGTCGGACGGTTGCGATTGATTGAGAGAGGTTGATGGGATTAGAGGCGTGGAACTTCGTGTTGTTGGTCTCTGTTGAGCCTGTTTGTTTGAAGGCGGGTCGTTATTTCGTGAGTTACTGTGCTAGGGAGTTGTTGTTAGTACGTGAATACTGCTGTAGTTCAAACCACATCGATGTTCGGGAAAGCAAAGTGCACCTAGAGACAGACAGGTGAGGTCGATTGTTGTCGGAAGACGGAGGCTCACATGTGCACGATATGACAGTAGATACCTTAAGCTTCCCTAACAGGTGGGGTAGATGTAACCGCCAATAGCCGTCGCAGGCATAAGCTGTCGTGTAGTCAATACCATGTATGGGACTCATAATATTGCGTAGGACACATGTGTACTTAGGAAGTAGCTGACAGACGACCCAAGACTCATTGAACCGGCGTCTGAAAAGAAGAGACACATCGATCAGAACCCGAAGGTATAGACGTACAAACTACATACTGACTGACTACTACACCACACCAACGCCACTACCATTCGCTACAGACGAGAAAGAAAAAGAAGAAGAAGAAAGGACATGAAAATCCGACCGAATAAATGGAAACATCGGCGTCGCAGAAGCATCACTGACCGATCGGTTCGTGCGCACACACGCTCGCGCGCAGACACCCATAAACATTCCACCACCACTACCTCAGACCAACAGAGGTAGTCGAGCTTCCCATTCTTCTCAAAGCATAGAGAGCACGCCTAGGACTCTCACTGCTCGCCGAGCTGGTCGGTCTCGGACGATGTGGGCTATCATCGTCCCTGCCGCGAGGACCACCGTCCCCGACTTCCTGCTCACGGAAATGCCAGAGTGATGCTGCGCTGTCGCGCATGGGGCTGGCGGGCGGGGAGGGGAAGGATGAAGATGCGAAGGAGGAGAAGGAGCGTAGGAGAGGCGGAGCCGGTGCGCGACTTCATTTCGAGGACTCTTCCTCCTCCTCCTCCTTCTCTTCTTCGGGCAGTTCGCCGGACTTGAGTGCCTCGGAGTAGTTGATGAAAGTAGACGCGGACGGAGAGGTGGTGGCGGAGTTGGGCGATTCGGGCTCGACGTCTTCGGGAGCTGGACGGGTGGGTTCGCTGGCCTCGAGGTTGGCGTCTTGCTTCTCGGCGGACTCGTCTTGGGCGGGAACCTTCTCGGTCTCGGCCGCAGGCTTCTCATCATCGTTCCTCAACGGGGAGAAGAGACCGCCTTGGCTTTCGTCGACTTCAGCCGACTCCCTCTTCGGTGCGCCGTTCTTGGGCTGCTTGCGCTCGGGAGTGGCAGGCGGCTGGTTCTCCTTGTCGCTGGGTTCAGGAGCCTCAGAGGTCTCAGCATTGCTCTTGGCCTCTTGACCCTCGGACTTGAGGTCAACCTTGGGCGCCAGCTCGTCGTGAACATCGCTCTCGTTGGTCTTCTGGGGTGTGCTGGGACGAGAGTCACCAGCATCAACGCCGCCCTGCTTGTTCTTCTTGTTCTTCTTCTTGGGCGACTTCTTCGGTGTCGAGGCAGGGGATGAAACATCTCCGATACTGTCGGCGGCATGCTGAACCTTCTGCTCGAAGCTTTCAATCGCCTGGCTGACCCTGCGACCTTCAAACTTGCCACCCTCCTTGACTTTCTGGACGTCCTCGCGGAGTTCCTTGACCAAGTCGCGTGTCTTTGCCTGTGCCTTGGCTCCGCTGTTACGGACTTGGTCTTCCGCGCGCTTGCCAGCGGCCTCGACAGCACGCTCAGTCTCCTCTTCAGCTTTACGAGCGTCTTGAGCGATGGCCTTGGCGTGCTGAGAAGTACCATGTGGTTTAGTTGTGCGCTTCATGTAAGCCTTGTAGAAGAAGCGACCGAAGAGGACGGTAAGCGGGAACAGATAGAAGAGGTTCAGGTAGATCGCAAAGGCCTCGCCGGAAGTGTCAATGCAGTTCACCTTGGTCCACTCGTTGCGCCATCTGGTCTCGTACTTCGGTCCAATGGGGAGAGCGTGCTGGGAAGCCTGCTCCAATCTCTCCTCGATTTGCTGCGACAGAGGTGCGCTGTCCTGACGCATACCAACACGCTCGGCCATGCCCTCCTCACCAGCGGCACGGAGGGCATACTTCTTCACCTGGGGCCAGTTGACCCAGTCGGCCCATGCAGCAGCAGCAGGTGTTTCGATAACCTGAGACACCTTGGACGTGGCAGAGGCTGCAGCAGAGGTAGCTGTGGCAGCCACGGAAGAGACGGAGGCCAGAACTTTGTATGGCGTTGCGATCGGGATGTCGTACTGCACGAAAAGGTGGATCGCGGCGAAGCTTGCACCGAAAACGAACTGAGCGATCTGAAGGGTCGTCAGACCACGCTTGATCGCCTTGGGGACCTTGACATTGATGGCAGCCAGAGTAAAGTATGTGTACTGTAAGATCGTTAGCCAGTTGTTTGAGTCAATTTGAGATAGAGAAACTCACCATCAAAGCATGAATGAAGCTGTTGATGAAGACAAACATCCAGATGGGCGGGCTCATGTAGCGCATACCAGCCCACATGCAAAGCATTGCGCCTGCATGGTGGTAAGTCTGCAGGGTCGCGCTGCGCTTGCCCTTTGCGACGATGATGAATGTGTCCAAAACCTCGTAGAACTTGCTCAAATAGAAGATCCAGCCCCAGAAAGCGAGTCCCTCGTTCCACAATCTTCCAACGTCGGTAGGGTCGGGATTGCCATTCGGGCTCATGTGGACGAGCGCGTTCTTGGACTCCCAAATGTTGATGGTTGAGTTGTATGTGATCGCGTCGCCTAATCCTCTTGGTCCGTGGATCTTGCACATCGAGTCTGCGATTCCAGCAAGGCCGTAGGGGTTATCGAAGCCAGGCCAGGTGTGTCGCAATGCCCTGTACATGGCGACGAAGGTGGCGGCGCTGTAGACTGCGAGCGAAACATTGTGAAGGATGACAAAAGGCTTGAAGAAGGGCTGGCGCGCGATCCACCACGGCTTGTGGCCGCGTTGACGGTTCCGGGCGTTCAGCGCGAAGACAGTGAGAATGTAAGTGAGGGCGAAGAGGAAAGGCACTTCAGGGCGCATCGCGAGATCGAAAAGCCATGGCGAGATGCCGAATGGCGCGCGAAAGGTGCGTTCTCTGATGGGCGGCGGGAGGGCGCTGGGCTGGTTGGAGGGGGGGAAAGTGAACAGCTCCTTTGGCGGCAGCGAGAAGTAGACCTGGGGACCCGACATGATGGCGATGCGCGGTCAGTCGCAATCGCAATGGTGTTGTTTTGAGTTGTGTTGTGCGCTCGTGTCTCGTGGAAAACGCGTGGGGACTGGGGACGCGCTCGAGCTTGAGCTTGATGTGGGAGGGAAGGAATAAAAGTCGCAACGGTGACGATGACCGCTTGCTTGCCTGGTGGGCTTGACGATTCAGCGTACGTGTCCTTCAAGTCCCGTGACGTGCCGGTGATGAAGTGAATTGGAAAGGAAGGGGAACGTGAAAAATAATGAGAGAGATGGATGGTATGGAGCACGCCTCGGTTCGCTTCCATTTCGAGCTTGTGCCTTGTGCCTTGTGCCTTGTGCCTATCCGCAACCAGAAACGAGCTCTGGTTAACAGATATATTGGGACATCTTCCGCTGAGAATTGCCACAGTCTCGTCCCATGCTATCTGTCTACCAAGAGCACGACTCGGTTTTCTGGACCCACGCAAAATCGACGTCACCACACGTCATGCAGAAAACAGGCCGAGGAATACATGTACATAATTAAAGTAGGCAAGGTACTGCATTTGGTAACCAACAACATCCAAACTCTATTCCCACTTGACTGCCTAATCAATCACTCAATCACTCAATCATCACACGTCAGCCAATCAATCCAATAAACAACCAAAATGGCCTCAGGAGAACGCGCAGCCGAGAAGCTTAAAGGCGCCATGCACCAAGGAAGCGTACGCAGTTCAATCTCTCCATCTACAATGTTTGAGAACAATGCCACTAACAACACCAACAGGAAGCATCCGAGAGCGCTCGTCAGAACACCAACTCGTTCGTCGACAACCTCGCGAGCGGCAGCAAAGCCGACACGGCCGACACCAAAGCAGCAGGCCAGAACGCTCACACCACTGGCGGGATTGACGGCGAGAAGACGCTGACCGGAGGCCACGAGGATGCAAAGGGCCAGACTGGATTCAACCAAGACGCAGAGGTCCTTGGCGGCGCGGCCAAAGATGGTGCAGAGAGCATGGCCGATGCGGCGAAGCGCAAGATCCGCGGCTACTAGATGAGCATCAGGATGTGGATGTGGATGGAAATTGATTAGCACGCATGATGATACCCGGACTTCGTATAGAAGATGATGTAGACAGATGTTTTTAAGAATTTTGATGAACAGTCGACATTAACACAAACGCTCGACTTGAATCTGCTGATGGTTCAATTAGAAGCTCTGCTTCGGCGCATCGCCCTTCTCAGCTCCAGATCCATACGTCTTAACGGGCTCCTTCGCAGCACCCTTGTCCTTCTCAAAGTACTTGACCTCCTCCGAATCCATGTGTTTCATTACTTTGTCGGCCTGCCACTTCTTGAAGCTGAATCCAACGCCCTCATGGCTATAGTCCTTGTCGTTCGCCTGCGTTGCGTCGAGGGATGGTTAGCTTGACGATCAAAGAAGATTGCTTCCGCGTAGTTGAAGCCATGTTTGCGAGTGGTGATGCTGATGAATGTCAAGAGGAAGTTCATGCAGGTATGCAGGTAAGTAAAAACAATGCGCATGCGCTTGGAGTGAATGCAAGCGGGAGTGTAGATTTGAAGTGAGGCCTCGCGCGTAAGTGACGACTGCCGAATTGATCAAGCGCATTCGCCAGCAACAACAACACCACGGAAAGCCTTTTGGACTGGAAGCGAGAACGAACCTGATCCTTGTGGTACTTGACCTGAATGAAATCGGAATCAACCGTAGCCGGATCCAAGCTCAATGACACGAGCGCGTTGATCGTCGCCGTCTTGGGAATGAGTTTGAAAGTCCACGACTGCTCGTTCTTGAACTGGATGACTTCGTTGTCGCTGCGAATGACTTGGTAGCCCTCGTTCTTGGAGTCTTTGAAGAGCTTCGGTAGGGCGAACCACTGCCCGGCCATTTTGTAGCGGTCGTTGGCGTACACGAATTGGTCGTCGTAGACGCAGTCAGGGGTGTACCGTTCCACGCGCTTGATCGTTGGCTCGCATGAATAGAGGGCGATGATGTCGTCGACTAGTGCTTGGCGGGCGGGTGAGAGGGGGAGACTCTTGCTTGGGTCGGGGGTGTAGTCTTCAGAGGTGGAGGTTTGGCGGACCTCGAACTGCTCGCCTGGTGCGGTGGACATTTTGGAGGCGGTGGCGGTGGTGAAGTTGTAGAAGGGCGTTGACGTTGGTTTGCTAATGATTGATGGTTTGATGGTGGTACGGGCGAGTGTTCTTGCTGGGTGGTGGAATCTATGAATCATGTGTCAATCTAGAAGGTAGTCAGATACTAACATGTTTCTTATGAGTGGTATTCGAAAATATATATCTACGCAAGTACTGCCGTCACTCGCACTTGTGACGCGTTGACTCCGCCGAGGACTCCATCTGCCGCATTCACATACAGTAGTGAGGTGCATGTCGGAGAGTCTATGAGGTCGACATTGCTCCTTCAAGACAGAATGATGAATGATGATGCCAGACAACATTCAAGGACCCTTGCGTCGAACAGCAAAGACAACCCCAACACTAACCCTCTGTGTGCAATATCGTTCTTTCCCAAACTGCACATTGTCATGTTTGGTATTATGATATTGACACGAAAATCAATTTCCTTTTAGAATGATGCTTCAAGAGATGTTTTATGAAGTGGTATTCCGGCAGCATGTGGCAACTGGTCAGTCATCGGACCTCACAAACTATCGCTCACGAAACGTTCAACTTCCATCAAAGAAACAACGATCTGAATTGACGGGTAATGGAAGCCATCTTGGCGGTTCTGTTTCACTAACCTCAAGACGATCACATCTGCATCCTTTCATTCATTGAAACATTCGCCGGATTGAGCCCAAGTGATGCGTGAGAGCATCTTACAAGATCCGGAAACGAGAACACCAACCATTGCCGTTGCCTTCTATCAAGGCATGAGTACTTTGACTTGTCAAGGATTCGAGTTCCGCATTGATTGAAATTCACCAGGTACGGCCTCACCCAGCCCATAGGCACGATACTCTCGAAACACCAACGCAAGACATTCATCGAATGGCTCGTGATATTGAATCAATCGTTCGACCAAGATCCTGCATTCGGAAACGACTCAAACGGCACGATAATTCACCCTCGAAAAACGAGACCACCATCGCCAAAAGCAAAGCGATCTTAGACTACGAACCTCAACGACAGAAGCCTGATGCAACAGTAACACGCCACTACTTGTAGTCGCACGCGAAGCCGACGTGAGAGATCCTGCTGTCCAGATTCGACCAGCTCGCAGCATACTGCAAGCCATGTTTATCACTTGCGACGCAGAACGTTTTCGGCAGTCGTTTGCGCGTCGGTGTTGAGCTTCTCTAGAACCACAACATCCAGCCTGCAGATTCCATACGTAAGAGAGCAGCAGAACCAGTAGTCGGTATCGAGAAATAGTAGGTACTTACCCAGTCGCACAGCGCCGCCGCCACCGCCACTACCACCACGAAGACGTCTACATCCGGTCTCGAGCATCGACTCGAGGATCTCACTAGCGCTCGCCGGGAGACTGGGCTGGTCATCGGTCGTTCCCTTTCCCAGGAAACTCCATCTCGAAAAGCCCAACCATCCCGAGAACCTCGCCGCTGGACTTCGTTGGATTGGACTGGCGACCAGCCAGCCAGTCAGCCTCGAGGCATCCACCAAGACCGTCAACCGGGTCACGCTGCACACCACCACGGCAGACCGCACACACACCCTTTCCGTCATCGGCGCATACCAGTCAGCCAACCATGGCCCTTAGTCTTAGCCTCAGCCTCAAGCCAGAACCCCTCCATCCATCCATCTTGCCATCCACTTCTTCCTCCCTCATCCCAAGCGCCCGCTTGCAACTCACAAGCCGCCAACTTCTCAGCTTCAGCCTCAGCAGCAGCAGTACCAACGATCAAGCCAGCCCAGAAACGCTCCAATCACCAACAAAACCAAACCAAAGACGCGCAGCCAACACATTTCTCATCCCTTGGCAGTAGCAATAAGTGTAGTTAGACCGTAGCATGTACAGTACAGGTAAGCAAGTAAGACAAAACAACGTCCGTGTTCTGTCTGTTCTTCCAAGCGCCCGCTCCATTCCCACAATCTCGGATTTTGGGAATGGATTCGTTCACGAGTCAACAGTCCTCACTCTCACTCTCACTACTACTGACCAAGGGACCACCGAGTCCCGCATCCCTCCCAAGACTCCCCTCCTCTCAGCCACATACAGCCCGCACGAACCTTTCTCTGGAGGGCTTGATACTTAGCCGGATGGATTTGATCGGTTCGTGGATTGTCTAGATCAAACAGACAGACATATGCGTGGTTGAATAGATTATTAGACAGACAAGAGTGACAAATCCACGACGAAGAACAGAACATCTCATTATCATCGTCATCGCCATCACCATCACCATCATCCAAAACCAAAAGCGGCGTGATAGACAGGCAACACAGGCTACTATTGTTGGCTCATCTAGGCTAGAAAGAAAGGAGCAAAGTCCGAGAAATGTCTGGCGCGTGCGTCGTGTTTCGCGTAGAGAGACGTGAGCACATATCCGTACAGTAGGATACAATTACCTTAGCGCGTCCTAACCGGTAGGTAGGTGAACTATTGTTTGATATCCAACCGTTGCTTGCAGATGGTCAGACGTCAGGAGGATCTCTGTTGTCTAGTTTCCCCCTACCCTCTCGAGAGATCACTAACTGTGTTCAGCGTGATGGCCGAGAGATAGTCGCCGATCATGATTGATTGATGATCAACGCGAGGGAAAGAGGCCAAATTATCGTTGCTTTGTAATGTTATCGAGTGTGGAGTGTGGAGTGTGCTTGTCTTCCGACTTCTAACGACGATGATGCTGTACAGACTGTAGTCAGTCTATGAAGAATCCGCCCTTTGAGAGACTTGAGCTTGTTCTAGGTATGTAAGGTACTAGGCTACCTAGCCACAGCTCCCAACTCCACCAAAAGATACAACATACCATAGACGCCGTAGACGTAGCCGTCATAGTGGTAAACACGGTTCGCAAGCGCGCACCACACTGTATACTCGGCTGCTCGCATAAACCAGCGATAGCACGATAGCAGAACAGCAGACAGCGATCAGCATCAATAATCATCAATCCATCGTCATCATCATCATGACACACGTTTGTAATCGACAGCAACAAGAACGAGTGGATGCACGACGCATTCGACGCACGAGAGGAGTGTGATGGGCGCGAAACTCTATAAGCGAACCAAAACCGTCCTGCCTGAGGCCTGTCTGTTGTGGGCATGTGTCTACCCGAACGATAGGGACGGGGCCAAGGATAAGACCAAGGGACAAGGACAAGGGACAACCAACCAACCAACAACCCAACTAGTAGAGGAAAAAAAGGGTTGCGGGCACGCGGCGCTCTGCCGGCGGACGGTCAGGCACGGACTTCTTTTGAGCGTTGGTTGGTGTGGTCGCGGTAGGAGAATATGTATACGCACGGTCCATCATCGATGAGAAAAGTGCATGGGTGTGAGGCGGGGGGAGCGGTGTGATACCTAGGGGAGGGAGATTGATACAGATTATTATCGGGCTCCTGCTACTGGGAGGTGGTTGTTTTGCTTAGCTGGGTTAGCGCGGTTGGCGTGCGCGCGTGCTTTGGCGGCTCTGTTTTCTGTGTATGTGTGTGTGTGAATGCTTGGGGTTGGCTGAGGTAAGGTGTGTGGGATTAGTGTGTGGGTAGGTATACGAGTTACGCGAGCAGATGGAGGGAAACGGGGACGTTGGAATTACTGCAGGAAGCTCTCGGGGTCGGCCTGGCCGCCGTCCACCGCCCACCTTCCACCGTCGACCGTTGTTGTTTTATGTACAATATGCGGGCGCGCGGACTTATGATATATTTCTTTTTTAGTAGTCGTGCTGACAGCTGTGGAAGCGAAGAAAAGGAAAACGTCTTTTTGGCCGGCGGCTGCGGCTTTGCCCTACCCTGCCCTTCCCTTCCCTCACCTCCCCTCCCGCTTGTTCGTTCCATGATTGCGACTTGCGGTTTCTCGGCTGCGGAGAGTGGAATGCGGGTCTGCAACGGTTTGGGCGTAGCGAGCGAAATCGCTAGACACAAGAAGGGGTTGGGTTTGAGTTACTGAGAGTCCACACTCGGTAGCGGTAGTGGTTTTGTAGTCTTGGTCTTTTGTGGCTGTGCTACTACTGTACAGTACGCTGGTGGTTGGAAACCAGAAATGCCATCATTGTTCATTTCATCGCTGCACGTAGCTAAGGTTCATGTGGTTTGTTTTCGCGGCAGGTACGGCACGCGTTAGGCTCGCGAACTTGCATCCCAGATATTGCTTGCAGAATGGCAACAGCCGGCAGGATCTTCTGAGCCGTGGGAGAGTTATACAGTACATGTGCTTGGGATGACGCTCTCTGGGATGGGTGGGTGGGATAGGATGAGATGGAACCCCCGAAGATGGGAAACTGGCATCTGGGTTCGCAGTGGCAGTTCGCCCAGTCCATAGCCTCCGGTCAGCTCGGGCGCAGTCCCAGGCGCCAGGTCGAAGGAACTAGGCTGATGAGTGACAACGAGTCGTGGGCGGCGGACGGCGTTTCGTGGCAGAAGCGTTACGGCAGGGCTCGGAGCAACTGCTATACGCAGTAACTGATAGGCAAACTCTCTCCCCATGTGACGGACTCTTGATCTACGAGCTCCGGGCTCGCTCAGGATGGGTTTGACGCTCGGCAAGCCTGGGCGACAGACGGCAGGATGACAGGCAGTACCACGTTTCCCATCGTGCCATCCCTTCAGCACAATAGACTTTGCCCTGGCACCCTGCGGTGATGTGATGCGTGATGCGTGATGCACGACGGGTTGGGAGGCGACCACGTTTCTCGACTCCTTCGCGGACTTCCCGCTGTGGCGCCATCTAGGGTTTCCGGCGACGGAGACGCGTGAGTAAGAGATCGGCAGACATGGCCGTGGGTTGAATAACGATAGGATGAATGACGGTAGTCAGGCCGCAAGTATCGGGGAAGCGAGGACGTCGGGGACGCAGCCGGGGTTGGCAGAGCTATGAGATGTAGCACGGGGGGGAACGGCGAGACTCTTTTTTTTCCCTTCCTCTTCTGTGCCTCGACTGCAGCAGCGACCGGGCGAGGCGCGTGCGCAGGACGTTGTTGTGTGACGTGACGTGTGCTAGGGGCGGAGGCAGAAGCGCCAAACTAGCATCAGGCCAGGCAAGGTGAGGTCTGCAAAGTTGGGTAGCTCTCAATCTGCTGGGCGGTGGTGTTGCCCTGCGCGGCCAAGTGGCCGATTGGATTGGGTTGGATTGGAAGTGCGCGGGGCTTGTTTGAAGCAGCGCGTTTCGCGTCGTTTAAACATGCAGGATGACGGGTGCGTGGTAGCGCGAGTGCGCTGGCTAGGTGCTTGCCGGCTTCTGCGGACAACGGACAACGGTACGGCAGAGAGATGGGTAGAGGCAACGCAGATAGACGAGGATATGTATAGATGGCGTGCTCTTGCCCGAGATCAACCGTGTGCGTATGGCAGTACGACAGGATACGAAGTGCATGCAGAGGGAAGGAGACACATAGACTGTCTCACAGTAAGTTCTGATCTTTCACCTCCATCTCCAAGACCAAGACCATTCACAAGCCGATGGAAGTTCGGGTAGGAAGACAGCGATCAGCGAACACATGTGGAGCAGACGGGCTTGCGCGTGAAGGCTGTTGTGGCGGCCCGTTGGTGGTGAGCTGCTTGGACGTTGACGGCGTCGGTACGGCGCGTAGGCGAGGTAATATGGTGGTGTCCGAGCGCATGGCCTATCGAGGTGGATATGCTTAGCGATGTTAGTAACGGGAGGTTGGAGTGGGGGTGCGGTTTTGGAAGGGAATGGCGCGGTGAGAGAGAGAGCGAGAGATGTGTCGTGCTGCTGCTGCTCGGCGGCGTGTCTCAGCGGCCTCCACTTATCACTGACAAGCAGTATAACGACCATGAGCGTCCCAGCTGCTGGTCTTTCTGCTTCGGTTCGCAGCGACTGGAGTATCGCCCGTGGCGTTCCAGCCAGCCAGCAGCCATCACGGCGGGTCGCAGGGTTCATTGGCACAAAACGGGTGGCTCGGTAAGAAAGTGGATACGAATGGGATCAGGGCTTTTATGGGGCCGGTGCACACTAGACTGCAGGCGGGTTAGCGTTCTGCGAATTGCTGGGAGCGCGCTAGCAGTTGGCAGGCCCCAGGCGCCAGGGTGTGCTGCTCTCGCGAACAAGCTGACTCGGGTCGACTCTAAGGCAAGCCGTCTCGTCTCTCTCTCTCTATCGTCTGCAGTCTGGCCTGGTGTAGTCTATCACTGGCCTAACGTCTCCCATCTTGACGGCCGCCTACCTTCGCTTCGCAACATCAAACCAACACTTCGCCCTCCGTTCGCTCGCTTCTTGTGGCCGACGCGCGCAGCAACAGCAGCAGCAGCAGCAGTCCGGCGAAGACGAGAGCTGTCTTCATCGCGTCGAACTTCCAGTCGCCCTGCCCTCTGCCCTCTGCTGTGGCCATCGACATCGCTCTCGACCTCACCGTCGCCATCCGCCTTCCGACCTCATCTTTACTACTGCCGCTCGACAATACCATCTCTGCCTCTCGGCGCGCGACCTCTCCTCTCCTCGCCAGCTACATTTTCACTCTCTTTCACTCCCCCAAAGACCGTGCGGCAATTTCCCGTGCAATCCTTGACCTGCTTGTGAGTGCCATCTTTGCTCGTGTCATGTCCTCCTTGCGTCTAGACGCTGTGCCCTGCTTGCTGGCCCATTCCTTCGTCCCACCAACACGGAACCTCATCCCAAGCCCGAATCATCGGTCACAGCTCTCCTCAACTCCCTCCCTCTCACACCTTCACCACCGACGACGTCGCATGTCTTGCGTCTGACCTCTATATCGCGACAGCACTGATACCTGACCCCAGTCAAGACCACTCAACCATATAGCTCGCCATCCGGCGTGCCCATCTATCCGCCATGGAGCACCGGAATAGCATCAACGTTCCCGTGCCCAACGAAACTCAGAGCTTCACCACCCGTACCACTCGCGATGGCAAGAACCTCAGATATGAGCTCAAGGTCCTCCAGCAGCCCATACGCGCGCGTGCCTGTGGCTCTGGCTCCAAGTGTATGTCAGCTATTGCTTCTGCTTCCATCTCCGCCCAACCACCCCTCGGCATCCATACTAACATCATCTCAAGCATCCGCCGATCGCAGACCTGTCGACCCGCCACCAATAGTTCAGCTCAAGGTTCTGGAGGTCAAGCCCAATGTCACCGGAGAAGACACCATCGAGGACATCACATTCATGATGAACGCCAACTACTTCCTTTTTGCTACTCTGGAACCCGCGCGTCACATGGCCCAACCCCGTGGCATGCCCGACCCGAACAAGCCCACCGTCCTTACCGGTACACCGGTCGCTGGCATGGTATACCTGGACCGCCCTGACCCTGCCGGTTACTTCATCTTCCCAGACTTGTCCGTTCGCCATGAAGGCCACTTCCGTCTTAGCTTCAGCCTGTACGAGGAACTCAAACTTGCTGGTGACCACGACAAGGTGGACGACCCAAGCAGAGCCGTCTCGCCCGGCGACAACCACGTCACCCACCGTTTGGAAGTTAAGTCGGCTGTCCTGCAGGTCTTCAGTGCGAAGAAATTCCCCGGTCTTACCGAAAGCACTGCGCTCAGTCGAACCGTCGCCGAGCAGGGCTGCCGTGTCCGCATACGTCGTGATATTCGCATGCGAACCAAAGCCATTCCTCGCGATGCGAAGCCTGGCAAGGAATGGGACGAGTATGAGGACCAAACGGCAGAACATCGCGCGAAGATGTCACGGACACCAGACGTCGCCTCCTATGCTCATCAACACCACTACCCGCTCGGTGGGCCGCCCCCTGTTTTGGAGCCTACCGCCAGACCTCGATCTGCAAGCAACGGGAGCCACCACTCGCTCGCCGCATCTCTGTCGCGCCGACAATCTCAACAGGAAATGGCCCAGCTACACCAACAGCAACAGCAGCAGCAATATCACCAACAACAACAGCAGCAACGGTATGGAGGCACAGCGCCTCAAACACCGCAAAGTGGAATCCCTCCACCATCAGCTTACGGCCCGTCGCCGGCTCAGCAGTTCACGCAACCGACTTACATGCAACAACAAGCGCCGCCTCAGCCTCAGCCTCAACAGCAGCAGCCTATGCAACCGCCTCCTGCGCAGTACCAACCGCATGCGTATGCACCAGCTCCTGTTGCGCCGCAGCAAAGCGGCCACTACAACTACCAGCCAACACCCACATACCAGCCGCAGTACGCTGCTCCTCCTGAACCCAACGGCCATGCCCACAGGGCAAGCGGTGACTGGTCTGTGAAATCCGAATACCACCGACCTTCAATCCATCACAATTCGTCGGCGACGCCTGTTCCCCAGCAAGCACCCGCACCTTACACCGTCCGCCCGTACCAGCAAGCACCCGCACCGTACCAAACTCAAGCGCCCCATCAGCCAAACTACTACGCTCCCATCGAGGCAAAGAGTACTCGTGCACCACCTCCAGAGCCTATTCAGCCACCGACTCGTACAACTGCACCTACGCCGCCCCTGTCCGCAAAACCGTTCCCTTACACGCTTCCTCCCATCTCACACGCCTTGGAGCCTGCGTCGCCTGCTGTCCACACGCCGAACAGCACCAACAGCTTCTTCCCCAACTCCTTCGCTGGTCAAGCATCAGCAGGAGATTCACACAAGCGCTCCTACGGTTCAACATTCTCCACCGCGCACCACGACCTTGCTCAAAAGGCTGGTGCACGGCCAGGCACTTACCCGCAGCCGACCACTTCTCTTTACTCCGAGTTTGAGGTGGACAATGACGACGACGATGACGACGAAGGTGTGTTAACGGCCGGTTACAAGCGCGCAGACGGCCAAATGGTAACTCGAAAGTATTAGACGCAGTCCGCAGATTCATGCAATCAAGGCGTGGGCGCGCAAGCCGCCCCATCGTCGCGGCGAAACCCATCGACGAAGTGACCGCCGGTTACAAGCGCGCAGACGGCAAGGTCATCTCCCAGAAGACTTGACCGCTGCAGTCCTTGGACTTGTGCATGCCTCCAGCGCTGCATGAGTTAGCCGGCAGGTCCAAGTCACCAGCTTACCAGCTCGCTACATCACAGCGACCAGGCGCACCAAGATCCGACACTTCCGTCGCCATGCTGAGAGTCCATGACATTCTTGGAAAAAAGTCTGCCACTGTTACTGCTCAATGTATCAACCAGAGTCGGATGTAACAACATACACCCCATCGTCTTCGCTCCCGGTTTTTGTTTACTTATTTCACACGCTATGGCCTCGCCGGAGTCTCTTTTTTCGGAATCGGTCTTCCCGGCGTTTGACGACCTTTGACGACAACAGGCATTCTGGCCTGTCTTTGCCCTTTTTTTTTTTTCTGACGAACCGAGAGTGGATTTGTAAAATCTTGCTCTCCTTTTTTCCTCTTCTTTACCTTTTTTGTTTTTGTAGTACGCGCAGCATTGGCGAGTCGGGAACGTACGGAGTTTTTTCCCCTTCTTCCTGCTAGGCTAGGGATGACGAAATCTTTGGGAGTATCTATCGCGTTGGTACCATCTTTCGGGGCATTTTGGTCGGGTGTTAAAGGACAAGGCAAGCTAAGGAAAGCAAAGGAGAGGAAAAGAGAATGGGAGTCCATTCCTCTCTTTCCTTAGGTGGTTTGGCTTTTTATTTCCCCTTTATTCTTTGGTGTTTTAATTCGACGAGGACAATTGTTAGCACGCTCTTGAAATGAAGAGTAATAAAACACTACGCTTTGCATTTTTCAGACTAGATTTTTGATTCCTCGAGCACTTCGAGGAGGGGCATCTCGAACAATCTAGGTACCTTACCTATCAATCGATATGGTGCTTACTTTAGGCACTTTCATTCGTCTCAGGCGCAGAGAAATTTCAAGATCTGTCTGCTTTCTTTAACTATATCTACGTCTACTTGTACTAGCGAGTATGGAAGACTACGTAGTTGTGTAAACGTCGTGACCTTCATCGTTGTCGTCACCGTCATCCTTCGTAATATCTCAATTTACTAGGTAGGTATATAGGTTACTCGAACAAACGGAAACTTTTTCTACTACGGCTCCTCGGCCTCGTGTCGGAGTTGGTACCTCTAGGGAGGGAGGGGTAAGCAGCGGTATTCTCCTTCGTTCTCCTTGTTTTGAGAGGGGTAGGTAGGTACATATATAGTAAGGTAAGGTAAGGTCTCCGTAACACGGAATAGTAAGAACCCCGAGCTCCAGCCTGGCTCTATAGATCCATCCGTTGTGGTAGTTTATGTATGCAGCGGGTTAATTTACAAAGAAAACCGTATAGATAGCTCACTTCTAAGAAATGTCGGTGTATAGAGATAGTTAGACTCTAGGAAACCTCTGGAAGTAATCGACCGCGATCGGGCTTAAAGACGGAGTTCACGTGGGATGCGAACTGACTTTACTAGCTGCTGCTGTAACACCGGATAGATACTGTACTACTGTATACCATCACCATCACCGCTAGTAATCGTTCCGTGCTTAATTACTTGCTTGCTTGCTTCACCGTAAGCCCGAATAGAGACACCTACCTTTGAGTATTCGGATTCGAGTTACCGCACGCGTACATAGGAGGTATCGTTGTATATGTAAGAGAGCTGACCCAGCTACTAGCTACCTCTAGGGTTCTTCTTGTTGAACCTTCTACACTGCTACTGCCTATCTACTACCACAGTAGAACTTAGACACACACACACACACACACATTGACCTCATTAACCTCACTTTCCTCACATCACATCACCTCACATCTCCATCCAACCCAACCCAACCCAACCCACCAAAGAAAAGTTCCAAAAAAAATGCCTAAACAAAACCTCGCCATAACAACCACCCCCAACCACACCCTCCACATCCGCCACGCCATCCCCACCCCCACCCCACAACCAAACGAATGCCTGATCCACGTGCGAGCGACGGGCATCTGCGGCAGCGACGTACACTTCTGGAAGCATGGCGGGATCGGGTCGTCGCGAGTGACGGGGGAGTTGGGGTTGGGGCATGAGAGTGCTGGGGTTGTGGTTGGTGTTGGATCAGGAGTTGAAGGGGAGGAGGGAGGGGGGTGGAGGGTTGGTGAGTCTTTGTTTTCCTTTTGGTTCTTTTTCTCTTGAGACTTTTGTTTCTTTTGGTGTTTTTTGTGAGGGTTGGTTTATGAGATGGTGGTGAATGTGGTTGGGTGGAGTTTGCATGATGAGAGTCTGGCTGAGTGAGATCTGTGATCCATTTTCGAGAAAACGGAGATGGGGAGATGGGGAGATTGCTCAGTCGGTCGTTGACAAGTTGCTGGACTTCCATTGTTTTTTTTGTTTTTTGATCTTATTTTGATCTTTTTCGAACCGAGGGGTTTTCTTGCTTTCATTCTTCCTTTCGACAACGCTTGAACGCTAACCACGCGCCATCCTATGCTCTATGCTCATGACCTACATTCCTCCACATATCGTACAGAGAAAAGGGAAGAAACGGAAAACCACACGACCACCCGCTAACGAAACAAATTACCAGGCGACCGCGTAGCCCTCGAGAACGGGATCCCATGCTCGAAGCCAACCTGCACAGCCTGTCGCACAGGCCAATACCACGGCTGCCCGGACATGACATTCTTCTCCTCGCCGCCCGTGGACGGCACTCTGCGCCGCTACCACGCCCACCCGGCCGCCTGGCTGCACAAACTACCGGACAGCATGAGCTTCGAGGAAGGAGCGATGCTGGAGCCGCTCTCGGTCGCTTTGGCGGGGATCGAGAGGGCCGGACTGCGATTGGGGGATCCGTTGGTGATTTGTGGGGCGGGGCCGATTGGGTTGGTGAGTTTGCTTGCGGCGCATGCGGCCGGCGCTGCGCCGATTGTGATTACTGATTTGGATGAGAGTCGGTTGGAAATGGCGAAGAGGTTGGTACCGAGGGTGAGGACTGTCAGGGTTGAGATTGGTGTTGAGCCGGAGGTGATGGCGGAGAGGATTAAAGAGGCTTTGGGGCGGGAGGCTGGGTTGGTGTTGGAGTGCACTGGCGTGGAGAGTAGCATCCACAGTGCTATTTATGTGAGAGATTGGGAATCGTTCCCACCGACGTTATTGAGAAGCTAACACTGCGACGCAGGCATCGCGTTTCGGCGGTTCGGTGTTCATCATCGGAGTCGGGAAGAGCTTCCAGACGATTCCGTTCATGCACGCGTCGTTCCGAGAGATCGATATCCGCTTCCAGTTCCGGTACCACGAGACGTACCCCAAGGCCATCACGTTGGTGTCGGAGGGATTGATCGACTTGAAGCCGCTTGTCACTCATCGGTTTACGTTGGAGCAGGCTCAGGAGGCCTTCGACACGGCGTCTACACCCGCTGCGAGAGCTGTGAAGGTCCAGTTGCTAGATGATGTGTTAGAGGAGTGATGTTGTGTTTGGTGGTAGGCTGGTAGTGCAAGTTGGTGGGAAGGAGCAGCAAGATAACGCCGTACCGGTTCAGTAGAACACCGTCGCAAGCGCTTCGACAGCCCACCCGGACTCCCAACCACCTCCCCCACCCACCATCCCCGAGAGCTGTGAAGGTCCAGTTGCTAGACGATGCGTTAGAGGAACGATGTTGTATTTGGTGGCAGACTGTTGGGGAGTTGGAGCAAGATAATGCCGTACCACCTCAGTAGAACACTGTCCCCGTTCAACTTCCGAATCACGACGTTCTAGTATGAGACGCTCCGCGAGGTTTAATCGCGCGCTTCGGCAATACGCCCGCCACCTCCCTCGCCCACCATTCCCGAGGTCCGTAAAGGCACAGTTGCCAGACGCTTCGACAGAGGAGTGATACTCCTCTCGGTGGCCGAATCACGGCGAGCCAGTTGGGAAGGTGTGTTCGGCTCGCTCAAGATCTCGACGTAAAACTTCGGATACTTCTGCAAGACCTGTTGCGCCGGATCGCTCAACAAGGGCCCAGCAGGCTTTCGTAGCCTATAAGGAGGCAAACTTTTATATTTGCGCGCGCTCGCTTTATACAGAAAAAACACAAAAAAGTCAGCTTTCAGTCGGTCAATAAATCGGCGATAGCAATCCGTTTCCGCAAAGCCTGACCTGATCCGGGAGGCGCCCACGCCTCGTAGCCCTGCACGGTTTGCCTCAAGCCGTAGGTGGAGTTGCCCTCGTCCTCGTCGTCCGGCAGGAAGCGTCCAGTGTTGCCCTGCATGGACATGACGCGGTCGGCCCAGCGCATCAGCCGTTTGACCAGGTCCGGGAAGCCGAGCGCGGGCATGCCGCCGCGGATGTCGATCATGCGGCGCTGCGCGGGGCGGTGCACGGCGTTCGAGGCGGCGCGGTCGCCGTACATGCATTCGTGCAGGGCGATGCGGCCGACTGCTAGGATGAGCCCGTCCGAGGCTGACCGGCGGGGGTCTTCCAGGGCTTCGTTGATGGCTTTGATTGCTTGCGATTGCAGCCAGAAGGAACACTCGCGGTTGAGCGCGCCGAGCCTGATTAGATCTCCTGAGGCGAACAGCAGACGCACGTAGAACAAGGCGGGTTCTTCCATGGCATGCTGCGTCATGAACCACTCCCATCGTTGGCCTTGGGCTTCGGTGATGTCGAGTACAGGCCATGCGCGGGGAGCGAAAACGGTCATCATGTAACGCAAGAGACCGTCATACCAGGGATGCCACTCGACGGGATAGCAGTTGAAAGGGTCATCTCTCCCCGGACTGATGGTTGCAGGACGGGGTAACGAGTACAGCGCTATAGCGCCCTCGGTCTTGATGTGATCTGAGTGACCCATTTCGAACTCATATTCGGACTTGGGAGAAGCCGCGACAGATGAGGCTGGCGTGATATAGCTGCATTGCTGGCAGCGGCAGCCATGAGGATGCTTTTTCGAGTGCGAAGGATGCGTCGACGGCACGAGAGCCCTGTGAAGGGCGCCGGGCGAGAATGGCTGGGCCGTCCTCGGAATTTCCGTCTCGCTGTCTGTCTCGATGCAGCTTCTCGAGCTTGATAATGCGGGCGAGTGAGGGTGTTGCGGCGCAACATACGGCGTGAGCATGTGACTTTGGCGATCGTGTAGGTAGGATTGGCCTCCACTACTGTGACCGCCTTGGTTCAATTGCTGCACATCGGATGAACGCGCCGCATCAGTCGCAGCCTTGGTCGCGCGCTCAAGTTCTTGCTCGTCTGCCTTTTTCTCGGCCAATTTTCGCGCAATGGTAGCCTTTCTTGCAGCCGCACTTGCTTTCGCAGCCTGCACGCGCACGGCTTTCCTCGTTTCTTTACTGATGCCAGCATCGAAGGCGACGAAGGAAATGCCGCCATGTGCAGGAGGTCTTGCCGAAGCTCGGTCTGTCCTAGGATTGGTTCGTCCAGCGCCAGCCGTGGTTCCAGTGCCAGATCCAGATCCAGATCCAGATCCAGTGGGTTTGTTGGATTGAGAGACCATCGGGAGTCGGAGGGGAGCCTCAAGGGCGGGTAAAATTAAAGGTTAGAAGCCAGTGCAATCTGTGCAGAGGCAGGGACCAGAAGGGCAAGCATAGGAAGGCTCAATGATAATAAGATACAGCAGGTGGTAGACTGGGCAAGGCGGACTCGGCAGGAATTGGAGATGCACTGCGGTGTGGCGTCCGTGGATTGAGTGGATTGAGGATGAGAGGGCTTTGGCCGAGGCTCAGTACCGGTGGCGTGGCGGCTGATGAGACGATTTGGTGCAAGGATGTAGATTGAACAGGCTGGATTGGGGATGTTGGCGAGGCGAGGCGAGAGTTGCAGGGCCTGGGAGGAGCAGGGGCAGGTGTTTGATGTTCTCTTGGTGGGCTGGAGAGAGAGTGGGGATGGGTGTGGGTGTGTGGATGTATGTATGGATGGATGTACTGTATGTGTGTCGGGTTGTGTCGTACTGTGTTGATGATATTCAGGGTCGGTGAGGGGTGACTGGTGTTAGGTGCTGCGTATGCTCTCTGTCTGTACATGCAGTAGTAACTCTCTCGCCCGGTGTATACAGTACGGCAATGTATGACAGGCTTGACAGCAAATGCCACAAGGTGATGTTTGCAAGGGTAAGAAGTAGGAACGAGTCCAAGCAGTAACTACAGCAAAACTACAGGGACAGACCACTTTCCGCCTCATCCTACTGCACAGCACCAACATGCCCGAGCCAATCGTCACGACCCGGGGAACAAGCGGGAGATCTCCGTTCCGCCCTTCTAATCAATTGCGGACTTGTCAGACAGTTCACACTGCCGGGAACGACGACATGCATGCAAACTACTGCACCCAGAGAAGCAGTCCGCAGGGGCACGTCTATTCCTCTGCACATCCATCGGCATCGGCATCATCACTCGACTGTCAATTGATCATGTACATAGTATATCACTTTCATTCCAACTTTCCTCGAGGTCACGACGTTATTATTGCTATTCCCGACACACACCACTAGCTTCAGATCTACCCGGACTGACAAAAAGGAAAAACCCGCCGCCATCATAGCTTCAAGCTAACCCTTTTCAAGCTCGAGCAGCAAACCAGCCCCAATGGCCTAGCAGGGTAAAAGATCGCACTGTAGACGCGGCGGCGCCGCTCCCGACCACGATCCAAGCGGTATAACAGCGGTCATGAACGAGAGGGGCCTATGATCTTGCGCCGTTGACATACTGTATGAAAGCCACGGAAGCCTTTTTCTTTTCTTCTTCTTCTTCTTCTTCTTCTTCTTCTCGAGACCCCTGAGGGCTTTCAAGAAGCATCTGGTACGGCCCCAGTGCGGTGACATAATTTGATTCGTGTTGGCCATGCATGTCATTTCTTACACCTGGGAGGAAGTACTCGGAGTAAACGAAACAAGCAGCATCCTATACGTCGGCTTCATCAGTCTTACAGTACATACCCGCTCGTACCGCAAGAATCTACATGCGTACGTGCACATTAATATCAGAGGTATATCACAGTAATAAGAACGAAGGCTTCTGCTCCCCTCCCAAATCCCAAGTTCCGAGGAAAAGAGTGCATCTTAACATCAAACATTCAATGATGCCCTCACAGTTTCAAGTCCGATTATCACCTATTATTATCATTGTCACCGTGCATATTCGTACGCTTACAGTATGGTTTCACAATTTCAAGCATTGTTGTCATCATCATCATCATCATATTAATATACATGTGTGTATATATATGTATATATACGCCAACCTCGGCTGCTTCGGAAACTTACACATTGCGACATGTTAGCCCTGACACATGTATGTAGGTAGGTAGTAGTTGATCGTTCTTGATCGGAGATGTTGGTGGCGGAGGGAGGGGAGGGTCTTTCCACTATGTCCCTTGCTACCACCAGCGCGAGGGACTTGCAGTACCTTACTACTACTAGCCCGAGGGATTTACTTAACTTATTACTAGGCACGTGCTAGGGAGTACTGGAAGTCTTTTCAGAGGGAGAGAGAGAGAGGGAGAGAGAGAGAGGGAGAGAGAGAGAGGGAGAGAGCTCGGTTTCACACGATCCCATCACGACTCGCCACTGTAATGATGAGAGAGAGGCAAAAAAAAAAAAAACAATTTCGCATTTTGAACTTTTGTGTTGCATATGTGTAGTTGCAATATTGCCTTGCTGCATCGTTTCCGTATATTTAACCAGATCATGGCAAGCATACATGAGCAGAGCAAAGCAAAGCAAAGCAAAGCAAAGCATACACAGAGCATATGTATTCAAACATAACCCTCAAAATTGCATGTTCTGAACACTCGGACTCCACCAGCCGCCTATCGCAACGACTGTCCACCGACTGTGATGAGATTAGTTTGGAAGGTTAATGACTTGACGTCGACCGGGTGTCTCTCATAGCCGTGCTTCTCAGTGAAAGAGTACTCATACTCCGCCTTCAGACCAAAGTCTCTCCAAGCACGTGAGGAAATCCGCGAAATTGTATAGCAAGGGTTTCCGACGGCTCATATTCAGGCGGTGGCTGCGGAGGTGTACGCGTAGCTTCGTTTCGCTGGCAACGACGCGACTTTTGAAGTATTTTCTGTTATTGTTGATGATGTTGGCCAGCAGGTCCTCGAGGGGATATGGTAGCTTCTTGAAGTTGAGATCTTCGGCGAACCCGTGGGTGTAGAGCGTGTCGGGTCTTTTCCTTTCGATGTTGGCGATGGCTTGCAGACGGAGTTCGAGGCTGGCGCGGAAGATGGGGTGTGAGAAGCTGGAGGATCGGCGTAGACGTGAACGGTTTTTGGAGACCACAGGTAGTCATAGATCATGCAGCGAATCTCGGTCGGGATACCGAGAAAGCTCGTGGTGGTCATGGCGCTATTGACTGGAGCAGCATCCGGAGGCAGACAGTGACGCGCGAGTTTGAGGCGGCTTGTGCGAGTCCATGGGCGGCCTTGATGCCAGACTTTCTGGAGTGTGCAGATGTGCGTGTTGCAGGCTGAGAGACAGGCAGTGGCGGACGTTTAGCAGGCGGGCCATATCTGGCGTTCGCGGAAGTGCGTATGAAGAAGACGTGAGGGATGGCAGTTTTGCGCAGCTGCATAGGGCGTGATTCTGTAAAATCTCTTCGCATGCTCAACAAGGTTGGGGTGTTGTAAAGGTCGTGGTCGGTGGGAAGACGGCAGCGAGGTGTTGAAGTTGGTCGTATGTCACAAGCTCGTCCTGCTTTTAGGCGACAGGATCAGGATCGCTTCACCCGCTCTTCTTCGCCTTCAAGAGCGTTGGCATCTTGACATCAGAGGCAACTCTTTGCACTTGAGCCACTGCGTCTCCCAATAGAACACGGACCGCGCCCTCGAGTCGTCGGTCATCTTTCTTCCGCATGTACAAGATGACAATCCACAATACGGCGGCATCGGCCAGCACAAACGACGTAACCCACCAGCCCAGACGTAAGATCCAGCCAAAGATGCTCTTACGCTTCTGATTCTTCACGAAGCGATGGATCTCCAGTTGCTCGCGGAGAGCGGCAATCTCCGTCGTGAGTTTGGACAAGCTATTCTCAACACGCTTGCGCCATCTTGCATCGCCTGGAGAGCCAGAGGCCTGAATGCGACGAGCTAGAGGCAACTCTCCCGAAACAGTTCGCGGATCTTGCGTGCCTCCTTCTTCGCCTTCCTCGGGTAGGTTGAGATCGCCTGGGTCGATCTGCGAGACTGGCGCATCCACAAATTCTTCCTGCTCGTCATCATCCATCGCTTCTTCCTCGTCGGCTTGCGAGACCGGCGACAGTATCCGCAACGGTCGGCTTGCTCCGCCAGTGGTATTGTCCATCGCTGCTGCCGAGCTCGAAGTCATCCCGTGACCTTCTGCCGATCTCTCACTCGGCATATACCCGCTCCTCTCAAGGTGTTGCAGGGGACTGGAGTTCTCGCTCGACGAATGCTGCGAGTTGCTCTTGATCTGATCCCACACGAACTCCAACTCTTCCACCAGCTGCTTTGCCTCGTCGGTCTGTGAAGCGTACTTGTGCATCGTCTCGATCAGCTTCTCAATATACCTGCGCTTCGCCTCGGTCCGTGACAGACCCTCGTTATCTCTCCACGCATCCCACTTTTCCTGTTCTTTGCGCAGCTGCTCGGCGGACATGTTTGCGTGGCTTTCGGATGTTGGGCGGTCTGCTATGGCGAGCACGTCGCCTTCCATGGACTGTTTGTAAAGGCCATAGAGTGTGAGGCGATCGCTCGAAGGCGGCTTCTGCGAGCCAGGGCGGATCTTATTGACTGTGTTGAGGGCATGGCCAAAGACGCGGTCTATCTCGTGCGTTAGACAAGATCGTACGAGCATGTGCTTGGGTAAAGAGTCACGGCGACTTACCCACGGAATCGGCCATCATGGGCGATGGATGATGGGAATGCGACGATGGGATCACTGGACGGACAGCACGGATGATGGATGGCAATGATGAAACAGCAAAAGAGCGCTCACGATGATGACAGTGACATGCTGTTAGACAGACAGAGGTATATTCCGGCCTGTCTTTTCGTCGCGTGAGGAGTCGTCTCAGTCAAGTCAAGTGTGCCCCCCATCCGAAAGTATGATGCTGTCGGTCGGAAGCATGTGAGCCTCGGCGAGTCGGCCGGCGAGACGTCGAGTCTTCAGCCACACGATCAGATAAGATACTGTACTTTGCAGCCTCTTTCTTTCTTCCTCCCCCCACCCCACTCTTCCACACGCCACGCGAAAGCCACGAGAACTGCACGCTTCATCGGAACGTCTTTTCTGCGATCTTCCCAGGAACGTACAATTTTCCGGCCTCACCGATCTCGGCGTGCATTCCTGTTCGCTATCTACAGCCTTAGCAATGCCGATTGAACCGTGCTGGCGTTGCATTCGCTATGATAAACATGTTCTGTAGGCGACACGGCTGAGAGTCATACCGTCTTTTCATCTACTCTTTTTCTTCCCATTGACTCCTTCTTTGCACTCTCGAGGCTCTGGTCTGAGAGCATTGCTAATGTACATACACTTTCTGGGTACAACACTGCACTCTGACATTTCCACAGCGAATCACTACCTACTAGACGCTCCAGGTCATATGGAACGATCGATTGCACCAATCACTCAAAGATGAGCAGCGAAAAGCCTCCCCAAGAGGTACCAGAGCTCACTGGAGCCGAGTCCGACCAGGTTACAACAAGGCAGCCATATCCAGAGCAGACCGAGTCGAGATACGTCCAAAATGGAGAGCCCTACGAAGAACCTGACATTGAACTCCAAACCCAGTCAAGAGGTCACAGTATAGAGGATTCAGAAAGTCAACGGACGAAGCTCGAGCATGTTCGATCACACGTCTCAACTCACGACGCACCCGGCGCCGATAACAACAACGACCACCACGAAGAAGGCGACGAAGTCTACGACAAATTCACAAACAACAAAAAGATAGTCATCGTCTGCGTGCTGAGCTTTTGCTCCTTCCTGGCCCCGATTTCCTCCACAAGCATCTTATCAGCCTCGCCCGAAGTTGTCGAGACCTTCAACACAACCGGCGCCATCTTCAACCTCTCCAACGCCCTCTACATGGTCTTCATGGGTCTCTCTCCCCTCGTCTACGGCCCTCTCGGCACCACCTACGGCCGCAGATGGCCACTGATAATCGCATCAATCACCTTCACCTTCTTCAGCATTGGCTCCGCCCTGTCTCCCAACCTCGCCTGCTACTACATCATGCGCATGCTCACCGCCTTCCAAGGCACAGCCTTCCTGATCATCGGCGGCACCGTCATCGGCGACATCTACAAGCCCATCGAACGCGGAACAGCCTACGGTTTCTTCCTCTCCGGAACTCTAATCGGCCCTGCCCTAGGTCCATTAATAGCAGGAATCATAGTCACCTACGTCAGCTGGCGCAACATCTTCTGGCTCCAAGTCGCGCTCGCCGGCGTAGCAACCATAGCAGTCGTCCTACTGATCCCCGAAACCATCCACCGCGCCCGCAAAGAAGACCTCGTCGGCCTAAGCAAGAAGCAGCAAGCCCGCAAGCTCTGGTCCTGGGCCAACCCCGTCCGCGTGCTCTGGCTGTTCCGCTACCCCAACCTGGCGATCGTGGGAGTCGCGAGCTCCGCGCTGGTGTGGAACATGTACTCGCTGCTGACGCCGATCCGCTACGTGCTCAACCCGCGCTTCGAGCTCACCACGCCCTTGCAGTCAGGCCTCTTCTACATCGCGCCCGGCTGCGGCTACCTGACCGGGACGTTCTTCGGCGGCCGCTGGGCGGATCACGTTGTCAAGAAATGGATCGCCAAGCGTGGTGGCCGGCGCGTGCCCGAAGACAGGCTGAGGTCTTGCCTCGTGGCGCTGGGCGTCGTGATCCCGGCTTGCATGCTGCTGTACGGCTGGTCGATCGAGAAGGAAGTCGGCGGGATCCCGCTGCCGGTCATCGTCATGTACATCCAAGGCGTGGCTCAACTGTTCTGTTTCCCGAGCTTGAACACGTACTGTCTGGTAAGTGGTGATGTGAAACAATGTTTCCTTCTTCTTCAAGACCCAGACTTTTCTTGGAAAAAACCTCACTAACACGAAAACTCGCAGGACGTCATGAAATCCCAATCCTCCGAAGTCGTCGCCGGCAACTACGTGATCCGCTACCTGTTCGCGGCAGGCGGTTCCGCAGCCTGCCTGCCCGTCATCGAAGCCATCGGCGTCGGCTGGTTCTCGACCATCTCCGCTTTCTTCCTCGTGCTAGCCGCGCTCGGGACGTGGGCCACTGCGATCTGGGGCCATGAGTGGCAGGAGAGTATGGAGGAGCGGTGGCCTTCGAGGGAGTGAGGGAGTGAGAGTGAGTGAGTGATGTTGATTTAGTTTGATTGGCCGATGCCCGAGAAGGAGTGATGTTGTGGGTTTCCTTTTCTCTCTATCGGCTTTCTTGATACCCCCTTGTTTTATGCATCATGGCGTTTTCGGTTTTCGGTCTTTGTTTAATCGACCCTCTTCTTTGATCGATAAAAAAGCAATCATACATCGAGGTCGTGTACAATTTGGCTTGGGAGGCTATAGACATAAGGATAGATACAGGCACTCACACGACAGCCAACTTTCGAGGAGAGAGAGAGCAAACAGATCACATGGTGAACGTCAACTGAACAACGTTCACCAAGTCGAGATACGTACTAAACTCCGGCTACACACACCAATTTGAGGACATGCCCGCTTCTCGCCAGACCATTAACCATCAAGTCAAAAGGAGAAGAAAGAAAGAAAGAAAGAAAGAAAGAGAACCCAATAAAAACACCCACCAATCGACCGGCCAAATCATTAGCAAGGAAACTACCTCTCGCGGACCACCAGAAACCACCAATCACCACCCAAACACCTACACATTCTCATCGCCCTTCCTAAACATCCCGCCCCCAACATGCCTGCGCGGAGTGTCATCCACCCCAGCAGCAGCAGCTTGAACTCGAGGAGGAGCAGCCTGGACACCACCACCGCCCGCGCCACCATCCTCACTCCTAGCCCTCCTAGCTCCGAACCGCCTCCCCCTAGCCGCATCATTCGCACCAACATTAGCAGCAGCACCAGCCGTCGAACCAGCAACCGGCACGCCCAAACTCCCCGGCGGCGGCAATACAGCGTCAAAAGGCGCGCCGCCAAACACATGCCCCTCATGAGCTCCCCATCCCGCCTCGCGGCTCGCGACAGCAGTCCTGTACCCCTCATATCCCCGCTGGGTAACCCCATACCCAAAGGCAACACCCCTAGCCACGGGCACGTGGTTGAAGCGGAAGTCCCAGACGCTGGCGTAGAGCATGCGGTAAGCGCTGAGCGCCATGAGAGTGCCGATGATGGCGCCGGCCACGACGTCGTACCAGCTGTGGTATTCGTCGATCGTCAGGGCGCCGGCGATGAGGGTGGCGGCTAGGACGGGGGCGTAGAGGGCGATGAGCTTCCAGTAGGAAGGGTGGTAGTTTGCGAAGGTTTTCAGCTTGGCATTCAGGTAGAGGGAGAGGTAGATGAAGCCGGCGAAAGCGGCGGTTGCGTGGCCCGAGGGGAAGGATTCGAGACTGTCGTCGATGGCGTCTTTGTCGCCCCGGCACACGCTGCGGTCGTACATGATGTTTGTCCAGCCGTTGCCGGCTTGGGCGCCGTAGGGCGGTACGGCTGGGTTGCAGACTGCGAGGAAGTGGGGGCGCAGACCGCCTATGAGGCATTTGAGCATGACTTGGAAGACGGCGGCGGTGATGAGGGAGTAGAGCAGGCCGAGGACGGCGTTGTTCACGTCCCAGAATGAGCGGATGCGGATCTGCATCAGGAGGATGATGACGATGGGCACCAGGGCGGCGAGCATGGCAGCTGCCCAGATTGGAATGATTTCCTTGCGGATAGGGTAAGCAAATTGGGGGTATACGATGTTGCCGTTTGCAAAGGCGACGGGGAATGAACGGGATGGAGCTGGTGGGGCGTAGTAGACCTGTTGGGCTTGTCAGTGTTGCTGTCGATGTGTCTTGGACTGATACTCACACCGAGACCGATCACGCCCATGATGACCATGGTAATGATGTCGACTATGGTCCCCTTCAGCCATTGTCCAAACTTTGGTCTGGCGTTCAAGTTGTCGTTGCCGTAGGCTACTCGTTCTTGGGCTGGTTGGTTAGGTTGGCGGGTACGCCGTGATATCAAACCCTTCAGTCCAGATTTCTCCGAAGCAGGAGCATTGCTACTGCCAACAGCCGTAGCTGTATTGGCATCGGCAGCCTGGGGTTTCTTGTTGAAGAAAGGCATTCAGCCTTGTTTGCTTGGAGAGATTCTGGAATGAGTTGTGATCCCTCAAGATGATGCTGGATAGTTATGCAACCAAAATACGCGTCTTTCTGAATAGGCAATTGATGCCTGAAAAGTTGAAAGACAGAGAATGGAAGGGAGAGAAAGTGAAACGAAGCAAGCAGGTAATCCAGCAAACAGCACGCAGTGAATGGCGACCTACCAGTTCGCATATTCACATGGGAAATACAGCCAGCAGGATGACCCGCATACAGCCAGATCTGAAGTATGACAGCTTCCGCAACATCAATTGTTGTCCCCGTCATGTGTGATATTAGCAATCATATTCCAAGGCTCCGAGGTGTCGATTGCATTGGTATGTCTTTTCATAGGACGGTATTCTCGGGATTCGATGTCGAGCGGCATGCTGCAGGTTCGTGGCTGCCATGCTTATTGATCTTGTACTGTGAGTGACACAATTGATAAGTCCATGAGGCGAAGCGACCGAGTGTGGTGGACTTGGAAGTTGTGATGAGAAGAAGAAGGACAAGGTCAAAGTAGAGGTGGAAGGAAGGTCCACGCACGTTCCCAATTGGTAGCGGCTTCAAATGCTCCGCAATACCAAGAACCTTAGACCAGACCAACCGAACCCTACGTACTAGTTACAACATCACATCCACCTCACAATCACAATCAAACTATAAAGAACCCATAGCTTCCACAAAAAAAATAACAAAACA
>Ga0265797_10001984_pt1 | contig 35331 bp, 31 predicted proteins | sample P2T30metagenome_FD_192433 | JGI IMG/M metagenome (GOLD analysis project Ga0265797, IMG submission 192433) | Plant litter microbial communities from East Loma Ridge, Irvine, California - P2 T30 | ecosystem: Environmental > Terrestrial > Plant litter > Unclassified | place: USA: California...
GAGGGCGCCGGTGGCGACGACGCCGATGGTGCCGCGGACGATGCGCTTGCGGGAGAAGGCGATCATGATCAGGTCCTTTGCTGTGAGTGGTGGTCCCTGGTGAAGTACAAGGGGTTCGCCGCCCACGGCGGATCGGTTGGGTCCTGGATCCTGCGCGTTCCCTGTGCTCGCCCGTCCGGTGCGCGAGCACGAGGCGCTGCCCGCTCAGCGCAGCGGGCGTCCGACGCGTTCGGCGGTGGCCTCCCAGAGGCCCCGGGCCAGTTCCGCGTCCCGGGACTGCGCGTTGAGCGACCACGTCGCGACGCGGTGCCGTTCGTGGTGCTCGCCGGGCTGCCACCAGCGCCCGGGCTCCTCCGTGGCGAGGCGGACGAGCTGGGACGCGCCGGTCTCGGGGGTGCCGAGGAACCGGGCCGCGACGGGGTTCTTGTAGAGCAGGCCGAGCGGGCCGCTCTTCGAGCCCGTCGCGAAGCCGGTCGAGATGATGCCGGGGTGGAAGGACGCGGCGCGCAGCCCCTCCGGGCCGTGCCGGCGGTGCAGCTCGCGGGTCACGAGCTGGTTGGCGAGCTTCGCGTCGCCGTAGGCGGCGTTCGGCGTCCACCGTCGACGGTCGCGTTCGAGGTCGTCGAGCTCGAGGTGGCCGAACAGGCGGGCCGCGATGCTCGACGTCTGCACGACGGTGGCGCGGCTGGCTAGGAGCACGTCGAGCAGCAGGTCGGTGAGCAGCCAGCCCGCGAGGTGGTCGACCTGCAGGGTGGTCTCGTGCCCGTCGACGGTGCGGCGCTTCTCGCCGAAGACGCCGCCCGCGTTGTTGGCGAGGACGTCGATGCGGGGGTGCGCGGCGCGCAGGGACTCGGCCAGCTCGCGGACGTCGTCGAGGCGGGCGAAGTCCGCGACGTGCGACTCGACGCCGAGGGCGTCGGCGACGCGACGCGTCTTCTCGGGGGAGCGCCCGACGACGACCACCTCGTGCCCGAGCTCGTGCAGCGACCGGGCGGCGGACGCCCCGATGCCGTCGCTGGCCCCCGTGATCACGATGGTCTTCTGCACGTGGTCCTCCCGTCGGCCGCCTCCGGTGGCGCGCGACGATCCTATCGGCGACGCCCGTCGGGTCCGGCGACGCCCGTGTCCGATCTCCGTGGGGCCTCCCGTGCGCGCCGGTCGCCCGCCAGGATGGACCCGTGCTCCCTCCCTTCGTCCCGCCCGCCGCGCTGTCCCGCGTCCCCGCCGCGCGCCTCCGGATCGTCGACCTGGGCCACTCGCCCGACGGGACCGCGCCCCGTGACGCGTACGCGGCCGGGCACGTGCCCGGGTCGGCGTTCCTCGACCTGGACCGCTGGCTCGCCGGGCCGCCCTCGCCGGGGCGGGGTCGGCACCCGCTGCCCGAGCCCGAGGTGTTCGCCGAGGGGTTGTCGCGCGCGGGGGTCGGCCCCGACGACGTCGTCGTCGCGCTCGACCGCGTCGGCGGGGTCTTCGCGGCCCGCCTGGTGTGGATGCTGCGCGCGGTCGGCGGCGACGCGGCGGTGCTCGACGGCGGCCTCGCCGCGTGGACGGACGAGCACGGTGCGGCGTCCCTCGAGGTCGGCGCGCCGCCCGCGGACGGCGCCGGTGGTCCCGGGGGCACCGGAGGCGCGCCCTCCGTGGACGTGCCGGTGCGCCCGTTCCCCGCGCACCTCGTCGCCGACGTCGCGGAGGTCGACGCGGTCGCCGCGGCCGCGCTGCGGGGCGAGGACCCGGGCACGGTGCTCCTCGACGCCCGCGAGCGGGCCCGCTTCGACGGGGCCGGGCACCCGCTCGACACGGTCGCCGGTCACGTGCCGGGAGCCCGGAGCCTGCCCTGCCGGGAGTCCGTGGACGAGCGGGGCCGCCTGCTCGACGACGCCGTGCTGCGCGCGCGGCTGCACGGCGTGGGCGTCGACGGCGACGCCGAGGTCGTGTCGTCGTGCGGCTCGGGCGTCACCGCGTGCCACACGCTGCTCGTGCTCGAGCACCTGGGGCTCGGTCGCGGGCGGCTCTTCCCCGGCTCGTGGTCGCAGTGGACGGGCACGGGCCGACCGGTCGCGACCGCCTGACCGGGCCCGGGCACGCGCCCGAGCCCGAGCCCGTGCCCGTGTCGAGCGCCGCGCGCCCGCGTCGAGCGCCGCGTGCCCGTGTCGAGTGCCGCGCGCCCGCGTCGAGGGACCGCGTCCGTCCGGATCGCGACCGCCCGGCCCCGACCGGCCGGAGGTGGCGCCACCGGGCCGCCTCCCACCCCGCGCCGGTACCGTGGCCGGGTGCAGCAGGCCGACCGCCCGACCCCCGTCCGCGACGTGACGGACGGCCTCGCGCCTCCGGCCACCGCCCCCGCCGCGGGGTCGTACGACGCCCGCCCGCCGGCCGCCGACGAGCGCCGCACGTTCGAGGCGCCGGCCGGGACGATCGTGGGCCGCGTCGACGGCGACGTCGTGCGCGTGCTCGGGGTCCGGTACGCGGAGGCAGGCCGGTTCGAGCGGCCGCGCCCCGTGCCGCCGGCCCCGGAGCCGGTCGAGGCGTTCACGCGCGCGCCGGCCTCGCCGCAGCTGCCGTCGCCGTTGCTGGCGCGACTCATCGAGGGCGCCGAGGAGGGCATGGTCGACGACGAGGACTGCCAGCGGCTGTCGGTGACCCTGCCCGCCGACGCGGGCCCCGACGAGCGGTTGCCCGTGCTGGTGTGGATCCACGGGGGCTCGTACGTGACGGGCGCCGGGGACCTCGACGTGTACGACCCGGTGCTGCTCGTCCGCGAGCAGCGAGTCGTCGTCGTCACGGTGACGTACCGGCTGGGGGTGCTCGGCTACTCGGGCGGCGACGGGCGGACGCCCGCCAACCTGGGGCTGCTCGACCAGCTCGCCGCGGTGCGCTGGGTGCACGAGAACGTGGCCGCGTTCGGCGGCGACCCCGACACGGTGACCCTGTTCGGCCAGTCGGCCGGGGGCGACGCCGTGGCGCACCTCATGGTCGCCGAGGGCGCCAGGGGCCTGTTCCGGCGCGCGATCGTGCAGAGCGCGCCGCTGGGCATCTCGCGAGGACGGGCGCCGCTGGCCCGGGCGATCGCGCGCGTCGTGGGTGAGGCCCCGGCGGACGCCAGCGTGGAGGAGCTGCTGGCGCTGCAGGCCAGGGTCGAGCGCACGGTGGCCCGCCGGTGGGGGCTCAAGGGCGGCATGCCGTTCGGCGTGCAGTACGGCCGCGCCCCGCTGCCCGCCGAGGCCGACGTCGACGCCGCGTGGCGGGACGTCGCCCCGCACGTGGACCTGCTCGTCGGCGCGACGACCCACGAGACGGCGCTCTTCACCGAGGCCGTGCCCGCGCTGCGGCGGGCGGTGCGCCTGCCCGTGGCGGGGCGCGCGCTGCACCGGCTGCTCGTGGGCGGCACGACGCGGCTCGTCTACGGCGCCGACGCACGCGCCTTCGCCCGGCGGCACCGGGAGGCCGGCGGCCAGGCGGTCCGCTACGAGTCGACCTGGGCGCCCGCGGGCACCGGGTTCGGGGCGGCGCACGTCACCGAGCTGCCGCTGCTGCTCGGCACCCGGCGGTCGTGGGCGCACACGCGCCTGCTGGGCACCGAGCGCTGGGACGACGTGGAGCGCCGCGGCCGCCGCGTCCGCGCGATCTGGGCCGAGTTCGCGCGGACCGGCACGGTGCGCGCCGACAGCGCCGCGGGAGCCGACGACACGATCCGGTTGCACCCGCACGACTGACGGGGTGACCGGTCGCCGGGGCGGGTGCACGGGCCGGGCGGGAGTCAGGGGCGACAGGTGACGCTGCCCAGCAGGCCCGCGACGTTCGTCGAGACGACCGTGACGGACGTGGCCGACGTGGCTCGCCACGGATCCGGGGACCCGACGGGGCCGAGCACCGCCTGCACCTCCAGCACGTGCGAGCTCGCGAGCTCCACCAGGGAGACCGGTGGAGTGAACCTGATCGTGGTCTCCGTGGTGGAACTGGTGTCCAGCGTCCTGCCGTTGTGGACGAGTCGGTAGCGGTCGGCCGCAGGGCCCGTCGGTGAAAAGCTGATGAGAGCGGTCTTGCCCTCGATCCGGCACGAGAGTCCCGTGGGCTGGCCCAGTTGCAGTGCGGCGAACGACCCCGTCGTCGCCGTCGACGTATGGAAGGGCGCCGCGACCGCCTGCGCCGGCAGGAGCGCGCCGACGCTCGTGGCACCGACGACGAGCGCCAGCGCGCCGGCCCGGTGCCTCCGGCGGGTGCGTCGACGGTGGTCGAGGAGCGCGCGGCGGCTCGCGGGGGCGCGGTGGCCGGAGGCGCGCGGCCCGGCCCCCTCGCCGCCGCGGCCCGCCTCGTCCACGTGGCGGAGGCTCCGGTCGACGGTGGTGAGGGCGAGCAGCAGCACGCCGCTGAGCGCGAGCAGGACGAGCGGCGCGGTGCGCCCCTCGGCGGCCCACGTCGCGGGCAGTCCCACGAACGGGACCCGGAGCACGCCGACGCCGTGGACCTGGTGCGCCGCGACGGGGCTGGAGTCGAGGTCGGGGTTGGCGTCGCCCTTGGTGACGATCGCCCCGCCCTCGCCCGCCTCGGCGAACCGGTGGAACCGCAGCCGGTCGGCGTGGTCGGGGTCGTCGGTGAGCAGCACCTGACCGACCCGCAGCTCCGTGGGCGGCACGGGGCGCGACACGACGACGTCGCCGACGGCGATGCCGGGCTCCATGGACCCGGTCATCGTCGTCGTCGGCTGCCAGCCGAGCGCCGCCGGGGCGACCGCCCAGAACGCCAGGCCCAGCGCGAGCACGACGACGGCGCGCGCGAGGGTCGCGACGACGACCCTGGCCCAGTCGAGGACGACCTGCACGGTGCTCTCCGATCGCTGCGTCGCCGGCGCGGGGCCGGCACCGGTCAGGAGTTCTGCGCCTCCCAGGTGAAGCCGACGGACGCGGTGCCGCCCTGGACGGTGTTGGCCGTGCCCTCCGGGAGCGTCCAGGTGAAGCGGTAGGTCCGCGTCTCGGCCGCCGCGCCGCCCGTGGTGGCCCAGGTGCCGAGGCCGCCCGCGTACGTGGTGGTGCCGCCGATGCCGGCGACGGTGCCCGAGTAGACGGTCGCGTCGGTCGCGGCCGCCGTGAAGCCCGAGCAGGTGCCGTAGCCGCCGCCCGCGCCCTGCTCGACGGTGAGCTGCAGGGCCGACGCGAGGCCGTTCGTCTGGGTCGCCGCGCCCGACGCGTACAGCTTGACGACGCTCGGCAGGGTGCCGGTCGACGTGACGGCGATGCAGTTCTGGCCGGTCGAGCCGGGCTTGAGGCCGGTCGCGGTGAACAGTGCCTTGCCGCCGTCGTCGTCGGTGAGGGCGACGGTGCCCGCGGTCCAGTTGCTCGTCGGGTTCTGCGTCGTCGACGAGAACGCGGAGTACGAGGCGGTCGACACGAGCAGGCCCGAGGCGACGAGCGCGGCGGGGACGCCGACGAGGGCGACGAGGCGGGCGGTGCGGGGGGACACGGCGGACATGCGGCGGGGTGCTCCTGATCAGCGGGGGCACGGGGTCGTCCCGTGCGTGGGCGCACCCGCGGGCGCGGGGACGCTGGCCCGGCGTGGTGGGCCGGGAGGGGGACCGGCCGGGGCGGGTCCGGAGTCCGGCGTGGTGAGGGCCGGGCTCGACGGGGCCGGAGGCGGTGCTCCGGCGTCGGGTCGCGCTGCGGGTGGTGGGGCCGCGGCCGCGCCGACGAGGGAACGCTACGGGCGGGCGCCCGGGGTGACAAGGGGTCGTTCGTTGCACGACCCGACCGCTTCGCCCGGTGTCGTCCAGTCGGACGACCGCGTCCGGCGGCTCCCCGTCCGGGCGGTCCGCGTGGGGGTGGCGGTCGGTGCCGGCGCGGTCACGTCAGGGCGGACGGCGTCAGGGCGGTCGCGTCAGGGTGGTCGCGTCAGGGGGCGGCGGGGGCGCCCGTCGGCAGGGCGGCGCCCGGGACGGGGACCTCGACGGTGGTGCCCGTGCCGCTCGAGCCCGCGCCCGGACGCCCGGCGCCGGTCCCCGGACCCGTCCCGGTGCCGTTCCCGGCGCCCGTGCCGGTGCCGGTGCCCGTGCCGTTGCCGCCGCCTCCGGTCCCGGGTCCGGTGCCGCCGCTGTTCCCGGGGCCGGTGCCGCCGCCCCCGGTGCCCGGCTGCGTCGGCGCGACGTCCTCCTCGTCGTCCTCGTCCTCGCTCGGCGAGGGCTCGACGGGCGTCGTCGGCGTCTCGGCCGGAGGCGTCGACGGGCTCGGCGCCTCGTCCTGCGTCTCCTCCGGGGCCGGCTCCGACGTCGTCTCGGCGGGCGCGGGCTCGGTCGTCTCGACCGGGACCTCCGCGGGCGTGGTGTCGGCGGGCGCGGGCTCGTCCCCGGAGGTCGCGGCGACCGCGGCCCAGACGATCCCGCCGAGCAGCAGCAGGCCGACGACGACGAGCGCGACGACGAGCCCGCGGCGGCGACCGCCTGCCGGGCCGTCACCGTCGGGGTCGACGGGGCCCGCGCCTCCGGCACCCGCGGCACCGGCGGCACCGGCGGAGGGGCCCGCGCCCGTGCCGTACGCGCGGGTGGCCGCGTCGGGCGCGTACCGCTCGGTGGGCAGGTCGTCGGGGTCGAAGCGAGCGGTGGGGGCGTCCGCGGCGGCCGCACCCGCCCCTCCGGCCGCGGCGGCTCCCGCGGCGCCGCCCGCGATGACGGCACCCGCGGGCAGCACCCGCGTCGCGGTGTCGCCGGGGGAGGGCTGTCGGTCGAGCAGGGCCGTGGCCCCGCCGTCGCCGGGCACGTCGCCGATCTCACGGGCACGGCGCGAGACCTCGAGGTCGTCGGGGCGCTCGGCGGGGTCGGTCGCGGTCATCGCGGTGAGCAGGGACTTCCAGCCGGCGCCGAGCGCACCGGGCACCTCGGGTCCGCGGACCAGGCGACCGGTGAGCTGCTCCGCCATCGTGCCGGTGAAGGCGCGCTGCCCCGTGAGCGCCTCGAGCACGACGAGGCCCAGCGAGTACACGTCGGACGGCGGGCCCACGGTGTGCCCCTGCGCCTGCTCGGGGCTCACGAAGGCGGCGGTGCCCATGAGGGTGCCGGTGGCGGTGACCCTCGTGGAGTCGACGATCTGCGCGATGCCGAAGTCCGCGAGCTTCGCGCGGTAGCGGGCGTCGGGGCCGGGCACGGGCGCGAGCAGCACGTTCGCGGGCTTCACGTCCCGGTGCACGATGCCGCGCTCGTGCGCGACGTGCAGCCCCTCGGCGAGGTCGGCGAGCATCGTCGCCACCGCGGCGGACGCGACGGGGCCCTCGTCGAGGAGCGCCTGCAGCGTGGGGCCCTCGACGAGCTCCATGACGAGGTACGCCCGGTCGGCGTCGTCGACGCGGGCGTCGTACAGGGTGACGAGCGACGGGTGGTTGAGCGCCGCGAGCGTGCGGACCTCGGAGGCGACCCGCTGCGCGGTCGCGGCGGGCGCCTCCTGTCCGGCGAAGAACTTGAGGGCGACCGTGCGGCCGAGCATCTCGTCGGTCGCGCGGTGCACGGTCGACATGCCGCCCCGGCCGAGCAGCGACTCGACGCGGTAGCGACCGTCGACGAGGTCGCCGGGCTGGGGCGTGCGGTGGCCTGCGCTCACGGGGTCTCCTCGGGTCGGTCGGGGTCGCGTCCGTCCCACCCTAGGCAGGGCGCGGCTGGAGGGTGGCCCGGGAACGGGCTCGGGGACGCGCCCGAGGACGCGTCCGGGGCGACTCCGGGACGCCCCCCGGGACGACGGACGCCCGGCACCCGAGGAGGGTGTCGGGCGTCTCGTGACGCGCCGGGGCGCGGGGGTCGTCAGGCCACGGGCACCGCGGCGAGGACGCCCTCGAGCTCGGCCGTCGCCTCGTCGGGCGTGGTGTCGCGGGCGAGGGCGAGCTCGGAGACGAGCACCTGGGTGGCCTTCTGCAGCATGCGCTTCTCGCCGGCCGACACGCCGGACTGCTGGTCGCGGCGCCACAGGTCGCGGACGACCTCGGACACGCGGAAGACGCTGCCGGACGCCATCTTCTCCTGGTTGGCCTTGAAGCGGCGCGACCAGTTGCCGGGCTCCTCGACCATGTCCTCGCGGAGCACCGCGTAGACGGCCTGGACGCCCTCGTCGTCGATGACGTCGCGGACGCCCACCAGCTCGAGGTTGTCGACGGGGAGCATGATCTCGAGGTCGCTGGTGTGGACCTTCATGGTCAGGTACTGCTTCGTCTCGCCCTTCACGAGGCGGTCGGTGACGGCCGTGATGCTGACGGCGCCGTGGTGCGGGTAGACGAGGGTCTGGCCTACGGAGTAGTTCATGAATTCCTGTTCCTGCGGTGGGCGATCCCACCATTCTACAGCAGGAGCGCTATAGTCCCGCCTTCGCCCTCCGGCTCGTGACGAGGTACGAGGCCGCGGTGCCCCCGACGAGGGCGACGAGCGCGCCGCCGAGGCCCCAGCGTGAGCGGCCGACGAGCGCGTCGACGGAGGCCCGGCCGGGCCGGTCGGCGACCGCGGCGAGGACCGCGAGCAGCACGGCGTTGTACTCCCAGCCGCCCTCCGTGTTCCAGGGGCCCTTCGACCCGTGGACGGTGCGGATCGCGGTGACCATCGTCGAGACGAGGCCCGCGGCGGCGACCGGGGTCGCCGCGCCGAGGGCGAGCGCCGCACCGCCGGCCGTCTCGGTCCACGCGGCCGCGCGGGCGGTGCGCGCGGCGGGGCGGAGGTCGAGGGACTCCATCATCTGCTCGGTGCCGTCGAGGCCGGGGCCGCCGAAGGAGCCGGTGAGCTTCTGGAGTCCGTGGCCGACGAAGAGGCCGCCGACGGTGAGTCGCAAGAGGGTCGTGGTCGTGCTCATGGACCCCTCTTACCCGCTCCCGCGACGGCCGTCCGCGACGCACGTCATCCTCGGGGAGGACCCCGCGCCGGGGATCACCACCCGACGGCGGATGCGCGCCGACCTGAGGAATTGCCAGCACCTGTCCAGGAACGTCCCTCATGCTCGTCACTTCGTCCGGCCCGCCCCGCCCCGGGGCCCTGCCCGTGGGAGCGTCGGACGGACGCCGGGCGGCGAGCCGCCCCGCGCACCGCCCCGAACCGCACGACCCCGACCCCCGTCACGACGACGCCCGCCGCCGGAGGCGCGCCCCGCGCCCGCCCCGGACTACCGGCCCGCGTCGCCTCCCGTCCGCCGGCCACCCGCGCGGACGGGACCGCCCCGCGCGGGTGCGCGCCCGCCCGGGCGCAGGTCGGCCGAGAGCACCAGGAGATCCGTGCCCCCCGAGAAGTCCCCCGTGGCCGACGCCCCCGAGTCGACCACCGCCGCGCCCGGCGTCGCCGCGCAGCCCGCCACCCGCCGCAGCCTCACCGCCGCCCGTCGTGCCTCGTCCCGCCGTCGCGGGATCGCCGTCGGGGCGCTCGCCGCCGCGGCCCTCGTCGTCGGGAGCGGCTTCGCGGTCGCGACCACCACCTCCGGCCCCACGGCGGCGACCGCCAGCGCGACGGACCAGGCCGACCGCGAGCAGGCCGTCGCCGACGCCCTGCGCGAGGCGCAGGCGAAGTCGACGCTGCAGATCGCCAACCAGGTGCTCGCCCACGCCGAGGGCAAGGTCGACGCGAGCGCGCTCGCCACCTCGGTCGCGTCCCTCGCCGACTACGAGCGGCTCGACGGCGACCGCCTCGACGCGCTGCTCGCCGAGACCGTGACCGCGTCGCAGGGCGTCCAGACGGCGTCGTCGCAGAAGGACGCCGCCGATCGGGCCGCCGCCGCCCAGGCCGCCGCCGAGCAGGCCGCCGCGGAGCAGGCAGCTGCCGCGCAGGCCGCCGCCGAGGCCGCTGCCGCGCAGGCCGCCGCCGAGGCCGCCGCGCTGGCGCAGACCAACACCCCCGAGGGCGCCAAGGCCGCCGCGCGCAGCATCGCGGCGTCGAAGTACGGCTGGGGCGAGTCGCAGATGAGCTGCCTCACGCAGCTCTGGCAGAAGGAGTCGGGCTGGAACTACCAGGCCGTCAACAAGGGCAGCGGCGCGACGGGGATCCCGCAGTCCCTCCCGGGCAGCAAGATGGCCTCCGCCGGCAGCGACTGGGCGACGAACGCCACCACGCAGGTCACCTGGGGCCTCGACTACATCCAGCGCGCGTACGGCACGCCCTGCTCGGCGTGGTCGCACTCGCAGGCGGTCAACTGGTACTGATCGGCGACCGGCACCGACGCGGACGGCGCGGCACCCCACGGGGGTGCCGCGCCGTCGTCGTCCGCGCCGTCGTCGTCCGCAGGGGGCCGGAGTCGCGTCGTCCGCCGGGCGCGCCGGCTCAGGTCGCGCGGTCGGTCGGCTCGTCGACGAGCCGCATGCCGGGCGTGGTCGTGGCGGTGGCGAGCAGCGCGTCCACCCAGGCCCGGTTGATGACGGGGGTGCGGCTGCCGGCGTAGGCGAAGTGCAGCGGGGTGGACTCGTGCACCCAGACGGTGTGCCGGCCCTGGCCGCTCGTGTTCTCGTCGCGCCACGAGAAGGCGAAGCCCTCGTGCCGCCGGAGCTTGGTCACCATCGCGAGCTGCAGGTGGACGAGCGCACGGTCGTCGACGTCGACCGGGACCCTCTCCGTCCCGTAGAACAAGGTGCCCACGCCACCGCCTTTCGTACCCGTCGACCCTAGGGCGGAGGGTCCCGACGGGACGGATCGGCGACGACCCCTTGACGACGCCCGTCGTTCACGCTACGGCTGTCGCCGAACGGGGCGTCGGCGGGCGTGTCGCCGACGCGCGGGGGCGCCGGCGCGGTCGTCCCGGCCGGGCGGGGCGGGCCTCAGGAGTGCGACGTCGCCCAGCCCTCGGGGCCGTCCGACCCGGCGGCGTACTCGTCGAGGGGCACGTCGCCGTCACGCCACGCGGCCACCATCGGCTCGACGATCCGCCAGCACTGCTCGGCGGTGTCGCCGCGCACCGACAGGGTCGGGTCGCCGTCCAGCAGTCCCGACAGCACCTCGCCGTACGCCGTCAGCGTCCCCGCGTTGAACTCGGTGCGCAGGGAGGCGCGGTCCAGTTCCATCGGGTCGCCGGGGCCGTTCACGTTGAGCTCGAGCGACATCTCGTCGGGGGCGAGGCAGATGCGCAGGCGGTCCGGCTCGCCGCCGCCCGAGAACTCCGGCGGGGTGTGCGCCACGCGCTTGAACGTGACGAGGATCTCGCGGCGCCGCGACGCCAGGGCCTTGCCGGAGCGCAGCGTGATCGGCACGCCCGCCCAGCGCATCGTGGCGATCTCCACGACGACCTCGGCGAGCGTCTCGGTGCCCCGCGACGGGTCCACGCCCTTCTCGTCGGCGTACGAGCGCAGCTCGCGACCGTCGACGCTGCCGGCGGTGTACCGCGCCCGGCGGCTGCTCGCCACCGGGTCGTCGTCCCAGAGGTGCACCGCCCGCAGCAGCAGGCCCTTCTGGTCACGCAGGTCGACCGGCCCGATGGTCGCCGGCGGGTCCATCGTGAGGAACGCCAGCACCTGCAGCAGGTGGCTCTGGATCATGTCGACCATGGCGCCCGCGCCGTCGTAGTACCGCGCGCGGTCCTCGAGGCCCAGCTGCTCGTCGTAGACGATCTCGATGCTCTCGACGTCCCGGTTCGACAGCATCGGCTCGATGAGCCGGTTCGCGAAGCGCAGGCCCAGCAGGTTGAGCACCGTCGCCCGCCCCAGGAAGTGGTCGACCCGGTGCACCTGCTCCTCGGGCACGAGCTTCCGCACCTGCTCGTTGAGCCGGTGCGCGCTCTCGGCGTCGGTGCCGAAGGGCTTCTCGAGGCCGAGGACGGTGCCGCGGGGCAGGTCCACCTGCTCGAGCTGCTCGCACGCCTTCGCCGTGATCGCCGGGGGCAGGGCGAAGTAGAGGGCCGGCGCGTCGTCGCACGCCTCGACCAGGCCGCGCAGGTCGTCGGCCCTCGTCACGTCGGCGGTCACGTACCGGGTGCGCGCCAGCAGGTCGTCGACGGCGTCGCCGGACGCGTCCACCGAGGCCAGGGACGTGCGCACGCGCTCCGTCCACTCCTCGTCCGTGTACGTCTCGGTGCCCGCGCCGATCAGCTGCACCCGCCGGTGCGGCTCGTGCGTGAGCAGCCCGCCGAGGCCGGGCATGAGCAGCCGCGCGGCGAGGTCGCCGCTGGCCCCCAGGATCAGCAGGGACGCGCCGCCCGTGCTCTCGTGGTCGTGGTCACGGTCCGCGATCGTCATGCCGTGCACGCTAGACCGGCGGCGACGCGGGCGACCGCGTACGGTCGGAGCCATGAGCGACCAGACCTACACCGCCTCCTTCGTGGGCCCCGACGGCACGAAGACCGAAGAACTCTCGTACATCGACGGGCTGCCGCAGAAGAGCGTCAACCGGCCCGGGGCCGACGACGGCGAGGACCTCGCCTGGGAGCTCGACGAGGACTCCAGCGTGGGCGACGCCTACGTGTACCGCTCGCTCGGCGTCGCCGGGCACGACTACAACTGACGACCGGCCACGACCCGCGGGCGGCCCCCGCGGGTCAGCCCTTGCGCGTGGGCCGCACCGACAGCGACTCCACCGTCGCCCCGTGCGGCAGGTCCACGACGAGCCGCACCGCCGCGGCCACCGACGCCGGCTCGAGGTAGAGCTCGGCGCGGTACTCCCCGCCCTGCGCCTCGACGAGCTCGTGCTGCATGTCCGTGTCCACCCGCCCCGGGTGCACCGAGCTGACCCGCACCCCGTGCGGCCGCTCCTCCTCCCGCAGGGCGTCCGCGAGCGCCCGCGCCGCGAACTTGCTCGCCGCGTACACGCCACCGCCGGCGCCCGCGGTGAAGCCCGCACCGCTGTTGATCGTCACGACCGTGCCCCGCGCCGCCCGCAGCGCCGGCAGGAGCTGACGGGTCACCTCGGCGACCGCCACCACGTTGACGTCGAGCACGCGACGCCACTCCGCCGCAGGGGTGTCGGCCACGTCGCGGCCGCCGATCACCCCCGCCGAGTGCACCAGCACGTCCAGCCGGTCGAGGGAGGGAGCCGCCACTTCGTCGTCGGTGAGCTCGGCGACCCACGGCGAGGCGGACGGGAGGTCCGCGACGAGGGCGGTCACCGCCTCCGGCGACCGCCCGTGCACGACCACGTGGTGCGTGCGGCCGAGGTCGGTCGCGATCGCGCGGCCGATGCCGCGGGTCGCGCCCGTCACGAGGGCGACGGGTCGGTCGGAGGGGACGTCGGGGGAGGAGGCGTTCATCGCCCCAGTCTGCCCCGACGCCCCGGGGGCCCGGCGACGCCCGCGGCGGGCCCGGGTCAGTCCTTCAGCGGGTCGTGGCCCCAGTTCATGAGGCTGTACCGCCAGCGGGAGTCCTCGACGTCGCCCTTCGGGCGCTGCTCCGAGTGCCGCGCCACATAGCCGTGCACCTTCTTCATGTGCGCGTGGTCGTCGTCGGTGAGGTCGCCCACCTTCTTCCCCAGGATCTCGACGATGCGCCGACCGCTCTCGTGGCCGGTGGACTCGCTGCCGCCGTCCTTCTGCCCCACCTCCTTCGACTCCTCGGTGCCGAGCCAGTCCTCGAGCTGCTTCGCGGTCATGTTCACGTCCTCGTGGAACTGGTCGCGGATCGCCTTCTGGTCGTCGTCGTCGCTCATGCGGCCGACTGTAGGCCGGGGTGCGCGAGGATCGTCGGCATGCGCAGGTACCCCACGGCCACCGCAGCTCCCGCCGCCTCCGTCGCCGCCGCCCGCCCGGGTCGAACCCGCCCCGCACGCCCGGCGCACCCGGCGCGCCCCGCACGACCGGCCCGCCCCGCGCTTCGCGGGGTGGCCGGGGCCGCCGTCGGCCTCGCCGCCACGCTCGCCCTCACCGCCTGCTCGGGGGCGTCGACCGCCGCACGCGTCGGCGAGGTCCCCGAGGGCCTCGCCGTGCAGGCGTACGCCGTGCCGTCGCCCGCGACCACGACCGCGTTCGAGGCGTCCGCCGACGCGATCGACGTCGTCGGGGTGAGCGGGGTGGGCGTCCTCGCCGACGGGGCCTCCGTGGGGACCGCGAGCGACGACGCCCTCGCCCTGCTCGACGCCGTCCACGACGCCGGCGCCCGGGCCGAGCTGCTCGTCCTCAACGCCGACCAGCAGACCGGCGACTTCGACGGCGACCTCGCGGTGTCGATGCTCGGCGACGAGGCGAACCGCGCCGCCGTGGTCGCCGCGCTCGCCGACCAGGTCGACACGGGCGGCTGGGACGGCCTCCAGCTCGACTTCGAGGAGCTGCCCGGCGACGCCGCGCCCCTCTACTCGCAGTTCGCCGCCGAACTGCGCACCGCCCTGCCCGACGACGCCACCCTCTCGGTCGCCCTCCAGCCCGCCGAGGACCCCGACGGCTACGCCGACCTCGGCTACGACCTCGTCGGCCTCGCCGACGTCGTCGACAGGGTCGTGCTCATGGCCTACGACGAGCACGGCACCGGCTTCAGCGAGGCCGGAGCCGTCGGCGGGCTGCCCTGGACCGGTCGCGTCCTCGACGCCCTCCTCGAGCAGGTGCCCGCCGAGCAGGTCGACCTCGGCGTCGCCCAGTACGGGTACCAGTGGATCGGGAGCACCAGCGGCTCGTCGCTCACCGTCGCGCAGGCGCGACGCTCGGCGGCGAGCACCGGGGAGTGGGACGACGAGCAGGGCGAGTACACCGCCCGGCCCGCCGACGGCAGCACCCTCTGGTGGTCCGACTCCCGCTCGCTCACCGTCCGCGCCGAGCTCGCCGCCGACCGCGGCCTGCACGGCGTCGCGATCTGGCAGCTCAGCACCGCGGACCCGTTCGAGCGGTAGGGCCCGCAGGGACCGAGGCGGCCGGAGGCGCGTCACGGATCGCACGCCGGTCGTGCCCGGCGGTCGGCCGTCGGGTCCCGCGCGTCAGGCGCGGGCGGCGGCCACGAACTCGCGGACGAGGGCCACGTCCTTGACGCCGCGCGAGGACTCCACGCCCGAGCTCACGTCGACGCCCCACGGCCGCAGGTCTGCGACGAGGGCGGCGACCGTGTCGGGGCGGAGGCCCCCGGCGAGGACCCAGTCGCGGTCGGGCGTCGCCGCGGCGAGGTGCGACGTGTCGAAGGCGGCGCCCGCGCCGGGCTCGACCGCGTCGAGGAGCAGGAGGTCCTCGCCGTACGCGGCCCGCTCCTCCGGCGCCTCGCGCGACCACGACTCGGCACTCACCGCACGGACCACTCGGAAGCCCGCGTCGCGGACCGCCGCGACGTCGGCGGGCGACTCGTCGCCGTGCAGCTGGACCGTCGCCAGCCCCGCGGCGCGGGCGGCCGCGACGACCTCGCCGACCGGCTGCCCGCGGAACACGCCGACCGTCTCGACGCCTTCCGGCACCCGTGCCGCCAGCTCGGCCGCCGTCGCGACGTCGACCGTGCGGGGGCTGCCCTGCGCGAGGACGAAGCCCACCGCGTCCGCCCCCGCCCCGACGGCGGCGTCCACCGTCTCGCGCGTCGACAGGCCGCAGATCTTCACCCAGGTGCTCACGGGACGAGTCTGCCCGAGGCGCGTCGTGTCATCGACGTGCGCTCACTCCGCGTCGGGCGCTGCACCGCCGCCGGGGCCGCCGTCGGCCGGGGCGCCGCCGCCGCCGCCTCCGGCGCCCGGGCCTCCGGTGGCCTCCTGCTGCTCGACGCTGCCGGCGTAGTCGTTGCTGGGGTCGCGGTAGATGGTGTGGACGTGGCCCCATCCGGAGGTGGTGACGCCGTCCACGTCGGCGCCGGCGGAGCCCTGCTGGGCCTGGAACGCCACGTACGCCTTGGGCCCCGAGATCGAGAAGTCGATCCCGTCGCCCTGGGTCATGTCGTACGTCGTCTCGCCGGACCACGCGACGACGGTGTCGTCGAGGGTGGCCTCGATCTCGGCGCGGGTGGTGGCGGCGCTCTCGGCGTCGGCCATGCCCGACCAGTTCGCGATGAGGTCGAGCAGCAGCTCGCGCTGCTCGTCGGTGAGGTCGGCGCCCGAGAGGCCGGCACCCGTCGTGAACTCGCAGGTGTCGCCCGGGGCGCACATCGTGACGTCGCCCGAGGTGAGGGTCGCCTGCTGCTCGGCGGTGAGCGAGTCGTAGAACGCGAACGCGTCGGTGTAGATGCCGTCGAAGGCCTGCACCTCGGTGCCGTCCTCGTCGGTCCAGTCCGCGGGCTGGACGCCGAGGTGGGTGGGGGCGAAGGTGATCGCGTCGGTGCTGCCGTCGAGGGTGGCGTTGATGCCGAGGTGGTGGCCGCCGAACTGCACCTCGTAGGCGCTCGAGTCGGACGCGTCGCCGAAGACCGCGATGTAGTACTGGCCCAGGACGTCGGCGTCGCCGGAGCTGGACGCGTCCGCGAGGTACTGGTCGCTGGCGACGATCTGCGACACGGTCTCGTACGCGTCGTCGCTGAGCAGCGCCTCGAGGACCTGCATCGCGGCGACCTGCTGCTCCTCGGTGAGGTCGGCCACGTTCAGCCCGGCCCGGTCGACGAAGGTGACGGGGAAGTTCGACCACGACGTGGTCTTCGTCTCGTCGTCGTAGTCGTACGTCACCGCCTCGCGCTGCTCGTCGGAGAGGGTCGCGAGGAACGCGTCCACGGCCTCGGTGGTCGCCGCGATCGTCTCGGCGGTGGTGCTCGAGTCGGACTCGGTCACCTGCGTGGCCGCGTCGGCGACGGTGAGGTCGCCGGTGGCGGCGCGCGAGGTGCCGGTGCTGGTCGAGGTGCCGCTGGTGCCGTTGGTGCCGCCGGAGGCGGCGGCGCAGCCGCTGAGCAGCAGGCTGCCCGCGAGGAGCAGGCTCGTGCCGGCGAGCAGGCGGCGGCCGCGCGGTCGGCGCGGGCGTCGGTCGTCGGGTCGGGCGTCAGGTGTCGTCGTCATGGGGACGATCGTGGGGCCGCGACCAGTGGGTCCACCATGGCCCACCTTCGTGCTCCCCATGAGAGCAGCCCTGTGCTCCCCCGGGGAGCCGGGGCGGCCGTCCCCGCGTCGGGGCGCTACGCCCGCACGACGGGGATCGGCTGCGTAATCGGCGGCAGCTCGGTGCGGCTGAGCAGCCAGCGCTCGCCGAGGGCGGTGACGAGGAACGCGAGCGGACCCGGACGGCAGGCGACGAGCGCCCCGCCGTCCTGCTGCAGGACGCCGTCGAGCGCCCCGCCGAGGTCGCGGTCGGCGTCGACGCCGTGCGCGGACAGGACCGAGCAGCGACCCTCCGCCCCGAGCTTCTCGAGCATCCGTCGCACACCCTCGGCGTCGCTCGTGACGGGGTGCGCCTGCCCCATGTCGACCCACCGGGCGTCCATGGTGAGCCCCGCGAACGCGTCCATGAGGTCGCTGGTGGACACGTCGTCGAGGTCGACGACGCTGCGGGCGTCGGGCGCGGCGAACGCGTCGAGGGCGGCGATCACGGGATCGGGGAGCGACGGCACGGTGGACCTCCTGTCGTTGCCCCATCTTCGCATCCCCCCGATAGCCTGGCGCGACCCCTTGACGACGAGACCCGACAGGACGGAACTCCCGTGACCGACGCGCAGAACGACGACCAGTCCCGCTCGACCGGCGGCCTCCCGCCCGCCGGCTGGTACCCGGACCCCGCGGGGGGACCGGCGCGGCGCTGGTGGGACGGTGCCGGGTGGACGCACGACCTCGAGCAGCAGCCGGGGGCGCCGGAGGCGCGCCCCGCGTCGACCCCGCAGCCCGCGTCCGCCCCGGGGTCGGCCCCGGCATCCGCGCCGCACGCGCCGATCGAGCCGCAGCAGTCGTACGGGCAGCAGTCGTCGTACGGGCAGCAGTCCTCGTACGGGCAGAAGGGCCAGTACGGCCAGCAGCCGTCGTACGGGCAGCAGGGCCAGTACGGCCAGCAGGGCCAGCAGCCCGGCTCCGCCCCGCAGGGCGGCATGCCCAGCTACGCGCAGTACCAGTCGGCCGGCGGCCCCGGCGACACCGTCTCGTACGGCCAGGACGGCCGCCCGCACCAGCCGGCGCTCCGCGAGGGCACGTCCCTGCTCACGCCCTGGGTGTGGATCATCGCGCTGTTCCCGCTGCTGAGCCTGCTCGACACCCTCACCATCGACCGCGACGCGCTCGTCGCACAGGCGACGTCGACCACGGCGACGCTGCCCGAGACGTCGGCGCGAGACCTGCTGAGCTCGCTCCTGACCTTCGTGCTGTGGGGCCTCACGGTGCTCTTCGCCTGGCTCGACCACCGGACGCTCCGCGCCCGCGGCGTGGTGAAGCCGTTCCACTGGGCGTTCGCGTTCATCCCGGTGACCCTCGTGTACCTCATCGGCCGCTTCGTCGTCCTGCGCCGTCGCACCGGGAACGGTGCGGGCCTCCCCCTGTGGGTGCACATCGCCGTCGTCGTCGTCAGCGTCGTCGTGACGTCGGCGATCCTCGGCGGGATCTTCATGGAGGCGTTCAGCGCCGGCTTCAGCGACGCCCTCTGACGGCGCTCGACCACTCCTCCCCAGCCACGCAGCGGACGTGACGACGGCCGGAGGCGCACCGCGCGCCTCCGGCCGTCGTCCCGTGGGGGAGGATGGTCGGGTGACCGCGACCCCTCCTGCCCTCGGCCTGCTGCTCGACGTCGACGGGCCCCTCGCCAGCCCCGTGACCCGCACCATCGCCCTGCCCGCGATCACGCGCGACCTCGTCGCGCTCGCCGCGGCCGGCGTCCCCCTCGTGTTCAACACGGGCCGCAGCGACGCCTTCATCCGCACGGAGGTCGTCGGGCCGCTGCTCGCCGCCGGCCTGCCCGCCGGTGCGCGCGTGCACGGCGTCTGCGAGAAGGGCGCCGTGTGGTTCTCGATCGGACCGGAGCACGGTCCCGACGGCACCAGCCCGATCGAGGTGGACGCGTCGCTCGCGATGCCCGCCGACTTCGCCGCCGAGATGCGCGCCCTCGTGGCCGCCGAGTACGCCGACCTCGTGTTCTTCGACGAGACGAAGCACGCGATGGTGTCGGTCGAGCAGCTCACGAGCGTCGACTCGGCCACCTACCTGTCACGCCAGGCGGGCCTCGACGCGCGCATCGTCGACGCGCTCACCCGGCGTGGCTTCGGCGTGCGCCGCCTCGACGACGTCCGGCCCGACGCCGACGGCGCCGTGCAGTGGCGCATCGACCCCACCATCATCTCGACCGACGTCGAGAGCGTGCACCTCGGCAAGGACCTCGGGGCCGACCGTGCGCTCGAGCTCCTCGCCGCCGACGGCGCCCTGCCCACGAGCTGGCGCACCGTCGGCGACAGCCGCAGCGACTACGCCATGGCCGACCGGCTGCACGCCCTCGGCCACGACGTCGCCCACGTCGACGTCCGGCCCGCCGACGGCGTCCCCGCGACCCCGTACCCGGTGCTGACGGCCGCCGACGGGGTCGTCCACGACGAGGCCGGCGCCGAGTTACTCGCCGAGTGGGTGCGCCAGGTCGGGGCCTGACGTGGACTCGCTGGTCGTCGCGGTCCTCGTCGCCGGGGTCGTCGTCATCGTCGTCGCCCAGCTCGCCTGGCGCAGGCGCGTGCTCAAGAGGCGCGAGGCGGCGGGCGAGCAGGTGATCGGCCGGGGCTCCTGGATCGTCCTCGGCGTCATGGCCGCGTTCTTCCTCTTCGCCGTGCTCGTCTTCCCGCGCCTCGTGGGCTGAGCCCCGCCGCGCCGGGGACGGACCAGCCGCCGCCGACGCCGCCGACCCCGCCCGCGCCTCCTGCCGGGGCGGCGGGATCGTCGGGGTCGACCGGGGCCGTGGGGTCGCCGGGCTACGGCGCGCCGGGCGACGGCGCGCCGGGCGACGGCGCGCCCGCGGCGCCCGGGGCGACGAGGCGCCGCGCGACGCCGACCTCGTCCACCTCGACGAGCGCGCTGCCCCAGAAGTCGAGCACGCCGCGGCCCTCGTGCTCCCACAGGGGACGGCCGTCCGCCAGGTCGAAGGCCGACATCGAGGTGACCCGGCCCGAGCGGGCCCAGCCGCCGAAGGCGTAACCCGTCGTGCGCGCGACGCGTCCCACCGAGGCGTCGGCGGGCAGCTGCAGCTCGTACCGCACCCGGCCCCCGTCCCCGGTGAGGGCGAGCACGCGCTGCGAGGTGCGGCTGTCCTGTGGGCCGGTGACGCTGCCGTCGAGGGCCGCGAACGTGTCGCCCGACCCGGGCGGTCGGTGCAGCCAGGCGGGGGCGGCCGCCTCGAGGGGCAACGTCGTCGTCCACGCGTCCTCGCCCGTGTCGAGGGCGACGCACCGCACCGTGCCGCCGCGCTCGGACACCTGCAGGCAGGCCCCGGCCGGATCGAGCGGCGAGACGCTCGTCACGGAGTCGAAGGGCCGCACCCAGCGGATCCCGCCGTCGTCGACGCGCAGCACCTCGGAGGTGCCGTCGGTCAGCGTGCGGACCACGACGAGGGCCCCGCCCACGAGCTGCGTGCTCATCGGTGACCCCTCGGCGACCGGCCACTCGGCGACGGTGCGGACGACCTCGTCGCCGCCCGTGCCGTCGCCCACGGCGAGCACCTGCACGGTCTCCTCGCCCTGCACGACGACGTGCCCGTCGAACACCGTGATGGTGGTGAACACGGGCAGGTCGTCGCGCCACACCGGCCGGTCGAAGTCGTGGTCGGCCCCCGCGACGACGTCGGCGACGCGGTGCACCTCCCACCGCGTGAGGTCGCCGGGCTCGGTGTTCCAGCTGCCGCCGCCCGAGTAGCGGCCCTCGGGCTGCGACGAGACGAGCACGAGGTCCCCCGAGGTCTGCTCGACGCTCACGAGCTGCCCGTCGACCTCGGGTGGGCGGAGCTCGCCGAGCACCGTCCCGTCGGAGAGGTCGACGACGGCGGCGCGCGCCCGGGGGACCGGGCCGGAGGCGGTGACCACGGCCGGTCGCGCGCCGTCCGGCGCGTCGGGCAGGGCATCGGTGGGGACGACGCTCCACCAGCTGCTCGTGCGCAGGCCGAGGTTGCGACCGGCCAGCGTCCAGGCCACGTCGCCCGTGTCGAGGTCGACGCGGGCGAGCCCGCCCCCGGCGGACGCCTGGCAGGACGTCTGGAACCCGTAGCTGCCGAGCGACGCCGCGACGACCGCGTCACCGTCGACCTCGCCCACCGCCTGCAGCTGCGTGCAGCCGCGGGCCGCGCCGGCGGCGAGGGCCGCTCCCACGTCCGACTCCCAGCTCACGGTCGGTGCGGTGCGGAGGTCGTCCACGAGGTCGGTGGGTGCGGCGGCGTCGTCGGTGCCCGACGCCCCCGCCTCCGTCGCGCCCCCGGGGCCCGCCCCCACGGCCGGGCCGACGGCGCGCACGCCGTCGCCCACGGCCGGGACCGGGTACCGCGGCTGCAGCGCGACGCCCGCGCCCACCACGAGCAGGGACGCCACGCCGAGCGCGGTCGCCGCGGCCACCACACGGGTGGTGCCGGAGGCGCGCCGCCAGCCCGCCGCGGACCGTGCCCCGAGCGCGTGGACCGCCCGCGCGAGGGGCGCGGGCGGGCGGGGCGCGCCTCCGGCCCCCGCCGTCGCGGTGGGCTCGGCGTCGGCGTCGGCGTCGTCGTGGTCGACGCCCGTCGCCCGCGCGCCCGGGGCGGCGGGTGCGCCGCGCCCGCGGTCGGAGCCGGCCGACCGCGCGGCGGAGGGGGCGGGGCGGTCGTCCCCTGCGACTCCGGACCCGGGCAGGGGAGCAGGGACCGGACGCCACGTCGCGCCCTGGTCCTCGTCGGGTCGCGCCGGGGTCCAGCCCATCGCCCCATGGTAGGTCGGTCGGCCCCTCGACGGCAGGCGACGTCCACGGGACGCACGGGCGACATGTCGTGTTCCACCACGGCCGTCGTGCTGGGTACACTGGCGCGTCGCCTCCGCCCGGGAGCGACGTGCGCCGCCCGGCGCACCCCCTCAGCAGGAGGCACGCATGGCCGACGCACGCAGCACGACCCCCGGGGGCACCCGCGCCCGCACCGGTCTGTGGCGCACCAAGTCCGTGGAGTCGTCGATCGCCGACTCCCTCGAGGAGTCCACCGGGCTCAAGCGGTCCCTGGGCACCACCGACCTCACCCTCATGGGCATCGCTGTCGCCGTCGGCGCCGGCATCTTCTCGGTCGGCGCCAACGCCGCCGCGAACTTCGCCGGGCCGGGCGTGATCCTCTCGTTCGTGCTCGCCGCGATCACCTGCGGGCTCGCCATCATGTGCTACGCCGAGTTCGCCTCGACGATCCCCGTCGCCGGCAGCGCGTACACCTTCACCTACGCGACCCTCGGCGAGTTCCTCGCCTGGATCATCGGCTGGGACCTCATCCTCGAGACCCTCACCGGCGCGGCCGTCCTCGCCAAGTACTGGGGCATCTACCTCAGCGACGTGCTCGCCGGGTTCGGGCTCGACGTCCCCGCCCAGATCGCCCTCGGACCGGTGCAGCTCAGCTGGGCGCCGTTCCTCATCGTCTCGGCCTTCACCGTGCTGCTCGTGCTCGGCACCCGGCTCAGCGCCCGCGTCAGCTCGGTGTTCACCATCGTCAAGGTCGCCATCGTCCTGTTCGTCATCGTCGTCGGCTTCTTCTTCGTCCGGGCCGCCAACTACACCCCGTTCGTGCCGCCGGCGCAGCCGTCCACGGGCGGCGCGGGCACCGGCTCGGGCGACGCCTGGCACCAGTCGCTGTTCTCGTTCCTCAGCGGCGCCGAGCCCGCGCAGTACGGCGTCTTCGGCCTGCTCGCCGGCGCCTCGCTCGTGTTCTTCGCCTTCATCGGCTTCGACGTCGTCGCCACCAGCGCCGAAGAGGTCAAGGACCCGCAGAAGACCATGCCCCGCGGCATCTTCCTCGGCCTCGGCATCGTCACCCTGCTCTACGTGCTCGTCGCGATCGTGCTCACCGGCATGGTGTCGTACCGGGACCTCGCCTCCAGCGGCGACCCCACCCTGGCGACCGCGTTCCGCCTCGTCGGCATCGACTGGGCCGCCCAGGTGATCGCCGTCGGCGCGCTCGTCGGCCTCACCACCGTCATCATGGTGCTGCTGCTCGGCCTCGCCCGCATCGTCTTCTCGATGAGCCGCGACGGCCTGCTGCCCCGCGCCCTCTCGAAGACCAGCGCCACCCGCCGCACCCCCGTGCGCGTGCAGGTGCTCGCCGGCGTCGTCGTCGCCCTCATCGCCGGGTTCACCGAGGTCGGCGTCCTCGAGGAGATGATCAACATCGGCACCCTGTCGGCGTTCGTGCTCGTGAGCATCGGCGTCATCGTGCTGCGCCGCACCCGCCCCGACCTGCCCCGCGCCTTCAAGGTGCCGTTCATGCCCGTGCTGCCGATCGTGTCCGCCGTGCTCTGCGTGTGGCTCATGGCGAACCTCACCACGCTCACCTGGGCACGCTTCGGCGTGTGGCTGCTCATCGGCGTCGTCGTGTACCTCGCTTACGGGCGCCGCGCGTCGCGGCTCGCCCGCGGCGAGGACGCGGCCGCTGCTGCGGGCGCCGGGGCGGAGGGCTCCATGCGCTGATCCTCGGGCGCTGTCGCGCTCGGGCGCTGTCGCGCTCGGGCGCTGCCCGTTCGGGTCGCCGGACCCCCCCCCTGGACACCACGAAGTGCCCGTCGAGCCGTGGATGTCCACGGCTCGACGGGCACTTCGCGGTTCGGTGCAGGGCCCGACCCTCGGGGGGCAGCTGATCCGCTCACCACGGAGTTCGTCCGGCACCGCAGAGTTCGTCCGGCACCACGAACGTTCGAGGTGCCGAGCAGGCTTCATGGTGCCGAGCGACCCGTGCGCGGGAGCGGGCGCGCGGCCGCGCCGGGTGCGCCGGCAGTGCCGGGCCTGTCGGCAGTGCCCGGCCGAGCCGCACCTCCGGTGGTCGCGGGGGACGGGACGGAGGCCCCGGGTCAGCGGGCGGGAAGGGCCTCGTCGACGGCGGCGAGCACCTCGGCGACCTCCGTGCGGGTCGTGTAGTCGACGTGGACGTCGACGAAGCGCACGACGCCGTCCGCGTCCACGACGAGCACCGTCGGGTACGGGATCTCGCGGGTGTCGTCCGCGTTGCTGTCGGCGACGTCGAAGCCGAGCTCGGTGTGCGCGGCCTGCGCGTCGGCGCTGGGTTCGGTGAGCAGGCCGAGCTCGCGCACGAGGGCGTTCCCGGGGTCGCTGAGCACCGCGAAGTCGAGCTGACCGGCGGTGACGGCCTGCTCGCTGCCCTCGGGGGTCTGCGGGCTGACGGCGACCAGCTCGACGCCGCGGTCGCGGAGGGCGGGCAGCAGGTCCTGCTGGTAGGTGCGCAGGGTGATGTTGCAGTACGGGCACCAGGCCCCGCGGTAGAACACGACGACGGTGCCGGAGGCGCCCAGCGCGTCGGCGAGCGACACGTCGTCGCCGGTCGCCGTGAGCAGGCGGGCGTCGGGCAGGGCGGTCCCGGGCCGGACGGCGCCCTCGGGGACGCCCGCGTCGCGCAGGTCGGCCTGTTCACCGGCGAAGGTGGCGCTCAGCTCCGGGCCGATCTGCGCGGTGAAGCCGTCGTTGAACTCGTCGACCTGTTGTGCGATGGAGGGCGTGGTACCGGGGGCCGGGGTGCCGGAGGCGGTGGCGGTGCTCATGGGGGATCCTCTCGGGGGCGGGCGGCACCGTCGACGACGGCCGGAGGGGCGGGCCGGGTCGACCGGGCAGGGTGCCCGGGTGGTGCCGCGAGGTGTGCCGATCGTAGGAGCGGCGGACCCGGACGGGCCCGGTGGACGTCACACGGGGTCACAGGGGCGCCGCGGCCGCGCGTGCCGGGCGACCGTCGGAGCCGCCGGCACCCGCCAGCGCCCTGGGCTCCCGCCGGCACCCCGGTGACGCGGGTCCGGTGGGCGTCAGCTCTGGCAGTGCGGGCACCAGTAGGTGTCGCGCAGTTCGAGCTCGCTCTCGCCGAGCTCGCCGCGGCGGATCTTCGTGCCGCAGCGCAGGCAGGGCTTGCCGGCCCGTCCGTAGACCCAGTCGGTGGTGCCGCGGAGCCGACCCGTGGTGGTGCGTTCGACGCGGTCCTTGTTGGCGACGATGAGCCGGTGCGCGAGGTCGACGACCTTGGGCAGGTCGCGCACCTCGCCGACCGGCCGGGTCGGCAGCACGCCGCGCAGGAAGCAGATCTCGGCGCGGTACACGTTGCCCACGCCGGCGAGGACGCGCTGGTCGAGCAGCGCGAGCCCGATCTCGCGGTCGGGGTCGGCGGCCAGGTTCTGCAGGGCCAGGTCGGCGTCCCAGTCGGGCCCGAGCAGGTCGGGGCCGAGGTAGGCCGTCACGCTGTCGTCGGGATCGCGGGGGACGAGCTCGACCACGCCGAGGTCGAAGCCCACCGTCACCCACTCGTCGGTCTCGAGCACGACCCGGGCCTGGTGCGCGGGGCGACGCCAGCGGGTGCCGTGCCGGTACACGTGCCACGACCCCTCCATCTTGAGGTGGGTGTGCAGGGTGTGCTCGCCGAGGTGGTGCAGCAGGTGCTTGCCCCGGCTGACGACGTCGTCGACGACCGTCCCGGCGAGGTCGACGGTCGCGAACGCGGGCACCCTGAAGTCGGTGCGGGTCAGGGTCTGCCCGCGCAGGACCGCGTCGAGGTTCTTCGCGGCCCGGTAGACGGTGTCACCCTCGGGCACGGGCTGCTCCCTTCACGCGCGCAGCCTGACGCCGCTGGGGGTGGGGGCGAAGCCCGCGTCGCGCAGGGCGTCACCGAGGGGCGTGCCGAGCACGAACTCGCCGTCCACCCGCTCGACCGCGAGCTTGCCGAGGCTGCGACGCACGACGCCGGCGAGCGAGCCGGCCGCGAGGGCCAGGTCGCGGTCGTCGGGCGAGCCGAAGGTGAGCACCGTCTTGCCCCCGCGCTCGACGTAGACGACGAGCCGCCCGTCCACGAGGACGACGAGGGACCCCGCCTTCCGCCCGGGGCGGTGGCCCCGCCCCTTGGCCGCCCCCTCGGCGCCGGCGCCGGCGCCGTCGGCGGTCGCGCTACCGCCGGCCGCGGTGCCGCCGGTCGCGGTGCCGCCGGTCGCGCCGCCGCCGGTCGCGGTGCCGCCGGCCTGGTCGGGCCAGGGCAGCGCTGCGCCGTAGGGGTTGGCGGGGTCGGTGGCGGCCAGGGTGACGACGGGCACGTCGCGGACACGGCCGTCCGCGACGGGTGCGGAGTCGTCACGCCCGTCGTCCTCCCGCACGAACGAGCGCAGGCGGTCGACGGTCGGGCCGGTGGCGAACTGCGCCGCCCCGAGCCCCTCGACGAAGTAGCCCCGACGGGCACGGCCCGTCTCTTCGAAGCCGGACAGCACCTTGTAGACGGTGCTGAAGCCTCCGGGAACCCCTTCGGTCACGACGGCACCGCGGGTCACGACGCCGTGGCGCTCGAGCAGGAGCTCGCTCGTGGCCGCCGCGCGGACCGTGGCGTCGGGCTCGGCGAGGGGCAGCAGCGACCAGCGACCGCCCACCGTGGGTGGTCCGCTCTGGCGGGGGAGCGCCGCACGGCCGCGTCCCCGGTACGAGGAGCGCGACCGGGTCGGCGTGCGGGGGCGCGGCGCCCGCCCGCCGCTCACGCGCGTGCGCAGCGGGGCGAAGGTGTCGTTGGTGATCTGACCGGCCCAGACGAGGTCCCAGATCGCGGTCACCAGGGACTCGTCGTCGGTGCTGCCCACGGCGTCCGAGAGCTGGCGGAAGAAGTACGCGCCACCGCCCGCCAGGGCGGCGAGCACCTCGCGCTGCAGCTCGTCGGTCTCGCCCCCGGCAGGTGTGGGCAGGGTGACCTGGGCGCCGTCCGCGAGGTGCAGGCTCACCCAGCCGTCGGAGCCCGGAAGGGTGCCGGTGCCCGACCAGATGACGTCGCCCGTGGCGGTGAGCTCGTCGAGCATCGCCGGCGAGTAGTCGGGCACCCGCGCGGGCAGCACGAGCGACTCCCACGCCGAGGCGGGCAGCGAGACGCCGCTTAGCTGGTCAACGACCTGCAGTACGCCGTCGAGCCCCCGCAGCCCGGAGCCCTTGGCCCCCGTCGCGACGTGCTGCCAGGCCGGCAGGAACCGGCCGAGCGTCTCGGGGGCGACCGGTTCGACCTCGTGGCGGAGGGCCGCGAGCGAACGGCTGCGCAGTCGGCGCAGCACCTCGGCGTCGCACCACTCGCTGCCCTGCTGGCTGGGCCGGAACTCGCCCTCGACGACGCGCCGCTGGGTGCCGAGCCGCCGGAGCACGTCGAGCACGACGGCCGTGCCGAGGCCGAGGCGGTCGGCGACGGCCTGGGAGGTGAAGGGGCCGTGGGTGCGGGCGTAGCGCCCGACGAGGTCGCCGAGCGGGTCGTCGACGGGTTCGACGAAGGCCGTGGGCACGCCGATGGGCAGGGCCACCCCGAGGGCGTCACGGAGGCGGCTGGCGTCCTCGATGCCGGCCCAGCGCTCGGTCCCGCCCTGCGTGAAGCGCAGCACGCGGTTGCTGCGGGCGAGGTCCGTCAGGGCGCTCGTCAGCGTCTCGCGAGCTGCCCCGGCGGCGTCACCGCCCTCGGCGGCGGCGTCGGCGAGCCACGACCGCTCGGCGATCTCGCCGAGGGTGAGGGGGCCGAGCAGGCGCAGCAGGTCGACGACGCCCTCGACGTCGCGGGCACGGCGTTCGGGGACGAGCTTCTGCAGTTCGAGCTCGTGCCGGTCGAGGACGTCGGCGTCGAGCAGCTCGCGGAGCTCGGCACGTCCGAGCAGCTCGCCGAGCAGGGTCGAGTCGAGCGAGAGCGCGGCGGCCCGGCGCTCCGCGAGGGGGCTGTCGCCCTCGTACATGAAGGCCGCGACGTAGCCGAAGAGCAGCGACCGTGCGAAGGGCGAGGGGACCTCGGTCTCGGTCTCGACCACGCGGACCTCACGGCGGGCGAGCGCCCCGGTCAGTTCTTTCAGGGCGGGCAGGTCGTAGACGTCCTGCAGGACCTCGCGCACGGCCTCGAGCACGATGGGGAACGTCGGGTACTTGCGCGCCACGTCGAGCAGCTGCGACGCGCGCTGGCGTTGCTGCCAGAGCGGCGACCGTCTGCCGGGGTCGTAGCGGGGCAGGAGCAGGGCCCGTGCGGCGCACTCGCGGAAGCGCGAGGCGAAGAGGGCCGACCCGCCGACCTCTTCGGTGACGATCGCCTCGAGGTCGTCGACGTCGAACGAGAAGAGCTCGGCGCCCGGAGGCTCGGCGTCGGTGTCAGGGATGCGCACGACGATGCCGTCGTCGGCCGCCATCGCCCCGCCGTCGACGCCGAGCTGGTCCCGGATCCGCGAGGAGATCGCCAGTGCCCACGGTGCGTGCACCTGCATGCCGTAGGGCGAGTGCAGGATCAGGCGCCAGTCGCCGAGCTCGTCACGGAAGCGTTCGACGACGAGCGTCGTGTCGGTGGGGACGTGGCCGGCGACCTCGCGCTGCTCGGTGAGGAACGCGATGAGGTTGCGCGCCGCACGCTCGTCGAGGCCTCCGGAGGTGACCCGGGCGGTGGCGTCGGCCGCACTGCTGTTCGCGAGCTCGCGGACGTAGCCGCCGATGGCCCGCCCCAGCTCGGCGGGACGGCCGAGGCCGTCGCCCTTCCAGAACGGGACCCGCCCCGGTTGCCCGAAGGCGGGGGAGACGAGCACGCGGTCGTGCGTGATGTCCTCGATGCGCCAGCTGGTCGCCCCGAGGGCGAAGACGTCGCCGACGCGCGACTCGTAGACCATCTCTTCGTCGAGCTCGCCGACGCGGGCGGCCTTCTCGCCGACCATGAAGACGCCGAACATGCCCCGGTCGGGGATCGTCCCCCCGCTCGTGACGGCGAGGCGCTGGGCGCCCGGGCGGCCGGTGAGGCCGCCGTGCACGCGGTCCCACACGACCCGCGGGCGGAGCTCGGCGAACTCGTCGGAGGGGTACTTGCCGCTGAGCAGGTCGAGGGTGGCGTCGAATGCCGACCGGGGCAGCGACGAGAAGGGCGCCGCGCGCCGGACGGTGTCGAACCACGCGTCGGCGTCGAGCTCGTCGAGGGCGACGGCGGCGACGGTCTGCTGCGCCAGGACGTCGAGCGGGTTCGCGGGCACGCGCAGTTCTTCGATGAGCCCGTCGACCATGCGCTCGGCGGCCACCGCCGAGTGGATCAGGTCCGCCCGGTGCTTGGGGAAGAGGACGCCACGACTGATCTCGCCGACCTGGTGGCCGGCGCGGCCCACGCGTTGCAGCCCGCTCGCGACGCTCGGCGGCGACTCGACCTGCACGACGAGGTCGACGGCGCCCATGTCGATGCCGAGCTCGAGCGAGCTCGTGGCGACGACGCAGCGCAACCTGCCGCTCTTGAGGTCGTCCTCGATGAGGGCCCGCTGGTCCTTCGACACCGAGCCGTGGTGGGCGCGTGCGAGCAGGGGCTCGGCGCCCGAGGTCTGGCCCGAGCCGCCCAGGAGCTGCGCGGGCGCACCGCCCCGGGCCACGGGGGCGCGCGGAGCGCTCGTGCCCGGCTCGGCGGCCCGCCCCTCGGAGGGGCCGGCCGTGCTTGCACCTGCCCCGGAGCCGCTCCCGACCTCGACGGCGTCGCCCTCGCCGAGCGCGCCGACCGTGACGAGCTCGCCCTCACGGTCGGCGGTGCCGAGGGCGTCGTCGCCGGCGGTGCGCTCGAGCCAGATGTCGTTGAGCCGCGCCGTGAGCCGCTCGGCGAGGCGTCGCGAGTTGGCGAAGACGATCGTCGACCGGTGCTGCAGCACGAGGTCGACGATCCCCTCTTCGACGTGCGGCCAGATCGACCCCTGCGGGGCGGCGCCCGCGGCGGAACCCTCGAGCGGCGCCGCCGTGCCGAGCTCGGTCATGTCGTCGACCGGCACGACGACGCGCAGGTCGAACCGCTTCTCGCTGGGCGGCGCGACGATCGTGACCGGTGCCGAGGCGGAGAGGAAGCGCGCGACCTCTTCGGGCGGGCGCACGGTGGCCGACAGGCCGATGCGCTGCACGGGCTCGTCGAGCAGGTCGTCGAGCCGCTCGAGCGAGAGCGCCAGGTGCGCGCCGCGCTTCGTCGAGGCCACGGCGTGCACCTCGTCGACGATGACCGTGCGGACGCCCTTGAGCGTCTCGCGCGCCTGGGACGTGAGCATGAGGTAGAGCGACTCGGGCGTCGTGATGAGGATGTCGGGCGGAGTCTGCTGCAGGCGTCGCCGGTCGGCCGTGGGCGTGTCGCCCGAGCGCACCCCGACCGTGATGTCGGGGGCGTCGAGGCCGAGGCGCCGGGCGGTCTGCGTCACGCCGACCAGCGGCGAGCGGAGGTTGCGCTCGACGTCGACGCCGAGGGCCTTGAGCGGCGACACGTAGAGCACCCGCGTGCGGTGCGCCTTCTCGTCGGGCGGGGGCGACGAGGCCAGGGAGTCGATCGACCAGAGGAACGAGGCGAGCGTCTTGCCCGAGCCCGTCGGGGCGACGACGAGGGCGTGGTCGCCCTCGCTGATCGCCCGCCAGGCGCCGGCCTGGGCGAGCGTCGGCGCCGGGAACGCCCCCCGGAACCACTCGCGGGTGGCGGGGGAGAAGCGCTCGAGCACGTCGTCCATAGGGGGCCATCCTGCACCGCACCCCTGACAGTGGCGCCTCCTGCGGACGGGGCGGTGGACGGCCGGACGCGCGCCCCCGCGGGGGAGGAGGGCAGGGGCCTAGGGTGGGGCCGTGCCCGACCCCGACCGCTCCCCCCGGCCCTCCGCCGGTGACGCCGCGACGGCCCTCGTCGCCCGCTCGCTCGGCCTCCTCGCGGCCGTGCTCGTCATCGTCGGCGTGGTCCGCCTCGTGCAGGGCGGGATCGGGACCGGCCTCCTGCTGCTCGTCCTCGGCTTCGTCCTCGTGGCGCTCGCCTACGCCGCCGTGCGATCGGCGGCCGGCCGTCGCCGGCGTCGGCCGCGTCGCTGACCCGGCCCCGCGCCTCCGGCACCGGGCGTCGCCGACCCGGGCCCGCGCCTCCGGCACCGGGCGTCGCTGACCCGGCCCCGCGCCTCCGGTCGCCCCTATGCTCGGACCCATGCAGAGTCGCACCCTCGGAAGGACCGGCCGCGAGGTCTCGGTCGTCGGCCTCGGAACCTGGCAGCTCGGCGCGGACTGGGGTGACGTCAGTGAGGACGACGCCCTCGCCGTGCTCGACGCGTCCGCCGACGCCGGCGTGACGTTCTTCGACACCGCCGACGTCTACGGCGACGGTCGCAGCGAGCAGATCATCGGTCGCTGGCGCGCCGCGCACCCCGACCTCCCGCTCACCGTCGCCACGAAGATGGGGCGCCGCCTCGACCAGGTCCCCTCGAACTACGTCCGCGACAACTTCGTCGCCTGGACCGACCGCTCGCGCACGAACCTCGGCGTCGACACCCTCGACCTCGTCCAGCTGCACTGCCCGCCGACGCCCGTCTACGAGGACGACGCCGTGTACGACGCCCTCGACGAGCTCGTCGACAAGGGGTCCGTCGCGGCCTACGGCGTGAGCGTCGAGACCGTCGAGCAGGCGCTCACCGCGATCGCCCGGCCCGGGGTCGCGACGGTGCAGATCATCCTCAACGCGTTCCGGCTCAAGCCGCTCGACGAGGTCCTGCCCGCCGCGGACCGCGCCGGCGTCGGCATCATCGCCCGGGTCCCCCTCGCCAGCGGGCTGTTGTCGGGGAAGTACACCGCCGAGACGACGTTCGCGGAGAACGACCACCGCAGCTACAACCGCCACGGCGAGGCCTTCGACCAGGGCGAGACCTTCAGCGGCGTCGACTTCGAGCAGGGCGTCCGCGCCGCGCAGGAGTTCGCCGCCGCCGTCCCCGAGGGCGTCACCGTGCCCCAGGCCGCGCTCGCCTGGATCGTCGAACAGCAGGGCGTGAGCACCGTCATCCCCGGTGCCCGCAACGTCGACCAGGCCCGCTCGAACGCGGCGGCCGGCTCGGTGCGCCTCGACGACGGGCTCGACAGCGAGGTCGTCCGCATCTACGACCAGTGGTTCCGCGAGGCGGTGCACCCCCGCTGGTGAGCTCCGGCGCGCGCCACCACCTGGCCGCCTGACCACGAGGAAGGGACGCGACACGGGCTGCCCCGCCCGGGTCGCGTCCCTTTCCTCGTGCCGCGTGCCGCGCGGTGCGTTGCGGTGCCGGGCCGGAGGTGCGCCCCGCGCCCGCCCCGCCGCCAGCGGGTCAGCGCGGCCGGTACACGCGCAACGACCGGGCGTCGAGCCGGACCCGCAGGTCGTACCCCTCCCGGGCGGCACCCGCGGGCAGCTCCGTGTCGCTGTCGCCGTCGTGCGCGATCGCGGGGTCGCGGCGCGGTCGCACCCGCAACCGCAGGTCGTCGGTGCTCGTCACCGCGAACGCCGACTCGTCGGGGAGCAGTCCCAGCCGTCGCACGACCGTGGTGCTGCGCGGCCCGAAGGCGAGCGACGCCAGGGCCCCGACGCGCCCGCCGGCCGTGAGCGCGCGGACCTCGAGCGTGCCGTCGTCGAGGTGCCGTCGCCGCATCGGCGACACGACGTCGTCGTCGTTGCGGCCGACGCCGACGAAGACGCTCCACACGCCCGTCGACGATCCCTCGCGCTCGACGACCACCGGTCGGCCGCGGCGCAGCACCTGCAGGCCGGCGACGAGTCCCGCGACGCGCTTGCCGAGGCGCGGCTCGAGGCGGTCGCGTTCGGCCAGGTAGTCGGCATAGACCCCCACGGCGGTGGCGTTCACGGCGAGGGCGTGGCGTTCCCCGTCGATCTCGACGGTGGCCGTGTCGACGGCGGCGCCGCGACCCTCCCGGAGGGTGCGCAGGGCGACGGCGACGCTCGTCGAGCCCACGGCCCGCGCGAAGTGGTCGAACGTGCCGCCGGGGACGACGAGCAGCGGCAGGTCGTGCTCACGGGCCGCGTCCGCGGCAGGGGCGATCGTGCCGTCGCCGCCGCACGCGGCGAGCACGGCGGGGCGGTGGCCCGCGGCGATCTCGGAGGCGACCAGCTCGGCGACGCTGCCGTCCTCGAGGGACCGGAACCGCGCCTCCGGCAGGTGCTCGCGGAGCTCCTCGAGGGGGTGACGGCGCAGCTTCCCCTTGCCGGAGCCGGGGTTGCCGACGACGAGCACGCCCTCGCCGCGCTCCGACCGCGGCAGCTCGAGCGGCTCGCCGTGCAGGTCCGCGGGGCGCTCGGGGTGCGCCGGGACCGGGGCGAGGCGCTTGCCGAGCAGGGCGACGCCGGCACCGAGCAGGGCACCGCCGACCACGTCGGACCCCCAGTGCACGCCCACCTTGAGGCGCGAGAACGACACCGCCGCGGCCAGCGGGGCGAGCACCAGGCCGGTGCGCGGCGACTCCAGGGCGACGCCCGTCGCGAACGCCGCGGCGCTCGCCGTGTGCCCCGAGGGCCAGGAGGCGCTCCTCGGCTGGTGCCGGAGCTGCCGCCCCAGGGGCACGTCGTCGAGCAGCGGGCGGGGCCCGCCGACGAGGTTCTTGCCGACCGCGTTGGCGAGCAGGCTCGCGGTCCCCAGCGAGAGCGCCCCACGGACCGCGCCACGCCGGGTGCCGAGCAGGAGCAGGCCGGCCGTGATCGTCAACCAGAGGGTGCCGTGGTCCGCCGTGCGCGACAACGTCGCCCACGCCGCGTCCGCCCGGTGGTGCCCGGGCCGGCCGTTCACCGCGGCGTTCACGCGACGGTCCCAGCGCCGCACCGAGGCGGGCAGCGTGATCGGGTGGCGGCGCCGACGGGGCTGGTGGGGCGGGGCAGGGGTGGAGCGGCGGGGCATCGGGCCACCGTACCGCCGCGGGGTACGCCGCGCTGGGCGTCGGCGTCGGCGTCGGCGGCCGGCCGCGTCGAAGCACCTGCAGCCGGGGGCGTCGATCATCACGGCGTCGTCGATCCAGGGGTTCCAGCCCTCGCCCGACCTCGCCGAGTACGCCGTCTCGAAGGCGGGCATCGCGAACTGGACCCGGGCCATGGCGCAGCAGCTCGCCGAGCGCGGCATCCGCGTCAACGGCGTCGCCCCCGGCCCCGTCTGGACGCCCCTGCAGCCCGCCTTCGTCCCGAACGAGAAGATCGAGACGTTCGGTTCGGAGGCCGCGTACGGCCGCCCCGGCCAGCCGGTCGAGCTGGCGCCGTCGTTCGTGTTCCTCGCCTCGCAGGAGTCCAGCTGCATCAGCGGCGAGACCATCGCGGTCACGGGCGGCACGCCCGTCCACTGACCGTCACCGGTCGGGCACCGTGCGAGCGCGCGGTGCCGGAGGCCCGGCGTGCGTCCGCCACGGACGTCGCGTCGGGCCTCCGCCCGTCCGCGGGATCTCCGGCCGTCCGTCGGGCCCCCGCCCGTCCGCCGCGCCTCCGGCCCCTACGGGTGCCGCACCCCTCGCCCCGCGAGCACGGCCCGGTAGCCCTCGCGGAAGGTGGGGTGCTCCGGCACGAAGCCGGTGGAGCGCAACAGGGCGTTCGAGAGGCGCTTGCCCTCACCGTCACCGACGTCGACCCCGGCGGTCGCGTCGTCGACCCCGAGCTCGGCGGCGAGCCAGCGGTGCACGTCCGCCAGGGGCACGGGCTCGTCGTCGGTGCCCGTGACGACCCTCGGCGGGGCGTCGACGTCGAGTGCGAGGTGCACGATCGCGGCGGCGGCGTCGTCCCGGTGCACCCGGTTGGTGACCCGTGCCGGGTCACGCGGTGCCTCGCCGGACCGCACCTGGTCGAGCAACCGCTCGCGCCCCGGACCGTAGATGCCCGAGAGGCGCAGCACCACGGCGTCGTCCGCGCGCCGGCGCAGCAACCGCTCGGCCTCGACGAGCGCGGGCGCCGTGGGGGACCCCGCACCCGTCGCGGGGACGCCCTCGTCGACGAGGCCCTCGACGTCTCGCACGTCGTCGTCGCCCCACACGGCGGACGACGACACGAACACCACCCGTCGCGGACGGTCGCGGGGGAGGTCGTCGACGGCGTCGAGGACGTTCCGCAGCCCGTCGACGTACGCGGCGCGGTACGCCGCGGGCTCGCGCGACCCCGCGGCGAGCGCCACGACGACCACGTCCGTGTCGGCCGGCAGCGGCGGGCAGGCCACCGCGAGGTCGGCGGGCACCCCCTGGATCGTGTCGGGCAGCACCTCGGCCCGGCGCCGCAGGCCCACGACGCGGTGCCCCCGGGCCGCGAAGCGCAGCCCGGCCTCCGTGCCCAGGTCGCCGCAGCCGGCGATCACGACGGTCACGCGACGACCCCCGGGCGGGCGTGGGGCGCGACGACCGGGACGGTGCCACCACGGCGACGGGCGGACGGAGGGGGAGCGGTGCGGCTGGTCATGTCGGCGAGCGTACGCGGGGCGTCGCCGGCCGAGGGGGCCGCGGCGGCGAGCTGGGGACGCCGCGCGGACGGGACCCGTGGGGGAGGTGCGGTGTCGCGCTCCTCCGCGCGGTCCAGGGGCCGGCAGGGGTCGCGGCGGCGCCGCACCTCCCGCTAGCCTGGTCGGCTGCCCGCTCCCGGGCGGCCCCGCGCGGGACCCCGCCGGGCCCGCACCGACGAGAGCGCGACCATGACCACCTCGCCGACCACCGGCTCCGGCCCCCCC
>Ga0265797_10001985_pt1 | contig 35318 bp, 34 predicted proteins | sample P2T30metagenome_FD_192433 | JGI IMG/M metagenome (GOLD analysis project Ga0265797, IMG submission 192433) | Plant litter microbial communities from East Loma Ridge, Irvine, California - P2 T30 | ecosystem: Environmental > Terrestrial > Plant litter > Unclassified | place: USA: California...
ATTGCCCGGCAACTGAACAGGTCGTGGGGGCTTGGTGGTAAGGAAGTGTACTGTTTGAGACGGATGCATAGCCGACAGTTGGTATACCTCAGCTGGCGTCGACCGTTAGAGCTTGCACGGCAGCGTGACACAAGGGCACAACATTCACTTACAGAGATTGCCATATAGTTCAAGGATTCTCCCGGTGTTACATTCGGGCTGCGGCAGGGTCTGTTCCCGACCCAAGTTCAGCATTTGGAAACCCGTCAACAGCCACAGCTGTTTTTCGAGGACCAACTGTTCAACCATTAGCAGGACTCGGTACAAATCTACAGGATTACTACATACCTCTTCATCAACATCTCCGCCTGCAGTCCACTGCCAGTCTTCCTTAAGTCGATCCAAGATAACCTTTGGACCAGCGCCTTCCATCCTGCGGATGAAGCGTTGGAATCGACTGAGCTCTGATGTAGTACCTTGAGAGACTGTGACCTTTTTAGGAGCCAGACGCGACTGTATTTGCATCTCCGAAGGTACACCTCTTGGAGTGAGACACTGCCATTGCGAGAGAGGCTTGCAGGAGACCTCCGAATTTGCGCCGCTATTCACTTTGACCATGTGCCTCACGTCCTCATGTGATTGCTCCTCCTGGAAGCTATCACGCAGTTCTAATGCTTCCAGTTTGACAGTCGCTTCAGTCTCCATGGGCTGGGGCCATCTACGAACAGTAAGCATAAACCCAGAAGTTGTAAGAAGACGACTCACCCGCTGTCAACTCTCTTTGCTTCTGGCATTGAGATGGGTATAGCATGTTCATTTTCAGGGCTCGCTGTACTGGCACGAGTTCGGCTCGTTACAAAAGACTTAGGACTGACGCGGCTTCCTTGCGTCGCATCATCGCTGCTGTCGACCATAGTAGGAGTTTTCACCTCGCGCTGTCGGTCATCTGTCACATGTCATAAGCACATATTCACATCATGCTCACGTTAGACCACTTACGCGAGATGCGCGACCTGGTGGAGCCCGTATTTCGAGATGACATATCACCTTCCAGCTCTGGTACTTCATGTTGACGTGGATGCATAGGATCTCCGGATGGAAGTGTTGCAGAAAGAGAACTTGTGTACGTCCAGCCAGGTTGCAGCTCGGGATCCTTGAGGTTGTGCGTGCGGGTCAAGTCAACTTCAGTTGTCACAGTAATTGCCGTTCTCTGTGAGTCCGTAGTCCGTCCAGTTGATGGCCGTAGTATCTTTGGTTTCATACTCTTCGCCTTCTTCAGGCCCGAAGACCACCATAACTCACGATCGGTAGAGCCCGAGTTTGTCGAACTAATTGATGTTCGTGAAGTCGAAGTGTTGATGGAGTTTGACCTAATGGATCGCTCCTTGGTCTTTCGTTCCCTCCGCGCACCCACGGATTCCGCCTCTTTGTCCAGTGGTAAGTCGGTCGCGAACATGTTCGATTACAGTGGCGAGTCTAGCGGGGTGCAGCGGGGCCACTATAAGTCGATGATCCAAGGAGTGGGAACGAATGATCGCCTGAAGGCTATCAAACCCTCAGGACTAGTCGCACCTCTGAACGGAAAAGTAGTCAAGCACCTGGGTGGACCGTGTCGCAACTGTAAAGCGAGTTACGCAACGGTCCCTTGTTTCCGCGGCATCGAAACGCTGTCGCACCACCCGGACCGTGGCGTTATTGACCTTTTCAGACTACTATCAGGGCTTCCCTGATCCGAACACATGCACTAGCGCTACTCTGTTGTGCTTCGATGCACAGCGCAGATTCACTCAGCGCACCGTGAGCTTTCCGGTTGTCAACCATACTGTTGGAGAGAGATACCGCTACGCGTGGTGTGAGCGTGCAAAGCAACCCCATCTCAATTTGGGTCTTCCCCGAAAAAGCAAACAGTTGGGCTGTACAGCAGTTGCGACTGGCCAGCTTATCGGGCTCTCTTTTCCAGTTCTCGGTCTTTCCGCCCAAGGTTCTGCAGGAAGCGCTTGTGGCTGGCTACCATTCGCAATGACGGCTGCTAAGGGAAATAACCGATATGATGCCGCCAACCTTGACTTGCATTCGCTACAAACTGCGAACCCAACTAGAATGGTGATCACAGCTGATCCATTCTGGTCGGAACTATAGGGTCAAACGGGAACACCGGTACCATGGACAGAACAAGCAGCAAGGCCGCTGAACCGACATGGCGGCATAAGTTGTAAACCAGATGAGTATAGTTGTTGTCAATCTTGCCAGAAGGAATCCACAAGGGTGAGCAGAAGGTTCTACTAAGGCTTTTAGTCGCCCCGTCATTTTGCTGCAGATGCGGGAGGGGCACCAAAGACAACATTCCGACCAGTCATGGTTCAGTCTGATCTACATCGGATGTACCTGACTAGCGCAAGCTAGACTCGTCAGCCCCTGACTCGCTTCTGTCAAGCCACTATAGCACGAGGCTAGACCACCCACCCTCGAGTACGCTGCAAGATTCTCCGCTTCAGCTGCACGACAACGCTCCTGCCGCCATACCATTGACTTGTGCTACGCATGATGCGGCGGTCCCAAGTGGTCATGCCGTCACTCCGTCCAAAACCTTCTTAGGGCGTGCTTTTTACCCTGCTGCGCGCTATGCATAGCCTTGACTTCCCCGCCCATCCCTTTCGCTACATGCCACTCCGCCTTGCGCGTGTCTTTTGTTTAGTACAGTTCGCCCTACCCTTCATATTTCCTATAGCATTCCTGCAGGAACTTTGCTTATGGCGCCAATATAACCGATCGCATTTGCGATTGATCCATGCCATATACCTTTTCGTTCCGAATCGTTCATGTTTGCTTCTACCGGACGTGCGTGACACAAATATAGTCGACGCAGGGCTATCTGTCGCAGATCCCTCCCTCTTTATCTACCGAGCATTGAAACCTTCGACTGGTGGCCATCTTTACGTCTGTAATCATGGAGTCCATCCGTTCCTCAATCGAGTCACTCAATGTGTACATCGGCCGGTCAACTTTCGGAAGGATATTTCGTCTCGGCGGCTGTGGGCATGTATGTTTAACGAGGGTATTGGTGATATTGGATATGGCTGACTGTCTTCGCAGAAAGATGAGATCCTACATACGAAGTTCACTACCGAAGTGCGGGCAGGACTTACGTCCTTCTTCACAATGGCATACATCATAGCAGTCAATGTAAAGCTTCTAAAGTCGTGTATTGTTCGACATATTAATGAATCTAGGCCACTATTCTTGCCGACACTGGAGGCAACTGCGTATGCAACGATGCAACAGACCCTATATGTTTGACGAACACCGAGTACCTCATCTGCAAGCAGGGTAAGGACCTTCTAAATGCTCAGTAAATTATCTGACCCAAGCTCAGATTTGAACCGCAACCTCATCACCGCAACCGCGGCCGTAGCCGGCTTCAGCTCGTTTCTCTTTGGGTTCTTCACCAACATGCCCGTTTGTCTCGCACCAGGCATGGGTCTCAACGCGTACTTCGCCTACCAGATTGTCGGCTTCCATGGCACCGGTCTCATCTCCTATAATCTGGCACTCACTGCGGTTTTTGCTGAAGGCTTCATCTTCATATTCCTATCTTTAATCGGCATGCGACAATGGCTCGTCAAGATCATACCAGTGTCACTTAAGATTGCTGCAGCGTGTGGTATAGGGCTGTTTCTCGCCGAGGTTGGACTGAGCGCCAATGCAGGTATTGGTGCAATTGCGGGCTCAAAGAGTACTCCACTTGACATAGCGGGATGTCCAGATCAGTACAAGGATGAGTTTGGCTCATGTACAAGCCACAAGATGACCTCTCCTACTGTATGTCCTATATTACTTCCTCACAAGACGTTGCTAATACCTCTCGCAGATGTGGCTAGGTATCATGGGTGGGGGCATCTTGACAGCTTACTTGATGACATACAAGGTCAAGAGTGCCATGATCCTGGCCATCCTACTCGTGTCAATCATCTCATGGCCACGAGGTACATCAGTCACATTCTTTCCTTACAACGAGGTTGGTGACAACCGCTTCGAATTCTTCAAGAAGGTGGTCGACTTTCATCCCATCAATCGCACTTTGAACGCTCTGGACTGGGACGTCAACCGGGCACCTGGCCACTTCGCCCTCGCCCTATTCACTTTCCTCTATGTCGACATCATCGACTGCACGGCTACACTTTATTCCATGGCACGTTTCTCCGGCGTGGTGGACGCGGAGACTGGAGATTTTCCACGATCAACGATTGCTTATTGCACGGACGCTTTTTGCATCTCCATGGGTGCACTCCTTGGTTGTTCACCTGTGACGGCTTTCATCGAGAGCGGTGCTGGGATTGCAGAAGGTGGCAAAACTGGATTAACAGCCATGACCTGTGGTGTTTGTTTTCTCATATCCATGTTCTTCGCTCCTATCTTTGCTTCGATACCGCCATGGGCTACTGGAAGCACATTGATCCTGGTAAGCCTTTCTTTATCAAATCTTCAAGACATCATCATTAACAAAAACATAGGTTGGCTGCCTCATGATGCGACAAATCTCCTCGATCAATTGGCGGTACATCGGCGATGCGATTCCAGCCTTCGTAACCGTGATGTTCATTCCCTTCGGATACAGCGCGGCCTACGGTCTTATTGCGGGTTTGATGGTCTACACTGCACTTAATGGCATGATTTACTTGACCAAGATTATCTCCGGCGGCTACATCGTTCCCGAAGACGAAGATCACCGCGAATACTGGACTAGTAAGTTTCACCACATTTCCCTGCTTCGTCGGCGCACTTTCCTACTACACACCCATCAACGATACCAGTCACTAACAAACAAACCCAGTCAAACCCGCTGGCAGACTCCCCTGGTTCATCACCGCATCCCAAAGCCTCGCAGATCGCGTGCGGGGGACTCACACGCCCAATTCCCGTGACGCGATTTCCATTCGAAGCACGGAGTCGGAGTGGAAATACCACGATCGGATTGGCTCAAATGGATCCGATCGCGAGCTTGATTCGGTCGTTATACAAGCCTTGCCCACAGATCCTCGCCGGGAGAAGGTTTTCAAGTCGATGGGGAGATAATGGCGCCTGTGATTGGCAGGGGAGAGTTTCTGTGAATTAGAGTTTCGCGCTTATGAAATGAATTATCACGAGTCATTTGAAATTACGTGTCACCTGATTTTGCCTGCCGTTATTTTGATATCCTAATTCTTGATCTCCATAGCTACTGACAAAATTTTATCGAGCACTGTCTCCTGTCGGGTACGTTTTCCGTGTCTAAGGTGGCATCAACTTTGGTTCACAAACTTTGGGTCGGGTCAACGCTTTCGCTCAACATCAGGATTGGGACCGCGGCATTGATATCCGTTAACTAGTCCAACCTTCCTCCAACCCTCCTTCAACTTCTCTAAGGCGAGAAGAAGTAACAGTGCATCACTTTTCCAAGCCACAAATATCCAGCAGTGCACTAAATAGTCTTCCGAGATCTGCTCCTCGTTTCCTTGTTTTTGCCTTCTAGCTTTGCGTGCCTAAGGTGCGCCAATAGGAGTGATCTACGAACTCTATGGTTGGCGCTCAGTCTTCCGAGCCGCGTATTCGCAAGCTGCACGGCTGGGGTGCCGATCGCTACCGATTCAGAAGGGTCTTGCAGCGGCACTTAACTCATAAGAAGTGGCACTACCGGTGTCTGCCATCAATCCGCAACCGACGTGCATCTTGCAATCATGTCATCATCGAGTATCGACGCTTCTTCTATCGATATGCAAAAAGCAACCTATAGCTAAAGATCAGTTCACCATCACGCCTGTATATCTAAGTAAAACAAATTGCTGCCTCCTTTCGAGAATAGTGTATATGATACGTGCGGGGCTCGTGTTTACATTGATAACGGTCTATTCTTCCAGCTTTGGTACGGGTCTCCGGCACGTGTATCAAGCTTAACGACGAGATGAATTTCTTTTTGTAAGGCTGAGAAGGATAGCGCATGACAGCTCGGCAAGTACATAAGCCTGTTTCGTGTCAAACATCGTCGTCTTCCCAATGCGGTATGCTCCACACACACTCATCAAACCTCAAACTAACCCCAGAGAACGTGTACCCACCATCGCTTCTGCAACACCAGTTCGCCCCGCACTTTCTTTTTCCTTATCTCAACTCAACACAATGCGCCGCCGTCGACCTGCCACACTGATCCAGTCACGAAGCTTGCGTCGCTGCTAAGCAGGAATTGAATCACTTTCGCGACTTGTTCAGGGCTGGGGACGCGGCCGAGGACGGCGTTGTTGGGGGGTGTGAAGCCGTTCTCAATATCGAAGGCGTCCAGGTGTGGTGTGTCACCAAAGCTTCTAAAATAGTGTCAACGACCGGCTCTGCTCCGACAGTACAAGTGGTGGGAAGAGAACCAGTGCCTGAGATAGGCTGAAGGCATCACTTACGGTGCGATAGCATTGATCCGAATGCCAGTCTTGGACTGCTCCCTTGCAGCAGCCTTCGTAAGTCCAATGACGGCATGTTTTGACGCGCAATAGATTGAGCTGCCTTCTTTGCCGACCAGTCCTGCTGTCGATGCTGCATTTACAATCGATCCACCTTGTCCGCCTTTACTTGTGGGATGCATGCTGCGAAGCTCGGCGGCCATGCACAAGAACATGCCCTTAACGTTGACTGCGAAGACCTTCTTGTAGTTGTCATGGTCGTGGTCTTTTACAAGGGCCTTGTTGCCCGAGATAGCTGCAAGGTTCACTGCACCTGCGTCGTCGTCAGCCCAAGCACATATCCGGACGTTGACTTCCATAAGCAGATTCGTGCCTTGCAAGACGACCAGGATGTTCACATACCATCGATAAACTCCAATCCCTAGTTCGAAGGGGCATATCTTAGCCAGCTCTTTACGGCTCTCTCGTTTGTAACATCCAACATTGTGAACTCCGCATTCGGTCCGAGTTCACTCGAAAGCTGCGCCAGTTCTATTAGCTTGGTGTCCCCGAGGGAGACCTTCGCTCCGCTTGCAACCAGCAGTTTAGCTGTCGCACGTCCAACGTCTGATGTTGCCCCGGATATAACAAACAACTTCCCCTTCAGAGTCTGCGGAGGATGAGATTTGCTGTTCGGAGACCCGGATTCCTCCTGCTTCGGTGGTGGCTCAACATTAGAGGCGGAAGGGGTGTTTGGAGAAGTCGGTATCTGAGATGGCGTTGTGCGAGATGTTGATCCTTGTGACCTTGGTGACTGCGACGTTGGTGATAGAGATGTTGATGATTCAGACGTTGATACCTGAACAGTTAGTGATTGAGCGGCCAGTGATTGAGCAGCTGGCGATCGAGATGTAGGTGATCGTGGTGGTTGAGCTGACGATACTTGAGACTGCGAACATGCATGCTCTGATGCCTGAGATGTAGAAGATTGAGATCTCCGTGTTGAATACTCTGGTACTGGATATACGGATGCTGAAGACGCCAGTGATGGAGGCCTCAATGATGGAGCAATTGTATCTGTAATTGTTGACGCTGGAGTGTAAGGCGGTGACATGAATTCTGCATAAATTGGTAACGGATGTGGAGTTGCTTGAGGCTGCAGTACTGTAATATATGACGGTGGAGCCGTTGATGCTGGAGATGTTGATGGTAGAACCGTTGGTAGTGTAGCCGTTGGTGGCGGAACTGGCGATGCTGGAGACGGGCGTCCCGGCTTCCAGTAACGATACAATCTTTTGGACCAGCGACGTGGTGCCATGATGGTTTTCGCTCGTATGTGTTGATAACGGTCGGTAATACGCGACATCTTGTGATATTCTTAGCGATGGATGGGAGGTATGTTCACCGTGGTTGGCGAGTTGTTGGGTAATAAGTTGGATGAAGAACGTAGGTACTGCGCTCCAGTTTTGTTCATGATGAGGTGAGGTACGAGTAGGCAGGCGAAATGCTCGCGTGGAAGGTGCATGCTGGGTGTACCTGTACAGCATTCTATCTCTAGAGGCAACGATCACGCACGCTCTTGACCGCTACGGGCGCGATGAGCTTACAGGTGCATCGTGCTGTCCTGTACGAGAAAGAGAGTTGGAAGCCGTACCCTATCACCAAGAAGTAAGTGCGACAGTTTCGAAGCGCATGATAGCAATCGTTGTAGCTGTACGTGCGTACTGCAAGGTAAGTTGAGGAACTCAATAGCAAATCCGATTTCCTTCCAGTGAATTTGTGTTAGCATCAAATTCTTACACACCACACATTGTCCTTAGACCTCGTATTTCCCCAACACATTCCTCCCCTCCGCAAATTCATTCTCAAGGATTTCTTGTCGCTCCTGCCGAACTCGAATCTCACATTCGAAGTTCTTTGGCGTCCTCACAATACCATCCATGAATCCTGTTTCGGGGTCAACATCTACCGGCCTTCCAGGCTTCTCTTTGAATTCAAAAGCCCAGAGCAACTTCGCAATAGCAATGAAGAGACTGCGCTCGGCGAGATGCATACCAGGACAGATACGTCGTCCAGCACCGTAGGTATAGTGGTCCCGCGAAGCGATATCGGGGGACGCTGCGTAGTGAGATGAGGCGTGAATGCGAGTTGCGTATCGATCAGGATCGAAGTCTGACATTGGGGACTCGCAAGTATTGACGTCGGCTGGTGAGTGATTCAGGTCCCAGACGTTTATGAGGACAGTCGTGTTCTTAGGTATGAAGTAGCCGTCGATGGTGTCATCTGTTTCACTTTAGCCATTATCGATATATATCGCGCGTGGACTGAGATTTACCAGCGGTACTGTGATGCGGCATGATGCTCGCTACTGGCCTCCATCGCATCACCTCCTTGATGATTTGAACGACATACGGTAGCTTCGCGACATCGCTCCAAATCGGCGATCTTTTGCTTCCTACCACTTCATCAACATGCCTATGAGCTCGTTCTTGAACACCTGGATACTTGATCATAGCCTGTATGAAAACCCGTATAGCAGATGCCGTCGTATCACTCCCAGCATCAATCAATGAGCCCGCAAGAGTGTCCAGATCTCTTCTCGTCAGATTGATACCCTTCTCTCCCTCATCCAGCAGGAAGTCATACACAGAACCTGCACGTACCCCACGCCTTCTCCTCTCCAGCACCGGCTCTGCCATCTTCGTAAAGACGGAATTAACAGCCTGTCCACTCTCATCCCCTTTATTCTTCCAATTCTTCCACCGTCCCCGCCACATCCACTGGGGTACGTATACCAACCAAGGTAATAAGTCTACCGGCGGTATTGCACCAACCTCAAGCAATTCGACGTACTTCTCGAACATGACTGTATACTCTTGAAGTTCGTCTGCATGTCTAGTCCTGGTCCCATAAACCAAACTCTTAATGATACTATTACTGAATCGCAAAGTATGCATCATAAAACCTCCTGGTTCGTGCCAGAAGTCATGTACCATCTGCCTACTTTCAGCTTCCACAATGCCAACGTGCTCCTTCTCAACTTTCGCTTCGTTGAAACACTGTGCATATAACTTTCTGCAAAGCCGCCATTTATCTCCCGAGGGCATGAACACGACCAAGGGAATATTCGCTGGATCCCTGGCAATATAGTGCTCGGCAAAGAAGAAAGGTGGTCTGCTGTTGTATGTTGCACCCCGCTTGTCAATGAGCTCGCGGACTAGTCGGCGGTCGCTGAGCACGATCGCTGTGGTGTGGAAGAGTTTGAGGCTATAGATGCCGCCATATTGTTTTCCCCAAGTTGTGAATTGGAAGTGTGCGTTCTTTGTCGGTATAGACAGCAGGTTACCGAGGAGAGGAAGGGTCGGTGGGCCTGGAAGGTTTAGCATCGGAACGATACATGGTGTGATCTAGAAGATACCAGGTGGTAGTCCTGCTTCTCGGCGACCTATCTTGAGGAGATAGTATAGGCTGACTACTACGGAGGCAATGACTAAGGCAGCTAGAGTAGCCATGGTCCAAAATAGCTCTTGGGACAGCTTATTGTCACCAATATTTCAGAATGAACGGAACTTGGATCGTGTCATATATGTTCGCAGGCTTGTCTGTCAGGAAAAACAAGCAATATGTTCTGCGCGCGCTCTTTTCATATGTAAGTCAGGCGGGGTAAATTGTGCTACCATTGTATCGGTAGGCAAGAAGTATGCATTAGCTGTTTCCGGATGCGGGACGTTGGTGGAATCCAATTGCAAGGCAAGGTGGTATACCGAGATGCCGATCGGGGGAGTATTGCATAATAGCCAAGGCATGCACATGTCCATCCTGTTCGAGGTACCCTACATTCCCTATCCAAGGCATATGCAGCGAAAACGATCTTCAACGAAACCACAAACCGTATTGTGCAGAGTGAGTGATGGAGCGAATATGGAGGGACATTAAGTATAAAAAGTAAAAAAGTATCGTAGTGTTTTACAACAGCGCACCTGCAAAAGCAGAGATGACGAACATACCCAACATGCCTAGGCCAGCCTTGCTTACACCCATGGGTGCAGCAGCACCAGTGCTACCTGGCGAGCCCGTAGCATCAGGTCCATTACCACCAGACGTCCGGCTCGCGCTTCCACTTCCACTTGGTGTGCCCGTCGCGCTTGCAGTGTTGTTTCCCGAACAAAAGATCTGGCTGGGGTTCACACCGTTGTCCATAAAACAGGCATTGAGATCAGCAACAGTCTGGTCGTAGGCGAGACAGTAATATCCACATGAACCGTTGAACTCCTCGACCGGAGCGTCTTTGCAGCATTGCGAGAGCGTGTCGGATGTGTTGGAGGGGATGCCGGTTGTGCTGCCGACGGCGCAGAAGACATCTTGGGTAGGAAATTGTGTAAAGTCGGCCGTGGTGCACGAGGCGCCTGTTGCGCTGGGGGAGGCGGCAGATGATACAGCGGAAGACATTGTTGTGGGCTGAGGTTTCTGTATTGTGGTTAGGATTGCATCGGATGTCCTGTGTTGAGAGTCTTACATTCGTCCTTGATCAAGACTTGTTTAGTAGCACAGCGACTATGTAATATTTTCTTCTACTGCGAAGTAAGTAAGTAGTCGGAGGTTAGTTGTCTAGCACAATAGCAGGGACGACGCAACGGTCAAGAAATATCCGCAAAGGCAATGCCACGACTTAGCGCAACGTCACCGACAGTTCCAGCAAGATCCATCACGCCAGCGGGCCTGTCGCTCATGGCCCAGCTGTTGATCTGAGGCTGTGACGGTTGCTCGGGGGCGTGGCTCGTAGCTCCACATGGTTGCTCAGGAGACCCGTTTCCAAGGATTATTTTTGGCAACCATGACGGGCCTTTCGGCAGCTGCGCGCCGAATCACGACAATGCGGCAAGGCGAAATCTCACCATTGGAATTGGCATAGGATGCAACGACGATTGGGTATATGAGTAGAGGCTGTGTTGCTACGTGACGTGGTTGGTGTGCTTCGCCAGATTTCTCGATTAGTGACATGGCGCGCGCTGGCTTGATGAGGATAGCGTGGCGCGTGGTAACGGGACGGAGACATGAATGTTTACTCAACTCGGAAGTCTAAGTCAACTTCATGGAAATTTCCCACTTGGGATTTGATTCAAAGTATATACATTAAATGTCCAAGACCGCCTTCTCGGTCTACTCCAGTCCAGCCTTCTCCATTTCGGTGGCGGCGTACATGAACGCACCAGCACCCTTACCATCGTTGATCAGCGTCTCAACACCAGTGTAGTACTCGTAAGACGCATCGCCCTTCAAACTTCCTACAGTAACCGTGCCGGTAAAGCTGAGGGTGCCGTTCTTCTCGTACTGGATGAAGTCATCCAACATCAGATCCCACGCCTTGGACGCTGTCTCCTGGTACGACTTCTCCAACAAACCCAGCCTGACACCCTTCATGTATGCGTAGGTGAACATGGCCGTGGCACTCGACTCGATGTAGTTTCCCTCCTTTCCAGCAAGCTCCGGGTCCATAAGTAGCCACCATCCGCCGCTGATATCTTGAACGTCCTTGATACCAGAGGCCAGAGTGACAAAGTAGTCAACGAGCTTGGAGTAACCAGCGTGTGTCTTGGGGAAGACTTCGAGCACCTCAACGAGCGCAACAAAGTACCATCCCAGAGCACGGTCCCACACATATGGTGAAGCACCAGTCTCAGGGTCAGCCCACACAGTCGACTTGTCTTCGCTGTAGCCATGGTACAGGAGGTTGGTTGTCGTGTTTCGGCAGTGCTCCTCGATCAGATCGAATTGCAACTCGATATCGTTCCACGCAGTCGTGTTGTCGGGCTCGAAGTATGATGTGTAGGTCGCATAGAAGGTATCGGCCATGTAAATACCATCTAGCCACATCTGGTTCGCATAGACAGGGGCCCTGTGCCAGAACCCGCCTGTGGGGGTGCGCGGCCATCGGTCCAGCTGCTCACGGAGACCCTTAGCCGCAACAACGTACTTGTCGTCTTTACGGCCCTCCGAGTTCCAGAAGTAAAGGATGTTGTTGCCAACCCGGATGTCGTCCAGTGTGTAGAAGGTGGAGTTCCAACCCTTGATAGTGCCGTTGGAGGAAACAACCGACGAGACGGCTTCGGAAGCGTACGCAAGCAGAGAAGAGTCGTTTTGCGTTGTGGCGGCTTTCTGGATACCTTCATGGATGACCGAAGCGACATAGTGGTTGTCCATGTGCTGGCTCTTGGACAAAAAGGAAGAGGCCATCCATGTCGAATACGGCCTGGTGGTGTTCTTCGCCGCAAGTGCTGTGCCAGCCAAAGCCAGGGTAAGAGCCGGAAGATGCATGGTTGCGAAACGGTATTATGAGCAAGGTAGGATTATCACAAACAAATCGAGGACCCTGGAGAGACGAATTGAAACACCAGCGAATACTCTATTTGGCGCTGTACTCCTGTCGCTCTTTATACGCAATGCGCTGCGTCCGTACTCGTCACCCATCTTCTCCCCATGCCCGCCACTACTGCAGTTGCTGCAATCAAAATCCATGTTCATGCAGCCTCGTAGCGTCTCAGCCTCTCCACCTTGTGGTCCTGGACGGTACCTAAAGAATTTCCGCGAGCGGAGGTTTGCCCATCATCGACGAAATCGGCAAGGTCTAGCCATGGTCTGCGACTTGGCAGCGGAGAAATTGGTGATTGGAGATGTGGTGCCTGAAGCGGCGAAAATGCTCAACAGCAGCTGTCATTTGGAGGAACTGCAGGTATGAGATCAGGCTGCATCCATTGATCTCAATTGTGATTTTCATACAACGTTGCAGCGTTGTCGATGGGACTCTCGTCCATCGCGATGTGGAGACAACTGCTGCGATACGTGAAGGAGCTCACCCTGAGTGCGGGTCGCCCTAGCCGAGTCAAGCATCCCAAGTCCGCGGGAGGCTTCTTGCGTCGTCTTGTCCCACTGCGCCAATGAACGTCAAGCTTCAACGTTCCCGTCGACGGCAGGACGTGTTGATTTGGGCGGTTCTTTGGTACTTGGTCGTTGTGCACGCAAAATGTGCTTACGAACGCTTACTCAAAACGATCTCACGAAACATACAGCCAAGCAATCCTCCAAGTATGTGGGCTGACGAACACAGGTCCTAGCGCTGCACAAATTACCGACAAGCAAGAAGGATGCCAAACACTGTACAGGATTTTCCGACCATACGATCAGTGCAATGCATTCATTATGTGAAGTTGATGTTGTCGGGGCGGACAAGAGTCTTGCATTACCTACAGCCGCCAGGCACCGGATCCTTTCGGCTGTAACGTTCCGCCCTCTTACAATCGCAGATTCCTATTTATTGTGCATTCGGACTTGCTCTAGACTTTGGGAGTGTTGCGTAAGATAACGTATTATACGCAGACCAGATGATGATATGCAAAGGGATAAGATCACATCCAAGACATCTCGTGGCATGATTTGGTACAAGGATGACCATCGGACAAAATATATTGCCCTTATCGGGGACATGGTAGCTTCGTCCACCAAATCGACATCTTGCCAAGACTACATTTTAAGCACCAAACAGCGTGTTTCCTGTCTAGAGTGTTGGGTTCTTGACGACAGACCACCATCTTCCGAACCTCATGATACCCATATCATATCCTTTCCACCAACAATATCCCCATGAGATAGCCCATGTCGAACCCAGGATAACTGCCAGCCCAACGAGATTAGAATTCTTCCAAGACCATGGCTCTTGCTCCTGGCTAGGCGTTAGCTATCAGCTAGCACTTTGAATTTGTTAAAGTCTTACTCCCGTGCCCTTCTCGCTACCGATGATACCCTTCTCGATGTCGTCTGGTTGTGCAACCGCCTTGATCGAGTTGATGGTGAGATCGAAGTCGCCTTCTTGAGTGCCAAAGAAACTGCCCATTGTTAAGTATTGCGGTTGAACGATTTTGTAATGGAGATTTCTACCTTCTCATCATGATGCTGAATCGCTTGACATTCTTCGTGTCTAATGGCTTCGCATCGTCCTTCTCTTTGCCGCGATATGTTGGCTTCATTGCATGCCACGGTACGAACAGACCGAGTTTGCTTTGCGATTCAAAGTCGTACTCGTAGCTGATGGTTGATTGTTCTCGTCCATCTGGCATGAGTGGCAGAATCTCGTCTTTGAGAGTCAGCGTGTACTTTTTGCCATCATGTTTCCCAATATTGAGATAGACGCCGTCGTATGCAGACAAGTCCCAGGTGCGGTCCTCGCCAGTAGTGCGTTGACTAGCAAAGCCGGCACCACCGAGAGCGGTGATGTCAAGATTGCCATGGAAACGTGCTGATGAGCCAGTAATGGTGAGGTACGACTTTGTTCGAGTATGTTAGCAATGAGACTAGTTCGTTTGGGAAGTTGAGATTACCTGAGATGCTCCTCCTCTTACACGGTCATCACTATCCGTCCAATCCGAAGCTTTCCAGCCTCTGCATGCAAATTCGTCAGCATTAAACCAGACAATGCATTGCCGATGCGTCTTACTTGTCACCGCCAAAAAGTACAAGTTCCTTTTCCCTGCTCATTTTTGTGGATGTACAATGTATGATTATTGCGTGGATGATGATAACTCAAACAAACCTTGGAACCTTGGAGGCGCGTCCGAATCGAGTAGTGACCTCATGATGGGGCCCGTGCGGCTGACCGTCCAAACACCCTCATTCGCCTATACGCATCTTCATACACTAACCAAAGCACAACCTCATCGCGACTACTAGCAAATTGCTGCGTTCCAGAAGAACACATGGATTTCCGGCCCGCGTCGCGCATGGGCGATGCAGATGAGTCCATACTAGCCGAACCATACCGACCGTTCTACAACATCTTCGGAAGCCAACCCATCTTAGTAAAACAGTACTTATTCCCGATCTAGGATTTTTCTCACTCCGATCTGACATGTTGTGTAGAAACAATGATTATGACCGAGTGGCCTTTAGGGAGAGACCTTGGTTTGGTGTACTGCTGTTTGATAATGTATCGTCGGATGCAAGGGACCATGCTGCGAATGAACGAAGTATGTCGACTCGGAACAAGCCAGGAGATCTGACGGCTAATGTTATCTACAGCATTTCTGTCCTGGCTGAAGCTTAGTGTGTATATGGCCATTGTATCTGTAGCCATCGTCCTCTCGTTCCACCTCAAATCAGAACCCACACCACTTGGTAAGTCACGGGCTAATTTGTATGTAACTTAGTGTTGTGCTAAACTCTCGCAGAAAAGCGTTTCGCACTACCGTTGGGAATCATTTTTTGGTTGCTTTCCATGGCATGCATGCTATCAGGATTGTCGAATTATATTCATACGATCTCACGGTATAGTCAGCGGCGGGCATTGGTGCAGACGGGCTGGAAGACGCAGGTCGTTTTCACGGTGGTGTCATGTGCGATTGTTGCAACGTGCATATTGTTCCTCTCAACTAACGCGGAAAAGTGATAGCGGACAAGTAACAGGGATCTCGAACACTTTCGACGCAGTAGATGGAATATCATAATAAATCGTTACGCTCGTGCTGATGTCGCTAAACCAGCATAGTTTATTCTTGTTCTGTTTGCTCATTCCCACTCGAGGCCACGCGCCTATAGACATTTGACTTAATCTGCCTCAAGGATGGCCCAGGTCTGGTCGTCAACAGTCGTGTAGATGAGACCACCTGACAACAGATCGTCACCAGCCCTTGCGACCTCTGCTGTGTCGATACCGAGTTTCGCGGCAATCTCATGCTGGTTCAGACCCTCGTTCGATTGCGGCGCTTCTCTCAGATACTGGAACACCTTCTTCGCTGTCTGGTTGTAGCCACCGAGATCATAGCCGCCGTAGCTGCCACCCATGGCCGCTTGCTGCTGTCCACCGGCGCCGTTCGTAGCAGCCGCACCGCCCTGCGCACCGCCAGGAGGTCCGCGGGTGAAGTATAGATGTACGGCGGTCGCTTCGAGTAGGTGGTAGGAAACCTCGTTCATGTCTTCGACGGGTCGGATGACTGTCGCTCCGACAGATCTTCGGTCGTTGAAGCTCTTCAGCTTACCCCATGCTCTGCAGTAAGCACCTTCGACGAGTTTCGCTTTGGTGGGGTTGGTCTGTTCTTGGGCGTCGGAATCGACCCATTGCTTGACTTCTATACTGCCAGTGCCGTCATCGAGCCTGTATGTAGTATTGGTAGTCTGGTTGGATATGTTGCGTATTTGGCCGACAAATGTGAGCTGGCGAAGTAGTTAGCGGAGGCAGATTGGCCACAGAACCATGGCACACATACCTGAGTGACTACTGTGCCGTCGATCTTGAAGGCGTCATTGCTGCCGGCTTCAAGCTGAGCATCTAATATCTGCTTGATGGTGACAGGGCGCAGGGTGTCTTGGGCACGGTCTTGTCGACCGCCCGGGCTCTGTGTACTGCCGCCCTCTCCTGGTATGAAGCCGCCTCCACCAGCACCGCCGCCGGCGCCGTAGGATGTGTACGAAGTTTCGTAACCGTTGTAGCCTGCAGCAGTTAGCGCTGGTGGGTTTATGTGAGGGGCCAGAGCTGGGGATGCATACTCATCTCGTGGGCGTGGATTGGGTTACGCGATGACAGAAGTTCGGTGTGGGCAAAACGCGTCGGACGCGCCTGCCTCATCGCGGGGCACGTGGAAGCTAGCAGCTAGGTGCGCCGTCTCCATCCCTGCCGCCAAGATTTCGAGAGGACCGTGCCCGAAATTTTCCAAAAGGCAGAGAGAAGGCGCGACTTCCAGACGTCAGGCAGGTAAAGTGCATCACGTCGCCTCCGAGTCCCACCACCGACTTACCCATCATGGCTCCCCGCGCGAGCTCGCCGGCGCTCTCCGAAACCGAGTTCGACATATTCGATGCCCTCGCTGGCGGCGATGACGTGCAGCAAGAGACGGGCTTGGACGCAGATCTGGGAATAGATCTGGATGTTGGACAGGGCGACGGATCCGACGACGAAGCCTTCATTGCCGCGAAACAGGCCGCTTCGAATCGCAAAGCGTCCAATGTAGGAAAGTCCGTGAAGAAGGGCGGAGGTTTCCAGGCCATGGGCCTGAATGCGGCGCTTCTCAAAGCCATCACGCAGAAGGGATTCAAGATACCGACTCCCATCCAGCGCAAGGCCGTTCCGCTCATGCTGGACGGACAAGACGTCGTGGGTATGGCTAGGACGGGTTCTGGAAAGACTGCTGCTTTCGTCATACCCATGATCCAGAAGCTCAAGGCGCATTCTGCCAAAGTAGGCGCTCGGGGAATTATCATGTCTCCCTCCCGAGAACTCGCATTACAGACGCTCAAGGTTGTCAAAGAGTTGGGACGCGGCACAGATCTAAGGACTATCCTGCTTGTTGGTGGTGACAGTCTCGAAGAACGTATGTGTAACACAGTAGCTTTAATTGGCAGCAACGGCAAGACTAACATGTGCACAGAATTCAGCTCTATGACCACTAATCCCGACATCATCATTGCTACTCCTGGTCGCTTCCTGCATCTGAAGGTCGAGATGGGTCTCGACCTGTCCTCCGTCAAGTACATTGTATTCGACGAAGCCGACCGCCTTTTCGAAATGGGTTTCGCAGCGCAACTATCTGAGATCCTGCACGCCCTTCCGGCTTCTAGACAGACACTGCTCTTCAGTGCCACATTGCCGAAATCGCTCGTGGAGTTTGCAAGAGCTGGTCTACAGGAGCCAAAGCTTATCCGTCTCGACGCTGAGAGCAAAATTTCACCAGACCTCAAGAGTGCTTACTTCACAATCAAGTCGGGTGATCGAGATGGCGCGCTGCTGCATCTCCTCGATAACGTCATCAAGGTTCCTGTAGGCGAGACCGACGCAGCAAAGAAGGCCAAAGAAGATGCTGCAAAAGCTGCCAACAACAAAAAGCGGAAGCGCAGCGACGGCTTCGTCAAAGATGTCCCGGTCGCTGAGTCTACCATTATCTTCGCGGCAACGAAACATAGGGTTGAGTACCTGGCCAATCTTCTTCGCGGTGCAGGATATGCCGTATCTTACGGTATGTAATCATGTGCTGTTGCATTGTGATATCACTAACTTTAAAAGTGTACGGCAACCTTGACCAAACAGCTCGCAAAGAGCAGATCCAGGACTTCCGGATGGGCCTGACCCGTATACTAGTCGTGACCGACGTTGCTGCCCGTGGTGTGGACATGCCCCATATCAACCACGTCATCAACTACGACTTCCCTTCCCAGCCCAAGATCTTCGTACACCGAGTGGGACGAACAGCCCGAGCTGGACGGAAGGGATGGGCCTACAGTTTATGCAGGCATGTCGATCTACCCTATTTGATAGACTTGCAGCTTTTCCTCGGAAAAAGACTGTTGGTCGGAAGGTCGACCGAGGACCCAAACTACGCAGAAGACTTTGTTGTCGGAAGCCTGGCACCATGGCAGTTGGAGTCTTCCGTTGAGCTTGTGAACAAACAGCTTACCGATGATGAGGACCTAGCGCTACTCCTAAGTGTGGCCGAAAAGGGTGAACGCCAATACCAACGGACACGCAACCAGGCAAGTGCACAAAGTGTAGCACGAGCTAAGGAGTTGGTGGCATCTCCAAACTTTGCAGAGACGCATATGCTCTTCAGCGACGATGCACACAATACTCAAAAAGCGAAAGAAGATATGCTTGCGAGAATCCAATCATTCCGACCCGCAGAGACTGTATTTGAAATCGGCAAGCGAGGTGTCCAGAGCGAGACAGCCGAGATTATGCGCAAGAGGCGTGAACAAGTTGGACGACAGAAAGCCAAGCAAGCGGCCAACAAACTGGCTGCTGGAGACGATATCGACCCACTTCAGGCACCTTCACGGGAATCGAATAGCAACGAAGAAGGATCAGAAGACGAAGTTGAAGTTGCTGATGGCGTATACGACTCAGATTCTGATGGACTGGAGGTGTCCGTCTCACAACCATCTTCTAAGAAGTCAAAACAAGACAGCTGGAAGAATGACGACTATTTCATGTCATACCTTCCCAAGGAGAATATGGCAGAGGAAAAGGCCTACGGAGTCAGTGGAGGAGACGCTGGTAACTCGAACTTCGTCACTGCAGCAAGGGCGGCGGAGATGTCACTTGTCAACGATGAAATCCAAGGCTTCGCAGATGCTGCCAAATCCAAGATGCGTTGGGACAAAAAGTCGAAGAAATACGTGAACCGCACCAACGATGAGGATGGATCTAAGGGTGCGAAGATGATTGTTGGAGAAAGTGGGCAGAAGATCGCGGCCAGTTTCCGCAGTGGTCGCTTCGACGACTGGCGCAAGGCGAACAAGGTCAAGATGCCTCGCGTGGGCGAAATGGAAGCCCCCAACAGGTCTGCATCATCCTTCAATAACGCCCCGCGCTACAAGCACAAGGCCGAGAAGGCTCCGAAGCAGGCTGATCGGTACCGTGATGATTATCACGTCCAGAAAAAGAGGGTGGCTGAAGCGAAAGAGAAGCGCGTCGGTGCATGGAAGGATGGTGGCGCCAAGAGCGAACTTCGAGATGTGGATGCTGTTCGCAAGAACCGCAAGGTCCAGGAAAATCGCCGAGCAAAGAATGCTCGTCCGTCCAAAAAGCGGAAGTTTTGAGTTCATTGAATCAATACCCGGGCCTTATGCCCAGCGACATGAATCGACTATGAAGTTTTCTCAGGCACGTGTCAGTGAACTAAATTCCGTGTCATCCATTATTTTTCGCGGACCGAGGTGAAAACAATCCGATTTGACAGCTGTACGACGTGGCGACTAAAAGAAATCGAGTTAGATTTAGCAATTGGCCAGATCTCGATATTTGTGCGAAGAAAGGCCGTTGTGACCCGCAAGGTCAGGCCATGTTTGCTTCTCCAGAGCCCGCGTCCCCGTCGGTTCTGTGTAACGCTCGATGTTGGACGACTGTCATTGCTTTGCTGTGCCACATAGGTGCGGATTGGCGAAAGTTTATCGGGGGGCCCTGCGACATGGCAGTGGGCGAGCATCCTGCCCTCCTCGGACAGCGCGCGTATTGACTCGATAGTGGCTTTTTGTGCGCATCGTCGTGGTCGACGAGATTCAAAGGTTAACATACGAGTATCCAGTGCGACGCAGTCCCTTTTTGTATCGACTCGATCAAGGTTTATTTGCTGGCTTTATGGCTACCACCAGTTTGTTCAAATCGGGACTGACAAGCTGCAAGTCAGTCCGTAGCTAGAAACTATGCACACGCTGTCGGCTGGGATAGAGTTGCCGGCGTCTATTGACGTCGGGTAGTGTTGACACTGACAGGCGATCGCGTATAGTCCGCGTATTGGGTGAGCGCCTCGAATCTCACGCCATTGAGATTAAGGTCCGAAGCAGGGATAGGGGCCTCTTCGGGTAGACAGCCAATGCTCCTTGTAGAGGCACGTCATTGCTTGAGGAGATTTCTGTGAGCCGGGACGAGTGTTCCCCACTCATCGCAATGTAAGGGTGCACCAGCCCTGTTTAGTGCCAACGCCGCCAGACTTCAATAATCCTTCTGCACGCGCGCACCTGCGGCTTACCCGACGACTTTCCAGAAGCCGCCACAGTTGTTTTTCTGCATGGTCGCACATGAGCGCGTTTTGCCATGCGATGGTGGGATGCGTGGCGTGTTGAGGATAGCCGCTTCCTTTTTTCTGTGCCCGGAGATTCGGTCGCCGTGCTGCGTCACGCAGGGCACAGCATCAGGAACATTGTTTCACGTCAACGGCTTTTTGATATTCGAGAGGGCTCAAATCAGACGACACCAATCTCGCTGCGAAGCTCCTTGTGGGTTTCGATGAAAATCATCCGCCTGAACCAGCCATTTGCGCACCAACGGCTGCGGCGTGGCTTCTTCGGAGAGGCGCAGTCTGGGCTGTGGGCCATGGCCATTCGGGTGGATGTATGCGTAGTCACATTCCATATATCGGTAAACGGCTCTTGGGTATTGATAGAGCACTTTACCGGACGGAAATTTCTCGCTCCGTTGCGGGCCTGATCAAACTACCTAGGTATGTCGAGGGGTGAGCGAATCCTACAGGGCTCGCTTGCCCTACATCACGAGACGCTGCAGGTTGCCTGGGAGGCGAGCCTGAGCCGCATTCGCGGAGTGGAGTACCAAGAGGCACACGAGAGGTATATCATTATCAGGTTTGAGTTGGACTCCGAGGAGACCTGTTGGGCACTGAGACCAGCCAGGGAGCTGCTCGGCCCGCACCCAGTCGCAAATCGACAATGGGACCAGCGACGGGCAAGTATGCAAGGACCACAGGGGAAACGGAGAGGCCAGCGAGGGTCCCTTGTAGCGACTACTTTTGGCACAACGTGTCCTGAGCACCGGTTCGTAGATCCCGCCCGCAGGCCTGTCGTGATATTCGGGTCCTGGCCAAGCGGCTGACTCGGCGCTCAACAGCTCAACATTTTACGACAACAACGCGAATTGCTCGCACCGCAGCTCCAGGATACGTCTCCATCTGTTCGCAGATGATGTCGTCAGGGTTGGCATTAATCACGGAGCTCGACAATGACAGCTGAATCAACGAAACGGCAGGGCCCGCCGGGAAAGGACATGAATCCCGAGACCCTGGACAGGCCGTTATGCGCATGCCGTAGCTTCGGGGAACCGTAATGAGAGATGAGAGTAATCTACAGGCGATATAAGACCTGCTGTTAACGTCGAAATATCCGCTATCTATGATTATTTTTGGACCTCAGCAATCCTCGACGAGGCTAAATGCAAGGTCTAGTCCTGGGCTTTCGCGTTGGCTTGTCGGTTGGATTTATATTTTCCGCGATTGGGGCCAATCACGACCCACTCGAAGCTGGGCGGATGCGACACTTCTTACAGTGTGGATTTTCTTTGCTTCGGCCGTAATGCTAGTCATTGTACGATCCGGATGACCTGCCCCGGCGAAGGAAGAAGAAACGCTCATGCAGGACCCAGTCTTGACTCATGCCCCCTGCGGCGTGATCTCGGTTCAGGCCGCAGAGAGCAGAGTGAACGTGTGCAGACATGGTTTACTCGCGAGCACGTTGAGCCCCTGCACATCCAAGGTGATGGGATATGTGCAAAGCCCTGTGGCTGCAGATCGTAAATATTGAAGTTATTAGACAATTACAAATTGTCATGATGGGTATTACGGTGGACGATATTCAATGCTCTTGCAAGGATGAGTTATTCCCAGCTAGTGTAAAAGATATACACACCCACCACTGCCCTAGACGCGGCATCGATCTTCACGGCAGTCGGCTCAGCTTACCGCTATTCCGCGTTGGGGTCAAGCATCACCGGTGAATATGGCTTTCCTCCGTGGTGCAGCATCAGAAGTTTGCCCTGCCGCAGTCGCCGTTCCACCTTCTCGATGCGAATGTACGGTTGGCTAGCCGTCATAAAGAAGTCGGGGCACTAACGCTGGTGCCGTTACTCCTACACCTGGCGGCAGCGACGTTGATGCCTCATCTTAGCAAAATCGACAACCCGTCATCACATGCTTGGCTAGCTCTGATTACATTCACACTGCAATATGTGTGGTACCGCCAACCCAGGCTTCGGCTGCGCATCGTCAATGCTGCGCACACTCCAATAGCACGAGCAATATCGGCGGTCATGCCGTCGTGGCTCGGACAGTTTGCGGGCAGATCGTCGACAGCGCCAGCGCGTTCGATCGATATACCCACCGGAGTATTTTATGTGTGCTATCCCAATGCGACACGGCCGAGGCCTATAATGGATGCATGATATACCTCTGGCTTGTTTTGACGTCTGCACTATGACTACGCTTTGCCCTCAGCACTGGATGCCACGTCTAAGCACACCACTTCGGGCGGCTGGAACGCTGGACCGCCCGGCCATGTTTCTGCAGGTCGAGAGGATCGACCCAAATGCACCGAGTCCGCTGTTTGACCTCTCATGCACTCATCGCTGGGCATGCAGAAGAAGGTACTAAGCGTATGCGCCACATTCTGACATCTACAAAACACACTCTAGCAGCGACTACGGGAGGAGAGGCCAGCGGATGCAGCCTACCGTCGCTTGCACGTTCTGAACCAGAGCACTTTGCATCTGCCAGATTCATCACCCGCGCCATACAAGCTTACAACGCCAGCGCCAGCGACATGCCACTAGACGTAGCGTGTCGCATGACAAGCAGTACACTCCACAGATGCGTCGACTGATGATACTTTCCGCAGGGTGACGTCCTTGCAGGAGGGGAGCTGATGACGACTTGCTTTTAGGGAAAAGAGTGACTTCAAACAATGCATCGACGGGAAACTCCACATAAAGGCGTCGTCGTGTCAGCCATATCCGCAAGAAAGGCGTCGATCTGCAGCATCGGATGTGTATCCAATTTTTGTTAGTAGCGATAGAGTTTGCGCCAGCTGAGTGCGTCATCAGAGCGCAGTCTGCAGTGGTGCTTTTGTCGCGACAGCAAGACCCTGAGCAAGCTTTCCCCGGCAGTCCATGCAGCGCAGCCGCTACGAGGCGAGATGTTCCGCTGCGACCGTCGGTCGGTGCGAAAAGACCTGCGAGGCGATCAATGCAGTGGTTGGTCTGAAGGGTCCGGAAGCGCGACTGACAGTGACAAGCGTCTTGATAGTGCACCAGAACCGCGGGCCTGTCAGTGGGAGCCACATTTTCGCAATGCTCACCTCATGGATGCTGGTGGCAGGATTCGCCTGGGTGAATATAACTTCCTTCCTTTACAGTTGCTAGCTGCCCATTTGGTATCCTCTCTGCGGCGCCATGGTTGCCGGATAGGGTAAGAAAAGGCAATTTCTGGGTCGCACATAAGCGCACGCCGAGGATTAAGGGCGCCGACTTATGCTATGCTTCAATTGAAAGTTTGCCTGGGCGGCTGCAAAACAATGGTGCAATAGCGCGCAGAAGCGCGACCATATCTCGTTAGCACACCCCGGTTCGAGGACGGTGCGGAAGACAGGGGGTTGAGCGGCCTCTGACAAGGCTCCCCAACCCGCACCGCCCATGCACGCTTTCAACTGGCGGCCGTGCATGTGTGATTCCGCGGGTGCATCGACCGACTGGGAAAATCGGCCTAGCAGAAATGTCGAAGAACCATCAGCCGAACGAGGGAAGCATGTAGCTGTCCCCGAGACGCATCCTTCCCTGCTCCCGTTGCCCGGAACTCATCGTGGCCCCCTTCTCCTGGATGGCCCGCCATGCACCACTTGACAGGGATTTAGCAAAGATCTGTGAGTAGAATCTCCATAACCGATTGTGGTTATTACTGGGGAATGTCCGCCGAATGACAGACGTCTGCTCTGGTCCTTGACGAGTTGCCATCCCAAACCCTCATTGGTCCCACCGCATACAACACCACCACCTCGCCTCTTCTCTTCCTCGCCGCCCCATCGCCTGCAGCTACAATCGAGACCAGCCTGATACTCGTTCGACATCTTGTCCATTCTGACGTCTGAACCATCCAGAGGCTGAACAGCTATCGTCCCCTTCCGAAGACTATCAAAAGGTATTTCCATGTCTCCCTTTTGCCTCTCATCCCGTCTTCTACTTCAGATTCTTCATGGCTGGCACGATGCCGCCACCTTGCGTTAGAACCTTTTGGTCATTTGTAATTATCGTGTTGGCCAATATCCAACCCTAAGGGAATGCCCTATGTCTGGTCATTGTCTTGATCTTCTCCTCGCTTGTGCACTAGCTTACCTTGGACGCCATGCAGGCCTCATCATACAGCCACACCAACATCTCCGTACCGTGCCCTTTCTTGCTTCGCAGTCCGAAGGGTATCGTGCGGGGCCGCACACTTATTCGATCCTGCCATACCTCTAACCATTGTGCTCCCGCTGCTGACGCGGCGTCTGAGCGCGCGGTGGTCAAACTATGCAGAGCCTGGTATTACCTGGTCCGACCTCACTCCTCTCTACGCCATTCGGGCGGCATTCAGAACCTGAAGACGGCCTTGCCAAGTTCCGGTCAAAGTTCAGTCCTAACAGGCTTGAGCACCAGGGCTACCCGTCTCCGCCCATGTCCGAATCTCATTCCCCTTCTCGTCGACCAGCACAGTCTGTTGAATCTGCACGCCTCTCTTACCCTCCGCTGGCAGGCACATCCCAAAGACAGGATAGTTTGACTCAACCGCCGACTCTACCATCAGTATACGATCCGCGGTCTACGTCGGCTGCGCATGCTCTTCCTCTGCAGCGAGCACCTTACCCTGGGGAACCCCAGCACAGGGGTCAAGGGCTTCACTACCCGCCTGGACGTCCTCTCGAGCACCAACCTTACTCCCATGCCATCCCTCACAACTACGGCTATGGCTACCAAAATCCTGGCCTGCCCCCTTACGCTGGAGTTCAACACCCAGGGCCTATGGTGCAGCAAGGCGCAATGATCGCGCCTCCACCGGCAAGGCCTACTAAGCCAGCGCGAAGAACTAAAGCACACGTGGCGTCGGCTTGTGTTAATTGCAAGAAGGCGCATCTCAGCTGCGACATTCAACGCCCTTGTGGTCGTTGCGTCGCTTCCGGAAAGCAGGTCAGTATCTTTACTCCGCAACAGAAGCTCAACACAGCAAATGCCTCGCAGAACAGAATTAACGCGTCTAACAGGACACCTGCAAAGACGTGCAACATAAAAAGAGAGGAAGGCCACGGTTAAGAGACGATAGGGAGTTTACTAGGTCAGAAGACGGAAGACCACCACCTACCCAGCTCGTAGGAGCGCCACCTACCTCCGAACCTCACGCCCATCAGCCGACGTACCCCTTGTCTCAGCCATATCGAGCCTTCGAACCTCAACGAGTTTTGGAGAGTACTACCCATCAAAAAGAGCCTCATTCAGCTGCATCTGCACCTAGAGATACAGCCGGCGAGTACAGTGGAGTACAAGCGCCTCCCTTTGGTGCGGGACCGAACATGGCGTACCAAAAGCTTCCTGTCGTTTACCTAAATCTGGATCTGGTGATACAAAAAGCAAACCAAGCTTTTGCAGACCTTGTGTCGTTCCTCGGAGACATCAGGGGTAAACATCTTGGCGATCTTCTAGAAGCTCAGCAAAACGAAAGCATGCAGCGTCTGCGAAACGAGCTGCGCGATGAGCGTGATGAACGTGAGCCGACGTACATGGCGCCCATTACTCCGATTGGACAAGATCCTATGCGCGCGGTGATGGACTCTGTCGCAGATCATGACATTGACCATTTCACCCAGGGCTATACGAACAGGTCCATGTTCCTTAGCTTCCGCCTCCCGAGTAGTGGACAGTACCAGTCTCTGCAGGTCCAGATTCGGCTTGCTAGAACGTCTCTTTACTTCGTGACACTAGTCGTTTGCTCACCGCCGAGGCACACGGGTCCCACTCTTCTAACGCAGCAATTAGCTACTCCAACCGCAAGGCATACCCCACAGACGATGTCTGCGCCGTCAATGGCTCCCGTCACGCAGTACACGCCACATCAAGATCGGCGAACATCGACGAACAGTTCTGCACCGAACTCCCCCTTTTTCAACTTCTCGTCAATCCGAACATCTCTTCCTACGTTTAGTCCTAGCTCCTACAAGAGCAGCCCGTCACACGGCTACTCCCCAACTGGAGGCCCGGAATCCGGGTACTTTCCCACATATCAGGGACCTCCACAACCCACAACCAGCGCATATCCTTCGCCATACGCGCAAAATTCTCGGCCCTCAGCAGGGACGTCGGAACCTCTGCGGGAGCTCAATCGCCCTCCACGTCTCGAAGGGCTGCACCTACCGCCTATCCGAACAGGGCCGGCACCTCTCGGCTCACCACTACACGTCGAAACAGGTGCTGGTGCCTCGGAACGCGAACGTGTGCGACCACGCGACTCTCCTTCGAGTAGCGCCGAACAGCGGAGGCCTGAATCGCCTGAGACGGGTAAGCGGAGGCGTCTCAATATACATGAGGTGCTGGACTAAGGCGGTAGGAGGGAGGAAGATGAGCAGCAATGCGTTCCTGAGACGGAACTGAGGAAGATGACATGGTACGTGGGGCATAAGCGGCGGGGTCTTTGCGGAAACGAAGGGACCATGTGTTTCCAAGAGGCGGCTATGGTATAAGGGTACCGAGGGACGGGTTCCCTTGTCTGACTGAAACTCGGCGCATTCGAGCGGGATGGCGCATGTTGCACACGGACAACGACATGGACTAGCCCTTGCTTTCATACTCATTTCGTCATCGCTCTTGGATGCATTTTCTGCGTGTCTGTCGTTTGCGTTGCATTTCAGGCGTTACCACTTGTCTTTCTGTCTTTTTCCTGCAACAAGCCATAAGCTGGGAGCTTGCCCACTCAATTTTGTTGCGTATCGCATCTTGCTCTTTCTGTTGCTCCCTCTTGACGCAATTAGCATGGACACACCATTTGGCTTCGGCTTCTGTTTCAATATAGTCGCATGTCCTGGCGTCGATACGACAATACCTTGTTTAACTGTTTGGTCATCTGGAGCGTTCGTTCTTCTTATATTTCCCTAGACGTCGCTCTGGGCTATCTTCGCAATCTTCTATCTCAGCACTCGTTGTCTAAATCTTCCACGTCCTGTACCACAGGTGATCCGTGCCCTCGCGTTGGTGTTTCATCATCATCCGACGAGTCGGGTGCTGCTCGTATGACAATTCGCATTTGTAAATAACAGACATTTGTGCGCTCGATCGATGGTCAGAAGTCGGTGAGAGGATTGAACTTTCCCGTTCGTTCTTCAAAGCGGAGCAGTAAGGGGATTATTCTGGGGTTGAGAACACGTCGTGCAGGTTAAAAGCGCGGTCTTGCCTGAGGGTCCAAGGGAGGGAGATCTGCCTACTGGTGCTGAGCAGTTCCATGAACATTGGATCAACACCACATATATACGGGAAACTGGAGTCTTGGACTGGTGGCCTTTAGGCCTGGGGAAATGATCAAGGACGATGGTCACATTTGATCTGAGCATTTCTATTCTTGGAATCACATTCAACATTCAACATATCTTTCTCTCTTTCGATAAGAGAACCACGGATACAAGTCCGGAAGTATATATAAACACAGCGGTGAGCAAACGGCAGCCTGGCTGTGCTCTAAAGATAGTGTGTGGGGGTTGGGGAATTATTGGCTGCTAGGCCAGTGGAGGATATACCCTTTTGTCGCATTTTGGTTCAATGCCGTCGAGAAACAACGGAAGTTGGACGTAGTATAAAATATACTAGCTCTGTTCCCTTATAGGAATACGAATGTGAGAAAAAGGGAGACCAGTGAGACCTTCTTTCACGAGTCTCTGTTGTTCACAGTACGTTTTTCAAAGTGCCATATAACATCGCGCTCTTGTCCACTATCTGTTGAGGCGTGTGTCGTGGTACAAGCCTCGAAATGTGAAACAGCTACTACGGGCTGGCGAAACTCTAATGATGTGACGAACACAGTGTTCGCGAGTTCCGCCTACCAGATGCGACGGAACGTAACACAAGCCTGTGGTGGAAATGAGGACACTGGCGTCAGAGTTGATGAAATATAGCGTGCGCACATTCAGGTTAATAATGCAAGATGCTTATTGAATATGCAATGTTAAGAACAAATGGGTATCTTGGTTATGAAAGTACAATTGGAAGAAAACGACCTGTCTTCTCAAGGACTGAACGCCGTCAACAGAGGACTGGATTCCAGACATTTGCAATCGCTACTGCTTTGGGAACAGCGCACTGGAAGCGATCATCCCAAAGCCTTCACCTTCTTCTTTTTCTTCTTTGCGCCATCAGCGGGCTCTGGCTTCTTTCCCTGCTGGTAGTCCCTCCAGCTGTTGATGCGCGTATCCCTGGTCTTCTCCCAAGCTTCATCTTGCTCCCTCTTCCTCTTGCGCTCCTTAATCTCCTCATCTTCCTTCCTCTGTGCACGTCCCTCTTCCCTCATAGCGGCCTTCATTTGCCTCTGCTTCCTCATCTCGTTGTCTCTGATGACCCAGATGACCTTCTGCCTCCACTCTTTCGCAAACTCTTCGCCACGTGTCTCTTCGTCGTCAGCCGTGAGCTTCTTCTCTCGCATGAGCAGCATGCGCGCATCGGCAATGTTCTCGTCTAACTCTGCGCGCAGCTTCTCGTCAAGTAGGACAGTCTGGGCTTTCTTGAGACGGTCAAAGGCATCGGGGGCGAGCTCGTTCTTGGTCTTGTCAGGATGAATAAGGAGGGACTTGGCGCGGTAGACTTTCTTGATGTCGGATTCGGGGACACCGGGCTGGAGATCGAGGACGGCGTAGGCATCGAGACTGAAAACACTACGGATGCCTGTGTTTGTTAGCATGAGATTCTAGTATAGTAAAATGAATGTGGTTAAGTTCTATCTTGGTTCAAGCAACCCTAAAGCGTAACTTACGGTCTATCTCAGCGTCCTTGTCAAGCTCCTTGCCGAGGCCCGCGAGCTGAGCATCGATATCATCGTCGGCCATGGTGAATGTATGGACGCGTTGTGTTGGTTCGGATATAGAGGGGTTGGAGGTGGGTATATTATTGTTTGAAAACTACAAAAGGAAGAGATCAGGACTCATCAAGCTGCACCCAGCTCCTTCCTTGTGTGGTTGGTGGAAGTGACGGTGAAGACAGCAGCGCGCGATGCCGCGTGAATCCCCGCGGCGAAGCGCACGGACCACCAAAGCCGAAGTTCTCCACCAAAAAGTTCTCTCGCGATGCGCCAACCAGCCTCAACACCGAAGCAAGCCGAAGACGAGGTAGTGCGCCGAAATGGTTGCATCTGGATTCACTGGTCGCACGCGACCTACCAAGGTCAAGAAGAGGGAGAACATCAAGAAGAGGACGCGCGATGATGTAGATGTCGCGAAGCTGGACCAGGCTGTCCAGGCACTGGTATGTATGCAGCGACTCACAGGAGACATGCAGCGCAGCAAATTAACCGTATACAGGACCCCAAGCATGGCGCTTACAAAGACTTCACCGACCTCCCGCTTTCCGACCCAACCAAGCAAGGCCTCAAATCGTCGCATTTCGCCGTCATGACAGATATCCAGGCAAAAGCCATACCGCTGGCCCTACAGGGACACGACATTCTTGGTGCCGCCAAGACTGGTAGCGGAAAGACTCTCTCCTTCATCGTACCCGTGCTAGAGAATCTGTACCGACATCAGCACATTGGCCCCGACGCTGGCTTGGGCGCCTTGATCCTATCCCCGACCCGAGAACTCGCTATCCAGATATTCGATGTCTTGCGCAAGATCGGACGACATGGGCACATGTTTGCGGCAGGTCTGCTGATTGGAGGAAAGAGCTTGCAGGATGAGAGGGAGGCTCTTACCAAGATGAACATTCTCGTCGCAACACCGGGCCGTATGCTACAGCACCTGTCGCAAACAGCAGCCTTCCAGGTGGACGACTTGAAAATGCTGGTGCTCGATGAGGCAGATCGGATCCTTGACATGGGCTTCCAGCGGGACGTCGATGCCATCGTTGAATATCTTCCTAAAGAAAGGCAGACGCTGCTCTTCTCGGCTACACAGTCAAAGAAAGTCTCCGACCTGGCTCGCTTGAGTCTTCAGGACCCCGAATACGTATCCGTACACGCCGAGGACAAGAGCGCGACCCCCAAGGGACTTACGCAAAACTACATCGTTTGCCCGATTGAGGAAAAGTTGGACACTCTATGGAGTTTCATACAGGCGAGCAAGAAGTCCAAGATTCTTTGCTTCTTTTCGTCTGCAAAGACTGTTCGATTCGTCTACGAAGCTTTCCGTCACATGCAGCCTGGTATACCGCTTCTTCATATCCACGGTCGTCAAAAACAGGGAGCTCGACTTGACACAACGGCAAAGTTCTCTGCGGCGAAACATTCATGCCTATTTGCGACGGATGTCGCAGCTCGAGGACTAGATTTCCCAGCAGTTGACTTCGTGATTCAAGTCGATTGCCCGGACGATGTCGATACCTACATCCACCGTGTCGGCCGAACAGCACGGTACAACCGGGAGGGACGCGGAGTACTGTTCTTAGCACCAAGCGAAGAGGAGGGCATGCTCAAGCGTTTGGAGGCCAAGAGGGTGCCCGTCGAGATGATCAACGTACGACAAAAGAAGCGTCAATCAATCAAGGACCAGCTACAGAACATGTGCTTCCAGGATCCAGCTCTCAAGTACCTCGGTCAGAAAGCATTCATGACGCACGTCAAATCGATATATCTCCAAAAAGACAAAGAGGTGTTCAAGCTCAAGGAGTACAACTTGGAAGCATACGCTGCTAGCTTGGGTCTACCAGGAACGCCAAAGATCAAGTTCTTGAAGGATGACAACAGCAAACAGAGGAAACAGGCATCAAGACAAATGATCGAAGTTTCAGATTCTTCGGACGCTGAAGAGGCTCCAAAGGCAGACAAACCTGTGCGAACCAAATACGATCGTATGTTCGAGCGAAAGAACCAGGATGTTTTGGCAGAGCATTACCAGAAGCTGGTCAGGGATGGAGACGACGAAGCCCCAGCAGATGAGTTCAGTGGTGCCGGAGCGACGAATAACGCCGCCGACGACGACTTCATGGCCGTCAAAAGACGAATTCCAGCTGATGACGATTCGGGCGATCTCGACTCGGATAAGGCTCCGGAAGTCCCACCAGGTGGTCGCCTTGTTCATATTGCTGGTGCTTCTCAACCAATTGTTGTCGACAGCAACCGCCGCGAAAAGCTCCTGCAATCGAAGAAGAAGCTTACCAAACTTATGGATAAGGGCAAGAAGCTCGTCTACGACGACGAAGGTAACCCGCACGAGATCTACGAACTCGAAGACGAGGAGCAATGGCGCGCCAAAGGTCTACCAGAAGAGCAACGTCAAAAGTTCATTGAAGCAGCACGTGAGGTTGTTCAGACCGCCGATGTCGAGGATAAGGCGACCGCGAAGGCGAAGAGGAAGGAGCGAATGCTCAAACGCAAAGAAAGAGAGAGGGCTGAGTTGGCTGGTGAAGGTGGTGAGGATGCGGGTGTCGAGCTTCCTGATCCTGGTGAGGACCTTCTGGCCAACTTTAGGGCGGACGCAGAATACAGTGATGATCAAGACGAAGAAGAGCAAGAAGAGCAGCCGAAGAAACAGAAGAAGTGGTTCCAATCTGATTCCGAAGATGAAGAGAAGACCAAGAAGAGGAAGAAGGCAAAGGCGACGCACAGAGTGGAGGAGCCGGAGACGCTGGAAGATATGGAGGCGCTTGCTGCCGGTTTGTTGGGCTAATTGGTATTTTGCATCCACTTATATGTAGTTATCAAACTCCCAGATGGGATTTTTCATGTTCTGAACCGAGATCTCTTTCTACTTCTACTCTAGCATCTAGCAAAATGCGATTATGATCTCCTCGTGTCTTACATGTTTACCAGAACTGCGATCGCCTAAACCAGTTGGCCCATCGTCTCGCTCTGGACCGGCGATAGATTGCCGACAATCGCAGCCGATCGTTGAAGGTGGCAGGGATGGCTTACCATGCAGCTGGTATTGCCTGTATACAAAATTGTATGCAGCATCATCTAAAGCCTCGTGTTGTAACCGGGGGATGGGCTGAAGAGGCTCAACAACCATCTATTTAGCCTACCGACCCATCAATATAGATGAGAAGAGCGTTGGTGGGATTTCGGGTTGGGGAGGTGTTGATGCGAGAATGGCATGTGTTCGGGTTACGAGCTTGGAATTTAAACCAGTAGAATATATATCATAGCCCTGATTCTTCAGACACTTGCCTTCCTTGTCCTTAGCAACTCTGATTAAAATCGTTATAGCAACCTGTATACTCGACTCCGTGTTGTTTCCAACGAACGACTACAATGCACATCGCCAACGCCATCCTGATCGCATGGCCAGCGTTCCTTACCTCCGCCATCCCAATAATGCCTCGAACCGCCCTAATAGGCTCTCCAAGAAATGTCTACCTCACCACTTGCACCACGCGGTCCGTTACCGCCGACACAACCTTATCCTCTGCGATCCTCTACAGCGGCTCCGCATCTACCAACAACCCCACAGACATCGGCACCGTATCTTCTCCGCGCGCTGTCCAGTGGGCTGGTTTCACTCGGCGCGTAACCCTCGAGTCTGGTGTTTTTGAATCTAGGATTGCACAGAGTGCTGACACGCTGCCGAAGAGCGAGCTTGCGGGGTCGGCGACCTTGACGGGAGATGGGAATCTCAAGGAGGAGTTTGCCTGTTTTAGGGATGGAACGAGTACGTTTAGAATTAGTGCTGGAGTGCTGGGAGCAGAGACGACGGTTTGCGTGGCAGACTTCTGGTGTGGGAGTATTGCGGTTTAGATGAAGGATAAATATGGCATGCATGGTGTTGGCTGAGTCTCTCGATACGTGACAAGCTTGTCGTTAGTGTAAGGTCTTTTAATTCCATAGACACTCTGTTCTGCATCTGCGAGGCGCATCATCATAGTCGCTGACTGGCGATCGTCATCAGAATACCATTACCTAGGTATCGTCACCAATTTCACAACGTCCCAGCCGCTAGCATGCACACAAAACATATTCTTGTTATCGAATGACACTATCTCTTATCTTTCTTGCGTAGATTTTACTTTGGAAGACGAGGCAAAAATACTGGATAAAAAACATACAACAGCGGGGATTCGCCAGTGGTCACCCACCTGACTACTAGTCCGCCGGTCGAAGGCTTAACGTGTGGAGAGCAAACGGGATCCAGTGTTTATCCTTCGCCTGTGGTCGTATGTGGAAGGAACTACAAAAAAATTGTAATCAATGTTGGAGTTGTAATACATCCGACGTTGAGCATGTCGGAGAAAGTAAGCTATGCCAGATGAAATCTTGGGAAATTGTGGAAGAAGTAGGATGAACACATAGAACACGAAAGAACTTAGTCGGAAACGTGGAAACCGTGTTGCTTCGTCCCAAAGCAAGATGTACATGATCTGTTCTCCGAATACTATACAATACGTACATAGATAGTGACATCATAGCAATACATATCTTCTAGCAAACCGTAATCAGACAAAAAAAAACGACCCACATGAACTAGTCTGTCTAGTTGATATTCTGAAGAGCTTCGTGTTGACTTAAAGCGCCTACGGAAGCACTCGTTCTCGCTTACATTCTTCCACGACGTCTAGGCTGAGAAGATACGTACATATATCTAATTTCCCGTACCTAGACTTGAACTGTTAGCTCCATACTAGGGTACCAAGCTGTTGAGCTTGGTCTGGCGATGTCTTCGGTTGCGATTGCCTATCTCAATCTCGCCTTCTGTCACTTTCTGGGACCGAAGAGGACCACAAACCATGGTACGGAACTGCACACTTATGCCCGATCGCGGACACGTTCCTGACTAGAGTTTTGGGCTTGATATCCGGCTGGTCTAGTACTTTCCAAGCGATTGAGCGGTTGCGACCGTCATGACGATTGACTTGAGCTTGTCGTTTCGCGATCTTGCAAGCCACTGAAGATGTCGGCGGTGGAGTCAGCTACCACATGATCGTATCTGTCGGGTAACGGCATCTGCACTATCCATAAGTCTTGCGATGCGGATCATGGGCATACAAAATTCAGCCAATGTTCCCAATACCGTGTCATCGGTCATATCTCCGTTATTACAACGCATGAAGAAGAAGAAAAAGCGGAGAAATTGCGCCGGTGAAAACAAACATAGTCCCGAAGCCAGCTTCGCACTGCATCTAGCATCTGATTCCGTGCCGTCCTTGTGATGAAAAGCAAAAAGATACGGCTGGGGACATGGAAGAAGCAGTTTCGGGTACGTGGTGCTGCAGCCGACCTTATGCAGAGAGCGGGTACCTCATCCCTCTTTTCAACTATTTTCCTTTTCTCGACGACGACGACTGCTTTTGCCTTCCGCGGCTGCGTTATGCAGTGCACTGAACAATTCTCCATCAATCGTCATGCAGCGATTGAACGAAGCTTTTCACTCCTGCATCTCGCCCCGCCCTCTCGTACTCACTGTGTATCTTCCCCCATCCTGTCGGCGCGTCTTCCTGCCATGTTGATACGGCCGTACCTTCTTTTGCAATGG
>Ga0265797_10001986_pt1 | contig 35317 bp, 32 predicted proteins | sample P2T30metagenome_FD_192433 | JGI IMG/M metagenome (GOLD analysis project Ga0265797, IMG submission 192433) | Plant litter microbial communities from East Loma Ridge, Irvine, California - P2 T30 | ecosystem: Environmental > Terrestrial > Plant litter > Unclassified | place: USA: California...
CTAGCGCCGGATGTCATTTTGAAGGAAGCACAACATGGTCTCGCTGCAAGAGCAGTTACTGAAAGCCGGCCTGGTCGACAAGAAAAAAGTCAAACAGGCCAACCAGGACAAGAGCAAGCAACACAAGCACGAACTGCGCACCGGCGTCAGTTCGGTGAATGAATCGCGTGAAGCCGCGCTGGAAACCCAGCGCAAGAATGCCGAACGGGCGCGCGAGCTGAATGCGCAGCGCGATGCCGAGGCCGCACAAAAAGCGATCGTGGCCCAGATCGCGCAGCTGGTGCAGCAGAACAAGCAGCCCAAGGGCAAGGGCGACGTGCCCTACAACTTCACCTTCGGCACCAGGGTCGAGCGCATCCACGTGACGGCGCAGATCGTCGAGCACCTGGTCGCCGGGCGCCTGGTGATCGTGCACATGAACGGCAGCTTCGAGCTGGTGCCGCGCGTGATCGGCGAAAAGATCGCCCAGCGCGATGCCGCGATCGTGGTGCAGGTGAAGAAGAAAGTGCAGGAAGTGGAAGAAGACGATCCGTACGCGGACTTCAAGATTCCGGACGATCTGATGTGGTGATGCGGGACGACCGCATTGGATACCGGATTGGATACCGGATTGGATGAGCTGCATTGGATGCGCAGCATTGGATAAGCCGAATTGGATGAACCGAATTGGATGAACCGAATCGGATGAACCGCATTGGATGAACCGCACTGGATGAACCGCACTGGATGAACAATGTGGGGTGGACGGGTTCCCCGTCCACGCGTCCAGGCGGCGCATGCACCGATTGAACGCGTGGACGGCGAGCCGTCCACCCCACGGTATCATCCGCGTCAGGTATTCAGGTCACGACCGCCGAACGCATTCGGCAGCTGCTCGCCGGCGGTGGTTTCGAACACATCGCCATGCAGGTTGGTCAGCACCACCGGCAGCGCATTCCCACCCAGTTCCAGAATCACCTGGCGGCAGGCGCCGCACGGGGCGATCGGGCCGTCGGTCTGGCCGATCACGGCCAGCGCCGTGAAGTCGCCCGGCTGGTAGCCGTGCGCGATCGCGCTGAACAAGGCGGTACGCTCGGCGCAGTTGCACAGGCCGTAGGCCGCGTTTTCCACATTGCAGCCGCGGAAGATACGGCCATCCCTGCATTCCAGCGCCGCGCCCACCTTGAACTTCGAATACGGTGCGTAGGCCAGTTCGCGCGCCGCGCGCGCTTCGTCGATCAGTTGTGCGTATTTCATGGCGCGAGCATCAAGGACGGATGGTACGGTGGATCATCGGCTCGGCAGCCGGCTTCGCGGCGCCGATCCGGTAGGCCGCCTGCACCTGGCGGATGGCCTGCTCGGCCGCCTGCTGGCTACGCGCATGCACGATCGCCAGCGGCTGGCCGACCGCGATTGCATCGCCCAGTTCCACCAGGCCAGTCAGGCCGACGGCAAAGTCGATCGCATCCTGCGGACGCACGCGACCGCCGCCCAGCGCCACCACCGCCAGGCCCAGGCCACGGGTGTCGACCGCGCTGGCAAAGCCGGCTTCGAGCGCAGGCACCGGCACGATGACGGGCGCCGTTTCCAGGTGCGCGTCCGGCTTGTCCATCAGGTCGGCCGGGCCGCCCAGGGCAGTCACCATGCGCGCGAAGCGTTCGGCGGCTTCGCCCGAATCCAGCGCCGCCTGCAGCTTGCGGCGCGCTTCTTCGTCGTTCGACGCCAGGCCTGATATCACCAGCATCTCGGCGCACAGCGCCATCGTCACTTCGTGCAGGCGCGCGGGACGCGCCTTGCCGGTCAGGTAGTCGATCGCAACACGCACTTCGACCGCGTTGCCGGCCGCATGGCACAGCGACTCGTTCATGCCGGTCAGGATCGCCGAGGTGCGCGTACCGGCGCCGTTGCCGACGCTGACGATCGATTCGGCCAGTTCCAGCGACTTTTCCGGGGTCGGCATGAAGGCGCCGCTGCCCACTTTCACGTCCATCACCAGCGCGTCCAGGCCAGCCGACAGCTTCTTCGACAGGATCGAACCGGTAATCATCGCCACCGATTCCACGGTCGCGGTGGTGTCGCGGATGCTGTAGAAACGCTTGTCGGCCGGCGCCAGCTGGGCGGTCTGGCCGATGATGGCCACGCCGACATCCTTGACGACCTGGCGGAATTTTTCGGGCTCGGGCACGGTGCTGTAGCCCGGGATCGAATCGAATTTATCCAGCGTGCCGCCGGTGTGGCCCAGGCCGCGGCCCGAGATCATCGGCACGAAGCCGCCGCAGGCCGCGATCATCGGTCCGAGCATCAGCGAGACCACGTCGCCGACGCCGCCGGTCGAGTGCTTGTCGACCACCGGGCCCGGGAGGTTCAGGGATTTCCATTCCATGACCTGGCCCGAATCGCGCATCGCGAGCGTGAAGGCGACGCGTTCGTCCATCGTCATGTCGTTGAAATAGACCGCCATCGCCAGCGCCGCGATCTGGCCTTCGGTGACGCTGCCGTCAGGGATGCCGCGGACGAAGAACTGGATCTCTTCTGCGGAGAGGATGCCGCCGTCACGCTTCTTGCGGACGATTTCTTGGGGGAGGAACATGACGTATCTCGCTTGTAAAAATTGTTTGCTTCAAAACGTCATTCCCGCGGAGGCGGGAATCCAGGTTTGCATGCGCACCGCCTGCGTTTGACGCGAGTGGCGGCGCGAAGGACCTGGATTCCCGCCTTCGCGGGAATGACGTTGTTGTAGTTTGCCGGTGTATCCAGAGACGGGGCGGATCTTACACGCCGTACGGAATCCACACGTTCTTGACCTGGCTCGCATGCTGGAGCACCGTGCGGCCGCACGCCTGCTTTGCATCGAACCAGTCGCGGCCCTTGGCGCCGCCGGTCCAGGTGCGCTTGAGCGAGTCGCTCGACAGGCGCTCGACTTCGGCGCAGCCATCGGGCGAACCGTCATGACGCCACACCGCATCGATGTCGCCGTGCGAGGCCAGCGTGCGCGCCAGTTCGTCGCTCGATCCAGTGACGATATTGAGCACGCCGCCCGGCAGGTCCGAGGTGTCCAGCACCTGGTACAGGTCGATCGCCGACAGCGGATGCGCCTCGGACGGCACCGCCACCACGCGGTTGCCCAGCGCGATCGCCGGGGCCACCAGCGAGATGAAGCCCAGCAGCGGGTTCTCGATCGGGCACACGATGCCGATCACGCCGACCGGCTCGTTGAGCGCCACGGTGATGCCGTGCATCGGCGGCTGGTGCGCCGCGCCGTCGTACTTGTCGGCCCACGCCGCCCAGTAGAACAGGCGCTCGATCGAGGCCTGCACTTCGCGCGCCGCATCCTTGCTGCCGGTCTGCTGCGCGATGCGGTTCGCGAATTCGTCGGCGCGGATCGCCAGGTTCTCGGCGATGTAGTACAGCACCTGGGCGCGGTTGTGCGCGGTGGCGCGGGTCCAGCCGGTCGCCTTGTGCGCCGCTTCCACCGCGTTGCGGATGTCCTTGCGGCTGCCCTCGCCGATGTCCACCAGGAAGTCGCCGTTGGCGCCATTGATCGCGCGGCTGTAGGCGCCGTCCGGGCGCGCCTGCTTGCCGCCGATGTACAGTTTGGCGGTGCGATCGACCGCGAACGGGCTGTCCGCTTGCGCCGGTTTGGCCCTGGCCTTTTCGGCGACGACAGGCGCGCTCGGACGCGCATCTTCCGCCAGCGGCGTCAGGTACTCGTACATGCCCTCTTTGCCGCCTTCGCGGCCGTAGCCCGATTCCTTGTAGCCGCCGAAGCCGCAGGCCGCGTCGAACTGGTTGGCGGTATTGATCCACACCACGCCAGCCTTGATCTGCGGGACCACGTCCAGCGCCAGGCTGATCGACTCGCTCCACACGCAGGCCGCCAGGCCGTACACGGTGTTGTTCGCCAGTTGCACGGCTTCAGCCGGGGTGCGGAAGCTCATCGCCACCAGGACTGGGCCGAAGATCTCGGCCTGCGCCACGGCGGCCGAGGTCGACGCGCCCGTGATCAGGGTCGGCAGGTACCACGAACCCGTGGTCGACAGTTCGACATCCGGCTGCCAGACTTCGCACCCTTCGGCACGGGCCGATTCGACCAGGCCATGGATGCGCTGCTGCTGCACCGGATCGACCAGCGCGCCGATGTCGTTCGATTTGTCCAGCGGCGAGCCGACGCGCAGGTTCTGCATGCGCGCCTTTACCTTGCCGATGAATTTGTCGTACACCGATTCCTGCACCAGCAGGCGCGAACCGGCGCAGCACACCTGCCCCTGGTTGAACCAGATCGAGTCGACCAGGCCTTCGACCGCGGCATCCAGGTCGGCGTCGTCGAACACGATGAAGGGGGATTTGCCGCCCAGTTCCAGCGACAGCTTCTTGCCGCTGCCGGCAGTGGCCTTGCGGATCAGGCGACCGACTTCGGTCGAGCCGGTGAAGGCCAGCTTGTCGATGCCCGGGTGATTCACGATCGCCTCGCCCACGCGGCCGTCGCCGGTGACGATATTCACCACGCCCGCAGGCACGCCGGCGCGCTGGCAGATCTCGGCGAACAGCAGCGCGCTCAAAGGCGTGTACTCGGCCGGCTTGAACACCACCGTGTTACCGGCGGCCAGCGCCGGTGCGATCTTCCAGGCCAGCATCAGGAGCGGGAAGTTCCACGGCACGATCTGGCCGACCACGCCAACGGCGCGGTAGTCGGCGAATTCTTCCGACTGCAGCTGGGCCCAGCCGGCGTGATGGTAGAAGTGGCGCGCGGCCAGCGGCAGGTCGGCGTCGCGGGTTTCGCGGATGGTCTTGCCGTTGTCGAGCGTTTCGAGCACCGCGAACAGGCGCGCGTGCTTTTGCAGCAGGCGTGACAGCGCGTACAGGATCTTCGCGCGGCCATGGCCACCGATGGCGGCCCAGCCCGGCTGGGCGCGGCGTGCGGCGGCGACGGCGCGCTCGACGTCCGCGTCGGTCGCTTGCGTGACCTGCGCCAGTTCGGCGCCGTCGGCCGGGTTATTCGTGGCGAAGGTCTCGCCTGCGTCGCTCCAGGCGTTGTCGATGAACAGCCCGAAACGGCGGCCGTGCTGGTCCAGCCACGCTTGCGCTTCCTTGGTGGTCTCTGACGCGGGGCCGTAATCCATGGTCTGAAGAATCTCTTTGATAGTTGGCATGACGAATCCGGAAAATTAAGGTTGCGCGTGGCGGTGAGCGGCCGAGTAGTTCCCGGTCACGTAGTGCTCCAGCTGGCGCTCGATGTCGGTCAGCAGGCTCGAAGCACCGATGCGGAACAGGTGCGGCTGCAGCCAGTCGTTGCCCAGTTCTTCCTTCATCACGGTCAGGTATTGCAGCGCCGACTTCGCGGTCGACACGCCGCCGGCCGGCTTGTAGCCCACCTGGAAGCCGGTCATCTCGTGGTAGTCGCGAATCGCGCGCACCATCACCAGCGACACCGGGATGGTGGCGTTGACGCCTTCCTTGCCGGTCGAGGTCTTGATGAAATCGGCGCCGGCCATCATGCACACCCACGAGGCCTTGGCCACGTTTTCCAGCGTCACCAGGTCGCCGGTGGCGAGGATCGCCTTGACGTGCGCGTCGCCGCAGGCCTGGCGGTACGCCGCCATCTCGTCGTACAGCGCCTGCCAGTTACCCGTCAACACGTGCTGGCGGGTGATGACGATATCGATCTCGGTCGCGCCGGCGGCCACCGACAATTCGATCTCGCGCAGTTTGGTTTCCATGCTCGACAGGCCGGCCGGGAACGCGGTCGACACCGCGGCGATCGGCAGGCGGCCCTGCAGTACCTTGACGGCCGGGGTGATCATCTCGTGGTACACGCACACGGCGCCGGTCGACAGGGTCTCCAGCCCGAGCGCCTGCATCAGGTCGGCGCGCAGCGGGCGCATCGCCTTCATGCACAGGCGTTCGACCCGGCCGGGGGTGTCGTCGCCCGACAGCGTGGTCAGGTCCATGCACTCGATCGCGCGCACCAGCCAGGCGGCCTGGTATTCCTTCTTGACCGTGCGGCGGTTCGCCAGGCTGGCGGCGCGGCGGTCGGCGGCGTTGCGGTTGACGTGAATGGCGTTGACCAGGCCCAGGTCCAGGCCCTGGGCGACGTTGCGTTTGAAGTCCAGGGGCTGGCTCATAACAATGCGGTTCCGTTCGAAAGTGGTTTGATGCCGAGGTGCTTGGCCAGCGTGGCGCCGATGCTCGAGAAGGTGTCGGCGGTCGGCAGTTCCTGGGCGCTGACGGCCGGGCCGAAGAAGATCATCGGGATGTGCTCGCGGGTGTGGTCCGAGCCTGGCGCGGTCGGGTCGCAGCCATGGTCGGCGGTGATCACGACCATGTCGCCATCCTTCAGCTTGGCCATGAATTCCGGCAGGCGCGCGTCCAGCTCGTGCAGCGCGTTCGCGTAACCGGCGACGTCGCGGCGGTGGCCGAAATGCATGTCGAAGTCGACGAAGTTCACGAACGTGAGCGACTTGTCGCCCGCTTCGTCCGCCACTTCCAGCAGGCGGTCGAACAGCGCCATATTGTCCGGGCCCTTGACCAGGCGGGTCACGCCCTGGGCCGCGAAGATGTCGCTGATCTTGCCGAGGGCGATCATCTCGCCGCCGGCGTCCTTGACGTGGTCGAGCAGCGTCGGCGCGATCGGCGGCACGGCGTAGTCGTGGCGGTTGGCGGTGCGCTTGTAGTCGCCATTCGCGCCCACGAACGGACGCGCGATCACGCGGCCGATGTTGTACGGCTTGACCAGTTCATAGGCCGCTTCGCACACGGCGTACAGGCGCTCCAGGCCGAAGTGCTCTTCGTGCGCGGCGATCTGCAGCACCGAGTCGGCCGACGTGTACAGGATTGGTTTGCCGGTCGCGACATGCTCGTCGCCCAGCTCGTTGATGACGGTGGTGCCCGAGGCGTGGCAGTTGCCCAGCCAGCCCGGCACGCCGGTCAGTTCCTGCAGCTTGTCGGTCAGCGCCGAGGGGAACGATGGCACCGTCTTCGGAAAATAGCCCCAGTCGAACAGCACCGGCACGCCGGCGATTTCCCAGTGGCCGCTCTGCGTGTCCTTGCCGGTCGACTGCTCGCGCGCGACGCCCCAGGCGCCCGTGAAGCCGTCGCGCCGGTCGAAGCCGGCGGCCCACTCGCCGCTGGCCTTGTGGGCGGCCGCCGCCAGGCCGAGGCGCTCGAGGTTCGGCAGCGACAGTGGTTTACCTTCTTTCGCCGCCCATTCGGCGATGTGGCCGAAGGTGTTGGCGCCCGTGTCGCCGTACTTGTCGGCGTCGGGCAGCGCGCCCAGGCCGAAGGAATCCAGCAGGAGGATGAATGCGCGTGACATGTGATGGCTCGCTAATCGTGAAGGGTCAGGCGTCGCTGCGCGGGGTCGCGCCGAAGCGTTCGATGAAGGCGGGGATCAGCGCGACCATGTCCTTGGCCGCGATCGCCGCGTACTTCAGGGTCTGCTCGTGCGACAGCGCGAACGGCGACAGGCCCTCGGCCAGGTTGGTGATCGCCGAGACGGCCGTCACTTTCAGGCCGCAGTGGCGCGCCGCGATCACTTCCGGGATCAGCGACATGCCGACCACGTCGGCGCCCAGCGTCTTGAAGGCGCGGATTTCGGCGACGGTCTCGAAGTGCGGACCGGCGGCGGCCAGGTACACGCCTTCGTGCAGCGTGATGCCCTTCGCTTGCGCAGCGGCCTTCACCTGCTCGCGCGTCTCGGCGTCATACGCATTCGACATGCTGAAGAAGCGCGGACCGAAACGGTCGTCGTTCGGGCCGGCCATCGGGCTGCCCGGCAGGAAGTTGATGTGGTCGGTGATCGCGACCAGGCTGCCGGCATCGGCTTCCACGCGCAGCGAACCGGCCGCATTGGTCACGAACAGCAGTTCGCAGCCGATTTCCTTCAGGGTGCGGATGGCCGACGTCATCACGCCCGGGCCATAGCCTTCGTAGAAGTGGCCGCGGCCTTTCATGCAGGCGACCGGCACGCCGTTCAGCAGGCCGAGCACCAGTTCGCCGGCGTGGCCGTGCACGGTACTGATCGGGAAGCCCGGCAGGTCGGCGTAGCTGATCGCCACCACATCAAGCATCTGCTCGGCCAGCACACCCAGCCCGGAGCCCAGGATCAGCGCCACGCGCGGCGCGAAGCCCGGCTTGCGGGCGCGAATGATGTCGGCGGCTTCGAATGGGGTATTGCTGGACATGATATTCCTTGTGGTGTGCTGGGGTGTCGGGGATAAAACGATGGCTGGACCGGGTTTGTCACGCCCTCGCAAGGCAGAAGCGCAAGAATATGGTCAGCTAGATATTATAACTATGCATGAAGGCCGATATGTATGGCAAATATAGTTTATCTTCTCGATTTATACCTTTTTCAGATAAATACCCTGACTACCGGTCAGGTGGTTTAAGTTGAGCAATTGTCTAGTTGACAGCAACTGAACAAAAATCTAGCATAAATAAACAAGTGTCCAAAAATTCCAAGAACCAATACGTGAGCGCATGCCGAAAAAAGACCAGTTATACGAGCTGATCCGCTCCAATCCCTTCATCTCGCAGCAGGACCTCGCCACCCACCTCGGCCTTTCCCGCTCCGCAGTCGCCAATTACATCGCCACCCTGGTTCGTGAACGTCGCATCCTCGGCCGCGCCTATGTGCTGCCCGATCACCGTCCGGTGCTGTGCGTCGGCGCCGCGAACCTCGACCGCAAGCTGCGCTCGCTGGACACGCTGGCGCTTGGCACCTCGAACCCGGCGCGCCATGACGAAGCCTTCGGCGGCGTGGCGCGCAATATCGCCGAGAACCTGGCGCGCCTGGGCGCACCGGTCGCCCTGATCACGGCCATCGGCGCCGATGCGTCCGGCCATGCCCTGCTGGCGCACGCCGAAGAAACCGGCATCGACGTGCGCGGCGCGCTGCGCACCACCGACGCGGCCAGCGGCACCTATACCGCAGTGCTCGACCAGAACGGCGAAATGCGCGTGGCGCTGGCCGACATGGCGATCAACGACAGCCTCACCCCCGAATTCTTCGCCAGCCGCGAGCAGCAGCGCGCCGGCGCCGCCCTGATCGTGGCCGACCTGAACCTGCCGCACGACAGCATCGCCACCCTGCTCGAGGACGCGGTGCGCGACGGCGTGCCGATGGTGATCGTTGCGGTATCGGAACCGAAGATGGCGCGCCTGCCGCGCGAGCTGGTCGGCCTGCGCCTGCTGATCCTGAACGAAGGCGAACTGGCGGCGCGCGCAGGACGGGTGCTGCCGACGATGCACGACATCGCCGAAGCCTGCCTCGCACTGCAGCGCGACGGCGTGCAGGACCTGATCGTCACCCGTGGCGCCGCCGGCGTGCTGTACACGGCCGACGGCGCGCTGCGCAGCCTGGCCGCGCCGCCGGTCGACGTGGTCGACGTCACCGGCGCCGGCGACGCCTTCGCGGCCGCCGTGTGCTGGACGCTGTACAGTGGCGAAACGGGCCTCGAACTGGCCTGCCGCCGCGGCCTGGCGCTGTCGGCCATGACCATCAATTGCGCCCACGCCGTCCATCCGCAGCTCATGCCCGGCATGTTCGACGCCGTCGCCCCCGAAACCATCACCGATTGACCGGATTCATGCACTCCTTCCTCCTGTTCTCGCCCGAAGTGGCAGCCGCGCGCGCCGCCGGCAAACCAATCGTCGCCCTCGAGTCGACCATCATCTCGCACGGCATGCCGTATCCGCAGAACGTGCACACCGCACGCGAAGTGGAACAAGTCATCCGCGATGCCGGCGCGGTGCCGGCCACCATCGCCATCATTGGCGGCAAGATCTGCGTCGGCCTGCTCGACGACCAGCTCGAGACCCTCGGTTCGTCGTCGGATGCGATCAAGGTCAGCCGCCGCGACCTGCCCTACGTGCTGTCGCAGGGCCTGCTGGGCGCGACCACCGTCGCCGCCACCATGATCTGCGCGCAGATCGCCGGCATCGAGGTGTTCGTCACCGGCGGCATCGGCGGCGTGCACCGCGGCGCCGAAACCAGCTTCGACATCTCGGCCGACCTGCAGGAGCTCAGCCAGACCAGCGTCGCCGTGGTGTGCGCCGGCGTGAAGTCGATCCTCGACATCGGCCTGACGCTCGAATACCTCGAAACCCACGGCGTGCCGGTGCTGTCGGTCGGCCAGCCGGGCTTCCCGGCCTTCTTCACGCGCGAGAGCGGCTTCAAGGCCGACTTCCAGCTCGACGCGCCGGAGCAGCAGGCCGCCTTCATCCGCACCAAGTGGCAGCTCGGCCTGGCAGGAGGCGTGGTGGTCAGCAATCCGGTGCCGGCGGAATCGGCCATGGCGCCGGACGAGATCGACGCCATCATCGCCCAGGCCCTGCAAGAGGCGCAGCAGCAGCATGTGACCGGCAAGTCGGTCACCCCGTTCCTGCTGGGGCGTATCAAGGAACTGACCGGCGGGCGCAGCCTGGCCACGAACATCGCACTGGTCAAGCACAACGCCCTGGTCGGCGCCCGGCTGGCGGTGGCGCTGAACGGAACAGCAGCGTAAGCCTCCACGCCCATGTCGATCGACCTGAAACAACTGCGCTACTTTTTGGCGGTGGCCGAAGAAAAGAGCTTCAGCCGCGCGGCCGAACGCCTGCACATCTCGCAACCGCCACTGAGCCAGCAGATCATGAAGCTCGAGAGCGAACTCGGGGTGCGCCTGTTCACGCGCACCACCCGCAGCTTCGAGCTGACCGTGGCCGGCAAGGCGCTGATGCTCGAGGCGGCCGAGCTGCTCGGCAAGATGCGCATGACGATCGACACCATCCGCCAGATCGACCGCGGCGAAGTCGGGCGGCTGCGGGTGGGCATCGTCGGCTCGGCGATGTGGGGGCCGATTCCCGGCCTGCTCGAACGCTTCCAGTCGCAGTTCCCGCGGGTGACCTGGACCATCCACGAACTCGGTCCCAACGACCAGTGGGAAGCGCTTCGCAGCAAGCAGATCGACGTCGGCTTCTGGCGCGAGCCGCGCATCGAGACGGACGTGCTGAAACAGGCCAACCTGCGCCAGGAACTGTGTTTTCGCGAGAACGTGTGCGTGGCCGTCAACGAGCGCCATCCGCTGGCCGCGCGCGCGTCGATCTCGCTGCTCGACATCGCCGGCGAACCGCTGCTGACCCTGCACCTGGACCAGTCGGCCGAGCCGCGCTACCTGATCCAGTGCTGCGTGAACGCCGGCTTCCAGCCGACCATCTTCCAGGAAGCCGCCGAGCCGCAGACCCTGCTGGCCATGGTCGGCGCCGGCCTGGGCGTGGCGATGATGCCCGAGACTACCAGCCGGATCGGCTGGCCGGGGGTGCGCTTCCTGCCGATCCACGAATTCGCCCCCTCGGCCAACCTGTATATCAGCTACCCGGCCGAGGGCGACGCCCCGGTGGTACGCGCCTTCCTGAAGATCCTGTTCCCCGAGCAGCAGGCTGACTGAGAACCTATCCCTACAGGCCAATGACCCGGTATTGTCCCGCCGACAATTATTGGAATAACTTTCTTGCGCGATTCAAATAAGCAAATCCCTCGCACGATTGAGTTCAATTAACTATTTTTTAACTTTGCGTCCGGTATGATGGTTATCAAGTTCATCAAATTTGACAGGATGCGGTATGACGACAGCGACACGGCGGTACGGGGGGCTCGACGTGACCACGCTCGACGATCCTGCGTTCGATGACATCGCAGCCCTGCGCCGCGCGGTCGACGAGCGCATCGAGCACCTGCTCGGCGGCGGCGAGCGCAACGATTTGCTGGCCAAGGCCATGCGCGCGGCCGCGCTGAGCGCCGGCAAGCGCATGCGGCCACTGTTGATGATGCTGGTCTCGCGCGACCTGGGCTGCACCTCGCCGGCCCTGATCGACGTGGCCTGCTCGGTCGAACTGGTGCATGCCGCCTCGCTGATCCTGGACGACCTGCCGTGCATGGACGACGCCAGCCTGCGCCGCGGCAAGCCGGCCATCCACATCCAGTACGGCGAAGACGTCGCCATCCTGGCCTCGGTCGCCCTGCTCAGCCGCGCCTTCGGCATCGTCTCGACCGCCCAGGACATCCCGCCGGTCACCCGTTCGCGCCTGGTCGCGACGCTGGCCCAGACCGTGGGCGACCAGGGCCTGGTGCGCGGCCAGTTCGAAGACCTGCATGGCGGCGCCCGCTCGCCCGAGGCAATCGCCACCACCAACGAACTCAAGACCGGCCTGCTGCTGGGCGTCGCGGTCGACATGGCGGCCATCATCTGCCACGCCGACGAACGCACCGCCCAGTCGCTGCGCGATTTCGCGCTGGCGGCCGGCCAGGCCTTCCAGATCCGCGACGACTTCCTCGACGACGGCGCCAACGACAGCGCCGTCACCGGCAAGGATACCGGCAAGGACATCGGCAAGGCCACCCTCGTCAACACCCTCGGGCGCGACGAAGCCCAGCGCCGCCTGGCCGGCTGCCTGAGCGATGCCGACCGCTACCTGCTCGACGCTGTCGGCGGCAAGGGCCGCACGCGCGGCCTGATGGCGCAGCTGTTCGCGAAGAAGCTTGAAACCAAGCGCTTCGCGCCGGCCCGCACGCGCGAGCTGGCCGAGTTGCGCGCCAGCTGATTCCCGCGGTTCGTATGGCGCATTTCGCTGTCGTTGCCCCTGCGCTGTACAGCCACTTCAATACGCTGTCCAGGCTGGCCTGCGCGCTGGTCGAGCGCGGCCACCGCGTCACCTTCGTGCACCGGCCGGATGCCGCCGCCTATGTCAAGGATGCGCGCCTGGGCTTTCATGCGGTCGGCCAGGCCAGCCATCCGCCCGGCTCGCTGGCGGCGGTGCTGGCGCGCGTGGCCAACCCCGGCAGCCCGCTCGGCCTGCGCCGCGTGATCCTCGACATGGCCGACAGCACCCGCATGCTGTGCCGCGACCTGCCCGGCGCCTTCGACGCGCTCGGCATCGACTGCGTGCTGGCCGACCAGATGGAAGCGGCCGGCGCCCTGGTGGCCGAGAGCCGCGGCCTGCCGTTCGTGTCGATCGCCTGCGCGCTGCCGGTCAACCGCGAAGCGGGCATCCCGTTGCCTGTCATGCCGTTCGTGTACGAGAACAGCGAACGCGCCTTCAAGATCGTCGAAGGCAGCACCATGGTCTATGACTGGATGATGGGGCCGCACCACCGCGCCATCGCCGAACAGGCCGAGCGCCTGGGCTTGTCGCCGCGCAGCCGCCTGCACGAATGCCTGTCGCCGCTGGCGCAGATCGCGCAGGTGGTGCCGGGCTTCGATTTTCCACGCCGTGCGCTGCCACCGACCTTCCACCATGTCGGCCCCTTGCACGGCCGCCCCGCCGGCGCCGCTGCGGGCCTGCCGCCAGACCTGGCGCCGCGCGGCGACCGGCCGTTCGTGTATGCCTCGCTCGGCACCCTGGTCAGCGGTCGCTTCGGCCTGTTCAAGCGCATCGCGCGCGCCTGCGCGCGGCAAGGCGCCGAGCTGCTGGTCGCGCACTGCGGCGGCCTGGATGCCGCCCAGGCCAGCGCCCTCGAAAAAATCGGCCACACCCGCGTGCGCGACTTCGTGCCGCAACTGGCGGTGCTGGAACAGGCCGACGCCATGATCTCGCACGCCGGCGCCAACACGGTGATGGAAGCGATCGCCGCGCGCACGCCGCTACTGGTGCTGCCGGTCGCATTCGACCATCCCGGCGCGGCGGCGCGCGTGGAATATGCCGGCGTCGGCCTGCGCGCGTCGCCGCAATTCGCCAGCGTGGGCGACATCGCCCGCAAGCTGCGCCGCCTGCTCGACGAGCCGCAATTCATCGAGCGCATGGCGCCCCTGGCCGACCAGATCCGCCAGGCCGGCGGCGCCGCGCGCGCCGCCATCATCATCGAAACGGCCATCGGCCTGGCGCCGGAAAGGCTGGCCAGCCATGCCTGAGGTCGACTACGACTGCGACTACGACCTGATCCTGGCCGGCGGCGGCCTGGCCAACAGCCTGATCGCGTGGCGCCTGCGCAGCGCACGTCCAGCGCTGCGCATCCTGCTGCTGGAAAGCGCCGGGCAGATTGGCGGCAACCACACCTGGTCGTTCCACGAGAGCGACCTCGATGCCGCCCAGCGGCACTGGATCGCGCCCCTGGTGTCGCATCGCTGGCCCGGCTACGACGTCGTGTTCCCGCAGCTGGCGCGCACGCTCGACGGCGCCTACCTGTCGATCGCCTCGACCGATTTCGCGCGCGTTGTCGAACCCGTTCTGGGCGACGCATTACGGGCCCATGCCACGGTCGCCAGCGTGAGCCCGACCTCGGTGACGCTGGCTGGCGGCGCAACCCTGCGCGCGCGCGCCGTGATCGACGGCCGCGGCATCCGCCCATCGACCCACCTGGCGCTCGGCTACCAGACCTTCGTCGGCCAGGAAGTGCGCCTGGCGCAGCCGCATGGCTTGACCGTCCCGACCATCATGGACGCCAGCGTGGCCCAGCAGGACGGCTACCGCTTCGTCTACCTGCTGCCGTTCGGCCCGGACCGCGTGCTGATCGAAGACACCCATTACGTCGACAGCGCGGCCTGGGAGCCGGAACGGCTGCGCGCCAATATCGCGGCCTATGCCGCCGGGCGCGGCTGGCGGATCGTCGAGACCGTGCGCGAAGAAACCGGCTCGCTGCCGATCGTGCTGGCCGGCGAGTTCGAGCCGTTCTGGGACGAACTTGCAGGCCAGCCCACCGTGGGACTGCGCGCCGGGATGTTCCATGCCACCACCGGCTATTCGCTGCCGCATGCGGTGCGCCTGGCCGACCGTATCGCCGCCCTGCCCGACCTGGCCGCGCCGGCGCTGTTCGCGGCAATCCGTGACGAGGCCAGGCAAGCCTGGAAGCAGCAGGGCTTCTTCCGCATGCTCAACCGCATGCTGTTCCTGGCCGGCCGCCCCGAACACCGCTGGCGCGTGATGCAGCGCTTCTACCGCCTGCCGGCGCCGTTGATCAGCCGCTTCTACGCGGGCCGCCTGAACTTGCCGGACAAGGCGCGCCTGCTGACCGGCAAGCCGCCGGTACCGGTGCTCGAAGCCTTCGACGCCGTGCGCAGAATCCATCCCCATCAGATCAGGACTTCCGAATGAACCAGATGAAAATCGAACCAAGACGCGCCGTCGTGATCGGCGCCGGCTTCGGCGGCCTGGCGCTGGCCATCCGGCTGCAGGCCGGCGGCACGCAGACCACCCTGCTCGAAAAACGCGACAAGCCGGGCGGGCGCGCCTATGTGTATGAAGACCAGGGCTTCACGTTCGACGCCGGCCCCACCGTGATCACCGACCCGTCGGCGATCGAAGAGCTGTTCACGCTGTGCGGCAAGCGCATGAGCGACTATGTCGAGATGCTGCCGGTGACGCCGTTCTACCGCCTGTGCTGGGAAGACGGCAGCCACTTCGACTACGCCAACGACCAGGAAGCCCTGGACCGCCAGATCCATGCGCGCAATCCGGCCGACGTGGCCGGCTACCAGCGCTTCCTGGCGTATTCGCGCGCGGTGTTCGACGAGGGCTACCTGAAGCTCGGCGCGGTGCCGTTCCTGTCGTTTCGCGACATGATCCAGGCCGGCCCGCAGCTGGCGCGCCTGGAAGCGTGGAAGAGCGTGTACGGCATGGTCTCGCGCTTCGTCAAGGACGAGCAGCTGCGCCAGGCGTTCTCGTTCCACTCTCTGCTGGTGGGCGGCAATCCGTTCGCGACCTCGTCGATCTACACGCTGATCCACGCGCTCGAGCGGCGCTGGGGCGTGTGGTTCCCGCGCGGCGGCACCGGCGCCCTGGTCAAGGGACTGGTGCGCCTGTTCGAGGATATGGGCGGACGCATCGAGCTGAATGCATCGGTCGCGCGCATCGACACCCAGGGCAACCTGGCCAGCGGCGTGCGCCTCGAGGACGGCCGCTTCTTCCCGGCCGACGCGGTGGCTTCGAATGCCGACGTGGTGCACACCTACGCCAAGCTGCTGGCCCACCACGGGCGCGGCAGCAGCAATGGCGACGCGCTGAAGAAGAAGCGCTTCAGTAATTCGCTGTTCGTGCTGTATTTCGGGCTGAACAAGCACCACGCGCAGCTGCAGCACCACACCGTGTGCTTCGGCCCGCGCTACCGCGAGCTGATCAAGGACATTTTCAACGGCGAGAAGCTGGCCGACGATTTCTCGCTGTACCTGCACGCGCCGTGCGTGACCGACCCGTCGCTGGCGCCGCCCGGCTGCGGCAGCCACTACGTGCTGGCGCCGGTGCCGCACCTGGGCAATGCGCCGATCGACTGGGCGGTCGAAGGGCCACGCTACCGCGACCGCATCTTCGACTACCTGGAAGAGCGCTACATGCCGGGCCTGCGCAGCCAGCTGGTCACCAGCCGCTTCTTCACCCCGGTCGACTTCCGCGACGAACTCAATGCCCACCACGGTTCGGCGTTCTCGCTCGAGCCGATCCTGACCCAGAGCGCCTGGTTCCGCCCGCACAACCGCGACGCCGAGATCCCCAACCTGTACCTGGTCGGCGCCGGTACCCATCCGGGCGCCGGCGTGCCGGGCGTGATCGGCTCGGCCAAGGCCACCGCCGGGCTGATGCTGGAAGGCGCACTCGCCGGAGCCGGCCGATGAACGCGCGCTCCGAACACCTGATGCAGCACGCGACCCAGACCATCGAGGTCGGCTCGAAGAGCTTTGCCGCCGCTGCCAGACTGTTCCCGCCGTCGACCCGGCGCAGCGTGCTGATGCTGTACGCCTGGTGCCGCCACTGCGACGACGCGGTCGACGGCCAGGAACTGGGCTTCGCCAAGGCGCCGATGGCGCGCGACGCCGGCGCCGAACTCGATCGCCTGTACGACGCGACGCGGCGCGCCTACGCGGGCGAGACGATGCGCGATCCGGCCTTCGCCGCCTTCCAGGAAGTGGCGCTCGGCCATGGACTCGCACCGCGCTACGCCTTCGACCACCTGGCCGGTTTCGCGATGGACGTGGCCGAAACACGCTACGACACCATCGAGGACACGCTGCGCTACTGTTACCACGTGGCCGGCGTGGTCGGCCTGATGATGGCCTCGATCATGGGCGCGCGCGACGAGACGGTGCTGGACCGCGCCTGCGATCTGGGCATGGCGTTCCAGCTGACGAACATCGCGCGCGACATCGTCGACGACGCCGCCATCGGCCGCTGCTATGTACCGGCCCAGTGGCTGGTCGACGCCGGCATTCCGCCCGACCATGTGGCGCTGCCGCGCCACCGGGAAGCGCTGGCCCGGGTGGCGGCGCGCCTGGTCGACTACGCCGAACCGTACTATGAGTCGGCGGCGGTGGGCATCGCCGACCTGCCGCTGCGCTCGGCCTGGGCGATCGCCACCGCGCGCAATGTGTACCGCCAGATCGGGATCGAAGTGAAGCGTCGCGGCGCGCGTGCCTGGGACGAGCGGGTCGGCACCTCGAAGGCCGCCAAGCTGCGCCTGCTGGCGCTGGGCGGCCTGCAGGCGCTGGGGTCGCGCTTCAGGCGCCGTCGTGCGGGATCGGTGCCGGCGGCGCTGACGCAGGGCGTCCGGCAGCCTGCGCGCCAGGGCCTGTGGCCGCGTCCTGGCCGCGCGGGCGGAGCGGCGCCGGGTGCAACGCTTGCAACTGACGTTTGAGCTCGGTCACCGGCGGCGCGTACAGGAAGCCGAACGACACCGCGCCGTCCTTGCCCGGCACCGCGTGGTGCATGCGGTGCGCCTGGTACAGGCGCTTCAGGTAGCCGCGCTTGGGCACGTAGCGAAACGGCCAGCGCTGGTGCACCAGGCCGTCGTGGGCGACGAAGTACAGCGCGCCGTAGGCGGTCATGCCGGCCCCGATCCATTCGAGCGGATGGTAGCCGCGGGTGCCATACCAGATCAGCGCGATGGCCACGCCAGCGAACACTATCGCGTACAGGTCGTTCTTCTCGAACCAGCCGGTGCGCGGCTCGTGGTGCGAGCGGTGCCAGCCCCAGCCGAAGCCATGCATGATGTATTTGTGCGCGACGATGGAAAACACTTCCATGAAGACGACGGTGGCCAGGACGATGAGCGCGTTGAACAGCATGACGGTTAATTGAATGGCAATATAAAGAATGTCCCAGCCTACCACGGCGGGCGCCGCGCACAATTGCGTGGCCCGGCCGCGGTGCGGTCAATCACGTTTCACCTACTATCTTGAATGGAGTTTTGATGCAGTCTGCAACTTTCGTACGCGTACTGGGCGCCATCGCCATGTGCGGCGCTACCCTCGGCGCCAGCGCCGCCTCGATCGAGGTGAAGGTCCAGGGCGTGACCGGTGGCAAGGGCCAGGTCAAGGTCGCCGTGTGCGACAAGTCGACCTTCCTGAAGGACTGCCTGCACACCGCCTCGGCGCCCGCGCTGCAGGGCGAAACCGTCGTCACCGTGCGCGACGTCCCGCCCGGCACCTGGGCGGTGCTGAGCTACCAGGACGAAAACGACAACGGCAAGCTCGATCGCAACGTGATCGGCATTCCCAAGGAAAACTACGGTTTCAGCCGCGACGCGCGCGGTCGCTTCGGGCCGCCGAGCTTCGAGGATGCGGCGTTCGAAGTGCGCGACGAAAAAGCGACCAGCACCGTCGTGCTGCGCTGATCCGTCAATGCGTCGCGCCGCCTGCTTCGCGCAGGTCGGTGTCGACGCCGACGCTGGTCTCGACGGCAATGCGGATGCCCCTGACGATCGCGTCCAGCGCCATCGACGGCGGCGCATCCTCGCGCGCCGCCGCCTGCTCGGGCAGGAACGGCACGTGGATGAAGCCGGCCTTCACCGCTTCGTCGCGACCGGCCAGGTGGTGCATCAAGCCATAGAACACGTGGTTGCACACGAACGTCCCGGCCGTCTGCGACACGCCCGCGTGCAAACCCTGTGCACGCAGCGCATGCACGATCGCCTTGATCGGCAGCGTCGAAAAATACGCCGCCGGCCCGTCGTCCGCGATTGGCGCGTCGACCGGCTGGTTGCCGCCGTTGTCGAGAATCGACGCATCGTCGACATTGATCGCCACGCGCTCGACGGAGATCTCGGCGCGCCCGCCGGCCTGCCCCACCGCGATCACGACATCGGGATGCAGTTCGTCGACGATGGCGGCGATGTCCTCGAGCGCGTCGCCGAACACGCACGGCAACTGGCGCACCTCGACCCGGAAGTGTTCGCCGCGCCAGCCTTCCAGCGCGCGCACCGCTTCCCAGGCGGGATTGACGGTGGCCTTGTTGAACGGCTCGAAGCCGGTGAGCAGGACGGTCTTGATCATAGGTTCATCAGGAAGTAGAGCAGGAAGATATTCGCCACCAGGATCGGCAGCGCACTCGGGATCTGAGCCCGGATCACGGCGTTCTTGTCGGGCAGCTCCAGCAGCGCCGCCGGCACGATATTGAAGTTGGCCGCCATCGGTGTCATCAGGGTACCGCAATACGCGCTGAACATGCCGATTGCCGCCATCACCGCCGGGTTGGCGCCGTACACGCCGACCAGCACCGGGATGCCGACCCCGCCGGCCATGACCGGAAACGCGGCGAAACCATTCCCCATCACGATCGTAAACAGCGCCATGCCGAGGCAGAACACCGCCACCGCGATGAAGCGCGAATCCAGGCCGATGTATTCGACCGTCAGATGCGCCACCGCCTTGCCCACGCCAGCCTCGGAGAACAGCAGCCCGAGCACCGCCAGGATGTGCGGCAGTACCACCGCCCAGCTCATCGCATCGACCAGCCGGCGCGCCTCGCGCACGCCCTGCAGCGGCGTGGCGCGCGTCAGCCAGCAGGCGGCCAGCAGGGCCGCGATGGCGCCGCAGCCCATGCTCACCAGGGTGACGTGCGCCGGGTCGAGCAGCGGCGCGCCGCCCAGTTGCACGTCCTTGAGCAGCGTGGCGCCGATCACCGTCACCAGCGGCAGCAGCAACGCAGGGATGAACAGCCGGTTGCCCAGCCTTGCCGCGCTGGCGCGCCGGGTGTCGTCCGGCAGCGTCGACGGCTTGCCGGCCCTGACGCCGCCAAAGCCGGCCAGCAACGCCATGAAGATCATCAGCGCGCCGATCCAGGCCGGCGCGATCCGCTCGCCCGCCAGGTACAGCAGCGCGTAGGCGCCCCAGAACAGCGCCGTGGTGATGCGGCGCGGGTTGCTGCGGTCGACCAGGTTCATGACCGCGACCGCCAGCAGCAGCAGGCCGACCAGGATGTAGAAGTGTTCGATGGTGAGGGTCATGGCGCGCCCTTGCCTGCGTCGGCGGCCACGTCGCGGCGGATCTCGGCGTCGAGCCGGCGCAGGTTCCAGGCGTGGATCACGAAGGCGGTGATCGCGGTCGGGATGCCCCACAGCGCGATGTGCAGCGGGTTCACCTCGATGCCCTCGGCCTGCAGGATGGTGTGCATCAGGACGATCGCGCCAAACGCCACGAACACGTCTTCCCCGAAGAACAGGCCGATATTGTCGGTGGCCGCCGACATGGCGCGGATACGGTGGCGCACCCGTGCCGGCAGCGTTCCGTGCTGGGCTTCGGCGGCCGCTTCGGCCATCGGCGCGACCAGCGGACGCACCATGGTCGGATGCCCGCCCAGGCTGGTCAGGCCCATGGCCGCCGTGCTTTCGCGCGCGAACAGGTAGACGATCAGCAGGCGCCCGGCGGTGGCCGAGCGTACTTTCGAGATCGCGGCTTGCGCCCGTTCGCGCAGGCCGAAGCGCTCCAGCAGGCCGATCGCGGCCAGCGGCAGCAGCAGGATCAGCGGCAGGTTGCGGGTCTTGACGAACGCGTTGCCGAGCGACTCGAGCAAGGTCATGACCGGCATGGCGGCGGCCACGCCGGTGACGCCGCAGGCAGCGACCGCCACCAGCACCGGATTGGCGCGCAGCACGAAGCCCACGACGATGACGGCCACCCCGAGCAGCGGCCACAGATTGACGGCAGATTGCATGAACATCCCGGCTGTTGTGAAAGCCGGGCAATCTTACCCGATGTTCATGCCGGCACCGGCAACGGATCAGCCCGAAGGTCAGCCCGAAGGTCAGCCGGAAGGTCAGCCCGGATGCACGGGATTCTGGGCCAGCTTGCCCACCACGGTATTCCACTTGCGAACATGGAAGGCGCGCACCAGGCCATGCGTCACGTAGGGATCCCTGGCGGCGAACAGCTGCACCGTTTCGGCGGTGGCGCAATCGAACACAAGCACAGCCTTGTCGGCGGGCCCGTCCACCGCGCCGGCCAGCACCAGTTCACCGCGCTCCTGCGCGTCCCAGGCCAGCTTCAGGTGGGCGTCGCGAAACTCGGCGCGGCGCGCGAGGTAGTCTGGGGCGAGGTCATACATCAAGAGAAAGTGCACCTGGCTGCTCCATCATGAAAATGAATAGAAACCTCATGGTACCGGACATTGCCGCGCCGGACCGGCGCCACACGCGCGCCAAAGCGTGCGTGCGAGCTTACGCGTGTGCGGCGGCCACGTCCGCGAGCTGGCGGCGCAGCCAGCGGTGGCACGGGTCGTTGGCGTGCGACCGGTGCCACTGCATGCAGCTTTGCAGCGGTGGCAGAGCGATCGGCGGCGCCATGATGCGGATCGGGTAGCGCTCGGCGCAGAGGGTGGCCAGGCGCGCCGGCATGATGGCCAGCAGGTCGGTCTCGACGACGATCTGGGCCATCGATTCGAAGTCATGGGTGATCACCTGCACCTTGCGCTCGATCTGGTGCTGACGGAAGAACAAGCCGTCGAGCGACGGATGGCGCGCCGGACCGAACACCGGCGTCACATGGCCGCAGGCCAGGAAGGTGTCCATGTCCAGCGTATCTCCCAGCAATGGATGCCCGTTCCAGGCGATGCAGCGGAATTCGTCGGCCGGCAGGCGCTCGCACGGAAGCTGCTCGTCGATCAGCTGCTCGGGCATGATGACAATGTGGGCGCGTCCGCTCATGAGCATCTCGGACGCCGTTTCGGCCAAGCGGATCAACTCGATCGTGATACCGGGCGCCAGCTTGCGCAGGCGCCGGATCAGCGGCACGACCAGCACCGATGCCTGGTAATCCGATGCCGCAATCCGGACATGCCGCTGCACCGTGGCCGGATCGAACTCATGGCGCAATTCGATGGTGGTGCTGATCTGCATCAGCAAGTCGCGCACCGGTTCCGCCAGCTCGTCGCCCAGCGGCGTGCGCTGCATGCTGCGCCCTACCTGTACCAGCAGTTCGTCTTCGAAATAGACACGCAGGCGCGCCAGCATGCCGCTCATGGCCGACTGGCTGACGTTCAGCCGCTGCGCCGCGCGCGTGGTCTTCTGCTCTTCGAGCAGGGCATCGAGCGCTACCAGCAGATTCAGGTCCAGCCGTTTGAAACGCACATTTCCCTCATTCGTTACTCATAAGAAATTTCCGACTATCACTTTTTACGATAGTTACCCGCTTAAAACTTGTCTACTTGAAATATTCACCATGGATTAAAGTTGTCATAAGCACAAAGGCTAGACAGCCGCTACGTTACTTTACCATAAACAAGGTTACCACAATGAAACAATTCATTGCAGCAATGCTATTGCTTGCAGCCGGCGCATCCATGGCCGGGCCGACCGCATCGCCAGCGCCGCAAGCGCCGGAATCGATTGATCAGGCGGCACGCCGCCAGCAGATCGAGCAGCAGAAAGCACAAGCCGAGCAGATGAATTTGCCGCCCGCGCAGACCGCCTCCGATGCCCCCCAGATCCTCGACATGCCGGTCGACCATGAAGACTCGCCAGGAGCCAGCAAGAAATGAAGCACGTATTGAAGCACGTCTCGATGAAGCCACTTTCCGCCCTGGTCGCACTCAGCCTCGGCGCCATCGCCGGCGTGCACGCCGCGCCGCCCGTCTACGGCAACCAGACCGACGCCCGGGTCGGCGCCATGTTCGACAACATGAGCTTGTCGGAGAAAATCAATTTCACGCGCGTCAATGATGGCCATATGTTGCCGATCCTGGCTGGCCAGGGATTGCCTGGCACCACCGCCTACGACTCGTCGATGGGCGTGCACGTTGGCGGCCGTACCTTCGGCGCGCAGTATCCGTCGCCATCGGCACTGGCTGCGACCTGGAGCATCAACCGCTCGAAGCAGTTCGGTCTGGCGATTGCCTACGAAACTCGCCAGGCAGGTGGCCAGCAAATGCTGGCGCCAGGCATCAATATGTACCGTTCGCCGTACGGCGGTCGCGCGTCTGAATACATGACCGGCGAAGATCCGTTCCTGGGCGCCGTGCTGGCCCCGGCGGTGACGAATGCGATCCAGGTCCAGGGCATCCAGGCTTCCGGCAAGCACTACCTGGCCAACGAAACCGAGAGCAACCGCCACCTGCTGAACGTTGTCGTCGACCAGCGCGCGCTGCGCGAAATCTACATGCCGGGCTTCGAGTCGCTGGTCAAGAACGCCAACCCGGCCTCGATCATGTGCTCGTTCAACAAGATCAACGGCGACTACGGCTGCGAAAGCCACCAGCTGATCACCAGCGTGCTCAAGGGTGAATGGGGCTTCAAGGGCTTCGTGATGAGCGACTTCAACTCGATCCACAACGCCCAGAAAGGCGCCTGGGCCGGTACTGACCTCGACATGCCGACCGGTCTGCAGTTCACCGAAGCGAATATGTATGACCTGTTGTACAGCAACCAGGTGCCGTTCAGCGTGCTGGACGACAAGGTGCGCCGCAACCTGACCGCCGTGGTGGCGTACGGCTTCGACAAGCCCTTGCCGGCCCCGACCGCGCTGGATTACTACCCGGGCGCCGCCGCCTCGCTGGCGATGGCGCGCGAAGGCATGGTGCTGCTCAAGAACAGCGACGGCGCGCGCGTCGCTGCACCGGTATTGCCGCTGCAGCAGAACGCCCGCATCGCCGTGATCGGCAACCTGGCCCTGCAAAAACCGCCATCGCCGTTCGGCACCGCCTGGTCACCGGCCGAGCGCTATGTCACCATCAAGCAGGGCCTCGAAGCGCTGAGCACCGATAGTGCCAACATCACCTACTTCCCGGCCCTGTCGCTCAATCCGGCGGCGTCGCTGTGGACCCAGGAAGACGGCAGCGCCGGCATCAAGGCCGAATACTTTTCGAACGCCGACCTGAGCGGTTCGCCGTCGGTGACCCGCATCGAGCCAGGCGTGAAGCTGGATCTGCCGAGCCAGAGCAACGTGACCGACTACGGGAGCACCAGCCTGGCCGGCATCAACACCAACGGCGGCCAGTTCTCGGCGCGCTTCACCGGCATCATCACCCCGACCGTCAGCGGCGCCCAGGTGCTCAAGGTGCGCGCCGATGGCCCGTACCGCCTGTACGTCGACAACAAGCTGGTGCTCGAATCGGCCGGCCAGCCGCTCTCGCGCGACCTGGTCAACACCCTGGCCCGCTTCGCCAAAACGCCGGTGCTGAGCGCCGGCACCCCGCACACGGTGCGCCTGGAATACCGCCGCCAGAGCAATGGCTTCTTCGCGGCACTGGGCGGCATGCAGGGCGTGCAGATGAGCTGGGCGTCGCTGGCGGCGCCGGCCGAGCTGGCAAACTACGATGCCGTGGTGATCGCCGCCGGCGTCAACGAAGAGTTCGAAGGCGAGTCGTTCGACCGTGAATTCGCGTTGCCTGAATTCCAGGGCGAGATGATCGCCAGCGTCGGCAAGGTCAATCCGAAGACGGTCGTCATCACCCACGGCGGCGGCCCATCGGAAATGGCTTCGTGGATCGACCATGCCGGCGCCGCGCTGCATGCCTGGTATCCGGGCCAGTTCGCCGGCCAGGCCCTGGCCGAAATCATCTACGGCAAGGTCAACCCGTCGGGCAAGCTGCCGGTGACGATCGGCCGCCGCATCCAGGATTATCCAGCGTACGCGTCGTATCCGAAGGTCGAGGAATACCAGCCGGCCGGTGTGTTCGGCGACGAGGCCACCAACACCGCGAAGAAGGAGATGGTCTACAACGACGGCGTCTTCATGGGCTACCGTGGTTTCGACAAGGCCAGCGTCAAGCCGCTGTTCGCGTTCGGCTACGGCATGTCGTACACCAGCTACGCGTACGGCGACCTGCAGCTGTCGACCCCGCGCCTCGGTTCGGACACCACCGTCGACGCCACCTTCACGCTGACCAATACCGGCAGCATGGCCGGCTTCGAAGTGGCCCAGCTGTACGTGAGCCCTGCCAAGTCGACCGTGGCGCGTCCGCTGAAGGAACTCAAGGGTTTCGCCAAGGTGTACCTGAACCCGGGTGAAAGCAAGCGCGTGACGATTCCGCTCAACGCCCGCTCGCTGGCCTATTTCGCGCCGGAGAAAGCCTCGTGGATCGTCGAAGCGGGCAACTACACCATCCGCGTCGGCTCGTCGTCGGACAAGCTGCCGCTGGTGAAGACCCTGGCCGCCAGCGCACTGGTGCTGCCGACCAATACCTCGAACCCGCTGCCGCCGGCGGTGCGCGAGTCGGTCCAGGTCGCGGCTGACCAGGCGTATTGATCCGAGCACGAACAGGCGCGGTCCTCCCACCGGCGAACCGCGCCATTCCCTGGAATGTCACTGAGAGAAACACCATGAAATTCACCCCGATCCTGGCCGCCCTCGCCTTCACCCTGGCCAGCAGCGCCGCCTCGGCCACCGTGCTCACCTCGCGCCTGCACGTCGACGACAGCTTCGTCGCCTACATCTCGACAAGCGCCGACAGCGCCGGCACCGCGTTCTCGTCGGGCAACGTCTGGAGCGAGGGCGTCACCGGTTCGGTCGAACTGCTGCAGGGCCAGGATTACTACCTGCACATCGTCGCCAACAATGCCAGCGCGATGGCTGGCGTGCTGGGCGAATTCGCGCTGGTCGATTCGACCCACGCGTTCGCCAACGGCGCCCAGTGGCTGCTGACCAATACCGAAGACTGGACCGGCAACAACACCGGCTTCGGCGACGCCAACATCGCACTGGGCGACTATGGCTTCAACGGTTCCGAACCCTGGTACTACCGCGACGGCACCGCGACTGACGCCAAGTGGATCTGGCCGGGCGCCAACGAATGGACCGATGTCGCTTTCCTGAGCACCAAGATCACCGCCTTCGATATCCCGTCGGAAGTGCCGGAGCCAGGTTCGCTGGCCCTGCTGGGCCTGGGCCTGGCCGGCCTGGTAGCACGCCAGCGCCGCAAGCAGGCTTGATCAGGCCATCGGCAGCGCGCGCAGGAACCTGACCAGCTCGGTGTTCAGGCGGGCGGCCGCCTCGTGCTGGACCCAGTGTCCCACGTTGTCGAAGCGGATCGCGTCGACCAGCCCGGGCTGGGTCTTGCGCATGTCGGCCAGCTTCGGCCCGCCCGGATGCAAAAACTGGCACAGGCCGTCGGCCGCGCCCCAGACATACAGGCTCGGTTGCCTGAGCGGCATATCCTTGAACGCCGGCATCAGGTCGAAGGTCAGCGGCAACGACCTGTAATAGTTCAGTCCGCCCCGAAAACCGCTGCGTTCAAAGGCGGCGACCGTATGCCGCACATAGGCCGGGTCGGCCCAGCCGATTAACTGTCCCGACTCCGGCCCCGGCGCCGGCCGCAGCAGGCTGCGCTTCGGGTCGAGCGGATCCCAGCGGGCGGCTGCCGGCGCGCTCGCCGAAGCCCAGTACAACACGCCCGGGATCGTCGTCGCGGGCGGCGCGATGCGCTGTTCGGCGTCCGGCTGCATCATGTCGAAGGCGTAATAACGGTCCGCCAGTCCCTTTGCCCGCAGGTCGTCCCAGGTATTGCGCTCGCCGCGCGGCGCATACGGAATGCTGATGCTGACCAGTGCGCGGAAGCGGTCGGGCCGCAGCAGCGCGGCGCGCTGGGCATGGTCGGCGCCCCAGTCGTGCCCGACCAGCACCGCCTGCTTGATACTGCGCGCATCGAGGATACCGACCAGGTCGCCCGCTGTGTGCGGCGCACTGTACAGAGCCGGATCTTCCGGCGCATAACTGTTGCCATAGCCGCGCATGTCCAGCGCGATGGCGCGATAACCCGCCTGCGCCACCGCCGCCATCTGGCTGCGCCAGGTGTCGGCGGTGTCGGGAAAGCCGTGGCAGAACATGACCGCCGGCCCTTCGCCCTGCTCGAGCACGTGGAACGATTGCCCGTTGACCTGAATGTCGGCGCGCCGCACCGGCCACCCTCCCGCCGGCTGCGGCCCGGCGGCGAACGCCCCCGGCAGCACCAGGCCAAGGCCGGACGCGGCGCCCATGTGCAGCAGGCGCCGCCTGGACGCGCATGGTAGGCCAGGGGTGCCGTCAGGCGGGAAATGGCACGGCGGACGGTACGACGGCATGGGCATGCTCCTCGTTGGCAGGACCTGGTGTGACTGGCGATACTACGCGTGCAAGATTGCCGCCGTAGCACGATTGCATGACTGCGTCCGGCCCATGCACATGGCGTAACAATGTTGGCTCCAAACAACTTCCAAGCCGTTTTTTGCACTTTGCTCTTCAGTGAGAAGTGCCGCACAGAACAAAAGTCCACGCGCACGCTACACTGATCAGCATGGATACCTCGAAGAAAATGGCGGCAGGACTGACTGGATTTGCCAGCATGCTGTGGCTGGGGCTGACGGCCGCCGTTGCCGCCAACCAGCGCCGCCTGGTCTTCAATCCGACCCTCGAACGCGAAGTCGCCAGCCCGCGCTCGAGCGGCCACCGCACCCGTCCCGTGGTGCTGCGCGCCGCCGACGGCACCCGCCTGTCCGGCTGGTTGATGACCCCGAACATTCCGGGTCCGCGTCCGGCCGTGCTGTACTTTGGCGGGCGCTCCGAGGAAGTCTCCTGGGTCGTGCGCGATGCCGGCAAGCTGTTCCCCAACATGACCGTGCTGGCCATGAACTACCGCGGCTACGGCGAATCCCAGGGCGTACCGGCCGAGATCCACATGATCGAGGATGGCTGCCTGCTGTACGACTGGCTGGCCACGCGCGGCCAGGTCGACGAGCACCGCATCGCCGTGGTCGGGCGCAGCCTGGGTTCCGGCGTGGCCGTGCAGGTGGCCAAGGAGCGTCCCGCCCATTCGGTGGTGCTGATCACGCCGTACGATTCGATCCTGGCGATCGCCAAGCGGCGTTTCCGGGTGATGCCGATCGAGTACATGCTGCGCCACCGGTTCGAATCGATCAAGTACGCCCCCTCGCTGAAGGCGCCGACCTACGTGCTGCGCGCCGAGAGCGACGACGTGGTGCCGCACGCGAACACCGACCTGCTGGTGGCCAAGCTGGCCAGCCTGGTGGGCGACGAGATCGTGCCCGGCTCCGACCACATGACCATTCCCTACCTCGAAGCGACCCAGCAGATGGTCGCCGGCTTCCTCACGAAGCAGTTCAGCCAGCCAGTGACGAAGGCCATGGAAGACTGCGTCGCCCTCACGTCCGTCCCGCCGGTCCTCACGGAATTGGCCGCCACAGCCAAATAAATGCTGAATGTTGTCAGCAGTTATATTTCCTTCGAATAAATTGACGAGTAAAATCGTATTTGTCATCAACACATGAGCTGATGCATATTTGACAGCTTGCGCCGGAATTGCGCAGGCTTGTCCGTATCCTGCCACGGCTGAGCGCCGGGAAGACCGTCGCCAGATACAAACTGTAACCCCCTGCGGACCGCTGGACCGGCACAATCGCGCGGCGCGATGTGCTGTCGATCCATGCCGCAAGGCCGCCAAAATGCGCAGCCCTACCCCATCGCAGCCGGTGCGACGGGTACAATACCGCTATTCCAGGAGCTCATTCATGAAATTCAAGCAATTCAGCATGACCGTTGCGGCGCTGTGCGTCGCTGGCACTGCGCTGGCCGCGCCGGCCACGGGCCCGATCGCCGCGCCCAAACTGGGCATGGTCTACGATGCGGGCGGCAAGTTCGACAAGTCGTTCAACCAGTCGGCCTTCGAAGGCCTGCAGCGCTTCTCGAAAGAGACCGGCGTCAAGGTGCTCGAGGTGCAGGCCAACAGCGACACGCAGGCCGAACAGGTCATGCGCGGCCTGGCCCGCAAGAAGGTCGACATGATCGCCGCCATCGGTTTCTCGCAAACCCAGGCCGTGCAAAAAGTCGCCAAGGAATTCCCGAACGTGCGCTTCGTGCTGATCGACAGCGTGGCGCAGGGCGCCAACATCGAATCGGTGATGTTCAAGGAACAGGAAGGTTCGTACCTGGTCGGCGTGGCTGCGGCCATGGCGTCCAAGTCGCAAAAGCTCGGCTTCGTCGGCGGCATGGACATTCCGCTGATCCGCGCCTTCGCCTGCGGCTACGGCCAGGGCGCCAAGGCCCAGTCGCCGAATGTCGAGATTGTCCAGAACATGGTCGGCACCACCGCCGCCGCATGGAACGACCCGGCCAAGGGCGGTGAACTGGCGCGCGCGCAGTTCGACCGCGGCGTCGACGTGGTGTTCGCGGTGGCCGGCGGCAGCGGCATGGGCACGCTGCAGATGGCCAAGACCAAGGGCAAGCTGGCGATCGGCGTCGATTCGAACCAGAACTACCTGCATCCGGGAACCATGCTGACCTCGATGGTCAAGCGCGTCGACGTGGCGATCTACGATTCGTTCATGGGCGTCAAGAACGGCACCTGGAAAGCCGGCGTGCACTACAAGGGCCTGAAGGAAGGCGGCGTCGACTGGGTGCTGGACAAGGACAACCGTGCGGTCGTCACCCCGGCGATCGAGAAGCGCGTCAATGCCGTGCGCACCGACATCATCAACGGCAAGATCAAGGTCATCGATTACCGCGCAGGAAGCTCCTGCCCGGTCTGATCGTTACCGACTCCAGAAAGCGCGCCGCGCCGGCCTTGAACCGGTCCGGCGCGCTTTTGAAATATTAGACCACCTCTCCTTTACGACAGAACGCAATGCAGCCAGCCGTAGAATTTCGCCAGATCAGCAAGGCCTTCGGGCCGGTGCAAGCGAACGCCGACGTCAGCTTCCCGATCGCCAGGGGTTCGATCCATGGCGTGATCGGCGAGAATGGCGCGGGCAAATCGACCCTGATGAGCATCCTGTACGGCTACTACCATGCCGACAGCGGACAGCTCGTCATCAATGGCCAGGAGCGGCAGATCCGCTCGAGCCAGGAAGCGATCGCGCTCGGCATCGGCATGGTCCACCAGCACTTCATGCTGGTCGAGAACATGACCGTGCTCGATAACGTGATGCTCGGCGCCGAGGGCGGCTTCAAGCTGTCGAAGAAGCGTGCCGAGACCGAGGCCAAGCTGCGCGAGATCTGCGTGCGCTACCGTCTCGACGTCGATCCGCTGGCGGTCATTCACGACCTGTCGGTCGGCGCCCAGCAGCGCGTCGAAATCCTGAAACAGATCTACCGCAGCGCCGAGATCCTGATCCTGGACGAGCCGACCGCCGTGCTCACCACCCAGGAAATCGCCTCGCTGTTCGACATCCTGCGGCTGTTCAAGGAACAGGGCAAGACCATCATCCTGATCACCCACAAGCTGGGCGAGATCATGGAGATCACCGACCAGGTGACGGTGATGCGCGCGGGCCGCGTGGCCGGCGCCGTCGCCACCCGCGACACCTCGAAAGAGCAGCTGGCCAATATGATGGTGGGCCGCCCGATCGAAGGCAACCTGCCGCGCAAACCGCATGCGCCGGGCGCCCCGGTGCTGCAGGTCGAGCATCTGCAGCTGAAGGACGCCAGCGGCGTGCAGCTGCTGGGCGACATCGCCCTGACCGTGCGCGCCGGCGAGATCGTCGCGATTGCCGGCGTGTCGGGCAATGGCCAGAGCGAGCTGATGGAAATCCTGTCGGGCATGCGCCTGCCGACCTCCGGCAGCGTGGCCTTCAATGGCGCCGCCCTGCCCTTCGCCGGACGCGCCAATGCCGACGGCCTGCCCGCCACCTTCCGCGACCTGGGCATCGGCCACGTGCCGGAAGACCGCCTGCGCGACGGCGTGATCAAGGATTTCTCGGTGATGCAGAATACCGTGTTCGGCTACCAGGACCGGGTCACCACCGGGGCCGGCCTGTTCGACTTCAAGAAGATCGCGGACCGCTGCGCCCATTTGCTCGAGCAATTCGACGTGCGCCCGAAAGACCCGAATGTGCGCATTGGCCTGCTCTCGGGCGGCAACCAGCAGAAAGTGGTGATCGCGCGTGAAGTTTCCGCGGCGCCGAAACTGCTGCTGGTCGGCCAGCCCACCCGCGGGGTCGACATCGGCACCATCGAAAGCATCCACACCCAGTTGCTGCGCCTGCGCGACGAAGGCGTGGCGATCCTGCTGGTCTCGACCGAGCTGGAAGAAGTCCGCGCACTGGCAGACCGCATCGTGGTCATGTCCGGCGGGCGCGTCACCGGCGAACTGCACATCGACGAATTCGACACCACCCGCATTGGCCTGCTGATGGGCGGGATGCACACATCATGAAAACCACTGAACTCCCACGCTGGGCCTCGGGCTTCGTCCTGCCGGTCCTGAACCTGTTGTCCGCGCTGCTGGTCGCGGCGCTGGTGATCCACCTGCTGGGCGAAAGCCCGGTGGAGTCGCTGCAGATCCTCGTCAACAGCGCCGTCATCAACCCGGAAGGCCTGAGCTACACGCTGTTCTACGCCTCGACCTTCGTGTTCACCGGCCTGGCCGTGTCGATCGCGATGAAGGCCGGCCTGTTCAACATCGGCGCCGAAGGCCAGATGTACCTGGGCGGCCTGGGCCTGACCCTGGCCATGCTCGGCTTCGACGCTTCGCTGTCGCCATGGCTGCTGATCCCGCTGGCGATCGTGGCCAGCGCGGTGTTCGGCGCGGCCTGGGCCTTCATTCCCGGCTACCTGCAGGCCAGGCGCGGCAGCCACGTGGTGGTCACGACCATCATGTTCAACTTCATCGCCGCCGGCCTGATGAACTTCATCATCGTCAAGTACCTGATCCCCGAGGGCGACCAGAATCCGGCCAGCCGCACGTTCAGCGAGGCGGCCACGCTGCCGCAACTGGGCACCTGGTTCCCGGTGCTGGGCGACACGCCGCTGAACATCTCGTTCTTCCTGGCGCTGCTGGCGCTGGTGGTGTACGGCGTGGTGGTATCGCGTTCGAGCTGGGGCTACAAGCTGCAGGCCACCGGCCTGAATGCCCACGCAGCCCACTACGCAGGCGTGCGCATCAGCCGCACCATCATCGTCGCGATGCTGATCTCGGGCGCCCTGGCCGGCCTGGCCGCGGTGAACTCGATCCTCGGTTCGACCCACTACCTGAGCCTGAACTTCCCGGCCGGCGCCGGCTTCATCGGCATCGCGATCGCCCTGATGGGCCGCCAGCATCCGGTCGGCATCCTGCTGTCGTCGATCCTGTTCGGCGCGCTGATCCAGGGCGGCTTCGACCTGTCGCTGGAAAAACCGAACATCCCGCAAGAGACGATCGTGTTCATCCAGGGCCTGATCATCCTGTTCTGCGGCGCCATGGAAAACATGTATGGCCCGGCGCTCCTGAAACTCATCAACGCAACGCGCAGCAACGGCGCGCGCAAGGGATAAGCCATGGAAGACTTCCAGTTCGCCAGTATCGTCGTCTCCACCATCCGCAACGCGCCGGTGCTGATCTTCGCGGCCATGGCCGGCCTGTTCGCCGAACGCAGCGGCGTGGTCGACATCGGCCTCGAGGGCAAGATCCTGGCCTCGGCCTTCGTCTCGGCCGGCGTCGCCTACACCTACCAGGACCCGTGGATCGGCATCGCCGCCGGCATCCTCGCCTCCGTGGCGCTGGCGCTGGTGCAGGCATTCGTGTCGATCACCCAGAAGGGCAACCAGCTGGTGGCCGGCATCGCCATCAATATCGCCATGAGCGGCCTGACGTTTGTCGTGGCCCAGTACTTCTTCCAGCAGGGCGGCCGCACGCCGGACCTGGGAGACGCGCGCCTGGGCGCCATCGCCCTGCCAGGGACCGAGGCGGTGGCCGACGTGCCGGTGCTGGGCTGGGTCTGGGGCCAGCTGATCGGCGGCCATTCGGTGCTGGTGTATGCGGCCTTCCTGCTGCTGCCGGTCGTGCACTGGGTGCTGTTCCACAGCCGCTTCGGCCTGCGCCTGCGCGCCTGCGGCGAAAACCCGCACGCGGCCGACGCCGCCGGCATTTCGGTCCAGCGCACCCGCTACACGGCGATGATCATCGCCGGCGTGCTGTGCTCGTTCTCGGGCGCCTACCTGTCGATCGTCCAGAGCGGCTTCTTCCTGCGCGACATGTCGGCTGGCGCTGGCTACCTGGCCCTGACCGCACTGGTGTTCGGCAACTGGCGTCCGGTGTACACCGTGCTGGGCTGCATGATGTTCGGCTTCTTCTCGGCGGTGCAGATCCAGATCGAAGGCGTCGACCTGCCGGTGGTGGGCCGCATCCCTGGCTCGCTGATCCAGATGATCCCGTACATCGTCACCGTCGTCGTGCTGGCCGGCCTGATGGCCAAGTCGGTGGCGCCGAAAGCGCTGGGCAAACCGTTCGTCAAGTCACGCTGAGCAACCGCCTGGCGTCACCGGCATCACCCAGACTACTGCCCGCCACGCCGGGCAGTAGTTTTATCTACCATTGTTCGTCGGTATCACGCCACACTCTGCCAGCGAATGCATTGTGCAAAGCACAATTTTGCATTCAATCCGGCGTCTGATCTGCGAAAATGCGGTTTCCAAGCGGCAATTCAGTAAAATTGCCACAGCTGCAACGATTTCAACCGACGGAACCCATGAAACTCCAGAACCTCAAGTTACGCTCGCTCCTGCTGGGCGGCTTCGCCACCATTCTCGCCGTGATGGTGCTGCTGGTCGGCATCGGCCTGATGCAGATGCAAAAAGCGCAGAACATGACCGACCAGCTGACCGATGTCGGCATGCAGCGCCTGGCCATGCTGCAGGAATGGCAGGCGATCATCGAGACCAATGCGGCGCGCACGCTCGCCGCGATCAAGATGACCGACGCCGGCGACGAAAAATTCTTCCTCGACGCCATCGCCGAATCGTCGAAGCGCTCGGACGTCCTGCACAAGGAACTGACCGCCAGCCTGGCCAACGATGCCGCCGCGATGAAGCTGTTCGGCGACGTCGACACCCAACGCGAAGGCTACCGCGCCGCCCGCAAGACCGTGCTGGCGCAGAAAGCCGCCGGTGAAACCGAGGCGGTGCGCAAGTTCATCGAGACCGACATGGTGCCGCGCGTGGCCGCCTACGTCGACAGCCTGCGCGCCATCGTCAAGTACCAGCAGGACGTGGTCGCCGCCGACTCGAAGATCCTGGAAGCCGGCTTCAAGACCAACCTGACCGTGCAGACCTCGCTGGCCGCGATCGCCCTGGTGCTGGGCGGCGGCTTCGCCTGGTGGATCGGCCAGCGCATCACCGCCCCGCTGGGCGAAGCCGTGACCATCGCCCAGACCGTGGCCCAGGGCGACCTGACCAGCCGCTTCAATGTCCATGGCGAGAACGAGACCGGCATGCTGATGGGCGCCCTGCGCGACATGAACGACAACCTGGTCAATATCGTGGGCCAGGTCCGCAGCGGCACCGAAACCATCGTCGAAGCGTCCGACCAGATCTCGGCCGGCAACCTCGAACTGTCGTCGCGCACCGAGCAGCAGGCCAGCGCGCTGGAAGAAACCGCGTCGTCGATGGAAGAACTGACCTCGACCGTGAAACAGAACGCCGAAAATGCCCGTGAAGCCAATGTGCTGGCGCAGACCGCGTCGACCGTGGCCGGCCGCGGCGGCGACACCGTGGGCCGCGTGGTGCAGACCATGGAAGCGATCACCGATTCGTCGAAGAAGATCGCCGACATCACCGGCGTGATCGACGGCATCGCCTTCCAGACCAACATCCTGGCGCTGAACGCAGCGGTGGAAGCGGCGCGCGCCGGCGAACAGGGCCGCGGTTTCGCGGTCGTCGCGAGCGAAGTGCGCAACCTGGCCCAGCGTTCGGCCGCGGCGGCGAAAGAGATCAAGACCCTGATCGGCGATTCGAGCGGCAAGGTCGAAGAAGGCAGCCGCCTGGTGCTGGAAGCTGGCACCACCATGCAGGAAATCGTGGACAGCATCAAGCGCGTGACCACCATCATGTCGGACATCGCCCTGGCCAGCCAGGAGCAGTCGGCCGGCATCGAGCAGGTCAACGGCGCGATCGCCCAGATGGACCAGGTGACGCAGCAGAACGCGGCGCTGGTGGAAGAAGCGGCGGCCGCATCGACCGCCATGCGCGAACAGGCGCAGCAGCTGGCGCAGCTGGTGTCGACCTTCCGCTTCGAATCCGGCGCGCAAACCGCTGGCCGTCCGGCGCTGGCGAATCGTCGCCCGGCACTCGCGGCAAGCTGACAGGCATGTGGGGTGGACGGCGCCGCCGTCCATGCGTCCAGCCACTTCACGCGCTGCCACAGTGCGGCGTCGGGTTGAACGCGTGGACGGACAAGCCGTCCACCCCACGATCATTCAGCAGTACGC
>Ga0265797_10001988_pt1 | contig 35306 bp, 31 predicted proteins | sample P2T30metagenome_FD_192433 | JGI IMG/M metagenome (GOLD analysis project Ga0265797, IMG submission 192433) | Plant litter microbial communities from East Loma Ridge, Irvine, California - P2 T30 | ecosystem: Environmental > Terrestrial > Plant litter > Unclassified | place: USA: California...
AGGCGCTGGCCATCAAGGATGGCAAGATCGCCGCCACCGGCAGCAACGAACAGGTCCTGCGTCTCAAGCAGGCACAGACCCGCGTGGTCGACGTTGCCGGCCGCACGGTGATCCCGGGCCTGAACGACTCCCATACCCATGTGATCCGCGCGGGCCTGAACTACAATATGGAGCTGCGTTGGGACGGTGTGCGTACGCTGGCGCGCGCCATGGAAATGCTCAAGGAGCAGGCCGCCCGCACGCCCGACGGGCAATGGGTCAAGGTGGTGGGCGGCTGGAGCGAGCACCAGTTCACGGAAAAGCGCCTGCCGACGCTGGCCGAGATCAATGCCGCAGTGCCCGACAAGCCGGTCTTCATCCTCTACCTGTATGGTCTGGGCTTCCTGAACCAGAAGGGCGTCGAGACCCTTGGCTATAGCAAGGAAACCAGCTATCTGGACGGGGAAGTGCAGCGCGACGCCAAGGGCAAGCCGACCGGCCTGCTAGTGGCCAAGCCGAATGCGATGATCCTGTATTCCACGCTGGGCAAGACCAACAAGCTCGACCGCGCCGAGCAGCTGAACTCGACGCTGCACTTCTATCGCGACCTCAACCGCCTGGGAATGACCAGCGCGGTCGACGCCGGCGGCGGTGGCCAGGCCTATCCGGACGACTACGGCGTGACGATCGAACTGGCCAGGCAAGGCAAGCTGACCGTGCGCACCTCGTACTACCTGTTCGCCCAGAAGGCCGGCAAGGAGGTCGAGGACTACGAGCGCTGGATCGCTATGACCAAGCCCGACAAGAACGACCATATGTTCTACGCCAATGGCTTTACCACCGAAGGCGCGGGTGAGAACCTGGTCTCGAGCGCGGCCGATTTCGAGAACTTCCTCGAGCCGCGTCCCGACCTGCCGCACCAGATGGAAGACGAACTCGAACGCGTAGCGACGCTGCTGGTGAAGCACCGCTGGCCGTTCCGCATCCATGCCACCTACGGCGAAAGCATCGAGCGCGACCTGGCCGTGATCGAGAAAGTGAACAAGAGCACCCCTTTGGCCGGCCTGCGCTGGATCGTCGACCATGCCGAGACGATCACGGACGACCAGCTGAAACGCATCAAGGCGCTGGGCGGTGGCATCGCGGTGCAGAACCGGATGTACTTCCAGGGCGAGGCCTACTGGAAGCGCTATGGCGCCCAGACCCGGCAGCTGCCGCCGATCCGCAAGATGCTGGACCTCGGCCTGCCGGTCGGCCTGGGCACCGACGGCAACCGCGTGAGCAGCTACGGGCCGTGGCCGTCGGTTTACTGGGCCGTGACCGGGAAGACTGCCGGAGGCCTGTCGACCTGGCAGGCGAAGGATGTGCTGTCACGCCACGAAGCGCTGGCGCTGATGACCCGGGGCAGCGCCTGGATGAGCGGCGAGGAAGCGCTCAAGGGCCGGCTGGCCGTGGGCCAGTATGCCGACCTCGCTGTCTTGCCCCAGGATTACTTCACCATGGATGTCGACAAGATCAAGGACCTGGAAAGCGTCCTGACGGTGGTGAACGGGCAAGTGGTGTACGGCGCCGGCGAATTCGAGCAACTGGCGCCGGCCCTGCCGGCAATCACGCCCGCATGGAGCCCGGTGCGTGCATTCGGCGGCTACCAGAACCGCTGACCAGGCTTGCCAGTCGTCGCGTTTGCTTGAAACGGCGCGCTCGCCGGCATAGAGTAGGACGGCACACGCAAACGGGGGGATGAGCGTATCGCTGCGCTGAATATCTTGCGCCGGGCACCGACCATCCGTCAGTGGCTGGCGCTGCTGCTGGCGGCCTTCATCGTGCCGACCGGCATCGCGGTCGTCGCACTGTTCCTGCACGCCTACGGGCGTGAGCGGGCCGGGGTCGAGCGCGCCTCGCAGGATGTGGCACGGGCGCTGATGCAGGCAATCGACCGCGAACTGGGCAGCGCCCGCGCCGCACTCGAGGCGCTCGCCACCTCGCCCAGCCTCGACGCCCGCGACCTGGCGGCCTTCAGGGCCCAGGCCAGCGCGGTGCTGTATTCACGACCCGGCAACGTAGTGGTGCTGAGCGATGCCAGCCTGCAGCAGGTGCTCAATACCGGCCAGCCCGACGGCGCTGCCTTGCCCCGCCACGGCGATCCGGAATCCGTGCGGCGCGTGTTCCGGGGCGCCGGCGCGCTGGTCTCGGACCTGTATATCGGCCCGGCGGCCGGGCGCCTCCTGACCAGCGTCGACGTTCCCGTCCTGCGTGGGGGCCAGGTCCGCTATGTCCTGTCGATGCAGTACTTCGGCGAACGCCTGGGACAGATCCTCGAGCGTCAGCGTGCGCCGCCGGGCGCAACCGTCACGATGTATGACGGGCGGGCCCGCATCGTGTGGAGCAGCCACGCCCGGCGTGTCGACGTCGGCCAGCACGCCAGCACGGCCCTGGCAGCCGGCATGGCCCTGGGGCCGGAGGGGACGGTCGACGAAGTGGGGCCGGACGGCCGCGCCCGGGTCACGCTGTTCAGCCGCTCCTCGTTGTCGGACTGGACGGTCGCGATCGCATTGCAGCGCACCCTGCTCAATGCGGGCCTGTGGCGCGCGCTGGCGTCGATCGTGCTGATCGGTTGCGGCTTGCTGGTGCTGGGCATGGCGCTGGTGGTCACGATCGGCGCCCGGCTCGAGGCGGCCATACGGAGGCTGGTGGGCCCGGCATTCGCGCTCGGCCGTGGCGAGCCGCTGGTGCTGCCGCCGCTGCCGCTGGACGAGGTGCGCGAAGTCGCTCATGCCCTGGTCCAGGCCGCCGCGCTGCTGCAAGAGCGCACCGCCCAGCGCGACGAGGCCGAGCGCGCCGAACGCCTGCTGCGCGAGGCCAAGCGCACGCTCGAACAAAGCGAAGCGTTCCTGCACGGGATTTTCGAGGCAACGCCGGACGGCATTCTGCTGGTCGCGCCCGATTGCCGGGTGACCCGGGCCAACGCCCAGGCGGAACGCCTGTTTGGCTACCCGGCAGGCTGCCTTGACGGGGCAATGCTGGACGGGTTGCTGGTCGAACCCGGCGCTGCGCAGGGCAGGGTATGTGCGCGCATGCATGCCTCGCCACCAAGAAGCGGCATGGCCGGCACCGGCCATCTGCGCGGCATGCGGCGTGATGGCAGCGCGTTTCCGGCCGACGCCATGGCCAATCCACTGCCCGGACAGGCGCTCCTGATCGTCACGGTGCGCGACGTGCGCGCCGGCTGGGAACAGGCGCAGGCGCTGCGCCAGGCGCTGGAAGACAAGAACACCTTGCTCAAAGAGCTGTATCACCGCGTCAAGAACAACCTGCAGCTGATCATCAGCCTGTTCAACCTGCAGGCGCGCTGCCTGGACAACCAGGATGCCAGGCGGGCCCTGGCCGACGCCGCCGATCGGGTGCGCGCCATGGCGCTGGTGCATGAACGCCTGATCCAGTCGCGCACGCTGGGCGCGATCGGCCTGCCGGAATACGTGGGCGACGTGTGCCGCCAGCTGGCCAGCGCCGCTTCCAGCGAGCAGCGCGGGATCGACATGGTGCTTGACGTGGCGCCGCTCGACGTCGGCCTGGACATCGCGGTGCCGCTTGGCCTGCTGCTCAACGAGCTCGTGTCCAATAGCCTGAAGCACGCTTTCCTGGAGGGGCGCCGCGGCACGATCCGGGTCACACTGGAACCGGAACCGGCAAGTATCCCTTCCGCCGAGGATGCTGCATTGCGGCTGACGGTGCGCGACGACGGCATCGGCCTGCCGCCCCTTGCGGACCGAACTTCCGCCGAAACCTTCGGTCTTAAACTTGTCGGCGCCTTGAGCGATGGCTTGCATGGGCAGCTCTTGTTCGAGAATCGGGGCGGAGCCTGCATCAGCCTGCTGTTCCATGCACATTGTGTCACGCCCGACGCTGCCCGGCTGGCAGACATCCTGTCTCGCGCCCACGCACCGATCGCCGATGAACCCGCCCTGAAAGACGTGTCGCCATGATGCTACAGCCACTTGCCGTGCCGCCACCCGGCATGCCGAGGCTCCTGGTGGTCGAGGACGAATCCGTGGTTGCCATGGATCTCGACAACCAGTTGCGCGACATGGGCTACCGGATATGCGGCTGTGTCGACAACGGCCCCGAAGCCATCGCTCTGGCGCGCGCCGAGCGGCCCGACCTGATCCTGATGGATATCGTGCTCAAGGGAGACATGGACGGCGTCGCCGCGGCCGCGGCCATCGGCGCCGAGCTGCAGATCCCGGTGCTGTTCCTGACCGCCTACAACGACGACGATACCGTCGAGCGCGCCGCCCAGGCCATGCCGTACGGCTATCTCAACAAGCCATTCCAGGGCCGCGAACTGCGGGCGACGATCGAGGTCGTCCTGCGCAAGGCCGAAGCCGAGCGCGCGCTGCGCGACAAGGAGCGCTGGCTGACCTCGGTCCTGCAGGGCGTCGGCGACGCCGTGATCGCCACCGACCTCGATGGCCTGGTCGGTCTGGCCAACCTTGCGGCCGAGAACCTGCTGGGCGCCGACGGGCTGCGCGGGCGCGCCGCGGCCGATATCGTGCACCTCGAGGACGAAGCCGGGACCGCCGTCGGCCTGGCGCACAGCGACGGCGTCACCCACAGCGGCGCCGCGCTGCTGGTGACCGGCGCCGGGCTGCGGGTGCCGGTGGACTTCTCGACCGGCCCGATCCGCGACGACCGCGCCCATCTGATCGGGCAAGCCATCGTGCTGCACGATGAGCGCGACCGGGTGGCTGCCGAAAAACGGCTGGCGCGCAGCGAAGAACGCTTTCGCAGCGCCTTCGACAATGCGCCGCTCGGCCTGGCGCTGGTCGACGGCGACAACCGCTATGCGCGCGTGAACCACGCCATGTGCCGCTTGCTGGACGTTCCGGCAGACGCGTTGGTGGGGGCCTCGCAGGACGGCTTCGGCGACAGTGGCGACAACGCCATCGAGCGCAAGTACCAGCTCGACCTCCTGTCAGGGCGCCACGACGCGGTGCAGTACGAGCGCGGCTACCGTCCGCGCAATGGCCGCAATGTCTGGGCGCTGGTTTCGGCCACGCTGCTGCCCGCCAATCACCAGCCGCAGCAATTCCTGATCCAGGTGAACGACGTCACCGAACGCAAGCGCGCCGAAGAAGCACTGGCCCACCTGGCCCACCACGACGCGCTGACCGGCGTGGCCAACCGCGCCATGCTCAGTGAACAGGTCGAACACGAGCTGGCCGTGGCGCGCCGTCACGGTTCGCGGCTCGCCGTCGTTTTTCTCGACCTCGATTTCTTCAAGCACATCAACGACAGCTATGGCCACGAGACGGGCGACCTGGTGCTCAAGGAGCTGGCCAGCCGCCTGACTCGCAACGTGCGCGCGATCGACATCGTCGGCCGTATCGGCGGCGACGAATTCGTGGTGGTGTTGTCCGAGGTCTCCGACACGCACGACGTGATCCGGCTGACCGGCAAGCTGCGGCAAGAGTGCGCACGGCCGCTGCACGTGAACAGTGTTGAGGTGCGCCTGGCAGTCAGCATGGGCGTGAGCCTGTTCCCCGACGACGCCCAGGACTTTCGCAGCTTGCTGCGCTTTGCCGACAGCGCGCTGTACCAGGCGAAGGGAGAGGGGCGCAACAACGTGCAGTTCTACCGCCCCGAACTCACCGCACGCATGGAGATGCGGGTGCGCCTGGGCGCCGGACTGCGCGTGGCGCTCGAGCGCAACGAGCTCGAGATGTTCTACCAGCCGATCGTCGCGCTGCCCGGCGCGCGGCCGGCGGCGGCCGAGGCCTTGCTGCGCTGGCACCACCCCGAGCTGGGCCTGTTGATGCCCGACGTGTTCCTGCCGATGCTGGCGGAATCGTCGATGAGCGAGGAAATCGGCGCCTGGACCATCGCCCAGGCCTGCCGCCAGGCGGCGCTGTGGAACGCGAACGGCGCACCTGGCCTGCGCATGGGCGTCAATGTTACCGCGGCCCAGTTCAAATCCGGCCGCCTGGCGGCGGCGGTCGAGGAAGGACTACGCGCCAGCGGCCTCGCGCCGGGCCGGCTGTGCCTCGAGATCACCGAGCAGAACCAGCTGGCCGACACCGAACAGACGCGCACGACCATGGCGGCCCTGAAACACCTCGGCGTGCTGGTGGCGATCGACGACTTCGGCACCGGCTACTCGTCGCTGGGCTATATCATCCGGTTGCGGCCCGATGAATTGAAGGTGGATAAATCCCTGGTCACCGATATCGACACCAATGCCGACCGCGCCGGCGTGGTGGTGGCCGCCCTGGCCATGGCGCGCAGCCTGCATTTGATGGTGGTGGCCGAAGGCGTGGAAACCGAGGCCGAGGAGGCGTTCCTGCAAGAGCACGGTTGCGATATGGCGCAGGGCTTCCTGCATGCGCGGCCGTTCCCCGCGCCCGAGTTCGAGGCCTGGCTGGCCAGGACCGGGAACGGTCATCGGCCGGCAGCGTAGGGCATTGCTCTACGCAGTCTTGTACGGCAGCGATATATAGAGCAGGCCTAATTCAGTCAGCTGCCCGTTCGCGCCAAGCAGGCTGGTAAAGTGCGGATCGGGACTCATGCGGCCGATGAACCAGGCATAGCGGAACACGTCATCCCGGCTTTCGCAGGTGGCGACCATCTCGGTCATCTGCGTCATCTGCTTGGGCAAGGTATCGATCTGGGCGCCGTCGTTCTGGCTGTGCCAATTGGCCATTTCCGTGACCCAGAACGGCTTGCCATACTTCTTCAGCCGGTCGAGCTGGCCGCTCAGGCCGTAGTCGTACCAGTGGAAGGCCAGGTAGTCGATCTGTGGATCGCGTCCGCCATTGGCGGCGCGGTAGGCGGCATAAAAGGCATCGAGCCAGATGACAGGATCGCTATAGTTGGCCAGTGTGCCCCAGGTCATCGCCGGACCGACCAGCTTGACACCCGTGCTGGCGGCGACAGCTTCATAGCGCGGCCACAGCTGCGCCGCGCGCGCCGGCGACATATTGGCCTGGTCGACCAGATTCGGTTCGTTCAGCAGCAGCAGATATCTGGCATTGCTTGTCATGATAGCCGCTTCGATACGGGCGGCGTCGAAGTCGTCGTTCCACAGCATCGGGATGTAATCCATGCCGTACCGCGCCGCGTAATCGGACGGCACGCGGGAGTCCGGCGCCGAACCCCAGTTGTACCACCAGCTGACGCCGGGGGCGAGCGCCGCCATATCGGCGCTGGAAGCCAGGTCGTAGGCGATGCCACGCTTGGGGCTTTTGTTGAACGTGGTCGCAGGTGGCGTCGTGGGGGGCGGCGTGACCGACGCCGGCGGCGGCGTGGCGATCGGATTGGCGCCGGCGTTACCGCCAGGCGTACCAGCCTCGCCGCCACCGCCGCAGGATGCCAGGCTGCCCGCAGCGGCGGACGATGCCAGCAGTTTTAGAAAGTGCCTGCGTTCGGCCAGAGCGAGTACGGTAGTTTTTTTCATTGTCGTCGTCGGATTGAGTCAAACAGGATGTCCATTGAGGGCCACGAAACGGCGGGCCGACTATGGCCGTTGCGAGGCAGAATAACTCAAAATGATTCCACAAGGAAAGTATCAATTCGTAAGAAGTGGTCACAAGAGCTCTGCATGCCTGTCGTAGTGCGGGAACGCGCGTATCAACAATCGTGAGCTGGCGTAGCGCATTATCTGCAGCGGGGTTGGTGGTGGCCGAAGGCGTGAAAACCGAGGCCGAACAGGCATTCCTGCAGACCCACGGCCGCGATATGGCGCAGGGCTGCTCACATGCGCGGCCGTTCCTCTCGCCCGAGTCACGCGCATTGATGTCGCGCGCGGATAGGCCAGGGCGGTCCATGTCGGCAATTTTTCGATCGACGCAGGCGTCGTCTATCGGACCGGTACGAAGGTCAGGGACTGTTCGCATCAGGCACATAAGCGCCGCCGGCGATCACACCATGGTCGTTGAGCCCGGTGACGCGGACGGCGAGAAGAGGGCGGAGCAGTTCGAGCGCCCAGCGCCTGGTGCGGGCGCTGGATTCCATGCTGGTTTGCATTTGATCCCCCTGAACAGTTGATGCGTCAGGTCACGGTGCAATTCGCGAAGTGAAGCTGGACCGACGCACCGGTGCAGATTAGGGATGCGAAGAGGTCGCCACTGGCCGGATCAGTTGCTGTGTTTGTCTAGATTTGGAGGGAAGCAGCGCTGGCGCAGCGTCCAATACCAACGTATCAATCTGCCTGGATTGGCCGCAGTCAAGCAGGTTGATTCTTGGTAAATGAATGGAATAGATGTGGCGGCTGTGTAGATGTACACGAAGTTCACGTGCAAGATTCTCACTCGACATTAGCATATATATTGTCGAGTTTATGCCGGAAGAGGTATAGAGGACTTGTCTTCCGAAGGGGCTCCCGGTAGAGTCGCTCACCATGAATGAAATGTCAACCAGCAAGCATCTCGAGTATCTTGCGGCCGGCGCGACGGCGGAGCGCAATGACGATCACGTCGCTGTTTTCAATCATGCTGGCGTAACCGACATCCTCGTGATCGATGGCGGCACGTCGGTTGCCGAGCGCGACTATGTGGATCCGGTTCAGGGCGACGTTGCCTGGTTCGTGCATGCCTTCACGCATGCGATTGGCCGCGAGCTGGCGCCAGGTCGCCGCCAGCAGGATTGCGTGCATGCCGCGATGCAGATGGTGGCCGAGGAGTACGAAAACGCTACCAAGGAACGTGCGGCCCCGTTATATGCGTGGCCAATCGCAGCCTTGACCTGGTTGCGGATCGAGGAACGCTACGGCGTTGCCTGGGCCGGCTTGTACAGCCTGGGCGACTGTAAGAGCCTGCTGTACACGCCGGCTGGTGGTTGCGTCGACCTGGATCCGTTTGTCAATCCGCAGGATGCCGTGCTGCAGTCCGAGATCGCACGCTTGCGCGCGGCAGGCATTACGGACGCTGAAGAACGGCGCGCGCACATGCTGCCGATGCTGCGTGCGCGGCGCGAATTCCAGAACACGGTGCCAGAGCCGACGATCCTGTGCCTGCGTCCGAACGGTGCGTTCAAACCGCGCCTGCTCGACGTCGAAGTCATTGCCGGCGCCAGGCTGCTCGTCATGACCGATGGCTTCTATCGGCTGGTGGATCCATACGGTCTCTATACGGATACTGGACTGATGGAGGCGTGCCTCGAGCGAGGATTGGCACTGATGCTGGATGAGCTGCGCAGCTTTGAGGCGAACACGGTTGGCACCGGTAAGCGAGCGGTCAAGGCGGCGGACGATGCTTCAGCAGTGATCTGGCGGGCCGATTGAGCGATGCAGGCGAGTGCGTTCCCTGGTCACTACTGCATCGATGACTCGTACAATCGACAGCGCATTTAACATAATATAGATTATGCGTAGTTTGGGTGGGGATGGCACATGTAACAAAAACACACTATGCCGGTTCGAGCTCTCGGAAGCAAAGTTGTTAGATCTTTGAGCTCTCGGAAGTAATCTTTGCAGATTTTCGGAAGTAATGTTTGCAGATGCCTTGCTTGCAGCAGTGTGCAAACTTTACTTCCGCACGAGTCTAGTCTTGGTACATTCATCTACGACTGACCAGCTCAACTTAGGCCAACCTCTTTGGATCTTCAAGCGCATTGTTGCGAACCAGAATACGGTTCCATTGTCAGCATTTTTCGGCTACAGAGAACCCGTCACAGACTGAGATCACTGCACTAGTAGCAATCGACCAATCTCAAAGACCGCACCGACCCGACCGTTTTTCGCCCGCGCGATACGCTCATTGGACTGCTGGCAGATGAAGAAATCTCCGTTGCAATAGACCCTAGATAGCAATGGGGTCAGGTCTAAAACAGACGAGACCTCGAGTGTTCCTTCTTGAGCAAGAATTCCTGCAGTGATCGAATGGTTGCCACCACTTACTAGTGCGAACCTCCACGGTAGAACTAGCTCCACGCTATGATTTGGGTCCTGTTGCCAGGCGCCCCATGCCCTGCCTACTCCAATACACCTTAACGCGGCTACAAACCTAGATCGTACCCACGGAGTCGGCAACACAAGATCTTTCGCCAAATCAACGCGTTCGCCGTTGCCTAAGCTACGGCGACAGTCGCTTTGGTCAAACACCGAAAAGAATGCGTCGTTAGAAAACAGATGATGCTAGCTGACGAGTAATCGACGCTATGCTCTTATCAGATTCCATTATCTTCTTCAGGTGCTTCAATAATTGTGGCATCCCCACCCTCTTCCACCGATCAGGTGCAATCCAGTAGAGTTTGGCTTGGATCTTCTCACAAGACCCTGCGGCATGAGTCAGACGCATCGTTCGCGACGCGAAACTTTCTTGCTCGCGGGCTCTTTTTTTATTAGCTAGAATGCTGTTGTAGTTAAAAAGCCGGTTCAAATGCATTCTCAACGCTAGCTTGCTGAGTTAGTCGCAGCTTGCGCCGCTGCTAACTTTTTATTGATGAGCGTCAGCGCGTATTTCGGCGAATTTTGGACTGCCGCTCCTATTGCGCAGCCGAAGAGAATAATAATAAGGAAAATGCCGGTGAGAATTATCGAGAGTTTCGGCGCGATCAAAATGAGAGTAATGAACGTTAAGGTCGCCATAGCCAAAAACACCCATGCCATTGCAGCATTGAGCCAAGCTTCCACACGATCTCCCACAGTTAATCCACGTAAACTGACTTTGCCGTTTAATTCTAGGGACATGAATTTTCGCGCCCTTTTCATCGTCAGCCAAGATACACCTGTCTGGTCATGAAGTTCAACCAAGCCTTTTCGCCAGTTCTTCTCCGCGTATATCCCCGTCGCCTTCTCAAAGATCATCGCGTCACGGATGTCCTCAACTACTGCCTTGCAAAAGACCTCGTCCGTCATGCAAGTTGAGTGATCTGTTAACCACTTAAGCCGCGACGCTTTTAAACCAATTAACCACTGGAAAAGCGGGATTTGCGGAACTTTAATAACCAGATAGCTAAAAAGAAAGGCAGCAAACACCAAGGTTCCAACCGTAGTTCCAAGCAGCTCCCGCACAGTCGTTGTAAAAGCAGGCAGACCATCAATCTTGATCAATTCCAAATCAGTACTCTTTTCACTTTGTGCTTCTATGACAGAAGACCCACCAGCAATCCTTTGGCAGTCATCCAAACATCAATTATTTGCGGATTTCGCCCAGCCGAGTTCGCGTAGCAGAAAGCCCACGGCCTGTACGGCTAGTATCGCGTCATCGTCCTCAACGCTTCTGAACTGCAATTTATGCCGCTCGTTATCCTTTCCTCTCGAATGGAGCCGAGCAATGATCTCAAGTGCTGAGCAAAGTGCTACTTTGCCTTTGTCGCCGAAGTGCACTTGGATAACTTTGATCCAGGCGCCAAGGTCTTTTTCTAGTGGAAGTGCGCTGCCTTCCTGAGTCTACATCCATCGAGACACAAAAATCACTGCAGCGTTACGACATTGATCGACAACCGAGGTTGGCAGTTCTCGGTACGCAGCATCAAGCGCACGATCATAAGCCGACCTACATTGGGAAAATTTGTTGAACAGATTCGAGCCGCATCGAGCTCTGGAAGGATGCCTAGCGACGACTCTGAACGCAATGTTAGAACTACATCTGAGCTCAGTGAACGCTCTACTTGGACGATCTTCCAGACTGAACAGGCATCGCTCTGTCCCAGTGCAATTCTCAGTCCCACGCCACTATTCTGTTTAGCAAGCAGATCGCCACATTCGATGTACAACGTTAATAGTTTAGAGACGAGCCAATTATTATTGGCAGCCTTGATCAAATCCGAATGGATTGCAGGGTGGGCTTGGACGCGGACGGCTTCGCGATCTATATTGCCTTGATTTTGATATAGCCGCCCGCGACGAACCCGCGTACCGAAATCAAAGGATGTTTCAACGAAGATCCAGCCGAACGGATGACTTGCGAAGCTTCTTGGAATCTTTCCGATGTCACCAGGGATCTCAATCAGCGTAGCGTTACACACAGGCGGGGTTGGCCAAACGGGATGCCGCGGGTCTGATCTTCCTTCATAGACTAACCCTGTTTCATAATCGATACCCAACCGCGACATTCTGTGCCCCCATATATCTTATGCTCTGCGTCGACTGTTCAGATCGAAATTAGCGGACGTTCCAGACAAACTTACTACTCCCATCGGCTTGCGGAGACGCGTCAATCTGCAACGCGCTTGGAGTTTGAAATGTAGTGAGTCTGAGATAGAGGTGACTTGTAATGATCTTCGTCTAAGAAACGCAAAATTCTACGTAGCTCTGTAGCATTGGATGGCAATTTGATCTTGCCGTCTTCGGTCTTTTCAATATGCACGGCGAAATCGACAGCTGCCGCCGCAATCTGTTCCGTAGTGAACTTTTCAAGAATACCGCTTTGTCGAATAAGAGCGATCTTCTTCCTGATAGGGGCGCTTGCGGCTGCAACGAATTCTGGGACACTTTCTACGGCGAACTTAGCATGATTTGCGAAATTCGTTACCTCTTCAGTAGTTGCATCTTTGAAGTATTCGCTTAACTCAAATACGCGACGAGCGAAGTGAAAACTCTGGAATTTCAGCGTACCCGCCTCGAGCACTGCCAAAAGGCGCGTATCTAGGGTAAGCCCTGCATCAGTCATCTTTTGAAACGTGTTACCGGAAAAGAATATGGCCACACCTTTTTTAGCGATGAGCCGACGGTTCTCGAAGATCTGAACCAGAACGCGCCCCTTCCCATCTGAGCGATGTTCAGTGAAAATGGCTTTCACGCAATCCAACGAATGCAACTCTGGGTTATATTGATCGATCTTGAGAGGATTGGCCACAGCATCTGCGATACCGTCGATATCGACAAAGTTTTCGATGGAAAGGAGCTCCCCTTCTTCGGGACGATAGCTACCTTCAAAAGGAACGATCGTATCGATCCCGGTCATGAACGAGTCGTACTGCTCGTCAAATAGATGTTGGATCTCTGCTTGCAAGTCTTGAGTCAACGGAAATCTGATAATTCTTGCATTTGGGATACTGGTAAGCGCGAAAAGGTTCATATTCTTCCAATTATTTGATTTCTAAAACGCCATACTCACTTAACTGCACTACCCTTCCAATTGACTTTACACTGTTTATTTTTCGCTTTGAGATTAGTAAAAACGTGATGCCGTCTTTGGTTTCCGCCTCATAGAAATGATAGCCAAAGGCTCCCAGAACCGGATTAACCTGTAGTGAGTGAGTGGTAATCAATACGAAAACAAGCATTCCAATTGCTAAGAGCCACGCGTCAATGTCTGCCGATGCTTGGCCTCTGAACAGCAATGGAAGTGCATAGGCAACGAAAAAGCCCACGACCTCTTTGTCTGCACTTTTGACCTTCTGGATAGAAATAGGTAGGATTTCAAGCTTTTTACCTGCGGCCGTTATGATCTTGAGTGCTAACGCTCCTAGTAGAAGGCAACCGAACGCAGCGATTACTGCCAAGCGGTAATTTTGATCTTTGGCGGCGAAGATGTAAGCGAGTGAAATGCTGATCGGTGCTGCAGCTGTAAGGGCAAGGACAACTCGAACGATGACACCTAACATGACAAACTCCTTTAACAGGCGTCCATTGTACTGTACATCCATACAGTACACATCGGATTTCGTCACATAATTGTACTACTGACACATTAGTTGAAATCTATTCAATTCTATCGCCAAAGCTGTCGCCCCTCTGGAGATTTGCTGATATCTTGGGCCGTCTGACCGCTTACTTGACGTAAAAAAATCTTGTCGCGTCCATAGCTTGTGTTGTAATAAGTCAGCGGATGTCCTCAGCTCAGTTTCACGACCAGTGCGCATCCACACTCTCGGCTGATGGACTTCTGACGTTGGAAAACTTGCGTCCTTATCACCGTCTGTAGTGTTGGGTGACTTTTGCGTCGTCAGCGCGCGTGCGCTCTCCTATGCACCGTGTTAACGATGAAATGAGTGTGGGGTTGTCGATGCATCGCAACCACACAACTCTGGCTGCGTCGTTTCGCCGGCAGAGGTTGACGAGAACCTTCGGAAGGTCCACGCAGACGGTTCGGTCCCAATAACCGCGCTCTCCTTAGGCTGAGGGTGGCCGTTTGCGCCAGCGTGGCGCGCTTGTTACCGACACGTTGAAGCGGGGTTAAAGCCGAGCGCCCCGCCCTGCCGTGATGGGGCTTGCAGACGTGTTCGAAGGCACCTTATCTGAGGACGCAGAAAGAGCGCTGTCGCAAGGGCTTGGAAATTCGGGTATGGCCCAGTCGGCATCTAAATTTTGTTTGAGTCAGCCTGGGCTATTACATGACATCGGCCTTTTCATCGCCGACAACGTTGCTCGGCCTATTCAGGATGGCGGAGCGGGCGGCCTACCTTAGAGAGAGGGAGGAATTGCACTCAACATTACACGATGCGATGTCAATTCAGCAATACTTTTCGCGCTTTACTAGAACCCTGCCGTACGAAGAATTTCCGATGGGGAGCAGGACAGGCCACGTGAGATCCGAACGAGGTTGACTAGGGAGAGGTTTCGCTCGCCACGCTCAATTCTGCCCATATGACTCCTGTCCAGACGCGAACGATGCGAGAGCTCTTCTTGCGAGATTCCCATCTCTTTTCTCATTGAGCGAATTGCAGCGCCGACGGCTAACAAGACTTCAGCGTCATCTGGCTGCCCTTGAGCGATTTCCATTGTGATATGGTCCGTTCTTCAGGCACAATAGCCCACGGCATTTGCGGCCCATTTTTATCGCCTTGATAACACTCCTTTACTCTTACATGAACAACGAGATCAGGCTGCAGGACTTCCAATTGGATCGCCAGCAGCTGCCCGGAGAGGATGCGGATCGAAGCCAGCTGGGACGCTTTAGTGGCGGTCAGGCCGTTCAAACTCACACACAGCAGGTTCCCCACTGGATCGCGTCGGCGCCGGGCGCGAGGAAGGGGCGTAAGGCGGTGCACAGCTGCTTGCGGAACTGCAGGAAGACATGCCCACCCGGCCGCTCTTCCGCAGCAGCGCAGCTATACGACTTCATCTGAGCGCGCACATAGGTGTCTAATGCTGCCAACGTACGGTCGCCGGTCGCCAGGGCATACATACCGATGCCCCATCTGCGCGGATCTTGGCCGATCAGCATAACGCGTACCTGGCTATCCAGGTAGGCATCGGCGACTGTCGGCAAGAAGAGGCCGGACAGTACGCCGTTTCTTTCGCGCTCGGTAATTGCTGAAAGCTGGTGGATATCCAGTTTTGCTAGATAGCGCTCGCGCAGCAGGATGTTGGCCTGCTCGGCATTGGCGTACGGCAGGCGCGCCGCGCTCATACCACACCCGGAAGCGGCGCCAAGATATGCACCACAGCGACGCCGGCCCGATCGCGGATGTGAATGGCACAGCTCGCCGCTTTTGCGGCAACGTCGCCGAGTCGAGTGATCAGGTTCGTGTCCATGTGTGTTTTCCGAAGTCTCTCAATGCATCCCGGACCCAGGAGGCACACTTCCTCCCGCTGCCTGCGCGTCTGCTTGTTTGCCGAAGTACTCAGCGAGCCTGTCGCGTTCGCCTGGCGGTAGTAGGAACGGTACCCAGCCAAGGCCCGGGTGCCTGAACATCAGAAGAGTCCCTCCGGTAGTGGCTTCTAACTCTGTCCAATACCGCGGATCAGCAACGGCTTCAACGGGCTGTCCCAAAGGCACATCATTTGGCACAGACGGCGCTAACTGAGCGCGCACCCGCGCAAGCTCCTGGATGAAAGCATCAAGCCTCAGCGTGTTCATCTGCTCTACTGCTTCCCCGACTTTAACTGTAACTTCCGTATTGTCTAGAGTTGGAATGATTTCGAATTTTTTCATGATTCCTCAATATGGTTTATACCGTTTTCCGTTAGCTCTTTTCAGGACGGCGTCGGGGGCATGTTGTGATCGCGATAGGCATCAGCAAGTTGCCAGAAATTCGGTCCACTGTGCAGTTAGCGCTTCTCTCGAGGGACGATGCGCTTCCGAGAACGGTAGGCTGAGCGCAGCATTATCTAGGCTGCGGTAATATGTATCTGTGGAGCAAACCAACTCTGCAAACTTCAATCTCAAGGTCGTCGGGTCGACCGCCAACATGGCTTGGTCCCATAAGGTGTGAAAATCCGCCCTCAGCAAGATCCCGTTCCCGATATGATTCGTATACTCGCCAAGATACGGGGTGATATGAGCCGCTTCCAGAAGTTGCGGAATCGTACATCCTGAGATCGCGCAGGTATTATTATAAGCCTCGAGCAGAGCCTGCCGGAACTTGGCCTGTCCCTGACGCTGGATGATCTCGCGATAAGCTTTCAGGCGCCTATCACGTGATGGGTCTGGCCTGAACCCGTCATCTGACCATGACGATCCAGGTTGCATGATTGAGAGCCATTCGCGTTGATACACTGCATAGTTGAGTTCGGCGTAAGCGCTGACCTTCCCCTTGTAGGTCGCTGGGTACACCACCACGTCACCGACCGCGGCAAAGTAGTCGTCAATCGACGAAGACGCGAGCATCGACGCGTAAAAAATCCATCGCGGATCGTCGCTCCGCCCGGCGCGCCTCCGCAGCCAAGTGAAATCGTTGATCCGTAGCAGTCCATTGCGTCCGCGTATCATCACTGTTTTCCGAGGGTTAAGGGTTGATGACATGCTAGTCAGATGTCGTCCCCGCGCTTCGCGGCAGCGTGTGCGATAGCGGCCTGTTCAATCACTGCGGCTCGCTGGTCGACAGCGGTGGCCTCGCTCTTGAGTGCTGTTTGCTGCGCCAGCCAGCTTGCCGCAGTAATTACCAGCTGCGGCGACCCGTAATGTTGTTTGTTGCGGTACGTAAGCGTGATTTCAGCGCCCGCTGGTCGCCAGGTCAGCACTATTGCACGGGCAGCGCGTAGGCAGCCGCCGATGCCGCCCCGGCAGTCCTGGCTCTCGGCTCGTACAGGTGTGCCGTACTTGCGGCTGATGGTATCGATCAGGTCCATCAGGTCTGGGTGGGACCAGTCGGTGCCGCCCTGCCCATTGGCGTAAGTGCGGCCTTCGTTGCCAATGTCGATCGAGATCCGCTGCAGCGCCTGTTGGTAAAAGACCAGCTGCAGTTCGAAGATTCGCATGCCGCCGACCGTGTCCGGCTTACGCGCAACGCAGCCCGAATCGCCGCTCCAGGCCCGCGCGCGCAGCTCGTCCGCCCGGTTCCGCAGTGAGCGGCTGGCAGAAACTGTGGTAGGCGCAGACTGACCGTGTGCGCAGTGTGCGTCCAGGCCAACTGGCGCGCCTTTTTCGCGGCCGGCAGCGACATCCCGAGGTGCAATTCTTTAAAGCCAGGCGCCGTGGCTGCCTGAGCGGCTCCGACGACGAGCGCGCATGCGAGTAAGCTAGCCGTCTTGCCGACCGCGCGCTGGTAGGCTCGGTGGCATGTATCAGCCGTATCGACTACGGCATTGCTGTCGCTAAGCATGGTTTCTCCACAAAAACAAAAGCATGTCTTTTACTAGCGCTTCTCGTGTCAAAGGATAAGCGTCTCCCCCTTCGGCCCTGCCTGGTAATTCATTCTCCAACGTACCAACGGGATTTCGTACAGGATGTCCATCAAACGCTTGTCATCGAAATACAGAGGCCCAGGTATGTTGAAGCGAACGACATGATGTCGCCCCTGCTTCGACTCGTAATCGAAATTGATCGTGAGATCGTGAAGTCTGCTAAATTCCTTGTCCAGTCCAGCACGAAGCTTCTCCAGTTCCACGTCGGTTGCGACCACGTTTTCGATCGAAACGTTCAATTGTCCAGCTTCACTCACTTGCATGCTCATTCGTTTTCTCCCCCGGTCGACCCCGCGCCAACCCTCTCAATGTCACAGCCGCGTCGAGCGCGGTGTAGATACTGCAGGGGTTATCCGATCAATTTCCAGCGGTAGTAACACGGAGCTGATACGCAGCTCGCTCACCAGCGATTTTGTCGCGAAGCTCGCGAAGTTGCGCGTCTCGATCCCAACCATTAGGATTAGCCGAAATAGGTGGCAACCCGGCATGCTCGCGCAGCCGTTGAGCAATCTCCGACACTTCGAGGCCAAGAATTGAATAGCCATGCTGACGAGCCCAAAAAAACTCAGCGTATTCCGGAGGATCGTCATACTCGCCGACACCAGAAATATACTGCTGGAGTTGTTCGACTCGATGGGGCAAGCCCAGGATGTCATACATCAGTCCACCAGGTAGGGCTTTCCAGTTCACTTCAAACTCAAGCGGATCGAACGTGGGTGATGCAACCGTCACCTCATGACAGCCTTTACTTGCAGCCGGGCGCCCTTCTTCTGTTCCATCGTCATGTGCAACGTGGAGACATTGGTTCGCAAACCTATCCAAGTGAGCGGCAACAAAAATCGCCAAGTAAACCGTCTCCTTCTTATTACGCTCTAGCTCACGTGCTTCTTCGCGCTGAGACGTTAAACGTCCTCCGAGCCATACACCTCCAAGGCCAGCAGCCGCAGAAATCACAGGTGAGATCACGCCGGGAACCAGACTCCAATCAACTGCCATGTGCATTCCTTAAAACTGACTAAAAAGGCATTCCTCTACTCGGCGCCGATCATGCGGCGCACTTTGGTCAACGCCGCTCCACCTGACTTGGAGTCGAGCTTGCCAGCTGCGAGTGCTTTAGCTTCGGCAGGAGTGAACGACACAGTAACGCCGCTGACAACGGTGGGGACAATCTTGATCTGTCCCATCGTCACTAGGACATCAAGTTCTTGGCCGTCCTGTAATCCTGCCCTGTTAAGCATCTCGCGGCTGAACGTCGTCCCTTGCGAGTTACCGATTTTTCTTAGCTTCATTGCCGCCCTCAGAGTGATTACATCGTAACCACTTATGCAAAAGTTGCCAAAGCGAATGTTATAACATGTAGCGGCGCTAGAGCACGCTCTCAAACATCACTTCAAGCCTTTTTTGCGACACCTGCAGGTACGGACGAACATGGCTTTGTTGCGCAAATCAGCTCGTGCAGCGGTCTAGCGTGGACGCGGGGTAAACTGACGGCATGAGTGCCCCAGCGAAACCGAAGTACCAAACGACCAACTGGAAAGACTACAACACGGCGCTGAAGGCGCGCGGCTCCCTGCTCATCTGGCTGGACAAAGACATGTGCTGGCACGGCAGTGCCAGCGGCAAGCGGCGGCGCCCGAATTACAGCGAGGCGGCGATCCAGTTTTGCCTAACGATCAAGGGCTTGTTCAATCTGGCCCTGCGCCAGGCGATGGGTATGGCGCAAAGCCTGCTCAAGCTCGCTGGCCAGGACTTGCAGGTTCCCGACTTCAGCACCGTTAGCCGTCGCCAGAAGCATCTTTCGGTGACGATCGCAGCGCAGCCGACGACAACGGGATTGCACCTCCTGGTCGACAGCACAGGCATGCTGGGCGAAGGCGAGTGGAAAACTAGAAAGCATGGGGCCGACTACCGTCGCCAGTGGCGCAAGGTCCACCTTGGAATTGACGCGGCCACGCTGGAAATCCGGGCCATCGAAGTGACAGACAATGCCACCGGCGATGCACCAATACTGCCGTGTCTGCTCGACCATATTCCCGCTGACGAGACCGTCGCGAGCGTCAGCGGCGATGGTGCCTACGACACCAAAGGCTGTCACGAAGCGATTGCGCAACGTGGGGCACAGGCGATTACCCCTACTCGCAAGAACGCCAAGCCACGGAAGGACCGGAGCCCGGGTGCCCAAGCCCGCAACGCCATCCTGGCGGCCACACGCAGGCTTGGTAGAAAAATCTGGAAGAAGTGGAGTGGCTATCACTGGCGTAGCCTCGTCGAGACCAAGATGCGCTGCTTCAAGCTTCTTAGTGAGCGCCTCTTGGCACGTGACTTCGACCGCCAGGTCGCCGAACTACAGGTCCGTGCCGCTATCCTAAATTGGTTCACCCGGTTGGGCACGCCTAAGACTGTGGCGGTGACCATGTCGTAATTCCGCCTGGGGCTTGGGGGATTACGAACTCCGCTGATTTAGGCAACAAAGCCGCTATGCAGCCTCCTCGCACCTTGCCCGCGCTTGCCATGTACATCGGCGTCGGCGCGAGTCTGCGCTATCGGCAATCGGCCAGAGCAGATCGTCGATTATGCAACTCCAGGAGTTTCGCACATTCTTACGCCCCCTTTTCTGCTTGCTTGGTTGCTTAGGGTTGGCGTTTTTGTAGTTGTTAACGTGAGAATTATTTGTTTCAGATTCGGTATGTGTTGGTTAGTTACGTTTTTATGGTAAGGTAGATCTTCGTCATTCAACGCACCTCGCCATGCAAACCCTGCCCTCATGGGACGCCAACCCAGTTCGCGCGTTCAAGGAATTCATCTCCTCGACCGCCTTCGCCGAAACCGGCCGGCGCCTGCGCGCCGACGGCATGCTGCGCACGCTCTCCGCCGCCTCGGCCAAGATTTACATCTTCATGTTCAACAACCTGGCGACTTGGCTCCAGGAACAGGGACTCACCTTCTCCACCGTCACCCAGGCCGACCTGCTGCGCTTTATCAACCGCACCGTCAAAGGCAAGCCAGTCCTGAACAGCAAGATCGCCTATCGCTACTTGCGCCTGCTCGAACGCTGCTATGAGCACCTCGAGGTCAACCCTAACCCCGCCCAGCTGGCGATCCTCAGCATCGATCGTGCCCATATACCGAAGGACGATGCCGGTCGCACCCTGTCGGACGATCAGCTGGAACGCTTCTTCGCCGCCCTGCCGGCCGAGGCGCCACGGCGCCGTCAGAACACACCTTTCGATGGCTGGAAGCGCCGCCGCGACCGGGCCATGCAGGTCGTCATTGCCTTGGCCGGCCTGCGGGTATCCGAGGCGGTCGGACTGTTGATGTCCGAAGTCGGACGCCAGGCATCGATCGACGGCTCCATCGTGCTGACCCTGACCCCCGACGAAAAGCACGACACCAGCCACGAGCACACGATCACCCTTCCCCGCGAAGGTGCGGACGAACTGCGCCCCTGGCTGGAAGAGCGCGAGAAGATGGCGATCCCGGGCGAGTTCGTGTTCCCGGCCAACCTCACCGGGGCCAGGATGACCCGGAAGACTGTCTATGTGCAAATGCGGGCCACCTTCGAGCGCGCCGGCATGGACCTGTCGCGCTCGGGCGGGCGCACCTTGCGCAATACCTTCGCCAAGCGCCAGCTCGACAGTGGCACGAGCCCCGACGAGCTGAAGGACGTCCTCGGCCTGGCGCTGGAACGCTCGGCTGCCGACTACAAGCAAACGCGGGTAAAACCGGACCCGACTGACTGATGTCCCCGACGTTGCGACTGCTCCCCGGCAAGCGAGCGCTGTCGTTCAGGATCGCGTGCGAGGATGGATTTTTACGCCATTCCTCGAAAGCGAATCACATGAACCACGACCAGCCGCCGCGCCGCGACTTCCTGCGCTATGTCGGCACCATGGCAGCCCTATCAGCGCCCGCCTTGCACGCCGCTGCAAGCGAACAGAACCGGGTGACCTTCCCGCCGATCTTCGACAAGTCCGAAAAGCCGGAGCAAACCGAACCGCCGGGCGACTCCTGGAACGAGCGCGTCGGCATTGCCATCGTCGGCCTCGGACGCATCGCGATCAACGAAATGCTGCCCGCCTTCGAGCAGAGCAAGCATGCCAAGCCGGTCGCCCTGGTTACCGGCGACCGCGAGAAGGGACTGAAGGTCGCGCGCCAGTACAACATCCCGGAATCGGCCGTGCTCGACTACAAGGACTACGACAAACTGGCCGGGATGAAGGAAGTCCAGGCCGTCTACATCGCCCTGCCCAACAGCATGCATCTCGAGTACACGGTCCGTGCCGCGCGCGCCGGCAAGCATGTACTGTGCGAAAAACCGATGGCCAACAGCGCCATCGAGTGCCAGCAGATGATCGACGCCTGCCGTAAGGCCGACCGCCAGCTGATGGTCGCTTACCGCAGCCAGTACGAGGTCCTGGACCGCGCCCTGGTCAAGATGGTCCGCGAGGACAAGCTCGGCGCGCTGAAGGAGTTCAATTCGGTCAATTCCCAGCATATGGCCGACCCGCAGCACTGGCGCCTGAAACGCGCGCTGGCGGGCGGCGGCGCACTGCCCGATATCGGCCTGTACTGCATCAACGCTGCGCGTTTCCTCAGCGGCGAAGAGCCAAACGAAGTGATCGGCAATATCTGGTCGACGCCGGGCGATGCGCGCTTTCGTGAGGTCGAAGAATCGTGTCAGTTCATCCTGCGCTTCCCGAGTGGCTTCATGGCCACTTGCAGCACCAGCTATTCGGCGCATAAATCGCAGATGTTTCGCCTGAATGGCGCTACGGCATGGGCCGAGATGGATCCTGGGTATGCCTATCATGGCAACAAGCTCAGGATAGCGAAACTGGTGGATGGGACCGAGCAGCTCAGCGATATCCAGATCAAGGAGAAAAACCAGTTTGCGCTGATGATCGACCATTTCGCCGAATGCATTCAGCAGAACAAGAAAGTCCATACCCCGGGCGAGGAAGGTTTGCAGGACCAGCGCATCATGGAAGCGATCTATGAGTCGGCCCGTACGCGCCGCTCCGTCAAATTGAAACCGCCGGGGCCGACACGAGGACCTGATCCGACGTCGGACAGCGCCAGCTAAGCGCACACGCGCCACCTCCACTGCGCCGTGCGGCGCACGGGTGGCACGCTTTTTCCTATCCCGGATTAAACACCATCATCTTGAACGTAACTGCAGCAGTAGCGACCAGTAGCGCAAACCGCAACTCCACGCCTTACATTTAAAGCAGCCGCCGATCTTATGGGCTCGGCGCGCCGAACGCTGCCCATCAATTCACCTGACCTCGCCGAACAACTCCTTGTCGCGCATGTCCTAGCCAATAGGCCGTCCATTCGGCCATTCAACGGGCACATTCAGCGGCACTACTTACCGGACGAGGATGCCATGTTTATACGTAAAGGGCACGGAGAACCAAGCACGGATTCCGCTTCAAGCGCGCGCATGCAGCTGTTTTCGATCGCGCAAAGCGCCAATCCGACAAGCAGACAGCATAGTTTCGATTACATGTTCGGCCCGCCCGGCGCGCATGACCAGCTACCAGTAACGCCCACGACCGTCGAAGGCCTCAAAGTCCTCGCCGAGCATATGAAAGACCCATTGGAAGGCGGTCCGGACAGCACTATTCCGGTCGCCTATACTTATTTCGGCCAATTCGTGGATCACGATCTCACTTTCGATAACGGACCAGGCGGCATTGCAGATATCGCAGCCGATGCACTGGTGCCGCGCGGGCTCGCTGGATTGATTAACGAACGCACCGCTTCGGTCGACCTCGACAGCGTATATTTCCCCGACGTCCCGCGCATCGGAGACTATCTGGATATCGGCCTGGTGACAGCGCTCAATGGCATCGAGCCACCGCTGCTGCGGCCTGCGCGCAAATCGGATCACAACGACTTGCCGCGCCAGCAACGCAGCGAGGATGAGAATGCCGACCGTGCGGCCCGCATCGGCGACCCGCGCAACGACGAAAATGTGATCGTCGCCCAGCTTCACCTCGCTTTCCTCAAAGCCCATAACACCTTGGTCGACCGCGGCAGAAACTTCCATCAGGCGCAGCACGAAATCGTCGCGCGCTACCAGACCATCATCCTGGATGATTTCCTGGCCCGGATCTGCGATCCGCAAGTATATGAGTCGCTGCGTACCACCGGCCCGCGCCACTGGCGTGTGAACAGCCAGGACGAGATGTTCATGCCCGCCGAATTCTCGTTTGCCGCTTACCGCTTCGGCCACTCGATGATCCGCACCGAATACAACTACAACCTCAATTTCCCGAATACGAACCTGACCCAGCTGTTTTCGTTCACCGCGCTCAAAGGACAGCTCACCCCAAGAAATCCGGCCACCAGCGAAGATGGAACGCCCACCCTGCCTGATAACTGGATTATCGAATGGGAGCGGTTCTTGCCGCTCACGGCGGATGGGCCGCACCAGATGGCCGGCAGGATCGATACCCAGCTGACCGACTTCTTGTTCCGGCTGCAGGACACCTTCGGCCGGCCAGAGGGTGAAGGTGAGCCAGCGCCAATCGCGCATATCGCGCCCCGGCTCGCCACCCGCAACCTGCTGCGCGGTTTTCTCATGGGCCTACCCACCGGCCAGGCCGTCGCCAGCAGGCTGGAGCTGCCGGTCATGCAGGACGGTCCCTTGCTGGACACCCTGCCAGACGTGCTCAAGGAATCCGCCACGCCGTTCGCGCAGACCACGCCACTGTGGTTCTATATCCTGGCGGAGGCCGGCGATCCGGCGCGCGGTGTGCTGGCCGGGAACTGCCTGGGACCGGTGGGCAGCACCATCGTCATGGAAACCTTCATGAACCTCATCCAGCATTCCAACACATCGATCCTGCGCGATCCCGTCATGCGGGAGGCTTACCGGGGCACGACGCTGGCCGACCTCATTCGAATGGCAGCGCAGCAAGACGCAGGCAATTAATCAGCGGCAGACCCTAATGCCGTTAAGTTAAGCCGAAGCGCCTTCTTGAACTAGCGTCAACACGTCGTTCCCGCGAAGGCGGGAACGACGTGCATGAGCCGCTTAACTTGAACGCCATTAGCGACAAACCCTGGAGTGTTATCCCGGGTGCGTCAAGCCGATGCCGGCGGAAGGAAGGCAGACAGACGCACCTGGCTGAATTCGCGCAGCAGCGCGCCGGCGGCCTGGGCCAAGGCCACGTCGAGCGCGCTATTGATCGCCTGCTCGACCGCGCAGCCGGGATGATCGACGCTGGGGCCGACCGCAAAGATGACCGGCTCCTCGAGGGCTTCATAAATATCGAGCACCGTCATCTTGTCCGGATCGACTGCCAGCATCCAGCCGCCGTTACGTCCCGACGTCGATTGCACGTAGCCGGCATTGCGCAGGCCACCCATCATGCGGCGCACCAGCACCGGGTTCGTGCCCAGCATTTCGGCCAGCTCTTCGGAACTGGTCGTCTCGGTACGACCATGGATATGCACCAGTACATGCAACATGCGCGCCAGGCGGAAATCAGCTCTCATCGAAACCTCTGTCATATCGGGCCATCAGGATACCGCAACTGCTTGAGTTTCGGAAACGCCAGAATTCGCCACTCCAGGAGTTTCAAATACGCCGGGCAAATATGAAACTCCTGGAGTTTCAATTACTCAGCGCTGCGCATCGCCAGATGCTGACTCATGTATTAGCCATGCTACGCCTCTCACCCGTCAACCGGGCAGCGGCGCGTCTGGCGCGACCAGCCCCTGCTCGCGCAGCTCGCGCCAGAACGCCGGCGGGATACTGGCCTGCAGCGCGGCCTGGTCTTCGGCCACGCGCTCCGGGCGGCTCGCCCCCGGGATCACCGCCGCGACGACCGGGTTGGCCAGCGCGAACTGCAGCCCGGCGGCCTTGATCGGCACCCCGTGGCGCCCGGCGACCTCTTGCAGCCGCGCCACCCGCGCCAGGATCTCGGGCGAGGCCGGCTGGTATTCGAAATGCGTGCCGCCCACCAGCACGCCCGAGCTGTATGGGCCGCCGACGACGATCTCCACACCGCGCGCCTGCGCCGCCGGCATCAGGCGCTGCAGCGCACGGGCATGGTCCAGCAGGGTGTAGCGGCCAGCCAGCAGGAAGCCGTCCGGCCGGGCCTCTTCCAGGTCGAGCACCAGTTCGCACGGCTCGACGCGGTTGACACCCAGGCCCCAGGCCTTGATCACGCCTTCATCGCGCAGCCGGGTCAAGGCCCGGAAGGCGCCAGTGCGGGCCTGCTCGAAGTGCGACAGCCAGCTGTCGCCATAGAAATCCTGAGCGATGTCGTGGACCCAGACGATCTCGATGCGGTCGGTGTTCAGGCGTTTCAAACTATCGTCGATCGAGCGCAGCGTGGCGTCGTGCGAATAGTTGTTGACGATGCGGTTCGGACGGCCGTGCTCGAACAGGCCGCCCTTGTCGCCCGGTGCGCGCGCGGCCGGGTCTTCGATCTCGTCCAGGATCAGGCGTCCGACCTTGGTGCTCAGTACGTAGTCGTCGCGCGTGTACTTCGCCAGCAGGTTACCCAGCCGGATCTCGGACAGGCCGGATCCGTAGAACGGCGCCGTATCGAAGTAGCGGGTGCCGGCGCGCCAAGCGGCGTCGATGGTGTCGGCCGCCTCTTGCTCGGGGATCTTGCGGAACATATTGCCAAGCGGGGCGGCGCCAAACCCAAGCGGATTCGAAGGCAGCTTGTCTCTCATGCTCATGGTCACTCCTTATCGTGGTCGACGCTCCGGGCGACACAGACAGGATGACGAAAATCACTCGCCGGAGCCAGTAAATTGTGGTCAATTCACCGCCAAGCAGCGCGGAAAGTCGCGGGGACTCAGGCGCCGGCGCGCGTGCGCTTGCGGAACTCGGCCGCCTTGTGACGGTTGCCGCACAAGGCCATGCTGCACCAGCGGCGTCGGTGCGACTTGGTGCGGTCGTAGAACCACAGCACGCAGTCCGGGTGTTCGCACTGGCGCACCAGCGCGAACTCGCCCTCGGCCAGCAGCGACGCCACCGACTCCGCCACGATGCCCAGCGCCAGCAGCGGTGAAGGAGCGCTCGGGCGCCGCTCCAGGCGCGGGCCATCCGCGTCCCAGACCAGCACCGGCGTCGACTGCAATAGCGCCAGGTAGCGGTTCAGACGCGCGGGATCGGCGCGCCGGCCCTGCTTGCGGATCTCGATCAGCTCCCGGCTGGCCGCGCGCAAGCCCCTGGCCTCGGCCAGCAAGGCATCCTTGCCGGCCTGGTCAAACTCACTCCCCGTACTGATGTCGCAGCGGCGCAGCCAGGCCAGCACGTCGTCGCCACCCGACCAGAAATCGCGGTACAGCGTGCCGGCGCCGGCTTCGGTGTTGAGCAGGTCGAGCGCCAGGTGGTCGCCGACCAGCAGCGGTTCGTCGGTGTCGGGTTGCAGATCAGGGACGGCCATCATTCTTCCTTTCGAGGTAACCATCAATATTATACTTGAACAGTTACGCAGTCCGTGCAATACTGGATCCATAACCTCTTAGATCTAACTTTAACGGTTACTAAACTTTTCCAAGGAGCTCATCATGCATCGACTGTTTCGTCCTCTCCTGATGGCAGCCACCATTGCCAGTGCCGGCGGCGCATCTGCCCAATCGGCTCCCGCCGCCCCGGTCGTACGCTACGCCACCCTCCAGGTCGATGGCGTCGACGTGTTCTACCGCGAAGCCGGCCCCAGGGACGCCCCTGCCGTCCTGCTGCTGCATGGCTTCGGCGCCTCGTCGCACATGTTCCGCGAGCTGATCCCCTATCTGGCGAGCGGCTACCGCGTGGTGGCGCCCGACCTGCCGGGCTTTGGCATGACCAATGCGCCGAAGGACTTCCGCTACACCTTCGACAATCTTGCCAATGTGATCGACGGCCTTACGGTTGCCGTGGGCCTGGAGCGTTACGCTCTGTATGTATTCGACTACGGCGCGCCGGTCGGCTGGCGCCTGGCGGTACGTCACCCACATAAGATAACGGCCATCGTGAGTCAGAACGGCAATGCCTACGAAGAGGGGCTGAGCCCGGGCTGGGCCCCGATGCAGGCGGCATGGGCCAACCCGACGCCCGAGAACCGCGAAGCGCTGCGCAAGTTCAACACCTTCGACATGACCAAATGGCAGTACACCGAAGGTGTGAAAGACACCTCGCTAGTGGCGCCGGAAGGCTATGTATTGGCGCATGCCGCGACCGAGCGCATCGGCGTGGATGCGCAGATGGACCTGCTGGTCGACTACGGCCAGAACATCAAGCAGTACCCGCAGGTACACGCGTTCTTCCGCCGCTATCAGCCGCCGACCCTTGCCATCTGGGGCAGGAACGATCCCTTCTTCCTGCCGCCGGGCGCCGAAGCGTTCAAGCGCGACAACCCCAGGGCCGAGGTGCGCTTCCTCGATACCGGCCATTTCGCGATCGAGACCCATGGCCTTGACATCGCACGCGAGATGCGCAGCTTCCTGGACCGCAACCTGCGCGCCAAGGACTAGTTCAGGCCGGCCGGGGCTCCTGGGCCTCGGCCAGCACCTGGTGGATCTGCGCCACCACCGACGCTCCCTCCCCGACCGCCGCCGCCACCCGCTTGGTCGAGCCGGCGCGCACGTCCCCGATCGCGAACACGCCCGGCACGCTGGTCTCGAGCGCCTTGCGTCCGAGCGGCGCGCCGCCGGCCCGTACGTCGGCCCCGGTACAAATAAAGCCATGGCGGTCGAGTTCAACTCCGCTGCCGGCCAGCCAGTCGGTATTCGGGTCGGCGCCGATGAACAAAAACACGTGGCGCGCATCGTGCTCGGCCTCCAGCCCGGTATTCAGGTCCAGCACCTGGACCCGCGACAGGCCGTGCTCGTCCTCGACCAGGCCGACGATCTCGGCGCGGGTGTACAGTTCGATGTTCGGGGCTGCCTCGATCCGGTTGATCAGGTAACTCGACATGGTCGCAGCCAGGCTGTCGCGCCGGATCAGCATGTGCACCTTGGCGGCGTGGGCGGCCAGGAACACCGCCGCCTGGCCGGCCGAATTGCCGCCGCCCACCAGCACCACCTCGCTGCCCTTGCACAGGCGCGCCTCGATTGACGAAGCCCAGTAGTACACGCCGCGCCCTTCCAGCCGTTTGAGGTTGGCCAGGGATGGCCGCCGGTAGCGCGCGCCACAGGCCAGCACCACGGTACGGGCGCGCAGGCGCCGTTCGCCTTCGCACAGCGTCAAGTGCAAAGGGCCGGCGCCGGCGTCCAGACAACTGGCAGCGGCGGGAATGGCTACCTCGACCCCGAATTTCTCGGCCTGGACATAGGCGCGCCCGGTCAGCGCGCCGCCCGAGATCCCGGTCGGGAAACCAAAATAATTCTCGATGCGCGAGCTGGCCGCCGCCTGGCCGCCATACGAAAAGGTCTCCAGCGCCAGCACCGACAGGCCTTCGGAGGCGGCGTACACTGCCGTCGCCAGGCCGGCCGGTCCGGCGCCGACCACCACCACGTCCCAGGTCTTGTCCGGGTCGGGGTCCGGCAGCAGGCCAATGCAGCGGCCCAATTGGGCCAGCGTGGGATTGCGCTTGGGCGGCGAGCCCGGGCACACCACCAGCGGCCAGTCATCGGGCTCCGGGCGCAGCTGGTCGACCAGGGCCGCCGCCAGCGTGTCGCGCGCCGGGTCGACCAGGGTGTAGGGGTGGGCATTCCCGGCCAGGAAGCGCTCGAGGTCGCGGATGCCCGGGTGGCCGTGCGGCGCGATGATGACCGGCCCACCCGAGTTCTTCTGCATCAGGATGATGCGGCGCAGGATCAGCGCGCGCACGATGCGTTCGCCCAGTTCGGCCTGCGCGATCAGGAGCATGCGCAGCGATTCGGACGACATCGCCAGCGTCTCGAGCTCGCCCACTGCCCACCCGTCCTCCATCGCCGGACGGCCGGCAAGTTGCCCTTCCTCGCCGCTGAACTGGCCGGGCCCCAGGATGGCGATCGGCTCGCAGCCGCCGAAGCCGTCGTGGCGGCGCAGCAGCAGTTGGCCGCGCAAGACCAGCAGGATGCCGGGCGTGGGCTGGCCGGCGCAGAACACATGTTCGCCGTCCGCAAAGCGGCGCGGCATGGCGAAGCGGCGCACGCAGTCGATGTCCTCGTCGTCCAGCATCGGGTAGATCTGGTGGCGGCGCTTTTCCAGGTTGGCGGTGGGTAGCGGCGGAATATCGTCCGCCTGCGGCACGGGTGGCGCCGGTCGCTCGGCGTGCGCAGGGTGCGTGGTCAGGGTCATGCCGGTCTCTCGCAATCAAAAATTAGTTGCATCCGGGTGAATCGACATCGGTGTTGCGCGCCTCTTGTTACTGATGAAACCTGCCATGCTGACCAGTGTCGAGTCAATACAATCAGCCTCCATTCTAAACCCATGAAGCGTCGACACTTCCTGCGCAAGTTGTCGCGACGCGACCAGCAACGCGGGCAAGCATAACCCTGGCTAGCGCTTACAGCATGCAATTGGCCACGACCTTCTGCTGCTGCAGGCGCATGTAGCTGGCGCACAGCAGGATCTCCCGCATCAGGTAGAGGAATGCCACGACCAGCGACAGCATGCCCGTGACGAAGCACACGGCGATGTAGTGGTCCAGCGGCAGGTCGGTGGTATCGCCCAAAAACAGCATCGCGATGACCATGCAGATCAGCAGGCCGCAGGCGGTGCTGGCGCTGATGGCGATATTGATCAGCGAGGCGCGCACGTGCAGGCTGTGCAGCTCGCCCAGGCACTCGGACTCGGGCAGCGCGCGCAGCCGGTCGTCGAGCACCCGGGTGCGGTCGATCAGCCGCGCCAGGCGATTGGTCAGCACGATCAGCAAGGTCCCGACGCCCGCGAGCAGGAACACCGGCGCGATCGCCAACTGGATAGCCTGGCCGATGTCAGTGAGCTGCAAGTTCATGGGTCGGATATCAACGGGGCGCTTGCCCGGACTTGCCAGTGTAGCAGCAAGCCCGGCGGTGGCATCAGGTCTCCACCTTCTGGCGGAGAGCATCAAACGGGTGCCAAGCACAATTTTTCTATGCAGTGCGGGAATCGTACGGCGATTTGTGACCCGGCAAGCATGTCGATGCGCAGGCGCGACTTCACGCGGTATGCATGGTGTCGCGACAATTGACGACATATTGTGGAGGCCAGCCCGATACAGTTTTTCTTACTGCTTTCCCGTCGGAATACATTCAGCGCAGATCAACCCTTCGAAAACCAGCGAGGTCGCCCATGTCAACGCCAGTGTCGAAATGTACCGTGTTCATCCAGGTGTGGGTCGATACCCACGCCATCCAACCCGCATCGTCCAGGGGAATCTACCTGGTCGATCGCCGCCGTGGCCGCGGGCGCCGCGGCCATCTGGCCGGGAATATGCAGACCACGGTCGCCAGGAATGCGCATATCTGCTGGACCGTACTGCCGGTCGATCCGTCCTTCACGGCCGCCGGCGGCACGCTGCGTATGCAGTCGATCGGCAATTCGAGCGCCTGGGGCGCGGGCGGGCAGCCGCAGATGGTCGATCCGATGACGTTCACGGGCATCGCGTGCACGGCCGGCACGGCCAGCTACCACATCGGCATCGACGTCCAGCTGCCGGGCAAGTCGGGCATCACGCTCAGCCTGAACCCGCGTGTTACGGTCGACTAGGAACGCCTGCTAGAACTGGTAGACATGCCGCCGGACGGCGTTCGCATTTTCGACACTCGAGGAGTGACGAATTGCGTGCGTGTCATTGTCATGCAGAACATGCGAACTCAACAGCAAATGCTACGATGTAGTTTTTGCAACAGAACCGCATGATGACTCCGCTTCCGGCTTCCGGCGCGGCCCCATTGTCCGCATTACGCGCTGCGTTATCGGCAGTCTGCGGCGCCTCCCCTGGCGGCAGTTGGCGCCCACGACCTGAGCCTGGCCAAGCTGTTCGAAGGCCATACCGATGCGTTGGCCATATTGGCAGAAGCCGGCGTGCCCGCAGACAGCGCCGCTGGCTTATGGGCGACCTGGTGCGCCGAGCCGCTTGACGCGCGCCTGCTGCTGGCGCCACGCGACGGCGGGGGCTTCGTACTGCGTGGGCGCAAGGCATGGTGCTCGGGCGCGCGCGACGTGTCGCATGCGGTCGTCAGCTGCTGGAGTCCGGAGGGCGCAGCGCTGCTGGCCGCAGTCGACCTGCGCCTGGGCGGCGTGACGGTTACCGATGATGGCTGGCATGCGGTCAGGATGGCGGCCAGCGCCAGCGTCGACGTGACCTTCGACGACGTCGCCGCGATGCCCCTGCGCGGGCCTGGCTTCTATGTGGAGCGCGCCGGCTTCTGGCACGGCGGGGCCGGCGTGGCAGCGTGCTGGTTCGGCGCCGCCACCCGCCTGGCGGACGTGCTGCGCGAACGGCTGGCCCAGCGCGCCGATCCGCACCGCCTGGCGCAACTGGGCCAGGTCGCGGTTGCGCTGCAGGGTAGCGCCGCGCTGCTGCGCGAGGCGGCGGCGGCGATTGATGCCGCCCCAGGCGCCGACGCGATGGCCCTGGCCCTGTCGGTACGCCTGCACATCGAGGGCAGCGCCACGGCCGTGCTGACCGCCTTCGGGCGCGCACTCGGCGTCGGGCCGCTGTGCAAGGATCCGGCCCTGGCCCGACTCTATGCAGACCTGCCGGTATTCCTGCGCCAGAGCCATGCCGAACGTGACCAGGAAGCCGTCGGCCGCCTGCTGGCCAGCGAAGGAGCGGCGCCATGGACGTTGTGAACCGCTCGCGACATATCGCCGGCGCCGGCACCCAGGCTGCGGCCTGGGCGGGCGACCCGGGGCTGGCCAGCGTGCCGGCCGCGACACTCGATGCGCTGGCGCCACCCGGCGTCGGTTTCCATGAGGATGTGCTGCTGGTGCGGGCGCTGGAACAACTCGGTCGCGCTTCGCCTGGAGTGCGCTGCCACGCATGTTCACCAGCGCCCGCATCGATGCGCGGGCGCGTGGTGGCTTCGGGGATACATTACTGGCGATGACGGCGGTGGCGCCGTAGCGCCCTCGCCGCCCTTGTGGGTCAGGCCGTGGCCCTCGCACCCCTCACCGCCGGCCGCCTGCCACGGCCGGCAGCCATGCGCACGCCGTCCGCCAGCAGCTGGGCCGCCCAGCGGAACACGGTGAACTGGCTGACTACGCCGCGCATGGCGCGCATCCGGGTGACTTGCTCGCCTGGCGGCATGTCGAGCGCGCGTCCGATCGCCCGCGCCAGTGCTGCAGTGTCGCGCGGATCAACGATCAGCGCCTGTTGCAGCTCGGCCGCCGCACCCGCATGCTCGCTCAACACCAGCACGCCGCGCAAGTCATTGCGGGCCGCCACGAATTCCTTCGCCACCAGGTTCATGCCGTCATGCAGGCTGGTGACCAGGCATACATCGCTCGCGCGGTAGCAGGCCGTAACGGTCTTGGCGTCGGCACTGGCCGCATGCAGCACCACCGGCTGCCACGCGGCATTGCCAAACCTGGCGTTGATGCGCGCGGTGAGCTCGCTTACCTGGCGCGAGATTTCCTGGTAAGCCGGCAGCGCGCCACGGCACGGAGCGCCGATCTGCAGCAGCGTCACCTGGCTGTGCAATTCGGGCCGCTGTTCGAGCAGCAGTTCGAAGGCGTGGAGGCGCTCGGGAATCCCCTTGGTGTAGTCCATGCGGTCCACACCCACCAGCAGGCGCACACCGGGAGCGATGCCGAAGCGGCGCTTGAGCTTGGCATTGAGGTCGGCCGCCAGGCCAGGCTGCGGCAACTCCTGGCGCGCCGGCCAGGCGATCGAGATCGGATAGGCGCCAGCGTGCGCGCGGCCGTTGGCGGTGGCAAGCAGCGCCTGGCCGACGAAGCGCGAGCCATTGAAGTTCGCCATGTCGTCCGGCGTATGCAGGCCGACCACGGTGCTGGCCAGCAGGCCGGCCATCATCTCGTCGCGCCACGGGAAGCTTGCCAACACCTCTAGCGACGGGAACGGAATATGCCAGAACAGGACGATCACGGCATCCGGCAGGTGCTCGCGCACCATCTGCGGCACCAGCGCCAGGTGGTAATCCTGGACCATCACCACAGGCCGGGACGTCGCGGCCTCGGCCACCACGGCTTCGGCGAAGCGGCGGTTGACCTGCACATAGCGGTCCCAGTCGGATTGGCGGAAGGTCGGTTCGACGCCGGTGCGGTGGCATAGCGGCCACAGGGCCTCGTTAGCCAGGCCGTCGTAGTAGCCCGCCACTTCGGCATCGGACAGCCACAGGCGGCGCAGCCGGTATGGCGCATCGAGGTATTCTTTGCGGACGTGGTCGTTGGCGTCGACCGTCTCGCGATCGGCATTGCCGCTGCCGTGGGCGATCCAGCAGCCGCCTTCTTTCGAGAGCACCGCTTCGAGTGCGGTCACCAGGCCGCCCGCCGGGCGCTGGGCGACGATGCCTTGTTCTTGATGGGAATGGATGCAGGGAGCGCGGTTCGAGACGACGATCAGGTCGTCGCCGCAGCCCAGCTGTTCGAGCAGTCGGGCCAGGTCTTCGCTGTCGCGCACGTCGGCTGGCGAGACCAGCTCCGCGTCGCCGCGCTGATGATTGGGTAGATGCACTGGATTGCCGCGCACCCGCATGATGGGGTCGGTGTGGTATCGAGCTGTCATGCGAAACAGCTTAATATATTAGCATTCGCCCTTACCGTGCGCTACCCAACCAAAACTGCAAATTTCCCTTGGGAATCAATGCGGTAATCAGCCAAGAACGTAATGGTCGACCAGCAGCGCCGCAAACAGCAGGGCCAAATACATGATCGACCAAGCGAACGACTTGCGTGCAATCTGATCGCTATAGCGTTTGTGGACCAGCCAGCCATAGCGCAGGAATACCGCGTTGAGCGCGACCGCGGCTGCCAGATACAGCAGCCCGCTCATGCCGACCACCCATGGCAGCGCGGTGCCGGCGGCCAGCGCAATGCTGTAGCGCCACACCTGCTGGCCGGTATGTGCCATGCCGTGGGTAACTGGCAGCATCGGCAGGCCGGAACGCGCATACTCTTCGCGCCGGTACATCGCCAGCGCCCAGAAATGCGGCGGTGTCCACAAGAAAATGATCAGGACCAGCAGCCAGGCCTGCATCGGCACAGCGCCCGCCACCGCCGCCCAGCCCAGCGCCGGCGGCATCGCGCCGGCGAATCCGCCGATCACGATATTCTGCGGTGTGTTCGGCTTGAGCAGCAGCGTATAGATAAAGGCATAGCCGACGAAGGTGGCCAGCGTCAGCCACATGGTCAGCGGATTGACGCGCCAGTACAAGAGCGCCGCGCCTGCACCACCCAGCGCCAGCGAGAACAGCACCGTCTGCAACGGGCCGAGCGTGCCGCTGGCGGTCGCGCGGCGTGCGGTACGCGCCATGCGGGCGTCGATGCGCGCTTCCAGCAGGCAGTTGACGGCGAACGCGGCGCCGGCCAGCATCCAGATACCGGCTGCGCTGCACACCAGCACGCCCCAGCCCGGGAAGCCATCGGTTGCCAGCAGGCTGCCGATGACAGCACAGAACACGGTCAGCATCGTCACGCGCGGCTTGGTCAGCGCCCAGTACTGGCCGCAATAGCGCGCCAGGCGCGTCACGGCGGGCGTGATGGCGGGGGTGATGCGCGCATCCAGCACGGCATCGTTTCCGGCGCCGAGATCCGCGGCCTCGATATTCGCAGCTTTATAGTTCGACATGATCGCTCGGCCAGCGTGCAGGGACGGCGACCGTTTTCAAAACCCGTCATCGTAGAGGAAAACAGGCGCGAGACATACGGGCAAAATGTCCCAGTTGGCACATTGGCTACAAAACCACGTGCAGCGGAGGCACCGGCCGAATGGGCTTC